>Ga0315901_10005535_pt1 | contig 15366 bp, 10 predicted proteins | sample LakEriMetagenome_10_FD_203761 | JGI IMG/M metagenome (GOLD analysis project Ga0315901, IMG submission 203761) | Freshwater fungal communities from buoy surface, Lake Erie, Ohio, United States - Buoy 2 MA116 | ecosystem: Environmental > Aquatic > Freshwater > Lake | place: USA: Lake Erie, Ohio...
CGTTTTGGTTTTCAACCAGGATATCTACCCGGTTGAACTTGTTGTCAGCGGATTCCTTATTGCTTTCACTTTCAAGGATTTGCTTAATTTTGATGTCCTGGTACAACAATTCGGAAAGGAATCCTTCCAGGATATCAAAATTGGCTTTGTTCCGAAGCAACCCCTTCATTGCCCAGTCGAACCGAACTAATTTTTTTGGCATTGCAACACTTTTTTGCAAAAATAAGGGAAAATACGCGGAAGGGTAAAGCCTGGGCGTGTTTTGGGCTGCTTTTGGTGAAAAAAGTGGGAGGCTAACGTAAAAGTAGGGTTCCCCCAAGCGCAGCCCCCTTCTTTGTGTTTTTTCAAAGACACCTTAAAAATGGAGGCAAAGTTGATTGGACGCCCTCATCCTGTTCACTCTTTTCCTACATTTGCCCTTCTTCTATACCGTACCATTTAATTGTATTCCTACCGATGTTGTATCTACAAAAACTGGCATTGCTAGTGCCTGCTGCTTCTTTTCCAAAAGCAAGGAATCAAGAATCTATACCCATCTCCAACAACCGCTACTGGGTGTTTTACCAGGGTTTACGCAAGAATAGGTGGAGAGACGAGTTGGAAGCTGCTGTTTTTTTCCAGTACGCCGCTCCCACCGACAAAGGTTTTAGGCGGTTGAAAGCAGGACTAAAGGAGCGATTAATCACCGCTTTGTTGTATTCAGTAGACGGTTCTCTTGCTTGTGAAGCATTATCGCTTTGGTTGCAATTACATCGGCAATGGGCATTTGCGCAAGTGCTCTGGCAACTGGAGGAAGTAAAGATGTTTCAAAAAGCAGCACAAAGGGCGCTTGAAATGGCCATTGTACAACAACAATTTGCGCTGGCTTGGCAAATTGCGGTCCAACTTCATTCGCATAGCTCGGGGGATTTATTAGCCTGGACCGAAGATCGATTAAGGTACTGCTGGGAGCAGTTGCAGCGCAGCCATCAATTGGTGAAGGCCTTGGGAGGCACTACATCTGAGCCGCAACAGGCCCTAGCGATGGAGGCTCCTCCTCCATACGGGCTGCTGCCCGTTCAGCGCCTGCCCTGGGAGTACCTGTTGCGGGTACAAGTGCTGCTGGCAAGACAGCAGTGGAAATCGGCGGTAGAGGTCTGTGATCAGGCCTTGCAGGGAGCGCCCTTTTGGGCAACTACCTGGAGTCTTTTTTCAGAAGAAAAAGCAAAATGCTTGTATAGAGCTGGCCAATGTTTGGCTGCCATTGAATGTCTGGAAGTGGCAGGCAGGCAATTAAGAACCGGAAAGCGGTGGTGGTTACAGAACCGGCTCCTGTTAGCTCAAATCTGGATGCTGGAAGGGGATTACCCAGCTGCACATCGGATTTGGTGGGAGGCCCGTGGCTTTTCGTGGAGGGAGGAGCTGCCCGCCTGGGATCAAGAGCGGTGGCGCTTGCTGGCCGCTTACCTGGAGCTCGCTTCCCGTTGGGGCTGGTGGTCGCCCTCCAAAGATCATTGGGAGGGGTTTCGACTGCAGGGCTTGCTCAATGACTTGCCCCTGCACAGCCAGGATAAAGCCCGTGGCAACCTAACCCTTTGGTTTTTATCCCTTCACTTCTTAGTATTGGAGTACCGAATGGGAGCCCCCAGAGAGGAGCAATTGCTCAATAAACTGGAGGCCTTGCGCAAGTACCGATCTCGGCACCTTCAGCCAACGGGACTCCCTTCTCCAGCTATACTTTTTGTTCAGCTATGGTTAATCGTGAGCAAATATTGGCTGAACACCGCTGCCTTTCATCAAGCGGCGCATACACTATTAGAGCAATTAAAGGTTGACGAACGACCTTTTGAAGCGCTTGAGCCCTGGATTCCGTACTCCAGGCAATGGGAGGCGGTGTTAAATGGTTTACATCGAATCCCTCCTCCGCCTTCGGATGGGCTGCGTTTCCTTCCCCGGCTTATTTAATGGAAAGTTTGGAAGCCGGGTAGCAGGCGCCGTATCTTTGCAGGATTATGGCACAACAAGTCTCCCTTCTTTTTGAAGATGAACACCTTCTGGTGGTGCAGAAGCCCGCAGGCCTGCTGACAATTCCAGATCGATTTGACAGTGATAAGGATAATTTGGTAGCGCAGCTGCAGCGGCAATTCGGGAAAGTGATGGTCGTGCACCGCCTCGACCGGGAGACCAGCGGTTTGCTCTGTTTCGCCCGAAACGAAGCGGCACACCGGCATTTGTCCATGCAATTTGAGCACCATACCACCGATAAGTTCTACCACGCTCTGGTGGATGGACAGGTGCACCACGAAGAAGGAGAAGTGGACAAGCCCATTGGGGAGCACCCAGTAATTCCGGGAAAAATGGCCATCAGTAACTCGGGTAAACCCTCTCTGACCCTGTACCGGGTGTTGGAGCGCTTTCAACGCTACACCTTACTCGAAAACTTGATTAAAACAGGTAGAACCCACCAAATTCGAGTGCACCTGCAAAGCATCGGCTACCCATTGGCCATAGACGCCCTTTATGGCCGCCGCTCCGCTATTTATTTATCCGAAATTAAAGGGAAAAAGTTCAAAATGGGGAAACACAGCGAAGAAGAACGCCCCCTGATGGCTCGAACTACCTTGCACGCATCCCGACTAAGGCTGGATCATCCCGTGAGCGGTGAGCGAATGGAGTTTAAGAGCGAACTTCCAAAAGATTTTTCCGCACTCCTGCAGCAAATCCGAAAGTGGAATGGCTAGTTTTAATTACCTTTGCCCCTCCAAAATAAGCATGCTCTTGTTCTATGTTTGAAAGTTTAAGTGAACGACTAGATTCCGCCTTCAAAGTCCTGAAGGGTTCCCATAAAATCACCGAACTCAATGTTGCGGAAAGCATCAAAGAAATTCGGAAGGCCCTGGTTGCGGCCGACGTGAATTACAAAATTGCGAAAGAATTCACCGATAAAATCAAAACAAAGGCGCTGGGAGTCGAAAACGTCCTTAAAAACGTTAATCCCGGCCAGTTGATGGTCAAAATCGTTCAGGATGAACTCACTGAACTGATGGGTGGTCAATCCGCCGGCATCAATGTCAAAGGGAATCCAGGCGTAGTCCTCATCGCGGGCTTACAAGGTTCGGGAAAAACTACCTTTTCCGGTAAACTAGCCAAACACCTCAAAGAACAACGCAAATTGTCGCCACTCCTGGTGGCTTGCGACGTGTACCGCCCAGCGGCTATTGATCAGCTTACCGTACTTGCCGAGGCAGTGGGAGTAGCTATTTACAAAGAAGTAGAAAACAAGAATCCGGTAGAAATTGCCAAAAATGCCATCGCATTCGCCAAATCCAACGGCCATAATGTAGTGATTGTGGATACTGCCGGTCGACTGGCGGTGGATAAGGAAATGATGGAAGAGGTAGCGGCTGTCCACCGCACCATTCAACCTACCGAGACCTTGTTTGTAGTGGATTCTATGACCGGTCAAGATGCCGTCAATACGGCGGAAGCTTTCAATAACTACCTGAATTTTGATGGGGTAGTGTTGACCAAGCTCGACGGTGATACCCGTGGTGGTGCAGCATTGACTGTGAAGTACACGGTTGGAAAACCCATCAAGTTTGTCTCCACCGGCGAAAAAATGGAAGCCCTGGATGTCTTTTACCCCGACCGTATGGCGCAGCGAATCCTTGGAATGGGTGATATCGTGTCGCTGGTCGAAAAGGCCCAGATGGAATTTGATGAGGAGGAAGCAAAACGGGTTGAAAAGCGCATCAAACAAAACAAATTTGACTTCAATGACTTCCTGGGTCAGATGCAACAGATCAAACGTATGGGCGACCTGAAATCGCTGATGTCCATGATTCCGGGGATGAGCAAAGCCATAAAAGATATCGATATTGACGACCGGGCTTTGGTGCGCGTGGAAGCGATTATTCAAAGTATGACCCCCTACGAACGATCCAATCCTGATTCCCTGAACCTGGGCCGTAAAAAGCGCATCGCTCGAGGTTGCGGACAAACATTGGATCAAATCAACTTATTTGTGAAAAACTTCAATGATATGCGTAAAATGATGCATACGATGATGAATTCACCGATGGGTAAAATGGGAATGCCCGGTATGGGAATGCCCAAAGGCGGTTTCCGCCGTTAAACGAAGGGTATGAAAATAGCTGTTTTTCCGGGCTCATTCGATCCAATTACCGCAGGACATGCGGATCTGGTCAGCCGAGCCCTACCGCTTTTTGACCAGATCATTGTCGCTGTTGGGGTAAATTCGACCAAAAAGACCTTGTTCCCCCTGGAGCAACGGCTTCAGTGGCTGAAGGATGTGTTTGGTAAATATCCGCAAGTCAAAGTAGACTATTTTGAGCGGCTTACCGCGCATTATTGCCAGCGCGTTGGTGCTCGGTATTTGTTGCGAGGGTTGCGCAATTCCTCTGACTTCGACTATGAAAAGACCATCTCTCAACTGAACCACATTGTTGGGGATGGGATAGAGACGGTCTTTTTGATTTCCCAACCCGAATTTTCACATATTAGCAGCACCATTGTGCGGGAAATTATCACCGGTGGGGCGGATGCCAGTCCTTTTTTGCCGCCAGAGATCCATATTCCTGCCCTCCAACAGGGTTAGTGTGATTTGTATCTCGATAATTGCACTTGTTTTTCCCCATCTTTGTAACCCAATTACCCGAAAGGGCTTGGCAGATTGAAAGTCCTCCTTTTTTGTCCTATTCCTCATAATTCATATCTATTCTAGCTATGTACACCGTTCCACAGCCTTACAATGAGCCTATTTACAATTATGCACCCGGCTCACCTGAGAAGATCGCCCTGAAAAAGGCGCTCGCAGAGGCAAAGTCCACACAGAAAGACATCCCCATGTATATTGGTGGAAAAGAAGTGTTTACCGATCAGAAGGTTGCGCTTCGTCCACCGCATGAGTTGGCCCATACCCTGGGTCATTACTCCAAAGGCAATGCTGCTCATGTACAGCAGGCCATTGAAGCTGCTTTAGCCGCTAAAGCAAGCTGGGAAGAGCTTCCCTGGGAAGAACGCGCTGCTATTTTTCTGCGTGCCGCGGATCTGCTGACAGGCCCTTACCGCGCGCGCATGAGCGCCGCGACCATGCTTTGCCAAAGCAAAAACGCCTACCAGCAAGAGATTGACTGTATCTGTGAATTGGCAGACTTCTGGAGGTATAATGTGCATTTTGCGCAGGAAATCTACCGTCAGCAACCCATCAGTACCAAGACTACCTGGAACCGCACCGATTGGAGACCCCTGGAGGGCTTCGTATTTGCCTTGACCCCTTTCAACTTCACAGCCATTGCCGGAAACCTGCCTACTGCCCCTGCTATGCTCGGCAATGTGGTGGTCTGGAAACCCGCTGAATCCCAAATTTACTCCGCCTCCCTCATCATGGAAATCCTGATCGAAGCAGGCCTGCCCGCCGGGGTGATTAACCTGGTGTATGTGGACGGACCTACCGTGGGCGATATCGTGCTGAGCCACCCCGAATTTGCGGGCATTCACTTTACGGGTAGTACCGGCGTTTTTCAAAGACTGTGGACGACCATCGGCAATAACATTGCCCGCTACAAATCGTATCCACGCATCGTGGGAGAAACCGGCGGTAAAGACTTTGTTGTGGCCCATGCTTCTGCCGATCCTAAAGCAGTGGCGGTAGCCCTCGGCCGGGGTGCCTTCGAGTACCAAGGACAAAAATGTTCCGCAGCTTCCCGAGCCTATATCCCCCAAAGCCTGTGGCCAGCTGTGCAGAAACACCTGCTGGAAGACCTCCAGCACATGAAAATGGGCAGCACAGAAGATTTTACGAACTTTGTAAATGCCGTGATCGATGAAAAGGCATTTAATAAAATTGCCGCTTACATCGACGCCGCCAAGCAATCCTCTTCCGTGCAAGTCATCGCCGGAGGCCAATACGATAAATCCAAGGGCTATTTCATTGAACCTACGGTCTTGTTGACGACCGATCCTAACTACACCACTATGTGTGAAGAGATCTTTGGACCCGTATTGACCATCTACGTTTACGAAGACGCCGACTTCGATGCTACCCTCGACTTGGTGGACCGCACCTCTCCCTACGCCCTGACCGGCGCTATTTTCGCACGAGATCGGATGGTCATTGAACGCGTCAACCGAAAATTACGCCATGCTGCAGGCAATTATTACATCAACGACAAACCCACCGGAGCTGTAGTTGGACAGCAACCCTTCGGAGGAGGTCGTGCTTCCGGAACCAACGATAAGGCAGGCTCTATGATTAACCTGTACCGCTGGTTGTCGCCACGGACCATGAAGGAAAATGCCGTTCCACCCGTTGATTTCCGCTATCCATTCCTCGGAGAGGAATAGTCGACCGATTCTGGCAGGTGCAACCGGGCCGCTCTGAGCAGAGCCCTACTGCCTGTTGGTAATTTTATTGGAAAATATTCAGAAGCCCCTTCTTCAGCAATGGAGTAGGGGCTTGTTGTTTGGGAGGGGAGAACTGATCGGCGGGGAGCAGATTTTTAGGACTTATTGTTGGGTGTTGGACCCTTTTTTGATGGTCAATGCTTGCTTAACGCGTGGAGGTTTGTCGTTCCTAAAATTGGGCTTTTGGGTGGGAAGTCCGCAGGCTTACAGGTATAGATGGGTAAGGGCGACCAAGGTTAATTTAATTAAATGAGTTGTTCAATTAGGCTCTTGGCCTGTCTTTTCCAATGTTCCTTTTTTGGGTGGGTTTAATTCCGGGGCAATCGCTGGTTGGAGGGTAGGAGAATTGACTTAATGGCGGTGGACTTTAACCCTTTAATCTTAATCAAGGTATCCGGCAATATCCTACTAAACTCAGGCAACATTAGGCAAATGATCTCCATAAATTGACGGCGGCAGGAAAATTTCTGTGTTTTGAAGTGGCTAAGATACAATTTGAAAGCAATTCACAACCGGTATATCAAAAACAATGCTTTTCTTCGAGACTTAAATAGGCTGAAAAAGCGGTGATGAACCAAATACCTAGAAATAGGGTAGCCGAGGAGGGTTAGGCAATCCTTCAACCTAACTGTTAGTGGTTATGCAGGATAACCAAGAGTGATTCTCTCCAACTTATTTGGAAACATCTGAAACCCCTCGCGAGAGGGGTTTTATTATTTTAACGAAAAAAATCTCAATAATGGATGCTTGAGTTGTGTTTTGCCAGTGCCAGGATACATTTTCAAAACATGTTTGTCCCCCTACTCTTCCAATACTCCTCCTCAACAACAGACCGTCCTAAAACTTTCCATGGGTGCTAACCATTGTGTGGTGCCTCCGCAGAGCCAATAGGCCCGGAAGCCCATGGATTGGAGGAGCTGGGCGGCCTTGGAGGATCGGCCACCTCCTTTCCCGCAGATGGTGATGATGCGTTGCTGCTTGTCGAGCCGGTCTAACTGGCCAGGCAACTCGTTCAAGGAGAGGTGGATGGCATGTGGGATATGGCCTTGCTCATACTCAGCCGATCCCCGAACATCTAGGAGCAGGACGGGCTGCCCATCTTGAAGCCAATGTTGGGCTTCTTCCTGGCTGATACAGGTTTTGGCAGCTCTTTCTGACCCTGGCATCCGAATCTTTATCACCAAGGCGGAAAGCAGTGTCAGACCTCCAATGAGCAGAATGGCCCAATGAATGCCAAAATAATCAGCAGTGATGCCCGAAAGGAGGGCACCAAGGGCGTAGCCAAGGTCCCTCCACCACCTGAAAACGCCTATACTTTCGGCCCGCTGCTCGGCCGAGGTGTGCGCTGCCAGGGTGGTTAAAAAGGTGGGGTACACCAAGGCGGTCCCTAGTCCAAGCAAAACCGCCAGTCCCAACAAAGCCCCGAAACTAGTGGTAAAAGGGAGGATCAGAATGGCCAGCGCTTGCAACAACATTCCCCCAAACAGTAATCGCTTTTTGGAGTACCAATCGGCCATTTTTCCTGTGAGCAACTGACTGATGCCCCAAACCATGGGATAGGTAGCGGTCAAAATCCCGATTTTATCGGAACCAAACTGCAAGGAACCGAGTAATACCGGGAAAAGCCCCCAAATCATTCCGTCGTTCAGATTGTTGACCATGCCTGCTTGGGTGACAGCGCTAAGGGTTTTGTCGCGGAGGGTGGTATCCCAAAAGACGTTTTTCAGGGGGGGCTTGGTATTGGTTTGGCTTTCTTTTTTGACAAAAGCGAGGGTATCTTTTACCCAAAATAAGGTTAGAAAAAAGCCCAGAAATGCGATAGCGATGCCCAGGTAGAAGGGATAGGGAGTGACCCCGTAGTGGGAGGCGAGGTAGCCGGTCAGAAAAGCCACCAACCCCACGGCCAGGTAACCAGCAAATTCGTTTAAGCCCATGGCAAATCCTCGGTCTTTCTCCCCCACCAGGTCAATTTTCATGACTACGGTGCTGCTCCAGGTCAATCCTTGGGAAATGCCCAGCAGGATATTGGCAAAAATGACCCAATTCCAGCTGGGTGCCGCCAGTAACATAAATGGAATGGGGAGGGCGAGTGCCCAACCCATTAACAGGGTGTTTCTCCGTCCAATTCGGTTGGCTAATTTTCCTGTGAAATAATTGGCGATGGCCTTGGTTAGTCCGAAGGCCACGATAAAAGAAAGCAGGGCGGTATGGGAGCTCAGTCCAAATTGCTGGGAGGCAAAGGCGGGAAAGATGCTTCTCTCCATTCCAACCATGCCTCCCACAAAGGCGTTGATCAATACTAGCAGGGCAAATTGTCCTAGGTTCTCTCTTAATCCAAGCCTTGTTTCTGAAGGTGCCATAGCAGTTGTGTTTTACTGCTGCAAAGTTCAGGCCCGGGGCCAGGCTGGCCTTTAACAAATGATAAATAATGCGCCTGGAAGAAAAAAGGTGTGCTGTATTTGAAGCAGCATTTTCTCCCGACAAGACCTTTTTTTAAAAAAAAACCTTAACCCCCCTATAACAATAGAAGCTTTCTCGTAACCCGCATTCCGTTGACGAATAAAGTGTAAAAATAGGTGCCAGCTGGTAGTCCTCGTCGCTCCAGAACTACCTGGTGGGTCCCGGCCGTATAGTTGCCTTCCGCAATCGTGTGGAGTAGGCGGCCCTGTGCATCCATCAGCTCAAGCCGGATTATGGCCGCCGGAATAGTGAAGGTGATGGTAGCGGTGTTACGAACGGGGTTGGGATGGCTGCTGGTTTGCCAAGGTGTTCGTCCGGGGCTTTCCTGGACCGAACTGGTAGTTTTGAAAATGGGCAGGGTGGAATAGCTGCCTTGTAGGAGATCGTCGGAGTTGTTGACTTGGAACCAGTCTTGCAGGACAGAGGCATACACTTGCCGGAAGTCGTGTTGCATGGGTATATCCGCCGATCCATTCAGCGTTGGTGGGATTACTGGATTGGCGCCAATGATGCCTGGAACGACTTTTTTCCCGAATACAAACAGTGGGGCGGCTGCCCCGTGGTCGGTGCCTCGGCTAAAGTTATCACCGATGGTTCTGCCAAATTCTGAGTAGGTCATGGCGCAGACGGCATCCGATTTGCCCATTAATTGGATGTCGTCGAGGAAAGCGGCAACTGCTTCTCCAATCCTGCCAAGCAGGGTTGCGTGGTTGCCGAGAGTGGGCTCGCCTGCCTCCACTTGTTCGGCATGGGTGTCAAATCCGTTGATAGATACCAGGTAAACCGGTGTTTCCAGTCCTCCATTGATAAGCCTGGCGACGATTTTCAGTTGATCAGCCAAGCTGTTTTGCCCGGGGTCTGGGTATTGTGCACTGAGGTTTTGTCCAAGGGTGGCGGCCTCTTTGATGACGTCAAAATACAGTTTGGTGTTCTGCATGATGGCCCGTATGAAGCTAAGTTCATCGCCATAGGGGCTGTTGGGGGCAGGTTCAATGTAGTCATTGATTAAATCGTACACCTCCCCAACATTGCCGACCGAAATGCCCATTGGAAAGGAATTGCCCATCAGGGAAATGGGCGATACGGTTCCGATGTTGATGGCCAGTGGATCAGGGGCGCTGGTATTGGGGTAGCCGTCTGGATAACCTGGGTATTCTTGATCGAGCATTCGCCCTAGCCAGCCACTGCTGAGGGTTTCCTGGCTGTTGGCTCCCGTCATCCAGATATCCATGGATCGAAAGTGGGAATAATCTTGTTCCGGGTATCCTACATTTTGAACAATGGAGACTTTTCCCTCATCAAAAAGTGCCTGGATAGCATTCAGGGAAGGATGTAATCCCGTGTGAGAAATCCCGGAAAGCGGCAAAACCTTGTTTTCCGGGATGAGCACCCTGGGTCGGTGCTGGGACAGCGGACTGTATTGATCCAAGGGAATCACAGTATTGAGGCCGTCATTGCCTCCATTCAACTCGATGAAGACCATGATCTTATCGCTTAACTGCACATTGCCGCCGAGTTTGCGGAACAAGGTCTTTTGCGACAGCGGATTTATGGCCAGTCCATGGTGGATAAAGGGGGCGATGGCAGCGGCCATACCGGCTGTTTTTAGGAAAGATCTCCGCCCTGGGTGGTGGGCTGCCTGGTGATGATGGTGTTTGCTCATATCCAAATAAAAGGTTGGGTGGAGGTTATCCTAATTGAAACTCTGGGAGCCGCATGAGGTAGTAGTGTAACAGGATCAGGCGGTTATTGACCACCTCTTTTAGCATAGGATTGGTTGGGTTGTCCAGATAGGCATTCCAGGCGGAAGTCCAGTAATAATCGGAGGGGAGTCCCGATAATAGGACAGATTTCAGCAGTATTTTTTTGGTGGCGGAAAGCGGTTGTGGCAGTAGCTGCAGGGTCACCTCTTCGATTAATGCTACTGGGTCACCAGGGTCGTCGAACTGACTTACAAACTCGATCAGGTCGATCCGCATTACATCATTATCTGTGGCTAAATAACTGGCTGCGAGTACATCGGTAAATACATTTCGGTTGCGCAGGGTATCGCCATTGATCCAGATCCGGTAGTATTGAGGAAATTGTCGGAAGGCTTGCCAACCCGCCACATTGGGTGGATCGCCCGGCAACATGCTCATGGAACCCATGAAGGAAGATAGGTAAAACCGCATCACCAGACCATCCCAGGGGGTGCTTGCCGGGACGGTAACATTAAAGGTGCGCAAGACACCAATTACGATATCCACTGGGGTTTTGATAAAACAACCTGTTTGCGCTGCTTCAAAGAAGTGTTCGCTTTGGAGCAAGGCCTCCAGAACGGGTTTTATTTCATAGTTTTCATCTCGGAAAAGTTGGGCCAATGGCTGGATGATTTGCTGCTCTGTTTGCTCGTCAATTTGGTAGTAGACGAACCAGCGGTACAGTTTTCTACAGATAAATTCCGCCACCTCGGGTCGGTTGAAAATCATCTCCAGAAGGGCATCCAGTTCCACTTCTGCGTCTACATTGCCAGGAATAAGGGTATTGTTGTAAAACGCCGAAAATTGTTTGGGACCGAAATCGTGCTCCAGTACCGACTGAAAAGCGCTGTTATTGGTAAAATTTAGTCTCCAGCCTGTCAGCACCCTTGCGGCTGCTTGGACATCTTCCTCGGTGTAATGGTCTGGGTTATCTTTTCCGATAGTAAAAAGTTCTTGTAATTCCCGGGCATAATTTTCATCCGGGGCATCTTGGGTATTGAGGTGCCCGTTGAGGTAAAGGAGCATCATTCCCTCCAAAGTTACCGCTTTGGTCATACTCTTGAAGTTACCGAGGGCATTTGCTCTTAGCTGCTGGTTGTACTCATAAGCTGCCCGTCCCCAAAGCACTACGCTGGTTTGGGTGGCAAAGTGGTTGTGCCAAAAGAGGGTCATGCGCTCCAGCACGCTGGTTTGCTGTTGGAGCATCAAATCGGTCCACCAACAGCGCCAGCTTTCCACTCGATAGGGCTCTGCTTCTAGGAGGAAAGGGGCGGTTGTCCAAACTTGCCCTGAAGGAATAACAGGGTCTGTAAAATCGGGGTTGTTGTAATTATTGACCGGAGGGGAAGGCAAAGGACCGGTGTTTTGAAGCAGCAATTGAACAGCCGATTCGCGGTCCATGGCCAGCAGTTGATTCAGTTCGGTTTTACGGAGCCCGAAGCCGGTCCGGCGCAGCAGATGGGCTACTTGGGCGTATCCCCAGGGGCCATTGAAGGGCGAAAGGCTGCCCGACAGCTTCAAAAAACGTTCTGGGGCGGGCCCTTCTGGCAGTTCCTTTTGGTGGAAAGCGGAAAAAGAGACCAAGTTGGTCAGCGGGCGGAGAGCTGCTTCCAGGGGCGCAGGAAGCGGTGGGGAATCGCCGGATTGAAAAGCAGCTGGAGGACTGGATGGAAAAGGCATAGGAAACGGGTTAAGTCAAAAAGAAAGGGAAACGCCTTTAGGAGCAGCCGGAAGGCTGTAGAAAAAGCAACCTTAAGAAGGGAAACGGAAAAGAACAGGAATTTAATGCGCGGTATTCGCTTTTTTTTATTGGAATCCTTTCTTTTATTGGTGGCCCTGGTGTTAATCTCCCACCTTACCAGCCGCTGTGCCTTTATTTTGTCGAATAATTATTTTTGTATATTTGATTAAATAACAGATCTTTGGCATGGTTTTTACTGCATTTTAGAGCCGGTATTTGTTTTGTCAGACAGGTATCGGGCATTGTTTACCTTTCATTTCCCAACCATTTAATTATGTTCTCTAGTTCTAAAGATAAAAAACCGGCTGCTCCGGCTACTTCATACGCTGCTGGCTCCGACAAGGATGCACTTACTACTGTCATTGCCAAAGGCACCCTCATTGAAGGTAAATTTAACTGTTCTGAAAATGTTCGATTGGATGGTGCGGTGACTGGTGAGGTGAAAGTGGATAAACGCCTGGTGATGGGCGAGGGCAGTCAGGTGACCGGCAATATATTTGCGCGCGATGCGGCCATTCAAGGAAAAATAAAAGGAGATGTAGTGGTGAAGGAAGCGTTGCACTTGATGGAATCTGCAGTTATTGAAGGCAATATTACGGCCCGTACGATGGTGGTGGAAGAAGGTGCGCGCTACAACGGTACTTGCAAAATTGGCGACACGGGTACGGCTGCCAAGGCATAGTACTTTTCATTAAATTTAGGTAGGAAAGGGTTGGAATGCTTGCGGGCGTTCCAACCCTTTCGTTTTTTGGGCCGACTAGTCTTCCACCAGGCCTTTGATCGTGGCCTGTTCACTGGCATTGGCCACTGTAATCAGGTAGGCCCGCCCGGAAGCCAGTACTGGCAGTTTACTTTCCACCGTATGTTCTCCTTCCGGGTATTCCCGGTGTTGTTCCCAGATCAGATTCCCCTGTAGGTCACGGATCCAAATATCCGTTTTTCCCGCCTTTTTCTGGAAAAATCGAAGGTAAAATACACCCCGGCTCGGGTTTGGAAAAACCTTGAGGTTCAAGGAACTGGTGCTGTGCGGATTGAGCAAATCGTTGGATCCCACGCTTCCCCCTTTTACCAAATTCACTTTAAAAAGGCTGTTGCTGGCGCTGCTTTGGGTACCGGTATTGGTAAAAAAGATATTGGGTGCAGTGCTGGCAATGCCTCCAAACAGGTAGCCTACAAAGGTGGTGTCTTCGCTCAGCTCATCCAGTCGAAGCACCCCGTTGGGGTAAAATGGGAGGTTTTCGTTCGGGATCCATTCCGCTCCAGCGCCTAAAAGCCCGGGTAGCTCCACCGGAAGCTTATATTCCGCCATAGACCCATCTGCCAGTCGGGTTACCCGCGCGATGGTTTTTACAAAAGGTACATTGTTATCCTGCACCAATACGCCCAGGCTGTCGTAAAACTGGGCGATTCCGCCAAAAAACAGCGTGTGCATTTGATTTTTGCTGGCTTCGTAGGCGGGTAAGTAGGCGCAGTGGTAATGGTTGTAATACTGTTGGAAATTAGGCTGCTCAGCGTAGGTGTCTGCCCATAGATTGACGGCATTCAGGTAGGGCAAATCAACGGTCGTTTGGAATACACCCGAAAAAGCGGTAATCCCTTCTTGTCCATCCGGCATGATTTGACTCACCGCGTTGTAGTCACGGCGGTGCAGTAGTTGCACATCCGTAAAAGGTGTCAAATGGTTGATAATCAGGTTTGTTCCATCGTCTTCTATCGTAAATCGACGTGCCTGGTTGGTATATTCCTGGATAAAGCCAGGGCCGTGGGTGGGCCCCATCGGGTTGTAGCGTCCCATAAATTTTTGCCCACCAATCAAGTAATAAACGGAGTTAATCTGGAGCAGTTTACCACCGGTTACCCGGAAGCGCTCGTCGCTTATTTGTCGGAAATAGGGCAATACAGGAGCATTGTTTTGAATGGCTTGGATGAGCCCGGGCAGGTCAACAGCGGTCAATTTATCGAAGGTAACATGGTCACCAGCAGTCGCGCTATATCCGTATCCTCCCGTCAGGTAAAGGGTATTGCCAGATTGGTAATACTGCATATTGGTAGATTGCAACGGTTCCTGGAGGGCTGCGGGAAGCGCGGTCAGGCTACTAGTCCAGGTTTGAAGTTGTACGGGATCTACTACGATCAGCTGGTTATTGTGGCCAGCGAGGTCAAAAGAAGCAAAGGGTTGTCTGCGGTGCAAACCATCTAATCTGCCGCCAATCAAGAGCCATTTTCCTTCCCATTGTCCGAAGGCATACGATTGAAGTCCTCCCAGTCCGGGAATAGTCAGGGGGCTTAACTGAACAGAGAAGGGGGCGGACTGGCTTGTTCCGGTATTTATCCAGGCAGTGCAGACAAGAAGTAAGAGAAGGAAACGGTTGAATAGTCGCATAACAGGTGTTTTTATCTTACAAAATTGCTCAATTAGGTTGGAATGTAAGGTGACTTTCATCACGAAAGGGTATGAATGGATGCTGAGCAGCGAAGGAACCAGTCGCAAATTAAGGTTCCAGCTACCTATTAATCGGAGTTGAAAAGGACCTCTATTGGGAGGAAGATCAGAAGTATTTTAGGGGAGAAAACTCACAAAATAATCTTCTGTGTATTTTTTATTGTATTGAAAATCAATTATTTAATAGGATTTTTAAAAATTAAAAAACAAAATTTACAAGCTCACAAAACCCTGTTTTTTGTTGCCAGTCTTTCTTGCTACCCGTTCGACTTTTGTTGCCGTAATCAAAGCGTGCTGAGCTATTTACAACATCTTGAAAAAGGATGAACAAGTGGTATCTGGTTTAGTAGCTTATTTATAAGTTATTTATTTTCAATTTAATATGCCTAAGATTTATTCAGGTAGTGCCTCAAAAGTGACAGGACAGCCTGCAAGTGATGAACTCCGCTTTGGGGTGGTTTTCGGTACTCCGAGCCGCTACTGTGATGGTTCTGGAGTTTGTGTCATTGCACGTGTGCCGGTATTGGAGCGGTGGAGTATTCCATGCGCCTTTGTAGTTGCCTTTTTTTCCGTTT
>Ga0315901_10005539_pt1 | contig 15363 bp, 13 predicted proteins | sample LakEriMetagenome_10_FD_203761 | JGI IMG/M metagenome (GOLD analysis project Ga0315901, IMG submission 203761) | Freshwater fungal communities from buoy surface, Lake Erie, Ohio, United States - Buoy 2 MA116 | ecosystem: Environmental > Aquatic > Freshwater > Lake | place: USA: Lake Erie, Ohio...
TGAATTATCGGGCAAGAATTTCTTATCTCAAATTGGATTTGTGCCACAAGAGCCAGCGGATTTACTCCTACAAACATCCATTGCCGCCGAATGTGAATTAACAGATAAGATAACTAACCTCAAACCTGGCACAACTGCCGATTTAGTTCAGCACTTTTTACCAAGAGTTGATCTAGCTCAACATCCGCTGGATCTTTCTGAAGGTCAACGACTGCTCTTAGTCTTAGCATTAATAATGGTTAATTCACCAAAGCTGCTACTACTTGATGAGCCAACTCGAGGATTGGACTATGCAGCTAAAGCAAAATTAGTTTCCGTAATTTCTGAATTCACCTCAATGGGCACAGCGGTATTGGTGGCAACTCATGATGTTGAGTTAGTTGCTGAACTCAATGCGAAGGTAATGATTTTGTCTGGTGGCGAGATTATTGCAAACGGCTCGGCGCGAGATGTGCTGCCAGATTCGGTGTCATTCGCACCGCAGATAACTCGGGCATTTGCACCATTGAATTTGCTTACGCTTAAAGAAGCTGTAGATGCGATCAAACTTGCTGGCTAGCGCTAATCGACATATCACCCCACTTCTACTTCTTCTCACATCAGTGATTGGCCTAATTGCTTTTGGCTGGCCATTTATCATGCAATCTGGGTCTGGTATCTCGGCACAATTAGCGCCTGCACTAACCGCGCTGATTATTTCGGTGGCATTGATTGTGATTTTTACTGCGATCTCATCGGGCACGTTAACCTCTAAAGTGATTGCACTTCTGGGACTGCTTTCAGCTTTAATTGCAGTAGCCCGATTGCTAGGTGCGCATGCGTTTGGGATTGAGCCTATGTGGGCAGTTATCGCAATTGCTGGCAGAGCACTAGGCCCGACGGTTGGATTTAGTGCAGGAAGTTTAGGAATGGCCAGCAGTGCAATCATTACTGGCGGGATTGGACCGTGGCTACCGTTCCAAATGTTGACCGCTGGGTGGGTGGGTTTAATCGCTGGGCTGCTTCCATTACCAAAAAATAAACTTGAAGTACCGCTACTTGCTGGTGTTGGAGCAGTTTTGTCACTTTGTGTTGGCTTGCTGCTCAATCTTTGGTTTTGGCCAACCGCAACAATTGGCAATGCCGCGTTGGAATTTATCCCTGGAGCGGCCGTGTGGGACAACTTAGAGAGATTAGTCGTTTACTCAATAGCAACGAGCCTGACCTTTGATATTCCAAGAGCAATCATGACCTTTACCTTGGTGATTCTCATTGGCGGCTCTATGCTTCGAACGCTTCGACGCATCACCAGACCAGTTGAGTTTGTCCTACAGGAGAAATTAGATTGAGCCAGTTATCGACACTTAATCATTTGGTTGAAAAAATTTCATTAGCTGACTCTGCTGCCCGCCGTGAAACTGTGACTCGATTTGCTGATGTCCCAGGATCGCTGGCGAACTTTGCCGCAGAGTTAGCGGCAACAAAATGTGCTGCGCGGGAAACTGTGCTAGTAATGGCAAATCCAACACCTTTTGCGACAGCTGCCGCTACTTCCAATTCCATTGAAATTTTTGATCGACCACCAACTGCAAGTGATTTGATTGCGCTGGCAGCTGGAGATGAGTTATCCAAACCAGAGTATTTGTTTGCGAGAAAAATTACCGGTAAAGACTTTATTCAATTGCTTGGATTTGCTGCCGCAGATGATAAAAGCTGGGAATTAAAGATTACGGAACTGCAAAACATGGATCTACAGGTATCAGCAAAAGATCTCACTGAACTAATTGGGCAGTTTCAAGATGAGCCCATCGTTGATTTGGCAATTCAGATTGCTACTGCCATCTCTAATCAAACCCCAGTGATCATTGATGGCAGTAGAGCGCTGCTGGCAGCTTCCATTGTTTATGAATACTCCGTGGCAGCCCGATCTTGGCTTTTCGTTGCCGATTTACCAAAATCTGCTGCCGGACAGCAGTTGTTCAAGCATCGAAATTGGATTTCGCTGGCAGCAAATCAAGTTGCCGCTGGGGACGGGCTAGCTGGAATTGCTTCGCTGAGCCTGGCCCGCACGGCTGCATTGTTGTTGCGGCACTAAATCTGCAATCTGACCGAATTTTTCATAGGGTTAGGTCATGACAAATTTAACCTTGCGTTTTGCATCCACCGCCCCCACCGCTGCTGCACTTGATGTGCTGGTAGTGGGTGTTGCTGAAGTGAATAAGAAATTGACCGTACTGCCAAAATCAATTACTGCTGCACAAGCTAAAAAAATAACGTCTGCATTAAGTGCAGTGGGTGCGGTTGGAAAAGCCGGTGAACAAACCCGTATTCCTGCTAGCGGAATTGCCAGTGCGGCATCAATTTTGGCAGTAGGTATCGGAGCCGATATTTCAACCGAACAATTAAGGCAACTAACTGGTGACGTAACTCGTGCACTGGCAGGCAATAAGCGAGTGGGTTATGCACTGCGCGATCATGATCATGGTGATGCCAAAGCAGTTGCCGAAGGTGCGATGTTGGCCGCATATTCATTTACCGAGTTTAGAAATTCATCCTTAGTTGATCAAAAAACACCAGTGTCAGCCATTACCATCTTTTCCAAACACGGCAGCAAGAACCTAGCGACTGAAATTAGTAAGTTGGTAGGAGCAATTCACTTTGCGCGCGACCTTGGCAATACTCCGCCAAGCCATCTACCGCCTGCTGAATTTGTCGCAAAGGCTAAAAAAGAAATTGTTGGCCGAGCTATTACAGCAACTATCTGGGATGAAAAGAAGTTAGTTGCCGAGGGTTTTGGCGGCATCATCGGTGTTGGCCAAGGATCGTCAAGGCCACCTCGATTATTGAAATTGGAATACAAACCAAAAGGAGCAAAACAGCACATTGCTCTTGTTGGTAAAGGAATCACTTTTGACACTGGCGGTATTTCACTTAAACCAGGGTTAAACATGCACGACATGAAATTTGATATGAGCGGTGCTGGTGCAGTAGTTGCTTCGATTATCGCAATTGCAGATCTTGGCCTTAAGGTTCATGTCACCGCATGGGCAGCACTTGCCGAAAACATGCCAAGCGGCACTGCAAGCAGGCCCGGTGACGTGCTGAAAATTTATGGTGGCAAAACTGTAGAAGTGCTAAATACCGACGCTGAGGGTCGGTTAGTACTCGCCGATGCACTAGTTAAAGCAAATGAATCTAAACCAAACTACATCGTTGATATTGCAACCCTGACTGGCGCACAAGTGCTTGGCATGGGTCTGCGAACTGCAGCAATCATGGCAAACAACGATGAGTTCAGATCTGAAGTACATGCCGCTGCCCAAGCAACCGGCGAAGACATGTGGCCAATGCCGCTGCCGGAGTTTCTCCGTAACGAGATAAATTCATCGGTCGCGGATCTTGCCAATATTGGTTCGGGCAAAGGTGGCGGTATGCAGTTAGCCGGCATCTTCTTACGAGAATTTGTGCCAAAGGATCTGCCATGGGTTCACCTTGATGTTGCCGGACCGGCATATAACCAGGGCAGCCCTTATGCCTACAACACAATTGGCTCAACTGGCTTTGCGATACGAACCATGGTTGAGCTTGCTCGCCGCATTGCCGCTAGGTGATTAAGGCAACAGCCGAAAACCTCATCTGACCGCTGGGTAGGTTGGGTGATCTGAGAGAATTGGGCTCTAATTTTTAAATGGAGGATCCGTGTCTGACCTGTTTGATGTAGTAATTCTCGGTGGTGGCTCAGGTGGATATGCCTGTGCGTTAAGAGCCAGCCAGCTTGGCTTAAAAGTTGCGTTAATCGAGAAGGACAAACTGGGCGGCACCTGCCTGCATCGTGGTTGTATCCCAACCAAAGCACTGCTGCACGCTGGCGAAGTTGCACACACGGTTAAGCATTCAGCTGAGTTTGGCATCAACTCAACTTTGACCGGGGTGGACATGACTGCGGTTAACACCTATAAAGATGGTGTAGTTGGTCGACTATATAAGGGACTGCAAGGTTTAGTTAAGCATCGTGGCGTGACATATATCGAGGGGGCAGGCAAATTAGTTGCCGCAGACACGATTGAAGTTAATGGTCAGCAAATTAAAGGTAAGCACATAGTTTTGGCAACTGGTTCATATTCAAGAACTCTCCCCGGCCTTGAAGTTGATGGCGAAAAAATTATTACCTCAGAGCATGCGCTTAACTTAACCTCAGTACCAGCTAAATCAATTATTTTAGGTGGCGGCGTAATTGGTGTTGAATTTGCTGGGGCTTGGAATTCACTTGGCTCTGATGTCACGATCATTGAAGGATTACCTCGATTGATTCCAGCCGATGACGAAGATATGAGTAAAGGACTAGAAAAAGCATTTCGCCGACTGGGCATTAAATTTAATGTCGGTGTTAGATTTAAGTCAGTTGAAAAAACTGCAACTGGCGTTAAAGTAACGTTAGAAGATGGCAAAGAATTCGAAGCAGATATTTTGCTAGTTGCAGTTGGACGCGGTCCAAGCTCTCGAGGAATGGGTTACGAAGAAGTCGGCGTGGCATATGCTGGCGAGCACATTGCAGTTGATGAATTTTGCCAGACCAACTTACCAAACGTGTTTGCAGTTGGCGATTTAATTCCAGGCCCACAGCTAGCTCACGTTGGCTTCCAAGAAGGAATTTTGGTTGCCGAAAAAATCGCTGGCTTAAAGCCACGTCCGATTAATTACGCTGGTGTACCACGCGTTACTTACTGCGATCCTGAAGTTGCATCCATGGGACTTACTGAAGTGCAAGCTGCAGAAAAGTATGGAAAAGAAAACATTGCCACTTTCAAATATGACCTAGCCGGAAACGGAAAAACTCAGATCCTCAAATCAGCAGGCTTAATAAAGTTGATTAGAGAAAAGGATGGTCCAGTAGTTGGCATTCATATGGTCGGTGCCCGCGCTGGCGAAATGATTGCTGAGGCACAGTTGATCTATAACTGGGAAGCGATGCCAGAGGATGTAGCACCACTGCTACACGCTCACCCAACAGTTTCGGAAGCGATGGGCGAAGCACATCTTGCTTTGGCCGGTAAGCCGCTTCACGTTCACGATTAAAAGTAGAGTTACCCAACTGGGTTAAAGGAGAAATGATGTCGCAACGCGTAGTAATGCCAGCACTTGGTGAATCAGTAACTGAAGGCACCGTAACTAGGTGGCTGAAGAATGTTGGCGATTCGGTCGCTATGGATGAGCCATTGCTGGAAGTTTCAACTGACAAAGTTGATACTGAGATCCCAGCACCAGTTGCCGGCGTACTACTTGAAATCTTGGCGCCAACAGATGCGGTTGTTCCAGTTGGCGCAGAGCTTGCCGTAATTGGTGCCGCAGACAGCGCCCCAGCTGCAACTCCGGCACCAGCACCAGCAGCACCAGCTGCAACTCCGGCACCGGTTGCACCAACTCCAGCTACACCACCGGCACCCAAACCAGCACCTGCTCCAGCACCTGTTGCCGCACCAACTCCAGCACCTGTTGCCGCACCAACTCCAGCACCAACTCCAGCACCAACTCCAGCACCTGTTGCCGCACCAACTCCAGCACCAACCACAGCACCTGCACCAGTTGCAAGTACGACTGATGAGGAAGTTAGCGCTGGTGCATATGTGACTCCGCTAGTTCGCAAAATGGCAGAGGAATTGGGCGTTGATCTAGCAAAAGTAGTTGGCACTGGCGTCGGTGGTCGAATTAGAAAATCAGATGTGCAAGCAGCAGCTGCGCCAGCGGCGGTAACCGCGCCAGCTAATGCATCAGCCCCAGCTGCTAGCAGCACTCCAGCTGCGGTAACTGAATCACCATTGCGTGGCCGCACTGAAAATCTAACGAGATTACGCAAAATTATTGCCGAGCGTATGGTCGAATCACTTCAAGTGAGCGCACAACTAACCACTGTGGTGGAAGTTGATATCACTCGAATTGCCCGACTGCGCGATAAAGTCAAAAAAGATTTTGAAGCACGAGAAGGTGCAAAGTTGACTTTCATGCCATTCTTCGTAAAAGCTGCTGTTGAGGGACTTAAAGCACATCCAGTTATTAATGCATCAATGGATATGAGTGCTGGCACCATTACTTATCACGACGCGGAACACATTGGCATAGCCGTTGACACTGAGCGCGGCTTACTAGTTCCAGTAATGCGCAACGTTGGCGATTTATCTATCGCTGGCATTAGTCGTCGTATTGCTGATCTTGCTGAGCGAACCAGACAATCAAAAGTAGGACCAGAAGAGCTATCTGGCAGTACTTTCACCATTACCAACACTGGTAGTCGAGGTGCGCTGTTTGATACGCCAATTATTAATCAACCAAATGCCGCAATATTAGGTCTTGGCGCAGTAGTTAAACGCCCTGCGGTGGTATCGGATGAAACCGGTGCGGAATCAATTGCTATTCGATCTATGTGCTATCTGTCGCTTTCTTACGATCACCGCTTTGTTGATGGTGCTGATGCCGCCCGCTATTTAACCTTCCTAAAGAATCGGTTAGAAGCTGGTCAATTTGAAGGTGACCTAGGACTGTAATGCGAATTGCAATTACTGGTGCATCTGGCTTAATTGGAACGGCACTGACCAATTCGCTAACTGCGGATGGTCACGAGGTAATTAAATTAGTTAGAAAGCCAACAACAGCGTCCGATGAGTTGTGCTGGGATTTGGTTCAAGGCGTGGAGAATGCGTCAGCACTGAATGGAATTGACGCCTTAGTTCATTTAGCAGGTGCTGGTGTTGGTGATAAACGCTGGAGCGAAGAATATAAACGGGAAATTCGAGACTCTCGAGTCATTGGCACCCAAACTATTTCCCGAACTATTGCTGCATTACCAATGCCGCCAAAAGTATTAATCAGCGCATCAGCCATCGGTTGGTATGGCGACACAGGCAGCACTGCAGTTGATGAAACGGCACCTGCCGCAACAGGATTTTTGCCCGATGTAGTTCGGCTTTGGGAGCAAGCCGCAGATCCAGCACGAGATGCTGGCATTCGTGTCGTACACCCTCGCACTGGATTAGTAATGAGCAGCGCCGGTGGTGCATTAGCAAAATTAGTGCCGTTGTTTAAGTTTGGCTTAGGCAGTCCACTGGGGAATGGCAAGCAATATTGGTCATTCATCTCGTTAAGTGATGAAATAAAGGCAATCAAGTACCTAATTGGAAAAACTGAGATTTCCGGTCCAGTTAATTTAACCGCTCCTACCCCAGTTACTAATCTGGAAGTAAGTAAAACACTAGCTAAACTACTAAATCGCCCAATGCTGCCCATTGGCGTGCCAAGTCCGATTCTGAAAACTGCACTTGGTGAATTCAGTCAAGAAGTGTTGGGTAGCGCACGAGTAATTCCAGCGGTATTGCAGCGCAATGGCTTCGGCTTTGAACACCCAAATATTGCTTCAGCGCTTAAATCCGCACTTACGAAATGAGCAAACCAGTTGATGTAGTGGTGGTTGGTGCTGGCCTTGCCGGCCTAACTGCGACTAGAGGTCTAGCAAAAGCGGGATTAAATGTAAAACTAATCGACTGCGCCGATCGAGTCGGTGGTCGAATTAAAACTGATTTAGTTTCTGGATTTCGACTCGATCATGGTTTTCAATTATTCAATCCCGCCTATCCAGCTGCTCGAAAAGTCCTAAATATAAGTGAACTCGAACTTAGGAAATTCCGCAAAGGAATTCGAATAGTCTTGGACGAAGAGATCGTTGAGTTTGGCCGGAATCCATCAGATTCTTGGCATTTCTTGCAACAGTTTGATAAAACTGCATTACTTAACTTTGCGAAATATCTTGTTACGACAGTTGCGCTTACCGCTGAAGCGCGAAAATCCCGGGCAAATGTTTCCGCAAAAAAAGCGCTGCTTGGAGCGTGTGAAGATGATGATTTAGTGGAAGATTTACTTACCCCGTTTTTGGCCGGCGTATTCCTTGAAGCAGATCTTGATGTCTCACGTCATTGGCTAGATGAGGTGCTGCGATATTTCGTACTCGGCTCACCTGGCGTCCCAAGATATGGCATGCAAGAGATCCCAACTCAACTCACTCGCGGTGTTTCTGATTTTATTCAACTAAACACCATGGCTACAAAAGTTAACAGCAATAGTGTTGAAACCAGTGATGGTGTTATCTCAGCTAAAAATGTCGTTATCGCAACCGATCCCAGGACCACGGCTATGTTGCTTGATCTGCCAGCTCCAAAAATGCGTGAAGTTACAACCTGGTATTTCTCGATCAAGCATCGGAACCGCGGCCCTAGAACAAAATTGCTTGCTGTAGATGGCTCATCCAACCCTGGCCCGTTAGTGAACTCGGTTGTCTTAACTGATGTCGCTCGCAGTTATGCCCCGGCTGGCTATGACTTAATTGCCTCATCAGCACTGGGGTTACAAGATGAATTTGAGTTAGCAGATATCAAAACACACACGGCTTTGCTAAATACGTTAAATCCAGCAGATCTGGAACTAATTGCAACTTACCAGATCCCAGCTGCGCTACCCCAAACTAATTACGATGTGAAAGCAATCAAGAATTTGGCAACAACAGGTATTTTTGTGGCATCTGATTTGATAACTTCACCATCAATAAACGGCGCAATTGAATCTGGCCAACAGGTGGCAGATCAAATTTTGCTCAAAAAATTAGCGGAAGGTAATTAATGAAGCGTTACATAATGGCTACCAGTGGAGGATTTTTACCAACCGATCGTTGGACCTCAGTTGTGCCGGGTCAAACTGTGCTACGCATGCTGGCGCTTACTGGAAAAACTCGACCAAGAATTTGCTTTATTCATACTGCCAGTGGTGATGATCAAGCCTATTTAACGCGCTCTTATGCCGCAATGACTGATTTAGGTTGCGATGTAACTCACCTACAACTCTTTACCCAACCTAATGCGCCGATCAAAGATCACATTTTGAAATCAGATGTGATCTGGGTTGGTGGTGGCTCGGTAGCTAACTTGTTGGCCGTATGGCGATTACATGGTGTTGATATCGTACTAAAAGAAGCGTATGACCGTGGCACAATTCTTGGTGGCGTGAGCGCCGGATCTATTTGCTGGCACTTGGGCGGACCAACAGACTCATTTGGACCTAAATTGGAACCAGTGACAAATGCACTTGGATTTCTTCCTTATGGCAACGGCGTTCATTACGATTCTGAATCCCAGCGTCGACCAATGGTTCATGATTTAGTCAATCGTGATGTTTTTAACCAAATTTACGCCACTGACGATCGAGTTGGCATGCTTTATGAAAACGAAGTTCCAGTTGAAGTAATAACTGATAGAACCAATCTGGATCCCGCAACTTCACCAGCAGCTTATTTAGTAACCAAGACTGCTGGTGAAGTTGTTGAAACTCGATTAGCTCCTGGGCTAATTAGTTAAGCCGCTACTTTTTCGTTACGCCATAACTTGCTTGGCCACCACACCTTGCCACCTAATTGATGTGCAATAGCTGGAACTAGCAGACTTCGAACAATTAGCGCATCAAGTAACACGCCAAATGCCACGATGAAACCTAACTGGGCTAGGAATACCAACGGCAATACGCCAAGTACGGCGAATGTTGAGGCCAACACCACGCCAGCTGAAGTAATCACACCGCCAGTTACGGTGAGTCCTTTGGTTATGCCAGGACGCGTTCCGATCTTAATTGCTTCCTCTCGCACCCGGGTCATCAAGAAGATGTTGTAGTCAATTCCCAGCGCTACTAAGAACACAAACGCAAACAGCGGGAATGCTGCATCTGTAGCCGGGAAATCAAATAGGTATGTAAACACCAAATGCGATGCACCAAGTGCAGCTGAGAACGAGAGCACAACTGTGGCAAGTAATAGCGCAGCGCCAAGCAAGCTACGCAGCAACATGGCCAGAATGATTCCGATTACGAATAACACAATTGGAATAATCACCCGAACATCGCGAGATGATGCTTGATCAGTGTCATATCCGATCGCAGTTGTACCACCTACCAATATGGTTGGATCAATTGCTTTCACCTCTGCTCGGATGTCAGGAATTAAATCTCGAGACTGCACCGAATCGGCCGCAAACGAAAGCGTTGCTTCCAATTGAATTAAGCCATCAACAATCTTTGGTTCTGGTAATGGTTGACCTGGGATTACCGGACCGGACAGAGTTGGCACCACACTTTCAATGCCTTCAAATTCAATCAACTTCTGGGTTACTTCAGCAGCTTTCGCCGCAGGCACTAACACCACAGTTGGCTGACCTTGACCACCCGGGAAGGACTCTTGCAGTTTTTCCTGTCCGATTACTGAATCTGGTCGCTCGGTAAATGACTCGGAGAATGGAATGCCATCAGTATTTAACTGAGTAGCAAAACCAGCCAGAATCGAGAGCATTAGGCCAGTGCTAATCCAAACTCGCTTGGGATGGTTGCCAACTAAATTGGCCACCTTTGACCAAAAACCTGATAACCGCTCATCCTCAGCATCAAACATGGGAATCTTTGGCCAAAACAATCTTCTACCAAAAAGGACCAGCAGCGCAGGGAGCAGTGTCAATTGTGTTGCCATAGCAACGATGATTCCGATTGACCCCACTGGTCCTAAACCTCGATTGCTAGACAATTCACTGACGAGCAACACCATTAGGCCAGCTACCACGGTTGAGCCCGAAGCCAAAATCGGCTCAAATACGCCGCGCCATGCAACTTTCATTGCTTCATAGGTACTTTGATGACGATGTAGTTCTTCACGGTAGCGAGCAATCAAAAGCAGGGCATAGTCTGTCGCAGCACCAATTACCAACACAAACAGAATTCCTTGTGACTGGCCATTAAGATCCAAAATATCGCTCTTGGCTAACAGGTAAACAATTCCGCCAGCAGTTGTTAGGGCAAAAAGCGCAGAAGCTAATGGCAAGATCCAAAGAAATGGGGATCGATAAACCACAATCAAAATAATTGCAACCACTAATAGAGTGCTCTGCAACAACGTAGTGTCAATTTCACCAAACGCGCCAAAGAAATCTGCCAAAATCCCGCCAATGCCAGTTACATGGAACTCCAAGCCAGCAAGTCCCTCGGCATCTTCTCTAATGAATTCCACAATCGCTGGTAAAGCTTCTTCACCATTGCTTAATAAACTTTCCAGCGCTTGATTATCAAGTGGCAAACTTGCGAGCACCGCATTGCCGTCTGGACTTGGAATTGGGGTTAATGGAATGCCTGGAACTAAGAAATTAGAAACCTGATCTGAGGTGCCAGGAATTGTTTTTGTTGGCAGCTCCGCCAAATAAGCACCAATTTCCTGAAGTGCGCTAGGAGTGATCTCGCCCGAAAAAAGCAACAGCGCTGGTAGTTGATCTGAGTCTTCACTTATAAATCTGTTTGAGATGTCAGATGCAAGAGTTGATTCTGCACTCTCGGGTAAAAAGGCCGCATTATCATTCTCTTGAACAGTTGATAACTGGCCAAATAGTGGACCAGTTCCCGCACTTACTAGTAGCCAAGCGACAATTGTTACGACAACTAGCCACAGCGGACGTCTACCTTTTACTTTGGATTTCGACACAAATTTCCTATCTCAGGGTTACTAATGATTTAGCCAGTGGCTAAATCTAGGGGGTCAACCAGATTTAGCATGTGCTAACTGCACCAATTTGCATCGGCGCTGCCCTATTCCGCCATCTTGACTAATCTTGGCCCATGAACTCGGGCTTGGTAGTGGCTAATTGGGGTGCTGGCGCTACCCCGATGGATTATGAGCAGGCCTGGCATCGGCAGCAAGAATTACACGAAAAAGTAGCAGCTGGCAGCGCCCCACCAACCTTAGTTTTAGTTGAGCACGAACCAATTTTTACCGCAGGCTCCCAAACTCAGTTAATGGATCGACCAATTGATGGCTCTAAAGTAATTGATGTTGACCGCGGCGGTCGGATCACCTGGCATGGTCCCGGCCAATTAGTTGGCTATCCAATTGTGCCGCTTCGTGAACGTTATAACGTTGTTGGATTCGTACGTGCCCTTGAAGCCGGGTTAATTGCAACTTGTGCTGAATTTGGGCTTTCTACGGAGCGCATTAAAGGTAAGTCTGGTGTTTGGGTAATGGCGCAACCGCCGCGGAAGGTTGCAGCAATAGGAATTCGAGTTGCTAAGGGAGTCTCAATGCATGGTTTTGCATTGAACTGTAATCCTGATCTAAGTTGGTTTAATCGAATCATCCCCTGCGGCATTCCTGATGCTGAAGTCACTTCATTAAGTAAAGAGCTGGGTAATGAAATTTCGGTAACCGATGTCATGCCAGTTATTGAAGCAAATTTAGTGCCAGTAATTAACCAAGCAATTAAAATCGATATTGAAGTAGGATGACCCAGTGACTGACTCACTAATCAACACCAGCCCTGACGGCAAAAAGATGCTTCGAATTGAAGCCCGAAATGCGGCGGTGCCAATAGAGAAAAAACCCGAGTGGATCAAGCGGCGAATTCGAACCGGTCCAGAATTCAATCGGATTCATGCATTAGTGCAGAGCCAAAATCTTCATACCGTTTGCCAAGAAGCTGGTTGTCCAAATATTTATGAATGCTGGGAAGATCGAGAAGCAACATTTCTAATTGGTGGCGACGCTTGCACACGCCGTTGCGACTTTTGCCAGATCGACACCGGCAAACCCTTACCGTTGGATCGAGATGAACCGCGCCGTGTTGCCGAAAGCGTAAAAGCGATGGATCTGGCATATGCCACCGTAACTGGAGTTGCCAGAGATGATTTACCTGATGGTGGCGCTTGGCTTTATGCTGAAACAGTAAGACAGATCCACAGTGTTAATCCTGGTACTAAAGTGGAAGTTTTGATTCCAGACTTTAACTCACTTGATGAACAGTTAGCTGAAGTTTTTAGTTCAAATCCTGAAGTATTGGCGCATAACGTAGAGACAGTGCCGAGAATTTTCAAGCGGATTAGACCTGCTTTCCGGTACGAAAGATCACTTGAAGTAATTACCAAAGCGAGAACTGCTGGCTTGATTACAAAAAGTAATTTGATCTTGGGCATGGGCGAGGAAATCCCCGAAGTGGAAACTGCTTTGCGAGATTTACACAATGCCGGATGTGAATTGATCACCATTACACAATATTTGCGTCCTTCGCCTAAGCATCACCCAGTTGAGCGCTGGGTACATCCAGAAGAATTTGTGGCGCTAGCCGATGTCGCAACCAAGATTGGCTTTGCTGGAGTTATGTCTGGCCCGCTAGTTCGATCTTCCTATCGAGCTGGTCGGTTGTTTACTCAGGCACAGGCCGCTCGAGCCGCGGGCCACACCGCCACCTTGATGCATACCTAATATCCCCTAAGGTTTTCCTATGTCTAACTCTGAAGTGCCACAGGGCCGTATTCGCCAAATCGTCGCTGCTTATCGAATGACTAAGCGCACCGACAAGTTTTTACCACTTATTTTGCTTAGCGTCTTTTTAATCACGATTGGCATTGCAGGTGCACTCGTAGTTTTTCTCGTGCCGGGACTATGGTTACAAATCATCTTCAGCGTTTCGGTGATCATGCTAGGCATCATTGCGGTGCTTTTCGTTTTCGGCAAACGAGCTGAAACTGCGGCCTACGCTCAATTGGAAGGTCAGCCTGGCGCTGCCGTTGCAATTGTGCAGAACATGCGCAAATGGACCATAACTGCTGCGGTAGCAGCAGATCGAAATCAAAATTTAGTACACCGCGCTGTGAGCCGTGCCGGCGTGGTGCTAATTGCCGAAGGCGGCGCTGGTATCGGTGCATTGTTATCAGGTGAGCGCAAAAGAACTGTACGTTTTATTGGTGAAGCACCATTAACTGAAATTGTTATTGGTAATTCAGCTACCACTGTGCCAATTAAATCACTTCAAAAGAAATTGAAAAAGCTACCAAAAAAATTAAGTAAGTATGAAGCCGCTGGACTTCGAAAAAAATTAGAAGCAGTTGGTGGCAGCAGTGTGCCTATTCCAAAGGGACCTATGCCCAAGAGCACCAATATCCGAGTGCCACGCCAGTAATTAACCTCGCACAGCAACTAATTTAGTTGCTTTATCATGCAAGCCTCGTTGATCTCGATCGTAAATAACAGGTGGGATTACTAAGCAAACTAGCAATTGTCGAAGTGCTGCTTGAAAGATTGAGATGCGCCGTCCGGAGAGCGTTCTGACTTTGATTCCCATTATTCGATGACCAAAAGAGCCACCAAAAAAAGCAATAAACAACCAAGTGTGAAGAAAAAACACCGATAAAGTGAAGATGTCTAGCTCAACTGCCAACCCAAAGGTATCTCGGAAAAAGGTAGCCAGCAGCAGTGCGCTAGCCCAATCAATCACCAGCGCCAATATGCGTCGACCAAACCGGGCAATGGAATCTGGACCTGATTCTGGCGCGCCAAGTCGCTTGCCTGGATAGCCCAACTCAATTCCTTGACTTTCCAAGGATTTTCGAGGCCCCTGCAGCCAGCCGGCCCAATCGCGACGATCAAACATGGGTAAACCTTAACTTGTAACCAGTTAGAAACAATTCAGTATCCGTGTGGAAATCCACATGACCTACAGTTGCGCCAGTTGAGCCGGCAGAACTGCCCGAGGAGGATAAATGTTCAAGACACCTGAGGAGCTTTTGAAGTACCTCAAAGACGAAGCTGTGGAATTTGTTGATGTTCGCTTTTGCGACCTAATTGGACAGATGCAGCACTTTAACGTGCCAGCACATGCATTTACCGAAGATGCATTTACGGTTGGCATGATGTTTGATGGTTCATCAGTGCGAGGCTTTCAAGCAATCAATGAATCTGATATGAAGCTCTTACCTGATGTGAAAAGTGCATTTATCGATCCATTCCGAATCAACAAGACCTTAGCATTGAATTTCAATGTGGTTGATCCATTCACCGATGAGCCATACAGCCGTGATCCGCGAAATATTGCGGTAAAGGCAGAAAAATACCTAGCGGCTTCCGGCATTGCTGACACCGCGTTTTTTGCGCCAGAAGCTGAGTTCTATATTTTTGATTCAGTTCGCTATCAAACCCGTGCAAATGGCTCAATGTATGAAGTAGATTCAATTGAAGCTGCTTGGAATATGGGTAAAGAAAAAGAAGATGACGGTGGACCAAACCTGGGCTACAAGACCCGCTTCAAAGGTGGCTACTTCCCTACTGGGCCAAATGACCAATTTGCAGATCTGCGCGATGAAATGGTTCGCACCTTGGAAGCCGTTGGCTTAGAAGTTGAACGTGCCCACCATGAAGTAGGAACTGCTGGACAAGCTGAAATTAACTACAAATTTGATACCTTATTAAAGGCTGCTGATGACGTTCAAAAGTTTAAATATGTAATCAAGAATGTTGCTTGGGAAAACGGCAAAACCGTAACGTTCATGCCAAAG
>Ga0315901_10005540_pt1 | contig 15362 bp, 12 predicted proteins | sample LakEriMetagenome_10_FD_203761 | JGI IMG/M metagenome (GOLD analysis project Ga0315901, IMG submission 203761) | Freshwater fungal communities from buoy surface, Lake Erie, Ohio, United States - Buoy 2 MA116 | ecosystem: Environmental > Aquatic > Freshwater > Lake | place: USA: Lake Erie, Ohio...
CTTCAGCCTGTGCTCGGGCTGCTGGCCCGCGATGCGGCGCTCGATCGCGTAGAGCTCCCGGATGCGCCGCAGGGCTTCCGCGGCCACGGTGCTCGGGTTTTTCTTGTTGGACCGGAAGATGTCCCACCACGGCCGACGCGCGTGCGCCCAGCAGGCCACCTCCAACAAGTCCTTGCCGTACAGGTCTTCCCATCCCGAGTAGGCATCGGCCTGCAGCACGCCCTTGAAGCCATGCAGGTGTTCCTTGGGATGGATGCCACCCCGGTCCGGCGAGTACTGGAACCATACGGCCGGTGGATCAGCACTGCCCGTCGGTCGATCATCCCGCACGTACACCCACAGCCGCCCCGTCTTGGTCTTGCCCGCCCCCGGGTTGAGCACCTTCACCGGCGTGTCGTCGCCGTGCACCTTGTAGGCCGCGCGAACGTGCCGGCCCAGCGCCGACACCAGCGGCTCCAACAGTTGATCGGCCTTGCCCACCCAGCCGGCCAGCGTGGAGCGGTCCAGCTCCACGCCTGAGCGCGCGTAGATGGCACTTTGCCGGTACAGCGGGCTGTGGTCACAGTACTTGGCCACCACCACCTGCGCCAGCAGCGCAGGGCCGGGCAGGCCGCGTGCAATGGGGCGGCTGGGCGCCGGAGCCTGGAAGATGCCTTCGCACTTGACGCAGGCCAGCTTGGGCCGCACGTGGCGGATCACCTTGAAGTGGCCGGGCACGTATTCCAGCTGCTCGCTGACCTCTTGGCCGATCTGGCGCAGCCGCCCACCGCAGGCGCTGCAGCCGCAGGGCTGACCGGCCATGTCGTGGTGTGCGGCGGTGGTGGCCGGGCGGTGCACATGCTGTTCACGCGGCAGGTGCACCGGCAGGCTCCTGTCCAGCGCTGGAGCGTTGGCCGCCTCGTCAACGGCCGCACCCTTGCCGTCCACACTGTGGCGCTCCTGCGACGAAGACCCTTCATCCCCCTGGGTCTTGGCCTGATCGGCCGAAGTTTTATCCAGTGGTGCGCCTTGCGCATCGTCCAGGAACGAGGCTTGGACAGGGTGTTCCCCACCGTGCTCATCCATGAAGCGTTCGCTGGAGGCGCCGAACTGGCGGTGCACGCTGCGCGCGAGTTGCACCTTGAGCTTGGCCACCATCAAGCGCAGCAGGTGCATCTCCTGGGCCTGCCAGGTGATGACGCCCAGCGCCTCCTGCATCGTCTTGGGAGACGGCGGTGTCGGCTGCAAGGTGTGCTGCGGTGGAGGTACGGTGCTGCGGGGTGTTCGGCCCATAGGGATCACTTTGCCCAGGGCCAAGGGGGTCTCGTATCAGGGCTTGCCCACCCCCAAGTCCATACAGTAGTCACCCCTCGGTCAGCGCACACGGCCTCCTTCACGCTGCCAGGCTCGGCGCGTCGGTGCGCCGGGGCATGCGCCAGTCAATGCCCTCCAGCAGCATCGACAACTGCGCAGGCGTCAGGTGCACGCTGCCGGCGTCGGCCTGCGGCCACACGAAGCGCCCCCGCTCCAGGCGCTTGACCAGCAGCATCAGGCCCTGGCCGTCGAACCACAGCGCCTTGATGATGTCCCCGCGCCGGCCGCGGAAGACGAAGATGTGGCCCTCAAACGGGTTGCGCTGCAGCGTGGTCTGCACGAGCGCGGCCAAGCCGTCGAAGCCCTTCCTCATATCGGTGTGGCCGACCACGAGCCACACGCGAGTGCCAGCGGGCAGTCCGATCACGGCAGCTGCTTCAAGACGCTGAGCACGGTGCCAAGCGTGCTGGCATTCACCCCGTCATGGACCCGTATGACGGCACCGGCACATTCGATCTCCACCGCAGCCGGGCGGCCCGGGACGGCGCCAGGCCAGCCGGCGCAGCGCGAATCATCGGCAACGGTCACGGGCAAGAGCCGGGGCGGGGCCGGCTGCGTGCTGCTGCGCCCGCGCTGGTGCAGCAAGACCCAGTGCCTGAGCTGGTTGGCATTGACCTCGTTGCGCATGGCCAAGCCCGCCACCGACATGCCCGGCAGACAGGCTTGCTCAACGATCCAGGCCTTGAACTCCGGGTTGTACGCCCTGCGTCCTGCAGCGTTCGTGCGCAGCACGCTCAGACCCTGCCAGATCGGGATGTGTCCATTGACTTCCATATGGACACATGTTCACCCCTAACCATCACACCATCAAGAGGGTGGTGAGACCACGCTTCCACCCCACACTCGGTCGCCCTCATGCAGTTGCGCTTCGCTTCGTTCGCTGTGATCAACTCACGGGAGGACTTGCACCTCCAAGAGTGCGCCCGTGCCGGGCGCACAAGTAAAAAAGGCCGAATCTCATTCGGCCTTTTGCATAAATGAAGCGTGAAAGATCAGTCAGCCCTGCAATTGGACGGCTCAAGATTCGTAGGTGTGACCGCGCAGGACCACATGGCAGTCTTCGTCGTTGAATTCCAACTGGGCGTGAGTTTCACTACGACCGAAGTTCCGAAATCGCTATTCCGGCCGTTGATAGTGATTACGCCATCTGCCGTACCGATGGTGGCAGCAGACACCTTGCCCCCAACGCCAGGAGATTCAATGCCAGTAGCACCGTCCCCCGCGTTCGCCTGCATGTTTTCTGTGATCGCTGTGCGAGCCGAGCTCCCCGCAAGCAGCAACTCCGACACCTTGGCGCGGGCGGTGTAATCTTGATAGGCAGGTAGCGCCACTGCCGCCAAAATGCCAATGATGGCGACAACGATCATCAATTCGATGAGCGTAAAGCCCTTCTGAAAGTTCTTTTTCACGTGCTTCTCCGTTGGAGGGGTTGATCAGCAAGGCCGCTCCACCGCAGCCGAGATCCAAGCGTACCAGCAATTAGCGTGCCGTCAAGACGCCTGGAAAGAATCGGACGATCTCATGACTCATTTCTAATTGGCCAGCACCAAAAACAACAAGAGGATTTGTCACCTACTGACGTTTTGCGTCACCTGGGCCAAGTTTGCGACGACTTGATGGACCGCTTCAGTCCAATCTAAGCTTGCCGGCTGTCGGAACATTCGACTGCTGGCGTACCAAGGCATGGACTCTCGCCCTAACGTGTAGCGCCACCCCGGCGAATGAGGCACCAGGATCCAGACAGGCCTCCCTAGTGCGCCAGTCAAATGCACAATCGATGTGCAAACGGTGACCACCACGTCCAGCGCGCAAACCAAGGCGGCCGTGTCGTCGTAGTCCGCAATGACCTCTGGATAGTTCGTTATGGCAGTGTTGAAGAGCGTAGAAAAGCGTGACAAGTCCTCAGCGCAGTCCCCGTACTGCAAGTTGACAAACTTTAAACCCGGCACACGCATCAAAGGGGCCCAGTCTTCTGCGCGAACGGACCGACTGCGCGACCGGGTTCCGGGCGTTCCTCCGCGCCACGAGATGCCTACCCGCACACCTTCGCCCAAATCGCCGCGCAACTTGTCGTTCCAATAATCCACCCGAGATGGGTCAGCATACAGATATCGTTGGCCAGAGCCAAACGAGGCATCATCGGGCCTAAGCAGCGCCGGCAAATCACCGGCGAATATTTGAAAGTCCGGCCTAGCTACTCCCTTCAGCCAAGAGGCATTGGTTTCTCTCTGGCTTGTGATCACGGTCGCCTGGGGAAAGGAACGCTCGAAGAGGGCTCGCAGGCGAGGCTCACACTCCACAATGCAATGTCCGACACGCTGGCTGGCATCCGCCAAGCAAGACGCGAACATGATTTCGTCACCGAGGCCCTGGTCGGCCAACACCAATAGGGTGGACTGAGGCCTCAGGCTGCCATCCCACACGGGGTATGGCAGCGCACGGTACGCGGAAGCGCCCGCGGCAAATCTTACGCCGTAGTGCTTCCAGCCTCGCTCCCACTGACCCAGAACGAGGTCGCATTGCGCCAGAAACCATCGCGCTATCGGATGATTTGGACTGCTCTCCAGTACCCCTTCGAACTGCTGCTGCGCTTGCCTGAACTGCCCGGACTGTTGGAAACACCAACCCAATTGAAGAAGCAACTCAATGGGCGGAGAAGGGCACAGACGCTTGGCTTCAGCATAGGCCAGCAGAGCCTGGTCCTCCTGTTCTCTCGCTACGAGAAGGTTGCCCAGTAATGCATACAGTCGCCATTCAGCTGGGCTCTCAACAATGGCTACGCGCACTTCCACTTCCGCTTCTGCGCGCCGCTTGGCCGCGTGCAGGCTATTGGCCAACTTCAGCCGCGCCTCAAGAATCTGATCTGATGGCAAATAGAGCAGTGCAGTTCGCAAGGCTTCAATCGCTTCGGGCTCACGGTCCAGACGACTGAGCGTCGATCCCAGCAGCGACCAGGCGTCTCCTCTGCAAGGATCAAGCGTCACCGCGACCTGCAGAGAGTCGACTGCGGCGAGCAGGTCCATGGTGGAGAGGTACGTCAAGGCCACCTCCAGATGAACCTCGGCAGGGCTCTCAGACAGACCCAGTATCTCGTCGAACACCGCGAGTGCTTCAGCATGCCGGCCGGCCTGTCGAAGCAACCGGCCTTCCTCCAGCTTGTCCAGCCATGCCAGACCCGCATTGCCGAGGTGCTCCTGTGAATCCTCAGAAGGGGATGGAGGAGCAACATCCTTCCGATTGGGTGCCGAACGCCTGCGCAACCAGCCAAACATGGTTCAAGTCACCAGCACTTGCGGGTGAAGCGTACCCAGTCGGTCAACGAGCGTACGCAACGCAGCGCCCCACCCGGTACCCTGGGCCTGTCGAACCAATTCTAGAGACAGATACCAAGGGGTTCTTTCCCCTGAGGCGCCGTAGCGCCAGTTGGGGTTGGCGGGCACCAGTACCCAACCCCGCTGGCCCAGCGCCCCAGTCAGGTGGGCCTGCGTCTGGCAAACCGTGACCACGCCGTCCAGCGCCATGGTCAACGCCGCAGCTTCGCCCTGGTCCTGCAGGGCCTCATCAAAGCGCGGCACCTGACGGCCGGTGTCAATTTCGGCCTGACGCAGCTCCGCCTCCACATTCCCATATTGCAGGCTGAACAGTTGGCCTCGAAACCCATTCAACGCCACCAAGAGCTGCCCCAGCGGCAGAGAACGTTGATGCCCCGCAGAGCGCGCCATGCCCCCCCGCCAAGCCAGCCCGAGGTATGGGCCAGGACCAGAGGCGGCAAGAACTTCCTTCCAGTGCGCCACACGGGCAGGGTCCGCCTTCAGGTACCCCGCTCGCGATGGAAACTGAGACGGCTCTCGGCGCAGCCATCTGGGCAAGCTGCCAATAGGTAATTCAAGGTCAACGGGTGGCAACTGCTGCAGCCATCCGCGTTGACTGTCGCTGGTATCTCGGCCGATCACGGTGGCCTCCGGGAACGACCGTTGAAACAGGCTCGCCAGGGCGGCTGGCGTCTCGATGACGACCCGCGAGGCCATCCCCACCAGCTCTGGGAAACAACTGGCAAACAGGATGTTGTCGCCAAGGCCCTGTTCGGCATGCACGAGCAGTGTCTTGCCTGCCAGCGGTTGGCCACTCCACTCCGGCAACCCGAAGGACCGCACGGGCCGGGTGGCTGTGCGGCGACGGGCCTCGTAGAGGTCCCAGCCGCGGCCGAAATTGCCAATGAGGAGCTCCAACTGACCGAGCCCTGCCTCTGCCTCAGGGTTGCCGGGTTTCAGCGCCAGGGCACGAACGAAGGCAGCGCGCGTGGCGGCGTGATCAGCCCGCGCCAGCGCCCACTTGGCTCGGGCAATCTGCGCGCCGACGTCTGACGAGTCCAATACGTCGGCTTGCTGAAGGGCGCCTTCAGCCTCATCCAGCGAGCCGAAGTCCGTCAACAAGTCGGCGAGGATGACCCAGACCCGCGCATTGCCGGGTTTCAGATTCACGGCCTGGCGGGCGGCGTCCAACGCGTGGGGCAGATCCTCCGCGTCGCGATACGCCAATGCCAGGTTGCTGTAGGCCAAGCCATGATCAGGCTTGAGCTCCACCGCCTTCAGCAAGTACTGCAGGCTGGCCTGGGGCCTGCCGGACTTCAGAAAGACCAGGCCCAGGTTGTGCCAGGCGTGCGGGTTACGGGGACCCCGCTCCACCGCCTTTTTAAACTTGGATTCCGCATCCGCCAGATTGCCCTGCTCCAGCGACACCAAGCCCCAGTGGGTCAGCACCTCAGAATTCATGGGCTGACTGCGGTGAGCATGCTCAAGGTGCAGGTAGGCCTCGTCGAGCCGGCCCGCGTACAGCAATGTCAAACCCAGACCTTCCTGGGCCGCAGGTGAGAGGGGGTCGAGCCGCAGGGCCTCGCGATAGTCCGCCTCAGCGGCTACCAGATCCTTGGCTGCGAGCGCCCAATCAGCCCTCAAGGTCCACCCCTGCTTCAAGCCGGCGTGCTGAGCTATCCATTGAGTGAGCGCAGCCTTGAGCGCTTGGCGCTGATGTGGGGGTGCGCCTTGAAACTCAGCTCGCCAGCGTTGAAGGTCTTCCAGCGGCGAAGCCGGTGCAACTGGACGCTTGCGCGGAGCGACCGCGCGAAAGACGTCCTTCAAGACCGCCTTGAGCATGCCTTTATTCCACCGGTTTGCGGCTGACGTAGACGACCAGGGCTTCGGTGGCCACTTCGACAAACTTGTCGGGGTACCCCTTTTCCTTCAATGCAAACTTGAATTCGGTGCCCAGACGCGCCTTGCCCATCACACCCAGTTGCAACTCGCGGCTCTTGGTGACGGCCTTGTTGATCACGGCCTCCAGGATGTTGCTCACTGCCTGCGGAGACAATCGCCTGCCTTCGCCCGACGCCATCTGTGGCGGGTAGCGGCGCAGCAACTCGCCCACCAGCGCCTCCACGGTACGCTCGATCTCGGAGGGTTGCCTCCAGCGGGCCATCAGCTTTTGCAGCATGCGCATCTCCCATTGACATGAGCTTCGAACCACAGATTGTGCGAGATGTTGCGGTGCAGAAAGCCCGCGGCTGCTCGCACGCACTTCTGGAGGGACCGAACCGGTGATGCCGCACATTGGCTGGTGCATGGGGATGGCCGCAGCGCTGACCGTGCCCCTTCTGCTGGCCTACAACACCTCCCCTTCGACCACTTTCTTCAATCAGGCAACAGCTGCACTGGCCTGGGGAGCGCTGGTGGTCTGGATTGGGCGGCATGGCACGAGGGGGACCGGGCGCCACTCCGCAGAAGGCTTTCCCAATCGCGTGCCCGCCGGGCCTCTGCTGGCCTGCGGCCTGGTGTGCACGTGGATCTTGTGGGCCTTGGCACGTGGTGACCAGGCACCCTCGATACTCGCGTCTTCAGCAGCCCTCGTGGTAGCGGCCATGGTGGTGCTCTGGGCAGGCTTCACGCTCCCAGGGTGCGGGCCCTACGTGAATCAGGCCAGAGGGTTCTGGTTTGTCATGATGGGCACGGGGCTGCTGAGTGTGCTGGTGGCCTTGATTCAGGTGTTCGTGCCCTCCTGGGCAGACGGCAACTTGATCGCACACTCGTCGGTGGCGGGGCGAGCGGTAGGCAATCTGCGTCAGCCCAACCACTTGAGCAGTCTCCTGCTCTGGGCCACCATAGCGGTCATCGGCTGGCGAGAACTCGCCGACCGCTTCAGAGGGTCCAAACCGAAGACAGCCACGATCACATTTGGCCCCCTCAGAGGTAGCTCTTCCGTGGATGCAGGGCTGGCCGCAGCAGTTCTCGCGCTGCTGATATTGGCCATCGTCCTCACCGCGTCCCGAACTGGGCTGGTGGGCGTGGCGCTTCTGGCCCTGTGGGGCCTGGCGGACCGGCGGCTGTCTCACAGTAGCCGCCTGCTGTTGTTGGCCACGCCTGTGATGTACGCCATCGCATGGTGGGGCATGGCGTTGTGGGCACAGGCGGCTGAGCAGGCCTTTGGCGGCCAGCAGCGACTGGCGGAGGGCGATATCTCGGGCTCGCGTTTTCGGATCTGGGCTGATGCCCTGCAGCTGATCGCCGCGCATCCGTGGACCGGTGTGGGATGGGGCAATTTCAACTTTGCGTGGTCGTTGACGCCATTTCCCAATCGCCATACGGCCTTCTTTGACCACACACACAACCTGCCGCTGCAGCTGGCGGTGGAGTTGGGCGTGCCGATGGCGCTGCTGATTTGCGGCTTGTTGCTGTGGGGCCTGTGGCAGGCGTGGCGGCGGACCCTGGCGGCGGAACCCGCGGCCTCGGCCGCCGGGCGCTGTGCGGTGATGATGGTGGTGTTGATTGGGCTGCACAGCCTGCTGGAGTACCCGCTGTGGTACGCCTACTTCCTTCTGCCCACGGCTTTTGTGTGGGGCTTTGCGCTGGGATTGCCGCCGGCGACGGCGGGATTGGCAACAGGTGAGCGCGTTTTCGCAGGGGAAGTTGACGTCGGAAACGACACCCCCGCCAACGCTGGCGCACCTAACTTGAGGCTAAACACTGAACCCGAGAAAGTGGCACCACTTCCCGAATCCCTCGGCCAGAAAAAACCCCTGCAGGCTCGAGATGTGGCTACAGGGACCGCTCGCATCAGATCCTGGCCTCTGGTCACCACTGGGGCCTTGTGCGTGGTCGGCGCGGTGTTCTCAGCGTTTGACTACCTTAGCGTAGCCGACATCTTTGCCGCCCGGCCCGGCGCTGCACCGCTGGAGCAGCGTATCGAGGCCGGCAAGCAAAGCATCTTTTTCGCGCACCACGCCCACTACGCTGCCGCCACGGTGAGCGACACCCCAGGGCAGGAAATGGCATCGTTCGACATCGCCTCGCACCACCTGCTGGACACGCGCCTGATGATGGCTTGGGCCAAGGCCTTTGCCGAAGTGGGCGATCTGGACCGGGCACGCCATCTGGCCGAGCGCCTGCGAGAGTTCCGCAATCCGGCCTCGGCCGAGTTCTTTGCGGAGTGCAACAAGGCACGCAGCGAGGGTCTGCCCTCGTCGGCCTGGCCGTTCCAGTGCACACCACCTTCGCGGGCCCTGACATGGCAGGACTTTCTGCCTGACGCACGGTAACGATGTCCATCTCGGCAACTGCGATGCCTACTGCCACAGGGACCACACCCAGCAGCCAGAAAATCCACAGCGCATAGACTGCAGAGATGAAGATCGACTTCGTCTCCGACATCGCCTGCCCCTGGTGCGCAGTCGGGCTGAATGCGCTGGAAATGGCCCTGGAACGCATTGGCGCCGACATCGCAGTGGAGCTGCACTTCCAGCCCTTTGAGCTGAACCCGCAAATGAGCCCCGAGGGGGAAGACGCGGTGGCCTACCTCTCGGCGAAGTACGGGATCTCGGCCGAGCAGATCGCGCGCAACCAAGCCGCCATCCGCGAGCGCGGGGCGGCGGTGGGCTTCAGCTTCGGGGCCCGTGGGCGGGTGTGGAACACCTTCGACGCCCACCGGCTGCTGCATTGGGCAGGCGTGGAAGGCCCGGAGGGCGCGCAACGCTCACTCAAGCACGCGCTGCTGCAGGCCTACCACGGCCACGGGCGCAACCCGAGCGATGCCGAGGTGCTGCTGGCGGCCGCGCGCGAGGCCGGGCTGGACGAGGCCCGGGCCCGTGAGATGCTGGGCAGCGACGAGTTCAGCGCTGAGGTGCGCCAGGCCGAAGCCTTCTGGCAGCAAGCGGGCATCCGCTCCGTGCCGTCGGTGGTGGTGAATGACCGCCACCTGATCCAGGGTGGCCAGCCACCCGAAGTGTTCGAACAAGCCCTGCGGCAGATTGCAGCCGAGGCGGGCTGAACCCGAGGCCGCCCGGCCTCGCACACCTCACAGGAGTTCCCCCCATGAAACTGACCCCCGAACAACTCGAACAGTTCGACCGCGACGGCTACCTGTTCTTTCCCAGTTTGTTCACGCCTGAGGAAACGGCCGCACTCAACGCCGCCGTGCCCGAGCTCTACAGCCGGCGCGAGGCCTACAACGTGCGTGAGCGCGGCTCGGACGCCGTGCGCACCAACTTCGCCGCCCACCTGTACAGCGCGCCGTTCGCCCGCCTGGCGCGGCACCCGCGCATGATCGAGCCGGTCGAGGAGTTGTTCGGCGAGCAGCTCTACATGCACCAGTTCAAGATCAACGGCAAGATGGCCTTTGAAGGCGACGTCTGGCAGTGGCACCAGGACTACGGCACCTGGCTGAACGACGACATGATGCCCGAGGCCCGGGCCATGAACGTGGCCATCTTCCTGGACGATGTGAACGCCTTCAACGGGCCGCTGATGTTCATTCCCGGCTCGCACAAGCGCGGCGTGGTGGACGCCAAGCACGACCTCACGACCACCAGCTACCCGCTGTGGACCGTGAGCAACGGCCTGATCACCGAACTGGTGGAGCGCGCTGGGGGCAAGAACGGTGGCATCGTCAGCCCCACTGGCCCGGCGGGCTCGATGATCTTGTTCCATGGATGCTTGGTGCACGCCTCCACCAGCAACCTCTCACCCTGGAACCGTGTGAGCGTCTACCTGAGCCTGTGCGCGGTGTCCAACCACATCCGCCGCTTCAAGCGCCCCGAGTACATCGCCCATCGCGACTTCACGCCCATCACCTGCCTGCCCGACGACTGCCTGCTCAAGGACTACCCGGTGGACCTGCCCTGGAAGGACGGCCTGCCCGCCAGCGCGCTGCAGACCTCGCCAGAGCCGGTGGATTTCCGGGTGCGTGAAGCAGCCTGAAGGTGGCCCGAGGGCGGCACAGCGCGGATCGATCCGCCCGTGCGGCCAACCGACTCGTCACCGCGGAAATTGAATTCCCGGATGAGCGACTTTCTGGATGAATCACTGAAGACACCATGAGCCTGCATCGCCAACTCCAGCAACGCGCCGCCGAGGGGCGGCCCATCCGTGTCGGTCTGATCGGGGCCGGTAAGTTCGGATCCATGTACCTGTCGCAGGTGCCCCGCACGCCAGGAGTGCACTTGGTGGGCATCGCCGACCTGTCGCCTGATGCGGCACGGGCCAACCTGGCGCGGGTGGGCTGGGACGCGCAGCGCACGCAAGCCGCCTCGCTGGACGTTGCGGTCAAGGACGGCAGCACGCATGTGGGCGAGGACTGGCGCGCACTCGTCTCGCATCCGGCCATCGATATCGTGGTGGAGTGCACCGGCCACCCGATTGCCGCGGTGGACCATTGCCTGGAGGCCTTTGCCCACGGCAAGCATGTGGTGAACGTCACGGTGGAGGCCGACGCCTTCTGCGGGCCGCTGCTGGCGCGGCGCGCGGCGCAGGCCGGCGTGGTCTATTCGCTGGCCTATGGCGACCAGCCGGCCATGATCTGCGACCTGGTGGACTGGGCGCGCACCTGCGGCTTCCCCGTCGTGGCGGCCGGGCGCGGCCACAAGTGGCTGCCACATTTTTGCGAGTCCACGCCCGAGACGGTGTGGGGCTACTACGGCCTCACACCCGAGCAGGCCGAGCGCGGCGGCTTGAACCCGAAGATGTTCAACAGCTTCCTGGACGGCTCCAAGCCCAGCATCGAGAGCACCGCGGTGAGCAACGCCACGGGGCTGGCGGTGCCCTCCAACGGCCTGCTGTACCCGCCCGCCAGCGTGGAGGACATCCCTTTCGTGACCCGGCCGCGCGAGGAAGGCGGGGTGCTGGAGCGCAAGGGCATGGTGGAGGTGATCTCCAGCCTGGAGGCCGACGGTCGTGTGATCCCTTATGACATCCGCATGGGCGTGTGGGTGACGGTGGAAGGCGAGACCGACTACATCCGCCACTGCTTCGAGGAATACAACGCCCACACCGACCCGAGCGGGCGCTACTTCACGCTGTACAAGCGCTGGCACCTGATCGGCCTGGAGGTCGGCCTGAGCGTGGCCAGTGTGGCGCTGCGCCGCGAGCCCACGGGCGTGGCCACGGGCTGGAACGCCGACGTGGTGGCCACGGCCAAGCGCGACCTGGCCCCGGGTGAACTGCTGGACGGCGAAGGCGGCTACACCGTGTGGGGCAAGCTGCTGCCGGCCGCCAAGTCCATGGCCTTCGGCGGCCTGCCGCTGGGCCTGGCGCACGGCATCCGCGTGGCGCGGCCGGTGAAGAAAGGCCAGAGCCTGTGCTGGGACGATGTGGTAATGGACACCACCACGCGCGCCTACGCGCTGCGCAAGGAGCTGGAAGGCGGGTTTGTGCCAGGGGGTGGGCTGGGCTGAAGTCGAGTCTTGGTCATCTGCTCGGGCGGGCGAGAACCGTTCGGGCTGAGCTTGTCGAAGCCCTGAGCGCGTCGAAGCCCTTCGACCGGCTCAGGGCGGACGGGGACAAGAGGCTCAAAGCCACGGGATACGACTGGCCCAAGCCAGCGGCTGATCCCCGCTCAATCCGCGTTATCGTCACCCCGTGAACCTGCTCACCGTCACCGACCTGCGCGTCACCCTGCAGACCAGCCGCGGCCCGGCCGATGCGCTGAGGGGCATCTCGTTCTCCATGGCGCGAGGCGACACCGTGGGGTTGATCGGGGAATCGGGGTGCGGCAAGTCCATCACGGCCCTGGCGCTGATGGGCCTGCTGCCTGAAGGCGCGCAGGTCTCGGGCTCCATCCGCCTGGCCGGCCAGGAGCTCAGCACGCTGGACGAGGCGGCGCTGTGCGCCTTGCGCGGCGCGAAGATGGGCATGGTGTTCCAGGAGCCGATGACGGCGCTCAACCCGCTGCACACCGTCGGGCGGCAGATCGCCGAGTCGCTGCGACTGCACCGCCACCTCAGCAGCCGCGAGGCCCGCGCCGAGGCGCTGCGCCTGCTGGAGCGGGTGCAGCTGCCGCAGGCCGCGCAGCGCCTGGACGCCTACCCGCACCAGCTCTCGGGCGGTCAGCGCCAGCGCGTGGTGATCGCCATCGCGCTGGCCTGCGGGCCGGACCTGCTCATCGCCGACGAGCCCACCACCGCGCTGGACGTGACCATCCAGCGCGAGGTGCTGGACCTGATTGCCGAGCTGGTGGCCGAGGACGGCATGGGCCTGCTGCTGATCAGCCACGACCTGGGCGTGATGGCGCAGACGGTGCGTCGCATGCTGGTGATGTACGCCGGCACGGTGGTGGAAAGCGGCGCCACGCCAGAGGTCTTCGCTCGCCTGGCCCACCCGTACACGCGCGGCCTGTTCTCGGCCCGGCCGCGCATCGGGCTGCCGCGCGGCACGCGGCTGTCCACCATCCCGGGCAAGGTGCCGGAGCTGGCCGACATGCCCACTGGCTGCCCCTTTGCCGAGCGCTGCAGCCTGGCCGAGGCGCGCTGCCGCGCGGCGGACCCGCCGAATGTGGAAGTGGCACCCGGTCACTTTGCGCGGTGCGTGAAGGCCGAAACCCTGGACCAAGCCACGCGGCAAGAGGCGCCCGCATGACCGAAGCCCTGCTGGTCATCGACCACGTCAGCAAGCAGTACCGCCTGCCGCGCGAGCACCTGCTGTCGCCCGCCCCCGTGGTGCAGGCCCTGGACGATGTGAGTTTCACGCTGCAGCCTGGGCGCAGCCTGGGCATCGTGGGCGAGTCGGGCTCGGGCAAGAGCACGCTGGCGCGGCTGGTGATGGCGCTGGAGGCGCCCACCGCGGGTCGCGTGATCCTCGACGGCCAGGACCTGAACGCGCTCTCGCCCGCCGAACTGCGCCGCACGCGCTCCAAGGTGCAGATGGTCTTCCAGGACCCGTACGGCTCGCTGGACCCGCGCCGCACCGTGGGCCAGACCGTGGCAGAGCCCTTGGCCGTGCTGCACGGCGCCTCGCGCCACGAGCAACGCACCCGCGCCGGTGAGGTGCTGGAAGCCGTGGGCCTGCGCGCCGCGGACCTGACCAAGTACCCGCACGAGTTCTCGGGCGGCCAGCGCCAGCGCATCGCCATCGCCCGCGCGCTGATCACGCGGCCCAAGCTCATCGTGGCCGACGAGCCCGTGAGCGCGTTAGATGTCTCGGTGCAGGCCCAGGTGCTGAACCTGATGCAGGACCTGCAGGACCAGTTCGGCGTGACCTACCTGTTCATCAGCCACGACCTGAGCGTGGTGGACCTGGTGTGCGACGAAGTGGTGGTGCTGCAGGCCGGCCACGTCGTGGAGCAGGGGCCGCCCGCGAAGCTGTTCCAGCGCCCTGAACACCCCTACACGCAACGCCTGCTGGCAGCCGTGCCCGGCCTGGTGCCGCCGGCCCCTGCGCAGCCCTCCCACTCGGGCGTCGCACAATCAGTCTGAAACGCCATCCCCCATTGCCTCAAGGAGACACGTCATGGATCTGTCCCGCCGCCACTTGAACACCCTGCTTGCCGGCCTGCCCGTGGCCGGTGCCCTGCCTGAAGCGCTGGCGCAGTCACGCAAGGACAGCGTGACGATTGCCATGGTGCTGGAGCCGCCGGGCCTGGACCCGACCACCGCCCCGTCGGCGGCCATTGGCGAGATCGTGCACTACAACGTCCTGGAGGGGCTCACCAAGGTCAACGTGGACGGCTCGGTCACGCCGTTGTTGGCCGAGAACTGGGGCCACACACCCGACGGCAAGACCTACACCTTCAGGCTGCGCAAGGGCCTGAAGTTCTCCGACGGCTCACCACTGACCGCCGAGACCGTGAAGTTCAGCTTCGAGCGCGCCAAGGCGCCGGGCAGCACCAACAAGGCCAAAAGGGCGGTGTTCGACAACATCTCCAGCGTGGTGGCCCACAACGAGCACACCGTGATCCTGGTGCTGGACAAGGCCGACTCCACGCTGCCTTTCCGCCTGGGCGAGAACACCGCCGTCATCCTGCATCCGAACACTGCGGCCAGTGCCGCCACGAAGCCCGTGGGCACCGGCCCGTACAGGCTGGAGAACTGGGCCAAAGGCAGCGCGGTCACGCTGGTGAAGTGGGACGGCCACCGCGATGCCGACAAGGTTAGGCTCAAGAAGGTGACTTTCCGCTTCATCAACGACCCGGCCGCCCAGGTGGCCGCGCTGTTGGCAGGTGACATCGACGGCATGCCTCGTTTTGGCGCCTTGTCGGCCCTCAAGCAATTCCAGGGTGACAAGCGCTTCACGGTGGAGATCGGCAGCACGGCCGGCAAGGGCCTGCTGGCCATCAACAACCGCAAGGCGCCGCTGAACGACGTGCGCGTGCGCCGCGCCATCACCCACGCCATCGACCGCAAGGCCTTCATCGACGGTGCACAGGAAGGTCTGGGCAAGCCCATCGGCAGCCACTTCGTGCCCACCGACATCGGCTACCAGGACCTCACCGGGCTGTACCCGCACAACCCGGACCGGGCCCGCGCCCTGCTCAGGGAGGCCGGCATCAACGGCCCGTTGAATCTCACGCTGACGCTGCCCCCGCCCGCCTACGCCCGCAAGGGCGGCGAGATCATCGCCGCGCAATTGGCCAAGGTGGGCATCAACGCCAAGATCGAGAACGTGGAGTGGGCGCAGTGGCTGAGCGGCCCGTTCAAGGGCAACTTCGATCTGACCATCATCAACCACGTCGAGCCGCTGGACTACGCCACG
>Ga0315901_10005544_pt1 | contig 15358 bp, 25 predicted proteins | sample LakEriMetagenome_10_FD_203761 | JGI IMG/M metagenome (GOLD analysis project Ga0315901, IMG submission 203761) | Freshwater fungal communities from buoy surface, Lake Erie, Ohio, United States - Buoy 2 MA116 | ecosystem: Environmental > Aquatic > Freshwater > Lake | place: USA: Lake Erie, Ohio...
CATAATCTGTGGAAGAACATCACCCACATTATGAAAGTCATTGTGTCTTAAAATGACTTGGTGCGCAGAGTACTGTGATTCACCAACTTGTTTTGCAGAGTTTATCTGCCAACCACTACTTACCAAGTTCTCCAAGATTACTCTTGAATTGGCGAAATTGTACCTATTAGACATTTTAGGATCTGGACCTTCTGCAAAGATGGCTGGAACTGATGTCTTTAATACTTCAAGATTTAGTGATGTGCTCATATTTTTGTTTTTTTCTTTTTGGTTAATTTGATGATGCAAAGATATACTGCTCCAATTTAATTTCCAAATCTAATTCAAATTTATTTTAAACTTATTTTATGTAAAAAAATTTTAGATTTAATTGAGTTTCTCAACTCTTCAAATGTTTTCACCTTGTTTGTTTTTACGATATGTAGATTTATAATATTCTATTTCGTTTTTTATATATTGAACATCATTTTTATAGTGTTCAATATCCCATTGACTATCTTTATCAATGGCTCGTTGTAATTTAGATTCCGCAATTTTTAAGACATTTTCTAATGCACTTAAAAGTTTTTGATTTTCTCTTTTCAACTTGTTTGTTTTTTTCTTTTTGATTAATTTGATGGTGCAAAGATATACTACTCCAATTTAACTTCCAATTCTAATTCAAATTTATTTTTCCAAAAGGTCCATCAAAATATCTAACATTCTTTAAAGGGTCGTTTTGTTTCTTTGGTTTATTAATTTCAACACATATTTCGATTATTTGTGTTTTTGTTAAAACAAAACTTTCACCATTATTATAGTTAGCATAACTAATAAACCTTATCCTATCAAAAAAATTATCTTTTTTTTCTAATGGTATTAATTTCAATAACTCACTCTCATTTTTTTGGAAAAACGAAAATATCTGGGTCAAATATATTTCTATGTCAACATTCATAATTAGATTTCTTTATTTACATAAAGTTAATTTATACATATAATTAATATTGAATAATATTTTTAATATGGAAAATACAAAAGACTGCAAAAGTTGCAAACAAGATACCACAAAAAATGTGTATGTGATAATCTTAGGGACATATTTTTTAGTATCCGGCATAGTTGTTGGTGTTATGATTGTCAAAGGGCTGTTTAACTTCTTTTAAACTTAACATGTAAGTTAATATAGAAATCACCCCCAGTATAACCTCTACCCCTAACTCTAAGTGGTTTACTACTATCAAAAACATCCAAAGCATTTATTGATAATTCTCCCTTTGGGTGGGGAACAATATACTTTTCTGCACAAATCTGGGTGTCGTCTAAGAAAAGATTATACACCAAATCATTATTAACTTTTTGGAAGTCCTTTGTGTTATCTACTTCAACTTGTAATATTAAATTACCATAATAACCATTAGTCCAATTACCTAAACCATCAAGCCTAAGAAACTGCCCACTATCTGATCCAACTGGGATGCTTATGTTTATCTCCTTACTTTCATCAAATGTTTTTGCACCATTGCAAATATTACAAGCCTTTGTGATTACCGTACCCAAGCCATTACAAACACCACAGGCAACAACCGTTCTTGTGGTGAAGAAAGCATTTGAAATATTCTTATGCACTCTGCCTGAACCCCCACAATTACCACAAACATTTGTTTGACCGCCACTGCCACCACAACCATTACAAGGTTTCTTTTGTTTGTATTTTATAGTTTTTTCTGATCCATTATACGATTCAATAGGGGTTATGACTAATTTAATCATAGTGTCGCTACCTTGCCCTCTACGGCTTCCAGGGTTATTGAAATTAAAAAACTCTTCAAAAGAATTGCCAAATCCAAATTGACCCCCACCACTCCTCTCAAAATCATACTGTCTTTTTTTTCCAGAGTCAGATAAAACATCATAAGCCTCATTTATCTCTTTAAATTTTTCACCTCCATCTGGATTAATATCTGGATGATATTTCTTAGATAATTCTCTATATTTTTTTTTTAGAGAATCTTCTGTGAAATTGTCTTCAATTTCTAATATTTTGTAATAATCTTTTACCATATGAATTATATTGTTATACTCTTTAAGAATAGGAAAAAAAAACGGATTATCAAGAAGTTTGTCACAGAACAAAAGGCTTTTATTTTTTTTAATAAAATGATTAAAAAATCAGATGAGGTTTTCTTTGAAAAGAAAGTAGAACACACAAAAGAATGCCATTTTGAACTAGGTATTGTTTCTGAAATTAGAAAACATGATAGCCCAACATATATAAAAGATGAGTTGGGGCGTAATTTCAAAGTATCTATTGAGGGGGACGCAGGTACGTATATGATAGAAATAAAAACATATAATATTGAAGAGAAAATATATGACATTTCAGAAAATAAAAAAATAACAATAAAAGAATTTGAAAAAAAATACTTGCAAAATGAGGGTTTAAAAATTGTTTCAGTTTTAAACCATAAAATTATTCTGCAAAACGATATTAAATTTAATTTGTTCTCATTAAAGAATGAATCAGAAGCTGTTAGGTTTTTAGATTCTTTAATTAGTTATCTTTCCCATATAAATAATAAATCTGCTATGATAATAACAGATACATCAGCTAAACAAAAGAAATATTTGTATGATTTACTAACACAAAATGGATTTGATTCCGCATTATTATATAGGAAGTTTACGACTCAGCCTCGCTTAGAGTAAAATAAAAGTAAGTCCCAGATATGTCAATGTTAAAATTCTTGTCATCATTTGATTCTCTTTTATTTAATTTTTTATTAAACTCTTCAAACATTTTTTTATTCAACTCAAATATAATGGTTGTTTTTGAACCTGGGACTAACTGATCCAAAGCATCAGAAATCATTGCTAACTTTTCTATTTCCCCCATAATAAAATTCTAATTTTTTCAAAAAAACTTATCTTAGAAACCCTTTTAGCTGGGAATAAATCTACTTTCCTATACTTTTTTAATTCATTAGCAAAATCTTGCTTCTCCTTTTCAAGTTCAATCTTATTCTTTTCTACCTCATTTTTCAATGAGTTTATCAGTTTTTGCGCTTTCATTATTTTCATGTTCCAAATATTTTGTATTAATTGAAAATTCTAAATTCTTTAAATCATCAAGTTTTGATTTATTGAATAAGATTTTTAATTTCTCAATGCTAACATTTAAAAGTTCATTCTTTTTTTCAATCTCAACATTTCTTTTTATCAAGGCTAAAATAGTGTTCACACCTTTATCAAATTCTTCCGGATTATCTTCAACAACAAATGAGATTCCTGTTTCAGTATCATTGTTCTTTAACCCAAATGAAATCACTTTTTTTTCTTCAAAAAGTTTTTGTTGTATAAGCCAGGATTTTGGAAACCTCAAATCAATAAAAAAGAAATTCTCTGCTTGTCTTATTGAAATCAAATGGTCTCCAATCTTTTTTAATTCATTGTAAAGTTCCATATTTAAAAGAATTTAATATAAGTCATAAAATAACTAAATGCTATAGCAAAAGAAATTTTGTCTATGCTTGTTATTGGATGTTTAATATTGTCTGCAACTGGTTGCGCAACAATAAATAATATAATTTTGGTGACAACACTTATCATCACCAAAATTGAAAATATAAATAAAAAATAAGATAGACCTAACATTTACGCTTCTGTCTTTTTACTTTTGATTATATCAAGCCTACTTTCTTGCAAAAGTGCCTTTAATTCCTGGGCAGTCTTCCTTGCTCTTGTTCCTGCACTTTTGTTGTTTTTACTATAAAACCTTTCAGCATCTGAATAGTATAACTCAACTAATTGTTTGATTTTTTGAATAATTTCCATATTTATTAATTTTGTTTAAATTCCACATTTTTATCTAAAACTTTATAAAATTCTGTTAATATTTCAAGGTCTGCTTTACTAAACTCGGCATCAATGTTGAAAAGTTCTGAAACAAATTTTGAAATATCCACATTATCAATTTTATTTTTTTTATCATAGAAAATTTCAGTATAAAAACTTTTTAAATAGTTCTTATGATCGCCACTTTCATTTAAAATGATATTCTCTTTTTTAAAAGAATCAATAGTTTTAGTCCAACACCAATCAAAATGTTTTGATTTATCTTCATCACTATATGCAATGTTTACTTCATTATGAACATTACCGCCAAGATATGTGTCTTCAACAATGATGTTCAATGTTTTAACTATATCACAAAATAAATCAACTTTCTCTCTAATAATGTTATGCATATTAAAATAAATCTCCAACTCCCCTCTGTCTATTGGTACAGATAACCACTTAAAAAAATTCTCCATAGAATAGTATCTATAGAGAATTTTAAGTAAAAAAAAATTTAATTGTATATATTATGTTACAAAAATTAAATTATTGCGTTTTTTTATTGTAATTCATTAATTTATGCATTTTGCCAAACTCTTCCACTAGTATTGGGTTTTCGTCTAACGATTCTTTCATTTTTTTAATAAAACTTGGTCTTGGTTTTTCATTCTTAATGACATGAACATCCTGTGATTTTTGGTAAGCCCTTTCTTTCTCTAACGCATAATAATTATTCTTCCTCTTTTTATTCATCTTATCATTAACATCTGTTTTATCTGTATTTGCCCACTCCTTTGAGTTCCCTGTCTTAGAAGACCCTTCAATATTATCGCTTAACCATTTATCATCTGGGTCAATTTCATCGTAAACCAAATTCTCCATACCCCCAACTTGAGCCAAGTTTTCAACAAATTCATTTTCAGCGTCATCCATTCTAAATGCTTTTGTTTCTGACTTTTTTAATTGACCATTTGATTTTGGAAATGTATCAGGATTTGTGTTGTATTTACCGTTTGAACCAGTTTTTAAATACTCATTCATTTTTTTACCAACGGATACAATGTATTCATTCTCCTGGCTTTTACTTTTGTTTCTTGATTTGTCTAAAATGGTGGAAGTGTAGGGTTTTTTTGCTGAATAATCATTGTTGGCCTCATTAATTATGTCTTCAATGAATGACACCAAAGCCTCCTCGGTCATCTTAACACTTTTCTTACCCTTCTTTAATAATTTAAAGTCCTCCGAATCAATCTTACCATTCTTGTTCTTGTCAATCTTTGATTGTTTACCAACAAGTTTCTCTTTAACTTCTTTCTTATCTTTCTTCAATAATTTGAAATCCTCCGAATCAATCTTACCGTTTTTATTCTTATCAATCTTTGATTGTTTACCAACCAATTTCTCATCAATATCTTTTTTTACTTTTTTCTCAAATAAAAGATTTGCCCTATTTGAAGTTTCTTCAAGCAATATTTTTTCAATTAAGGAATCAATATAATTTTTTTTCATAATATTTTTTTTATATAAATAGTTCTATTCTAATTTTTTATATTCATTTTTTGAATTTGGTTAGACAATATTTGTTTTACTTGTTGTGACGTATAATCTGTCTTGTTAGCAACATTCTCTATGATTTTATCAAATCTATCCGGTGTTCTAATTGCCTCTTCAATGCCCCCAATATCAATTGTCCCAAATCCCTTCAATTTATCAAATGCTGGATTTTGCTCAATAGGGTCTTTCTTAGCTTGTTTCATTACATCCCAGGTAGATGGTTTCATCTTCATATGGTTAGCAACTAAGTACTCAATTACATCAACATTCGTACCCTCAAATGATTCAATCCAGTTAGCATATTGTTTTACATATTCAGCAGATTTGGAATCATGACCATAGGCTGTTGGTTCACCTGTCTTTGGGTTTATTGCATATGTATCCATTTTGGCCAAATCATGAAATAATGCAGCCATAATCATATTTGGATCATCCCCGTACTTGTTATAAGCCCTTCTTATCACCAGGATAATATGTTTCAATGAATTGCCTTCTGGATGCCATTTTTTTGATTGTTTTGCACCCCATTGGTCAAAAAATAGCTTCTTTAAATCTTGTGGTAAAGACCTAATAAGTTCTTGTGCTGTGTTTGGAATTTCTCTCTTGTTCATATTTTGTTCAGTTAATTTTATTGCACCTGTATCTCCCTGGTTGCAGTATGGGAATTTCAAACATTTCTTTTTAATTTGCACAAATTTACCCCCTGGTATTTGTGTTTTCTTTTTACCACCCCAATCTTTTTTACTCATTGATTTAGCCCATGCTCCTGGAACCTCATAAGACCCCGTAGAGGCAGTTGTGGTGGCCTCCTTGGCTTCTACCTTCCCTTCGTTAAATATAGGCTTAAAATTAACTTCTGTCCACTTATTCTCCTTTATTGGAACACAATTTGGAACCATTTTTCCATTCTTCATTTTTCCACCAACTCTTCTATATCCTTTCCAACATGCTTCACTCATACTCTCAAGGTTGGGGAATAAAGGGGCAACATACCCACCAGAAGAACCTGAACCAGTTGCTTCCTTAGTCTCCATCTTTGCCAATTTTTTGTAATAGTGGGGGTCTTCCCATAAATGATCCTTAGCAATTTTTCTTGCCATATTAATATCATCTGTATGTTCTTTTTCGACATTAGCACCTTTCTTCAACTCTTTCTTCAAAAACTCAATATAATCTGCGCTATCTTTTGTTTTGTTATGTTTTTTCTCAATGGCTAGCAATGAAATACTTTTTTTCTTACTCTTCATTTCTTTGTTTTCATTATTCACTAGCCTTTTATAAGTAAAAGCATCACTAGATAATCCAGGATGCTTAGTAAATTCAGAATCAATTGCATTATTAAAATTTGTATCCGCGTCCATCATAATTAAGCATTTTTTAATTTTGGTTCCCAATAACCTCTATTAGTCCACATAAACTGATAGAATTCTCTAAACATTTTTATTGTGATATCTTTAACCTCGCCTTCAAACTTACCCCTCCTAAATTCTTTTTGTAATTTCTCAATCAATTTATCCTCATATTGTGTTATTGTGGTACTATTAAAGAAATCTTTCATTTCTTTTCTAATTAAAACCTCAATCTCTTTCTTATCTGTTTGTGTTAATGCCATTATTTAAAAATTATTGAATATGTTAATCCTAAAATACTTAGACCAATAAATATTTGATTTATAGTATTTTTTGTTTTTTCTTTTTTTAACCCATCACCCAAGTACTTGTTTGAAGATTCTAGTAATTCATACTTTTGATTTTGATTTTTGATAAAATCAAGATACCTTAATTCTTTTTCCTTATAAATTGTAATTATTGAATCTTTAAATGTTGATTGCTTAATTACTTCACTTGCCAAAGAATTAACAATATCTAGTTCCAACTTCATTGAATCACATCTAGCCAAATCTTTAACAATTTCCCTTGCAATTGTCAAAGATATAACTTTATTTGTTGGTATTGAATCTATATCTTTTTGTGAAAAAAGAATCAATGGCATCCCAATCAAAAGTATCAATGGCAATAATCTTCTCATAATAATATTTTCTTGCAACTTGTTTTTGTTTATTAATCTGGTCAATATTTTTATTCACGTCATCAATTTCTTTAAAATATCTATCAATTTTTTCTTGAATAATAATTTGATTATCTTCTATACGTTTGTTTGATTTTTCTAAGTCATTTATTTTTTTAGATGTTGTTTCATCTAACTTAACCTTTTTACCTGGCGCTTTCATAAACCAGTAAGGCACATAAACAAAAACACCAATTATAACTAATTTTAGTATTATATTAACAATTGTGTTTATTTTAGATTCCATTTTACGTTTTCTTTCTTAATGATAATACCCTAGCCCATTTAGATTTAAATTTTTGGTAGAAGTTTTCTAAACTATTTAAGATATTTAAAAAATCTTCATCAACCTTAACAATGTCTGCACTAATATAAACACCACCATTTTCACCAATAGTATAAATAAACTTCAAATCATCATCAATTAAATTACCACCCCATTGAACACTATTTTTATAAACATGTAATTCATCAAAATCAACCAAGTCTGAAACTTCTGTGATAAACTCATCCATTGTTTGTTGAAATGTTGTTTTATCATCCGTTGTAATATCTAAGTCCATTTTATCCTTACCATGTAAAACTAATATACCACCAGATATTCTATATTTTTGTTGCTTATCATCAACATCTTTCTCAACTCCCTTTGGATTCTTGGTTTCAAGTTCATCGCCTTGATCCTCAATACTATTGTATATTTTATTTTGAATGCTTCTACCAATATCAAGCCTACTAAAGTCTGGCTCACTTTGCTCAAAAATCAATTTAGATTTTTTAAGCAAATCTTTCATCTCATCATAACTGTTGTTTCTCATTTTCTAAATTTTTTTCAAAAAGTTTTATATTAAATGCTGGTGATATGTCTGTGTAAGTATCCAATACATTGGCTCTTGTTATTATACCATTGTATTTGTAATCTATGTTCGTTCTTGTGTTATGTCCAATAAATTTTTTATTTATTTTCTTATCATCACAAATTTTATTGCACAAAACCCCCAGACTACTTAATTGCTCTTTGGTGTAATGATCCCAAAAATCATAATCCCTCCAATTTTTATAGTATGGTTGTCCTTTATAAATATCACCAACCCAATTTAAATTTATATCTAAATCATTATTTTTTTCTAACCAACCCAAATTTTCTAAAGCAATGAAAATACAATTTCTATTTAAAATATCATTATAAAAAAAATTACCAAATCCAGAATCATCCAATAATTTAAGAATGCTTCCGTTTTTGGCAATAACATAGTTAGGTATTTTATCATATTTACCATTATGCCTATATTTTAGGGAGGTCAAATATGATTCAACCTCCCTAGATGTATGCATAATAACTATTTTGTTTTTCTTTACTTGTGTCCCAAAAGGGTTAAAACTACCATAGTTAATTATCTCCATTATCTCTCTTTCTATAAACAAGTTTTTTTACGTCTGCCTCAATATCATCATTTAAATCACCTAAATTTAAATCCATCTTTTTTCTTCTACTTGTTTTCGCTTTCGGTTTATCAACATTATCCTCGTTCAATAATGTATCTTCTAGCAACGTTGGGGTTACTCTTGGTTTATATGGTCTTTTTGTTGGTTTTGGAACTTCATTATTATTTTGACTTAATTTGTTTTTTGTCAAAGTATCAAGATATTCTTCAAGTTTATCCAACTCCTCTTGTGTAGGTGTTATTTTATTTGCATCATTAGGATTTGAAGGTGTGCTAAACTCTAACTTACCAACTTGTTTACTAATGGTTTCAATATCGTCCTCACTCAAATCTTTAAAATCATTTTCAACCTTCTCATTTTCAGTTTCTTGTAATTTAACTAAAAGATGTAAAAATGAAAGAGATATTATAGGCAATAAACCCCCAGAGAACAATGCCAATATTCTTTTATGACCAACAATATCACCATCCTCAATTATGTACTGGAAAAATACGTTTGATAATTCCACCCAATCCTTGAACATTTTGGAATTCTCATCAATATACGTGTAAGAATAGAACACGTTACCAACTAACTGTATTAATGTTACAATACCAAAAGGCAGGTAAACTTTCCTTCCCATTGAAACTGAGATTGCAGCTAATGCTGACAATGCTGCAATCTCAATACCAAAGGACAAATATAAAGACCATTTACTAGTGTTTGTTAGGCTATACCAGGTTGTTACATGCGATATTGAAACGAACGCAACAGTGATAATAGGAACTAAAAACGCGATATAAACAATCTTATTTAAATTTTTCTGCAACCAATTCATATTATTCTTTTAGCTTTTGTAATTCATAATCAATTTGAGATTGTCTATTAACATCCATAATTTTTCTATCAGTTGACTGGATGAACCTTTTTTCTGTCTCTAAACTCATTATTTTTAATTGTTTATTTAGTTCTGTCTTCGTGTATGTAGAGTCTTTTATTGCTGTGATTTCTTTTCTAATCTTTGTCAATTCTTTTGACTCAGAGCAACTTCTAAAAAATCCTAACATTAATAGGGCAAAAACAATAACTACAAAATTGTTTTTTAAAAAGTTTTTAAAATTTTCCATAAAATTTGTTGTTTTAATTTTAAATATAATCAAATAATACTTTTGACTCATTCCTGAGTTTTTTAAGTGCTTTTTCTTTAATCTGTCTAACTCTCTCCTTTGTTAGGTTAAAGTCCTCACCAATTTCTTCAAGAGTTCTCATAGATCCATTTAATCCAAAATAATCTTCTATGATTATCTTTTCTCTATCTTCTAACACACCTATGATGTTCAATATTTTTTCCCTAAGAATTTGTTTAGTGTTAAACACATCTTCTGGATTATCAGCATTCTCATTTTTGATAACACTAATCAAACTATCACCATCTTCATTTAACATTAAATCTAAATCAACTGTGTGAGGTAGATTATTAAACTTCTTAGGCAAAGTGTTATCAAACTCATTTAGCATCTTTTTGATTTTATGATACTCTTGAACAATGTTGACTGGTAGTCTTATTGTTCTTGCATTATCATTAAGAGATTCAATTATTGCTTGTCTTATCCACCAAACACCATAAGAAATAAATCTTAAATTTTTAGTCCAATCAAATTTGTCAATAGCTTTCAACAAACCATAATTACCTTCGGAAATTAAATCACATAAATCTAAGCCCTGGTTCTGGTACTGTTTACAGACACTAATAACAAATCTTAAATTACCTTCAACTAATTCTTTCTTGACTAAATCTTTCTGTCTTTGTGTTGAATTTGGATCCAACATAATCTTGGCCAATTCACGTTCTCTTTCAGCATTCATAACTTTATGCTTACGAACATCTTTTAAGTAAGATGAAATCTCTGATTGATTAATCATTAAAACTGTTTTTCCTTTCATTTTTTTTGTTTTCTATGCTGAAAAATTATCTAAAAAATTACGTTCTCCACTTGTCAATGAGTTGATTCCACTATTTGCGATTTTATCCAAGATAAAATCTAAATCATAGTTTATTTCAACTGGTTGGCTATAAGGTTTCTTATCCACATTAGCATATACCTTATTTAGATTTTCAGGTTTCATTATTGCCAATATTTTCTCCTTACTAGACTTCTTACTTTGTTTAGTCAAACCCTCCGTTGATAATGTCAAGTGCTCAAATTTCTCCAAAGGTAGGTAGGCAGCAACATCATTTGTTATTTCTGTTAGCAAGTAACCCGTGCATACACTATGTGTAATACTTGTAATGAACGTTGCCAAATCCAACAACTCAACATCTGTACCAAAAATAAAAAGATACGTTTTGCCTAGTTTACTATACAATGGTTCTGTATCAGATACCTGTGAGAACTCCTCATAGAAAGAAGACAAATCAAATTGACTTCCAGTTTCAAAGACAGTTAAATTGTAATTCTTCATTTTTTTTGTTTTTGCAAAGATAACAACTTTTTTTATTAAAAAGAAATTATTTCACTATTTTTGAAATATTATTCTTCTTCTCAACTCTAATACTTGAATTAGCCCAGTTATTTATCAATGGGTTGTGCGAAATTAATAAAATTTTCTCAAAATATCCTTTTAATCTAACAAAAAATTCACTTAAAATATCTAAATTTTCATTTGAAACTTTACCAAAAACTTCATCCGCAACCCAAATATTTGGTTTAGGCAATGAACATATTTTGCTTAGAACTGCTCTTAAAGCTAATGAGGCTACTGTTTTTTCATATCCAGATCCTGTTGTCATTAATTTCTCCACCCCACTATTACTATCAATCATAACAAACTCGACCTCATTCTTATCATTCATCCTAACATCTAATGAAAAATAGCATACAGTATCTAGTAACCTTTGTAATTCAGAATTTATAATAGGTAACATTGTTTTCATAACCATTTTTGAAATACCATTCTTACCAAAAATATCAACATACAATTTGTAATACCTTTCTTCACTTTGCTCCTTGTATATGTTCTGGATAATTTCCAGGTTCTTCTCTTTCTTATCTTGGAAATTAGAAATTTGCACCTCTATTGAAGTAACCTCCCTATTTATTTTATTTTTTTCAAAAACCAATTCATCAATCTTTGAGTTTGCTTTGATAATTAATTTATCAATATCCCTATTCTTATTTATTTTATTCTGAACATCTAGGTATTTGTTTAACTTATCCTTTAATGAAGTTAATTTTACCCCATATGATTCATAGGTTAATTGGTGCTTTTGTTTAACTAATTTATTTTTCTCAAAAAGGTCATATTCTTTTTTAATATTTGCTTTTGACTTGTTATCATTCTCCAAGTTAACAATTGTGTTATTTATAACTTCATACTCGCCTTCAAGATTGGATAAGTTATCAACTTTTTCTTTTGTAAACTTAGCATCAATTAGATTTAACCCACAATGTTCGCAACTAATACCATTACCATAAGTTGATATTAATTTCTTAACCTCTTCTATTTTGTTTTTTAGCAACTCTCTCTTCAACTTAACATCCATAATCTGATCCTTTAGTTTATCATGCTCTACCTCATCATATTCCTGGGATGGTTTTGTGGTGTCTATTGTTTTAATTGTTTCTAAAATCCTAATTTCATTGGCGGTGACTGTGTTTATTTCTTGTTCTAATGATTCTTTATCTAATATAACTAACTCCTTATCAATGTCATTGTACCTTGAACCAAATAACGTTTGTTTATACTCATTACCCTTAACTATTCTTTCATCATAGTCTTTCATTTCAGCATTCAATAAAATCAATTTTTCCTTAAAATCATCAATTGATTTTGCTAAATCCTCATTCTCTTTTTTTAACTTCTCTGGATTATACAAATTGGAATACATTCTCTTTGTAAAATCACTATACACTTCTTTGGCTAAATCCTCCTTCTTTTTTAAATGTTCAAGACCTAAAAATCTACTAAGTAATTGCCCCCTTGCTGTTGGCTTTGATTCTAGTAAATCTTCAAGATTGTTGCCTGTTGTTAAAATAGTGGCCAAGAAGTCATCAATGTTACCAATGGTATTTTTAATGAATACCTCTGTCTCCCTCCGTTGTTCACCTTTTAAATTCTGTAATTCACCATTCTTTAATTTCTTATCAAAAGATAATTCAGTCTTTATTTTCCACTCATCTGACTTGTTTAATTTCCTATCCAGAGTTCTTGAAATTACATATTCCTCACCATCAATTAATATTTCACCAACAACAGAAACCCTATCCTTGTTTGTGAATTTATTAAATATATCTTCTGCCTTGCTACTTTTGGTTGTGGTGTTGAAGAATAAGAATAACAATAAATCAATGGTCAATGTTGTCTTGCCCCCAGTATTCTGGGGAATTGATTCAACAATGGTTATGCCATTTAAATTCTCAAAATCAAGAACCTGGTTCTCACCAAATGATAAGAAATTACTAAACTTAATATTTTTGATATACCACTTATTGAACTGTGTTGTTTCTGGGTTTTCTAATAACAATTTGTTTTCAACAATTTTATTAATCTCCATAACTCTATCATAGCAATCAATATTATTATTAGCTTCTAACATTTTTTTTATCAAATTATTCTGATAATTAGCATCTAATATGTTTGACGATACATCAATAGTCTGTAGTATTTTGTTATCATTTTTTATTTTTGTAACAACCTGGACATTAGATGATGAATACTTTTTTGCAAAATATTGCCTAATATCTTTAACCTTTTCTTGTGTCATGTTTTCAGGGTAGTCCTCCCAGACTACCCTTATGCTTGGGTTCTCCCATTTTTTTTCTTCCATATTAATTTGATTTGTTTTCATATGTTTCAATAATCGCATTTATTGCCCAAACAATTCCTGATGAAAATATTCCATCAAAAAACCAAGATGCTTCATAACAAAGACCAAGATGCTCCATTGTTGGTGAATAAACAAATAACCCCAAGAAAAACCCACCCCAAGTGCTAAAACACATTGGACATGATATAATTCCATACATAAACTTGAAAATGGGGGATATTAATAATAAATTCCTTTTTCCCACATCATTGATAAATTCTCTTAACCCAGAGAAAATTGATCCATAAACCATTATATTCATAAGACCATAACTTAAAAACGCCCAAATAAAAATATTCATGTTAACTTATTTTAATGTTTGAAGATTTATGATACCTTGCACTTTGTTTTGATGCCTCAAATATTGCACGATATTCTTGTATTATTTTATTTTTCTTATCCAATTCAACAGATGCCTGGCCTAATTGGAATTTTACCTCCATATATGCGTCCTCTAATTCAGGATTGTTGGTTGGGATTTCCTTTAACACATAAACCTCTTTAATCACTGGGACTTCCTTTATGACCTCTCTAACCTCAACTCTAACTTCGCCATTTGGTACTTCCCTAATTACTTCCTTATAAACTGGGACTTCCTTTATAACCTCAACAATTCTATCCACCGGAACCTCAACAATCTTTTCCACAATTCTATCAACTGGGACTTCTACAATCTTTTCCACAATTCTATCAACTGGGACTTCTACAATCTTTTCCACAATGACTTCATTATGTTTAAAACCTTCGGATTCAATAGCATCATTTAGCATTCCATATTTTTCAATAAAGAAGCCTGACTTCAAACATTGTGAAACGAATTCATCAATATCTGCAATATCATTAGCTTCACAAAAGCGAACAATATCAACATAAAAAGTATCATTGGTTATTATCTGTGTTTTCATTTTAGTTATTTGTTAAAATTTCATTATTATTTTTAATATCGTCATAAGAATTTATCTCGAATACCAAATATGGATTGTTATTATGTAAATCAAAAAATTGATACTCATCCTGGTCAATCAAGTAAAAACCATAGCCATGATTTGTAACTTTTTCTCCCCAATGCTGCTGAATCATGCTCCCAATCATAACTGCCCTTTTACCATTTGGTATGTCAAATATTGCCCTCTTGTGAATATCCCCACACAAAACAATATCGCAACCATTAAATATATTCGATTCAAAACCATCTTCAATCTGAAAACCCAAATCAGTCTTCAAGCCTTTTATCGCCCCGTGGAATAAACCAATATTTGTTTTGCCATCAATTTTCTTGGGTATGTCTGGGGGAATATTGTGCTGCATTAATGAATACACGCACCAGTTAACATTGTCATCTGAATAAACCCCCCTCTCATACAAGAAAGTTATATTTGGGTTTTTAATGGCCTCAACAATTGGAGTAATGGCATCAAGCCTCTCCATATTTGTTTCCAAAAAATCATGGTTGCCAATTATAATAATTGTCTTGCTAATCTTTCCACATTCTTCAAGAACCCAAACAATAAATTCAACCAACTCTGGGGTCATTTGATTCTTGCTATGCACTAAATCACCCGTGAAAACAATTCTATCTGGTTTTAATTCAGACCATTGGCTAAAAGCATCTCTTAGTATTTCCTTATATGC
>Ga0315901_10005550_pt1 | contig 15349 bp, 27 predicted proteins | sample LakEriMetagenome_10_FD_203761 | JGI IMG/M metagenome (GOLD analysis project Ga0315901, IMG submission 203761) | Freshwater fungal communities from buoy surface, Lake Erie, Ohio, United States - Buoy 2 MA116 | ecosystem: Environmental > Aquatic > Freshwater > Lake | place: USA: Lake Erie, Ohio...
AAGGCGCTTTCATCGTTGAGACACCACGTGTCCTAAACGGTCTAAAGTTGTCAACAGGTATCACACCTACAGTGTCAATCACTAACAGTGCTTTGACATCAAACGTTGCAACAATTACAACAGCAGTTGCTCACGGTCTTGGCGTAGGCCAGGTCGTAACAGTTGCTGCAGTAACTGCAACAACACTTAACGGTACATTTACAATCGCATCTGTACCATCAACAACAACATTTACCTATGCACTGACAGCAACTAACGTTGCTTCAGCAGCAGATACAGGTACTGTTACATTCACCAACAACTACCGTGCGATTATCGCAGGTCGTGAAGCATTGGCTGAAGCACAAGCAGCAGACATCTCAACCGTTATCGGTCCAGAGATTGACGCTCTACGTCGTTTCCGCACAATCGGTTGGTACTACTTCGGAGGCTTTGCACGCCTTCGTGAAGCAGCTCTATATCGCATTGAGTCTGCAGCAACAAACGGATAATTCCGCTAGTGCAACGACAGGGGGTGGGGAAACCCGCCTCCTGTCACTTAGGAAAGGTTGGATATGCCATACACATTAACAACTCCGTACCAGTGGCAAACCTGGGGCGCAGGACTAAACGAGTTTACTCCGTATTCACGCCTTGCAGGTCGTCGTCTTAATGGTGGAACTATTGATGGTGATATTGCTCCAAGCCTTACAGATGTTCCACGCGGTCAGACTTTGATTGTTAATGGAACTCAAGTTATAGCAACATTAACTCCAAGCCAAGATGATCTAGCTTCAGCTAGTTATTACTTCCTCGGTGGTCACGAATATACTATTAGTGATTACCAAGCAGGGGTACTTACCGCTGCAGGATATGGAAGTTGGTTAACTCCAGTATGAGTTTACATAGACGCACAACGCACCCAGAGTATGTTGAAGGTTGCTTTGGTTGCAAGATAGGCGAACTAGAGTTGAGCGTAGGTGTGGCAAACCACAGAAATATACCTACTGCTAAACAGCACGATAGGGAACTACAGTCCTATTACGATGCTACAAGGCAAGGCATAGAACCACGTTCAACAAAGAGCAAAGATATAGATGCAGCAGTCCAACTTTCCAATGAGGCCGGTAAAGCCTTTGACGGAATCTCAATGACATTTAAGGAGTAACAATGCCAAACGTAGACGGAAAGAAATTTCCATACACAGCAAAAGGTAAGATGGATGCAAAGATGGAAATGAAAAAGAAGATGATGAAGAAGGCAGCCATTAAGAAGATGGGAAAGAAGAAGTGATGTATAACTCAGAAAACGGCAAGATGGATGATATGGGCTTAGAAGAAGATCTAATGCCTTACCCATCAATGGATAAGCAATACCCAAACGCAGCAAAGTATTCATCTTATGAATCAATCCAGACAGGTGCAATGGGCAAGGCAGCCAAGTAATGAAGAAGGCTGCTAAGAAGGCTAAGGTCGCCAAGGTAATGAAAGAGTTTAAGGCTGGTACTTTGAACTCAGGATCTAGTAAAGGTCCAGTAGTTAAGAGCAAAAAGCAAGCAATTGCTATTGCACTATCTCAGGCAAAGATGTCTAAGAAGAAGATGGGTAAGAAGAAGTAAATGGCAAAGACTCCAGCGTGGCAGAGAGCAGAAGGTAAGAACCCAAAGGGTGGCCTGAATGCAAAAGGTCGTGCCTCTGCCAAAGCTGCGGGTATGAATCTAAAGCCTCCAGTTAAGAAGGCTGAGGCTGCTAAGTCTCCTAAGTCTGCAGCAAGACGTAAGTCTTTCTGTGGTCGTATGTGCGGGATGAAAGCCAAGAACACTTCTAGTAAAACAGCTAGAGATCCAAACTCAAGAATAAACAAGTCGCTTCGCGCTTGGGATTGTAGTTGCAAATGAAAAAGAAAACAGCATTCTGGGATAAACCAAATCCTAAAGAGAAGTCAAAGACATTAACGCCAGCACAAAAGGCGTCAGCAAAAGCACGGGCTAAGGCAGCAGGACGACCTTATCCAAATCTAGTAGATAACGCAGCAGCGGCTCGCAAAAAGAAGAAGTGAGGTAGATAGGTGACACTAGGAGTTTACGGTACAACTTTACTAGCAGAGATGAACAGACTTGCTAATGGTGGCACCTATCGAACATCTGCAGAAATAGTAGATATGGCATTGGCTGCTCGTCAATGGGCTGTAGTACGTGAAGTATCAACAGAATTAACAGACACAGTGGGAGTATTAAATGCGATTGCGGGTACGTCTAGCGATAATCGTCTTGACTTTAACGGCGTATGTAATCTCATCGCTGATACTTTTCAACTACCTGCAGCGCAAGCTCTCAGAGCGGTGTCATCTTGAGCGCTAAATATAACTTGGTCTGTGACCAAGCCACTACTTTTAATTTCCAGTTTCAAATCAAGAACGATTCAACTCCTTGGGACTTGACTGGATACACAGGCGTTATGACTGTACGCCCATTCGTTGGTGCATCTACTACAACTGTAGTAGCAAGCACAGCCAATGGCGCTATGGTTCTTACTGCACTAACAGGACGCATTAACGTCACACTCAGTGCTGCAACTACTGCAGCTATTGCAGCAGGTCGTTACTCATATGATCTAGTATTAGATTCTGGGTCAACTATTACTCGTATCCTTGAAGGTAAATTTATTGTGACAGGAGCGGTAACAACTTGACCACAATTATAGTTATTGAAAACATCACACCACAGGTTGGTGTAGAACTTTCCCAGGACCAAGGTCCACAGGGTGGCGTAGGCGCAACAGGACCAACAGGTCCAGCAGGGCCTGTCGGCTCTGTCGGTGCTACAGGTCCAACGGGACCTACTGGCGCAACAGGTGCGACAGGTACGACAGGAGCAACAGGTGCGACGGGTGATACTGGACCGACTGGCCCAACGGGTGCCACTGGTCCTATTGGAGCTACGGGATCCACAGGGCCTACAGGCGCAACGGGTCCTGCGGGAGCGACAGGTGCAACAGGACCTGTTGGCGCTACAGGCGTCACGGGAGCTACTGGACCTACGGGACCAGTTGGAGCAACTGGAACGACAGGAGCAACAGGTCCGACAGGACCTACGGGAGCGACTGGCCCACAAGGAGCCACAGGCGATACTGGACCCACAGGAGCAGTAGGACCTACAGGCGTAACAGGCGCTACAGGCCCTACAGGGGTTACAGGAGCCACTGGAGCAACAGGACCACAAGGTCCTACAGGAGATATTGGTCCTACAGGACCTGCTGGTGCAACAGGACCAACAGGTGCCACAGGACCGCAAGGAGTTACAGGTGATATTGGACCTACTGGTGTTACTGGTGCCACTGGCCCTGCTGGGGCTACTGGTCCTACTGGAGCGACTGGACCAATAGGTCCAAGTGGTCCTGAAGGCGCTACTGGTCCAACTGGGGCAACTGGTGCAACTGGTGCTACAGGTGCGACTGGACCTGCTGGCGATGCATTGCCAACCGTTTTAATGTTAGGCGGGATGTAGGATTCTCGTATGAGATTCCACGTTATTAGCCTGCCACATACGCAAACAACTAAAGATTATGTTATCTGTGCCTTTACTGAAAAGGTACGACGCTTTTGTATGATGATGAAAGACCAAGGTCATACGGTCTATCTCTATGCTAGTGAAGATAATGAAGCTCCTTGTGATGAGTTAATTACTTGTATCACTAAAGAGCAACAGCAAGAAGCCTTAGCTGGTAAACACTTCGTTGAAGCAGAGTTTAATAATCAACTGCCTCACTGGAAACTCTTTAATGGCAATGTCATAGAAGAACTTGGCAAGCGTATAGAAGAAAAAGATTTTATCTGTGTTATCGGTGGAGCATCACATAAGCCGATTGCCGATGCTTTTCCTAATAATATGACAGTTGAATTTGGTATTGGTTATGGTGGGACATTTGCAAAGTACAGAGTCTTTGAATCCTATGCTTGGATGCATTCAATCTATGCTGCATTTAATAATCCTACAATGGTTAATGGCAACTTTTATGATGCGGTAATACCAGGATACATAGAACCAGAGATGTTTCCACTGCAAGAAAAGAAGGAAGACTACTACCTATACGTTGGACGTATGATAGATAGAAAAGGTATCTCTATCGTTCAGCACGTCTGTAAAGAGATGGGTCTAAAACTTATTCTTGCAGGTCCTGGCAATGATCCCAAGATTGAGTATGGCGAATGGATAGGACCAGTTGGTCCTGAAGAACGAGCAAAGCTAATGGGTGGTGCTATCGCTTTATTTGCTCCAACGCTTTACATAGAACCTTTTGGAAATATAGTTATCGAAGCGCAGATGTGTGGAACTCCAACGATTACCACAGACTGGGGAGCGTTTACAGAAACTAATCCTAATGGTGTTACTGGATACCGTTGCAGAAATGCAATGGAATTTGCAGCAGCAACTGAATGGGTAAAAGAGTTAGACCCAGTAGCAATACACAAGCGAGCAGTATCTACGTATTCCTTAGATGCTATCGCACCACAATATGAACAATACTTCGCAAGACTTCTCACACTATGGGGAGATGGCTGGTATGAAAGGAAATAATGCCAACACTGAACGAACTGGTGGACGAGGTAAAGGCTAACCTGCAAGGTTACGCTTTACGTCAAGACCGTATTACCTATGTTGCTAACCCTGCTGGTTTAACAACCACTAGCACATCTATCACCGTTGGCTCATCTTCTAACCTAGCCAAAGGTATTATTGAAATTGATGATGAACTAATCTGGATTGATTCCTTCGATAAGACCAATAACGTAATGAACGTTATCCCAGGCTTTGGTCGTGGATACCAAGGAACTACAGCATCGCCTCACTCACAGTATGCACCAGTTACTTTATCTCCAACCTTCCCACGTAGTAATATCAAGAAGGCTATTAACGATACGATCAACAGCTTCTATCCTAAACTCTGGATTATTAACTCTTACACATTTACCTTTAACGCATCTCAGGTTACATACCCATTGCCAGATGATGTTGAAGGCGTCCTATTCATCTCTTGGCAGACCACTGGTTCTAGCCAGGAATGGCTACCAGTAAATCGCTGGCGCTTAGATGGTATGGCTAATGCTGCTACCTTCAACACAAACAATACACTTAACATCTATGAGAACGTACAACCTGGTCGTACAATTCAGGTTTGGTATACAGCCACACCGAACACACTTGACGCCAACACAGATGATTTCGCTGACGTATCTGGTCTACCAGATTCTTGTAAGGATGTTGTCGTCCTTGGAGCCGCATACAAGTTACTGTCTTACCTTGACGCTGGACGAATCAATCTCACTTCGGCTGAAGCAGATATAAATGATTCCAAGTTGCCATCATCTGCAGGAGCTGCAGCCTCTCGTTACATCTTTGCCCTCTATCAACAGCGTCTCAATGAAGAAGCGTTGAAGTTGGCAGACAAGTATCCAATCCGTATTCACTACACCCGCTAGGTAAGGAAAGCCAATGACTCGTAAGTATTCGTCCATCAGCGTTGAAACGACGCTGGCTTCGGGGATCTCTTCAACAGCAACTACTATGACAGTTGCTGCTGGTACAGGTTCTGCCCTAATGGGGGGTGTAACTCTCGCAGCAGGTAACGTAGATATCTTTACAGTTGCATTAGATGTAGATACACAAAACGAAGAAGTAGTTTATATCACTGCAGTATCTAGTGATACGTTCACGATTGTTCGTGCTCGCGCTGGAACATCTAATATCTCACATACTGGCGGTGCTACCGTCAAGCACGTATTAACTTCTGATGATCTTAACTTCTACACAGCAGGTGTAGCTACAGCAGATGCAGCAGTACCTGAGAACATAGTAACTGCTAAGGCAGACTTACTCGTAGCCTCAGCATCTGGTGTGGTAGATAACCTCGCCGTTGGAACTAATAACCAAGTCCTTACTGCAGATTCAACTGCAACACTAGGAGTCAAGTGGGCAACACCTGCAGATGTAAACCTTACATTCAATGCACAGACTGGTACTACTTATACTCTAGTAGCAGGTGACCTTAACAAGTTAGTCACACTGAGCAACGCAGGCACAATAACTTTGACTGTACCTAATGGAGTCTTTACTACAGGTCAGCAGATTAACATTCAGCAAATAGGAGCAGGAACAGTCCAGATTAGAAACGATGGAACTACTGTTCTTACCTCAACTGGTGCTACTTCAACTGCACCAAACCTACGCGCTCAGTTCAGTGCAGCAACCATTATCTGTACATCAAGTAATAACTTCACAGTGATCGGGGATCTAGCCTAATGCCAACCGTATATAAAGTACTGGGTCAATCAGCACCTAGCGCTGCAACAGCGACAACGCTGTATACAGCACCCGCATCAACAAGTACTGTTGTGTCAACTGTTAATATAGTAAACTTGAGCACAAATGCAGATACAGTAAGAGTTGCCGTACGTCCAGCAGGAGCAACTCTAGCAAATCAACACTATGTTATTTTTGGTTTAGTGTTGCCAGCAAGAGCACAATACACACTTCAAGCTGGATTAACCTTAGCAACTACTGACGTAATCACTATATATTCAAACAATGGAACTTCATCCTTTTCTGCATTCGGAAGCGAGATATCATAATGGCACTAAACCTAATCCAAACTAACGCATATGAAATAACACCAGTACTTACGGTTAACGCCCAGACTGGAACTACATATACTTTCGCTTTAAGCGACAGCGTTAATACGCTTGTTACTGCAGCTAATGCATCTGCCATTGCTATAACTATTCCAGCAAATGCAACAGTGCCATTCCCAATAGGATCTGTTCTAAACTTTGCTCAAACAGGAGCAGGTCAAGTAACTATATCTGGAGCAGCGGGAGTAACCATAACATCTATTGGTGCAACTGCTGCAACACCTAAAACTCGCGTTCAATACAGCGCAGGATCTGCTGTTGAAATTAGTGAAAACAATTGGTTAGTGTTTGGAGATATTGCCTAATGCCTATTCTTGGAATTTTTGCATCTTCTATTTCAGGTTCTAAATCAGGCTTATCTGTTGACTATCTTGTAGTTGCTGGTGGTGGTGGCGGTGGTAGATCGCAAAGTTTTGATTATGGTGCATCAGGTGGTGGTGGCGCTGGTGGATTTAGAACGTCAATTGGTGGAACACCTTTAACTATACCTTTTAGTACTTCAATTACTGTAACAGTAGGTGCTGGTGGGGCAACTCAATCAACTATTTCAACACAGGGAAATAACGGTTCTGATTCTGTATTCTCAACTATCACATCAACAGGTGGTGGTGGTGGTGGTGCTAACACTACTAGCTCTGCAACAGGCCCTGGAAAATCAGGTGGTTCTGGTGGAGGTGGCGCACGCTCTGGAGCCGCTAATGGTGCAGGTGGTGCTGGTAATACTCCTTCAACGTCTCCATCACAGGGAAATAATGGTGGAACGGTTACCATTGATGATGGTGCTGCAGGTGGCGGTGGTGCTAGTGCAGTAGGTGCTAATGGCGTTAGCAGTACTGGTGGTGCAGGCGGAGCAGGTAGCGCATCTTCTATTTCTGGTTCTTCTGTTACTTATGCAGGTGGTGGAGGTGGCGGAGCTTACACACTAACTGGCGGAGCAGGTGGAGCAGGCGGTGGTGGCGCTGGTGGTAGTCGCGCTGCTTTTGGTAGTGATTCTGGGGCTGCTGGCACTGCTAATACTGGCGGTGGTGGTGGCGGATGCGGAACTGGTACCAGTATGGGTAATGGCGGTGCTGGTGGTTCAGGAATTGTTATTGCCCGTTACACAACATCTACACTTCCTGCAGATTATTATGTATTTGGTGGAACTCAAACAACATCAGGTGCAAACACAATTCATACATTTACATCAAGTGACACATTTAAGGTGGCAAAACCATCTGCAACTGGTGGAACAATAACCACTAGCGGTGGTTATTTTATTCACACATTTACATCATCTGGAACATTTACTCCTAGTAGTTCGTTATCTGTTGACTACCTTGTAGTTGCAGGTGGCGGTGGATCAAATAACTCAGGTAGCGGTGGTGGTGGTGCAGGCGGTTTTAGAACTGCATCAGCTTTTTCCGTAACAAGTGGAACTAATTACACAGTAACTATTGGCGCAGGTGGTGCTGGTAATTCCAGTGGTTCAAATTCTGTGTTCTCATCTATTACCTCCACAGGCGGTGGAGGTGGTGGTGGTCAAGGTCAAAACGGATTAAACGGTGGATCAGGCGGTGGCGGTGGCGGTGGCGGAACTCCTGGAACTGGTGGAACTGGAACTGCTGGACAAGGTTTTGCAGGCGGAACAGGAAATTCTGGTGGTGGTGGTGGGCTACGCGTAGGCGCTGGCGGTGGCGGTTCATCTGCAATTGGTTCGGATGGCGGTCCTAACACTGGCGGTACTGGTGGTAATGGTACTGCTTCATCTTATTCAGGATCATCTATAACTTATGCAGGCGGTGGCGGTGGACATAGTCAAAATGGTTCTACTGGAAACAATGGAACTGGCGGTGGTTCTACTGCCAATCGCGGTGGTGGTGCTCAAGGTGCAGATTCTGCCTCCAGTGGCGGTTCTGGTATTGTTATTATCCGTTACCTAGCATAAGGAGATCCAATGACCAAAGATAACGTAACTAAAATTAAAGAAATAAAGCCAACACAATGCTTCTCATATGAAGTAACAATGCTAGTTCACATTATTGCAGATGACGAGGCAAGTGCTAAGTCTCAACTCGATGAAAAGGGTGGCATTATGACAAAGCGCGAAGTCAACTTAGTAAATACAGTAACGCTTTACGGCGAAGAAAAGGATAAATAAATGGCACATTTTGCAGAAGTAATTGATGGCGTTGTAGAGCGCGTAATTGTTGCAGATACCAAAGAGTGGTGTGAAGCCAACCTTGGTGGTACTTGGGTACAGACTTCATACAATACCCACGCTAACCAACACCCAGAAGGACGACCACTGCATAAGAACTATGCAGGCATTGGTTATACCTGGGACGGTACAGGATTTGCAGCACCTAAGCCATACGCATCTTGGACACTAGATACTGAAACTTATCTATACAACGCTCCAACTCCTATGCCAGTTGAAGAGGGAAAGTCTTTTACTTGGGATGAACCAACCCTATCGTGGGTTGAAGTAGTACGTCCAGCTTAACTTTTAATCTTATAGACCTGAACAAGTCTCTAAACTGTTCATTTTTTTATGCCAACTTAAAGGAGTGTAGATGCCATACGGCGATGATATTACCGAGGGTCTGGTCTATACCCTTTCCAACCCTGCAGGATCTACAAACTATTCAGCTACTGGTGAGGCCTACGATGTAGCAATCGCTGGTCTTCCTTTCTTCTTGCTGAATAGTGACGATTCACCATATCGTCGCGTAACAGCGCAGTACCGCAAGCAACAGATTGACCAAAGCCGTGAGCCTGGTGAGCAGACGCTTACTGGCTGGTGGCTACGTTCTCAGTCTTCATTCCACTATGGACAAGGAATCAAGTTCTTTGAACCTATCCAGGATGAGTCACTACGCTTCCAGTACACAGAGTCTAAAGGCATTGATGTCTGGACCAAGGGACAGGCAACACTACTCAAGTCTGTAAATAGCCAGCACGTAGTTACTGGTGGCATTCAGGCCAATGGTCGTCCTTGGCAGTATGCACGTTCTATCCAATGGACCAAAAACAGCAACAAGTATGACGGTATTTTACTTGCCGATGAGTATGACGTAGATAAAATCTTCCCAGCGATTACTGTATCTATCACTAACAAAGCGTTGACTTCTAACGTAGCAACACTAACTACTAGTACTGCACACGGTCTATCTACTGGTATGCAGATTACTATTTCAGGTGTGGACGCGACCTTCAATGGCGAGTACCGCATTACTGGAGTACCTACTACTACAACCTTTACCTATGCAAAGACTGCCTCTAACGTAGCATCAACAGCAGTTAGTCCAGCAGGTACAGGTGTTGCAGATGTTATCCATTTCATTGACTACACATCAGGTACAGATGAGCCTGTCTTTGCTATCTGTGATGATGGTGTCTATGCCTACTGGGTAACTAATAAGACTGCAGGTGGAGCAAACAAGATCCACGTTTACAAGAAGTTGCTTTCAGATGATTCAAGCGTTGCAGAAACTCTAATGTTTAACGCAACTGGAATCGTTGCGGCCAATGCAGTAATGGAATACACCAAAGAACGTATCGTAATGTGTGTCAACGATAAGGTCTATGAGTTCTCCAGTACTGCAACATCCCTGCCTACTACTGTCTATCAACACAATGACCCAGACCACATCTTTACTAGCATTACATCAAGTGGTGCTGCTATCTATATCTCAGGTTACTCAGGTATCCAATCAAACATCTATAAGTTTACACTGACTACAGCAGGTGCTATGCCTACGCTGACCAGTGCTATCACTGCAGCAGAACTACCAGTAGGTGAGATTGTATTTAAGATTTCTTACTATCTTGGAAATCTGGCTATCGGTACTAGTCAAGGTATGCGTATGGCTGATGCTAGTCAGCTCGATGGTTCTATTACCTATGGCGCTTTAATCTTTGAATCACAACAGCCAGTCTATGACTTTGGTTTCCGCGATAGATATATTTGGGCTGCATCTGGCGTAGATGGTCAAGCAGGTGTGACTCGTGTAGATATGGGTCAACCATTAGGTAACCTTTTGTTCCCTTATGCCTATGACCTGTATGACCCAGCAGATACGTTAGGTCATCACACAACAGCCTGTGCTTTCTTAGGAGATACTAACCGCTTAGCATTTTGTAATGCTGGCAATGGTGACAATGGAACTATCTACATTGAATCAGCATCTACCTTGATAGCAGAAGGAACTCTACGTACAGGTTACGTACGCTACAACACACTAGAACTTAAAATCTACAAGTTAATGCAAGCTCGTGTAGACACCACTAATGGTGGAATAGGTATTGACTCTATTGATTATGCAGACAACTCCTTCCGTATTGGAACATTTGCACAAGGCGCAGAAGTTCCAGAGGTTAATATTAACTATCCACAAGCATCTCAGGAATATCTCGGATTCCAATTTACACTGACTCGCTCTGATACTGATGTAACTAAGGGACCATTGTTTACTGGTTACCAGATTAAAGCTCTGCCTGCTATCCCACGTCAAAGACTTATCCAGTATCCATTGTCTTGCTTTGACCACGAATCAGATCACTTCGGCGTAGAGGTTGGCTATGAAGGATCTGCCTATGATCGTATGTCGCAACTAGAGTCTATTGAAAACGTAGGTGACACCATTCGTGTTGAAGACTTTAGAACCGGTGAGTCCTTTATTGGACTTATCGAAGAGTTGGACTTTAGAAATGCAACACCTTCAGATAAGCGATTCAGTGGATATGGCGGAACGCTCTTAGTAACTATTAGGACGGTCTAATGCAAGCACAAGACTACGCAACAATTGCTGTTGCAGTAATGACAATAGTAGGCGGCTTTGCTGCTGGCGTACGCTGGATGGTTAAGCACTACCTTAATGAACTCAAGCCTAATGGTGGTTCAAGTGTTAAAGATTCGGTAGATAGATTGGAGCGACAGGTTGAAGAGATTTATCGCATCCTTCTTACTCGCAATAACTCTTAGCGGTTGCGGATACCAAGGCTGGGTTCGCTATCCCTGCCAAGAGTTTGAGAACTGGGAAAAGCCTGAATGTAATCCCCCACAGTGTCTACCTACTGGTACTTGTACCAAAGATATTTTGCCTGGAGTATTAGATGAACCAAAGAAATAAGTTAACCCCAGAAGAGTTACACGCAAGACTGATTGTAACTATCGGAATCATCCTAGCTATTGTATTTGCTGGTTCTGTCTTTGCCCTGCTCTATGCGTTGCTATTTATTACACAACCATTAGGGGAACAAGCACCTAATGACGCTGCATTTATTGATCTTGTTAGCACCTTATGTGTGTTTCTTACTGGCTCTCTTGCTGGAGTACTTGCAGGAAACGGATTGAAGTCTAAACCAAAGGAAAAGAAAGATGGAGAACAATGAAACCTGTTGTAAAGAAAGCCACGCCTGCCGCTATTGCTGTCCTTCGACAAGCCACAGCGATAGCACCATTACGCAAGAAAGCTTCGGATGGACTACTACCATCAGCAGCACACATCCATCAGAATCCTAACTCAGATCACAACACTGGATTTGCAGTTGATTTAACCCACGATAAGTTGGGTGGAATTGATTGCTTTGCTTTATTTCAACAACTCAAGAACGACAAGCGTGTTAAGTATCTTATTTTCCAGGGCAAGATCTGGTCAACAGATCGTGCTAAAGAAGGGGACCGTGAATATACAGGTCCAAACAAGCACAACAAACATCTTCACATCTCGATCAAAGAAGGATATGGAGACGACACTTCCCCTTGGTTCCCTTGGTTGGGAACACCAAAGGTTGTCGGAAAGGTTAAGGCAGCAGTTAGGCCTTTGCCAAAAAAGAAAGAACCAACAAGTCCAAAGGAGTAACAATGGATAAGAACAAGTTAAAAGCAATAGCAGTTACGTACCTACGTGCTGGAGTTGCATCAGTAATCGCTTTGTATCTTGCAGGCGTAACAGATCCAAAGGCTTTAGCATCAGCAGCACTTGCTGCAGTTGCAGGTCCACTGCTTAAGGCATTAGACCCAAAGGCTACAGAGTTTGGTCGTGGGTCTAAATAACCCATTAGCGCGAGGCAAACAGGAGGTCGGTCCCTACGGGGACCGGCCTTCTTTTTTTGTCCCTAAAATATGCCAGAGTTTGAATCATCTGATAGGTGAGTCTTTAATCGGTGACAGTTAGCACACAAGGTTTGTAAGTTAGACGGGTCATTGTTCCACCGGTCACCGTCTATGTGGTCAACATCTAGCTGACTAATGTGCTCTGGTATGAACCCACACTGCTGACATTGTGTGCCTTTGTATTTGGCGTATGGATAGATAGTGTTGTTGTAGTTACGTTTCCATACTGTACGACAACGATACCTACTAGAGAGTGGATTCTTTTTATCTCGTAACTTTATCTTTGTTGGGCCACAAAGAGAGCACGTTCCCGTGCGTTCTGCTTCATCTATCTCAGTTAGTTTGTGATGCATCTTTATCTACTGGACAGGGAACTGTTACTAGATTCCCACAATTGACACAGGTAGCATCAAGAAAGTACCAGACTAGCTCGTAGTCTTCAAAGCTCGCCATAACATTAAAGACTTGAGAGCCACACGGACACACGTGAAGTGGTCCTAAACCCCGCAGATCGGTCCCAAAGGGCTTAGGAATGGCATTCCTGCGCCATCTTAACGATGGCAGGGTTGGTAGACGGAGCCGTAGGGTTACTGTACGGTTACCACTGGCGCGTCCCCCAAGGGACGCTTGCCGTTTAATTCGCCTCACGGCTCATATTGTAGTGACTAGTATGTGTCGCTACGCGACGACACGCCGTTCTCTAGTACACTCTCTAGTATGACAACAATCGCGGCGCTTGAATGTATTGATTACGCAGTTCTAGTAGCTGACTCACAGATTACTGAGGACAATCTAGTAACACTAGCCACCAGTACGCCGAAGATTGTTGAAGTCGGTAAGTATCTCATCGCAATCTCAGGTGACACACGACCAGGCGACATACTTTCCTACAACTGGAAACCACCTACCTATCGCGGTGAAGATCCTGTGCAGTTTATGGGTAAGAAAATTATACCTAGTTTGATTACAGCTTTTAACGATAACAATTACGACTACAACAAGGTGGACAAAGATGGCGGTTTTGATTATCTCTTTGCTTTTAACGGTAACATCTTTCGTGTTGCTTGTGATCTCTCTTTTTTCCAAGCAAATAACGGAGCGTATGGCATTGGTAGTGGTGGTCAGTTTGCTCTTGGCTACCTTACTTCAATTATCAAACCTGATATGGAATTAGATTACGCCAAGCGACACGCCCGTAAAGCCGTAGAGATTGCGTCAGTGCTTGACGCTAATACTGGCAAGCCTTTACAGTTGGTTGTACAGGAGAGGATGTAGCTATGGAGTTTAATACATACGAATACATAGAACCAGAGTTTAGAGAAGTCACAGCAACAACTGAATACGCAGCACACTACTGGTTTGAGCAAGGTTGGAAGGCGTGTAGACTTGCTTTCTTATTGCACGATAGAGAGAATGCAAAGCTATGACATCATTTTTAATTGGCTTAATGGTAGGTGTTCTTATCGGTAGAGCCTTTGATCTATGGGTAGATTGGAAGTACAAGAAGTGACAGACCCAAAGGAACTATTACTTACTGCACTACGTGCAACCGATGCTAAGCGTTCACGTTCTACACAGGTACAGATTGGTCCATCAGAGGTAGGTGGCTGTCGTCGTAAGGTATGGTACAGACTTAACGATCAACCTGAAACTAATGACAATGAATTAAAACTAGCAGCCATTATGGGTACTGCTATCCACGCAGAAATTGAAAGAGCACTAGCAGATAATCCAGATGTACTCATTGAAACTGGAGTTGAGTACAATGGAATGAAAGCACACATTGACTGTTTCGTACCTGGTACTGGTGATGTGATTGACTGGAAGACAAGTAAGGTGCGTAACCTTTCTTACTTCCCATCAACACAGCAACGATGGCAGGTGCAACTGTATGGCTACCTCCTAGCTAAGAACGGCTATGCGGTCAACCGAGTATCTTTAGTAGCAATTGCTAGAGATGGTGACGAACGGGACGTTAAAGTTCATACTGAGAACTATGACGAGTCTATCGCCCTTGAGGCACTCGGTTGGCTAGCGGCTGTTAAAGAAGCAAAGGAAGCACCATCACCAGAGAAAGATGCAAGCTACTGTCAGTTCTACTGTAAGTACTACGACTCATCAGGTGAGATGGGATGCGTTGGTCTAAAAAAAGAACGTACACCAGTCAGTGATGTAGTCATTGAAGATGCAGATGTTGACAAGAATGCACTACTGTACTTACAGTTAGGAGTACAGATTAAAGAGTTAGAAAAAGAACAGGATTCTTTGAAGGCATCCTTTGAAGGATTATTAGGCACTACTAATTCCGGTATAGAACTAAGTTGGACAACTGTTAGAGGGCGCGAGTCAGTTGACAGTGATGAAGTAGAAAAACTATTAGGGTTTGTCCCTAAGAAGGTAGGAGCTGAAAGCCAGCGACTATCAATCAAGCAAAGTGGAGGCAAGTAATATGGCTACAGAAGGAACAAAGTTCCAGATCAATTACAAGTTAAACGATGGAACACTCATCAACTTGTACGCAGCAACAGTTACAGAATTAGAGTCAGGTCTTGCAGACCTTTCTATGAATGCTATGAACATCAG
>Ga0315901_10005551_pt1 | contig 15349 bp, 23 predicted proteins | sample LakEriMetagenome_10_FD_203761 | JGI IMG/M metagenome (GOLD analysis project Ga0315901, IMG submission 203761) | Freshwater fungal communities from buoy surface, Lake Erie, Ohio, United States - Buoy 2 MA116 | ecosystem: Environmental > Aquatic > Freshwater > Lake | place: USA: Lake Erie, Ohio...
ATGGTTCTTTTTACCCCAAAAACGCCACAGAAAGCCACTATCGGCTCGAAAAGGATGAGAATGAGTCATGACGGCTGAAAACGGCTCTATCGGGCTTATACGGGCGCAGGAAGGGGTAGTAGAACCGCGTTATGGCTCACAAGTGCCTAGAATCATGTCTCCAAGCCTAGATTTACCTTCTAAAGGCCAAGAGATGATTGACTTCTGCAAAGAGATCGGCTTTCCGCTTCTACCGTGGCAGGAATTGCTTGCAATGGAGAGCTTGAAATATAAAGCAGACGGTAGATGGGGTCATCCGCTAGTGGGGATCATGTTGCCACGCCAGCAAGGTAAGTCTACATTCATGGCGCTTAGGATCTTGTTTGGCATTTACCGACTGGGCGAGAAGATGCACTTGGCCACAGCTCACAAACTAACTACCTCATCTGAAATCTTTTTTAAGGTAGGACAGATGATCGATGACTCTCATATCCTGCAAGAAAACTTCTCGAAGAAGTATGAATCTAAAGGAAGCCAGGAGATCCGCTTTAAGAATGGCGCTCGCTACCTAATTAGAGCAGGTAACTCAGCAGCTCGAGGAATCGCTGGCCCAGATGTAATCCATATTGACGAATTACGCGAATTTGATACAGAAGATGTTTGGTCATCTATGCGATTTACTCAGATGAGTAATAAAAACCCGCAAGCCTATTTCTATAGCAATGCGGGCCATGCTGGATCTGTTTTACTACTTAAGTTTCGTGAGCGAGGACTAGCTGCCGCTTCAGGAGCCGAGGATTCTATTGGTTGGTTTGAATGGTCGGCTGAACCTGGCGCTGAGATCGATGATAAAGAGGCCTGGTATCAAAGTAACCCATCTTTAGGCCACACAGTTCATGAGGACAATATTAAGGATTCTTTGTCAGACCGTGAGGATATATTCAGGACAGAGATCCTTTGCCAGTTTGTTTCGATGATTAACCCAGTTATTTCAGAAGCCGAATGGAAGAAATGCAAGGACGATTCCTTCAAGCTTGACCGTGAAAAAGATACCTGGATGGCTATCGATTTAAGTCCAGACAGAAAACACGCAAGTCTCGTGGCCGGCCAGCGAATTGATGGCGATAGATTCATGGTTGCACTTTTGCAGACTTGGTTTAATCCAGTCTCGATCGATGATAAGCAAATGGCAAACGACATTGCTCCCTGGGTTCGAAAGTTCCCTGTTAATTATGTGGCTTACTCCAAATCAACGGCAGGGGCAGTTGCAGCTCGATTAGCGCCAGCAGGTATCCCTGTTTATGAGATTAACTCTCAGGATTATCAACAAAGCTGCGATGAGTTCGTCTCAGCCGTTTCTAGCGGTCGAATTGTGCATGAAGGCCAAGAGGAATTAGATAAACAAGTGCTATCGGCAGTTAAATTGCAAAGAGGCGATGGCGGATGGGTCATGGGCAGAAAAGCCTCTGGGATAATTTGTGGGGCTGTATCGGCTGCAATGGTGACACATTTTGCGACACGAGCAGAGACAGAAGTTGATATTCAAATAGGTTAATGGTAAGGAAAATAGTGTATAATATCTGCAATGGGAATCAAAGAGATATTTATACCGAAGTCTGCGCCTGAGCAAATCACAGTCGATGCGGCTTCGACACCTGCACCATTTAATAACACAGCATCGTTTAACCCTTTTACTTTTACACCATCAACAGCGACACGCGGACAAGCTATGGCTGTTCCAACAATCGCTCGCGCTAGAAACATTATTTGTTCAACGCTTGCAGGTTTGCCAATCGAGGTTTATTCAAAGCTCAACGGATCTCATGTTGCAGCACCAGCAGTAATCAACCAACCAGATCCACGAGTTCCAGGTTCTGCAATTTATGCATGGCTAGCAGAAGATATTTGGTTAAATGGAATTGGCTACGGTCAAGTAATGGAGCAATACGGTGACACAGGACGAGTTCGCGCATGGACTCGTGTTGCACCAGATCGCGTTACACCAAAGTTAAATCATTTGCAAACAGAAATCGTTGGCTACCAGGTAGACGGTTCAGTAGTTCCAAATCAAGGTGTTGGATCTTTAGTCGTATTCTACGGATTAGATGAAGGATTGCTTAACAGAGCAGGTCGCACAATTCGCGCAGCTCATGCATTAGAGCAAGCAGCAGAAACATTTGCTAAAGAGCCAGTACCTTTGCAAGTATTAAAGTCAAACGGTACAAATCTTCCAGCAGAGCGTATTACAAAACTTCTTGAGTCATGGAGAACAGCAAGACTAAACAAATCAACTGCGTTTCTAAATGCAGATGTTGAATTGCAGGCGCTGGGCATCGACCCCGCAAAACTCCAGCTGAATGAAGCTCGTCAATATGTCGCGCTCGAATTGGCTCGCGCCTGCAACCTTCCTGCATATTTTGTAAGTGCTGAAACTACGAGCATGACTTATAGCAATGCTATTTCAGAGCGTAAAGCCCTTATCGACTTCTCTATGAAATATGTTTTAACAGCAATCGAACAAAGACTATCTATGCCTGATTTTGTGTCTAGCACTACAGAGGTTCGCTTCTCGCTAGATGATTTCTTGCGTGGAGATCCACTACAGCGAGCACAGGTTTACGAGATTCTTAATCGAATTGGTGCGATGAGCATTGAGCAAATTCGAGAAGAAGAAGATCTGATCAATAACAAGGAGAACAGCTAATGAAGATAACAATGCCAGTAACACTAACAGCGGCAGATGCAGAATCTCGCATTATTGCTGGTCGCATCGTGCAATGGAATGCTGAAGGTAATACATCAGCAGGCGCAACAATGTTTGAGCCAAACTCAATCAAGTTTTCTAAGAATGTTAAGTTAGTCTTACAGCATGACCAAACTCGTCCATTAGGTAAGTTGATGGAATGGTCAGAAGATGAAACAGGTATTACAGCATCATTTAAGATCGCTAAGACAACAGCAGGCAACGATGCACTTGAAGAAGCTGCTACAGGGCTTCGTTCAGATTTTAGCGTGGGTGTAGATGTTGAGGACTGGGATAACAAGAATGGCGTTATGGCTATCAGCGCATCCAAGTTGATCGAGGTCAGCCTTGTCACAGACGGAGCAATACCTGGAGCAGAAGTTCAAAAAGTAGCAGCAGAAGATAACCAAGTTTCTGAACCCGAAGTTCAGGATGAAACACCAAAAACCACAGAAGGAGAACAAGTGTCAGACACTACCGTTCCAGAAGTCGCTCCTGCCGCAGAAACGGTAGAGGCTGCTAAGGTTGAAGTAAAGGCTGCAACAGCACCTTACACTTCAGTCAAAGTTCGTAACCCAATCGTGGATAAGGCTTCTTATCTCGAGCATTCAGTCCGTGCCTCACTAGGCAACGAGACTTCAAAGATGTATGTTGCAGCAGCAGCAGACACAACAGACAACGCTGGCTTAATCCCAACTCGTCAGCTCACATCCGTAATCAACGGCATCTCAAATGCAGATCGTCCGTTCATCGACTCAATCTCAACTGGTGCACTACCAGATGCAGGTATGACTTTCGAAATCCCAAAGATCACAGTAGCTCCAACAGTTGCAGTAGCATCAGAAGGCGGCGCACCATCTGAAACAGATATGAACTCAGCTTTCGTTTCTGTAAATGTTCAGAAGTTTATTGGCCGCCAAACATTCAGTCTAGAGCTTCTAGACCGTTCATCTCCAGCATTCTTTGCAGAGTTAGTCCGTCAAATGGAATTTGCATACGCAAAGGCTACAGATGTAGCAGTTGGTACAGCACTAATCAACGGTGGAACAGATGGCGGAAACCGTGCAGCACTTACAACAGGTGCATTGGTTGCTGACTTTGTTTCAGATGCAGCTGTTTCTATTTACAAGGGAACACTTGGATTTGCTCAAAACATTGTTGTTTCTCCAGAACAATGGGGCGCATTGATGGGCTTGGTCGATGGTTCAAACCGTCCAATCTTCCAGCAGACAATTAACCCTCAGAATGCTGGCGGAGATCTAACTGCAACAGCGATTCGCGGAAACCTTCTAGGTCTAAACCTACGCGTTTCACGCGCATTGACAGATGCTTCAGGACTCGGAGACAACACATTGATCGTTGTTAATCCAGATGCTTACACATGGTACGAGTCACCACGCCTATCACTTCAGACAAACCTAATCTCAACAGGTCAGGTTGAAGTTGGATATTACGGCTATGGAGCAGTCGCTACAAAGCTTGGCGCAGGTTCATACCGTTACATGGTTGCATAGTCACTAACTAATCATGGCGGGGGGGTTGCTCCCGATCTCCCCGCCAGTCGTTTATTGAGAGGAATTGGAAATGGCAACAATAGTCACACCAGCCGAATTGCGCTCTGTGCTTGGCGTTTCCAATTCCCTCTATAGCGATAGTTATTTAACAGATGTGATAGATACGGCTGAGTCCGTAATTTTGCCTATGCTTGTTAAGTACTCAAGCCCTATCGACACAGTTACATTGCAAGATAACATTGCAACATATGGAGTTCTAGGCGATAACAATTTTGCAGAGGGTCAGAGCGTAGTCATAACAGGCGTTGGCGCTCCCTTCAATGGCACATTTACTATTCTTGAGTCAAGCAACATTGACATTGAGGATTTTATTGTTCGATCAAGCTCACGCATTTATTTAGATGGGGCTTACAGAGAATTTAACGGTTTCTTTACTGTTGCAATTACTAACGCAAACATTACAGAGAGAAAAGTAATTCCTTCAGGCTTGGCTACTCTTTCAGGCGCTTCTACTTATGTAGGAAACGCAGCCGTAGAGTCAGCAGTCCTAGCAGTATCAGTAGAAGTATTTCAATCCCGTATCGCTCCTGGTGGACAGATCGAAGGCGTAGACTTTACGACTGTTAGCCCATATCGCTTAGGCCGCAGCTTGTTCAATCGAGTGTCAGGACTTCTCGGAGCGTTTATCGATACCGATTCAATGGTGCAGTAATGCCTAACACGATCTTAGATACAGTACGCCAGCCTTTAGCAACAGCCTTTGCAAGCGTTGCAGGCAATGTTTATGCCTATGTGCCAGAGGCTCCTATGGTTCCTTTTGTAGTGACTGTTCCAGATTCACCATATTTAGAGCTTGAGACTATCAATAAGTCTACGCTGCACATTAAGATTAATTTAGTTATATCTGTAGCAGTTGCTTATAACAGCAACCCTGCATCGCTCGACAACCTCGAGCAGCTCGTCATAAGTGTTCTGAAGGTGATCCCAGCAGGGTACACAGTCGGAGCGGTTGAAAAACCAACAGTAACTCAAGTCGGCCCGTCCAATGTGTTGGTCTCCGATATCAGAGTTTCTACCTACTATACACAAACAAACTAAAGGATAAATAATGGCAACCGTAGTAATTACAGGGCGCGATGTTTCTCTATCTTTCACAGGTGGAACAGATATCGAAGCACAAGCAACAAGCGCAGTTCTAACAAAGAGAAATGTTCGTGAGACATACCAGACTCTCGATGGCGAAGCTTACAAAACCGTAAATATTGAGGGAGAGTTCGCTCTATCAATGCTTGCAGACTGGGGTAAGGCTAACTCAGTATGCGAAGCTCTATGGACAGCAGCAGAGACAGCACCAGATACAGACATTAGCATTACACTTACAGCTGCAACAGGCGCACAATTTGTATTTCCAATTAAGCCAGAGTTTCCTACAGCAGGAGGCGCTGGAACAGATGCTCAGACTGTAGACTTTACATTCAAGGTATCAAAGGGCGAAGTTACAGAAACATTTAGTTAAAAACTAGAAACGGGAGCAAACAATGCAACAGCAAATAACAATTAAATATAACGATGGATCTGAAGATACCTATCAAGTCAGACCACCAGATTACGCCAAGTGGGAGATGGCCACTAAAAAGGTCATTTCTAACTTTGGTGGTATGTGGGATATTTTGTATGTAGCTCATTCAGCGATGAAGCGAGATGCAGGCGGAAAGCCCGTAAAGCCATTAGAGACTTGGATGGAAACGGTGGCAGATGTCGAGGTGGGAAGCGATGACCCAAAAGCCATCCAAGAGGAAGCGTAAGCCGACTCTTAGTTGATCTGGCAATAGCGACTCAGATCCCTATGTCAGAGTGGCAAACAGCAGAAGATATTTTAACCGCAATAGAGATACTCGAGGAAAGGAATAATCGTGGCTGAACAAACGGCTCTCGATAAAACCCAACTTCGTGCAGTCTTTAAGGCGTTAAAGAATATGGATGAGCAGGCAGTAGACGAAGCCAAGCGCCAGTCTGGTGCTCTAGCAGAATATGCTCGCAAAGAGGTGATTGGCGCTGCATCGGGATTACAGTCTCGAGCAGTTGCCAGTCGCATCGCACAAGGTTCAAAGGTAAAGAAGTCATCTAGAATTGGTGAGATCACTTACGGCTTTGCAGCTCAAAAGTTTTCAGGTGGTGCAACGACTAAGGTACTTTGGGGTCCTTCGGAGTTTGGTACTAATAAGTTAAAGCAATTTCCTGTTTGGTCAGGACCGAATCCTGCGGGTGGTAGAGGTTCTAAGGGTTACTTTATTTATCCAACACTACGCAGAATTCAGCCTTACATCGTAGCTGAGTGGACTAAATCGTTTGATAAGATTTTGAAGGAGTGGACATAATGGCTAAAGATAGTAGAGCCTTAACGCTTAAACTCCTTGCAGATATCAATGACTTCACCAAGAATATTAACAAGGCCGATAATGATGTAACTGGCTTTGGTGACAAGGTTACTAAGTTTGGCAAAGTTGCAGGCGCAGCCTTTTTAGCAGCAGGCGTAGCAGCAGCGGCTTATGCAGGGAAGTTAGCCATCGATGGCGTTAAAGCTGCTATCGAAGATGAAGCAGCCCAGGCTAAACTTGCTACCACATTAAAGAATGTGACTGGCGCTACAGATGACCAGATCAAGGCCACAGAAGATTATATTCTTAAGCAGTCTCTTTTATTTGGTATTACAGATGACGAACTTCGTCCATCTCTAGATCGACTTACTCGCGCTACTGGCGATGTTACAAAGGCGCAGCAATTACAGTCAGTTGCAATCAATATTGCAGCAGGTACAGGTAAAAGCCTCCAGGCAGTTACAGAAGCCCTCTCAAAGGCTCAGGAAGGCAACCTAGCGGGTCTTTCACGACTTGGTGTAGGTATTAGCAGGGCTGAACTACAAACCATGACATTTGAGCAGGTGACTGCCAAACTAGCTGCAACTTTTGAAGGCCAGGCAACAATTCAGGCAGATACCTTTCAAGGAAAAATGGCTAGATTATCGGTTGCTTTTAATGAAGCAAAAGAGACAGTTGGATCCTTTATCCTTGATGCTGTTACTCCTTTAGTTGAAAACATTGTTACATATATTGTTCCAGCCGTTCAATCATTCATCGATGGATTTACAGGCGGCAGCGGATTAAAGAATGCTTTTACTCAGATTATCGATGTTGCAAAAGTTATCCTGATCCCAATCCTTCAAGGCCTTCAATCTGTGTTTAATAGGGTTAAAGATGCCGTAATGAATAACAAAGATGAATTTAGGGCTTTATGGTCATTTACTAAAAACATCTTAGCTCCATTTCTAGGAGGCGCTTTTAAGGTCGCTTTTGAGGTAATTGGAACAGTAATCGGTACTACCGTCAATGCCGTGGGTAAACTTATCAGCGCGTTTCAAACTCTTTTTGAGTGGGGTAGCAAGGTAGCGGGATTCTTAGGCTTTGGCGGATCTAGCAAACCTGCAACTACTAGCATGGGTGGGGGTACACCTCCTTCTAACAGCAAAAATCCATTTGTTCCAATTATTCCAAACGCAAAAGGTTTAGTGGCTGGTGGATCAACGGTTACCAATAACATTACAGTTAATGGCGCTATCGATTCAGAATCAGCAGCTCGTCAAATTGTCGAGGTACTTAACCAATCCTCATATCGTGGATCTCTTGGTGCTGGAGCGTTAGTAGCAGTATGACAGCCTGGACTCCAGATTGGGCAGTTGAGGTCAATGGGCTAGGAGATGTAACAGACCTAGTAATAGCAAACTTAACCATTACTTCAGGGCGCTCAGATATCTATTCTCAACCTATCGCTGGTTATTGCCGTTTTACTATTCTTAACCTCAATCAATCTGCAACAGGATTTGATGTAAATGATTCAGTCGTAATCAAGGTAAAAGATTCATCTGGTGTCTATGTGCCTTTGTTTGGTGGAGATGTCACAGATATCGATGTAACCGTCCAGACAGGCGAGCCAGCCATTACTCAGGCAATTACAGTCACAGCTTTAGGCGCTTTAGCCAAATTGCCTAAAGCCTTAACTGAAGGCGTACTGTCAAAAGATTTTGATGGTGACCAGATTTATGAAATTTTATCTCAGGTACTCTTTGCTAATTGGAACGCAGTACCCGCAGCTTTAGAGTGGATTAATTATGATGCAACAACAACCTGGGAAAATGCTGAAAACGCAGGGTTGGGCGAAATCGATCGTCCTGGCGATTATGAGCTTACGGCTCGTTCAGCAGAGACTATAGATGTTTACAGCCTTGTAGCTGCTCTAGCCCGATCAGGTCTCGGTTACATTTATGAGGATTCTTCAGGCAGAATTGGTTATGCAGACAGTACTCATCGCAGCCAATATCTTGCTGATAACGGTTATGCCTTTGTTGATGGCGGCTGGGCTTATGCGGCAGGAATTGCTACATCAAGGCGCTTAGGTGATTTACGCAATGAAGTTACTATCACCTACAAGAACAATGCTCAAGAAACAGCATCCGATGCAGCCTCAATCGCCCTTTATGGCTACCAGGCTGAAAACATTATTACAAGTATTGAAAACAAATCCGATGCTGAAGATCAAGCTGCATTTTATTTAGATATTAGGGCGTATCCTCAAGACCAGTTTAAGTCGATTACTTTTCCTTTAACTAACCCAAACATCCCAGATGTTTCACGCGATCAAGCTCTTAATATCTTTATGGGCTTACCTTTAGACATTGAGGATTTGCCGCTAAACATTGCAGACGGTCGATACCAGGGCTTTGTAGAGGGTTGGACTTGGACTAGCCGATTTAATGCTTTGGATCTAACAGTCATTGTCTCACCTGTGGCTTTTAGCCTTCAGGCGTTTAGATGGAACTCAGTACCAATTACCGAAAGATGGAACACGATAAGTCCTACTTTGGACTGGAATAACGCTACAATAGTAGCCTGATATAAGGAGAGTAAATGCCAACAACCACCAACTTTGGCTGGACAACCCCAGCCGACACCGATCTTGTTAAGGACGGTGCAGCTGCTATTCGCACGGCTTTAGGTGGCGTTGATACATCTTTTGTCGATCTAAAGGGTGGAACAACCGGACAACTATTAGCAAAGGCATCTAACACAGATCTCGATTACACCTGGGTAGCCCCAACAACAGGCGATATCACAGGCGTATCAGTAACTTCACCAATCACCGGTGGAGGAACATCTGGAGATGTAACTATTGGTATTTCATCAAGTGCAGTAGTACCTTCTCAAACAGGCAACTCTGGCAAGTATTTAACTACAGATGGCACAACATCGTCTTGGGGAACCATCTCAGCGGGCGCATACACAAGTCTTGCAACAGGTTCACTAACCGGTAATCAAGTGACAATTAGTTCCATTTCAAGTTCTTATCGCGCTCTGGTTTTGGTTATCAATAATTTAAGTCTTTCAAACTCGGATGAGTTTGCCATTAGATTGAATGGTCAAACTTCAGGTTATGGTTTCGGCAATACTCGCGGTGGTAGTTCGGCTGGGCAGTACGAAACACAAAATGGATCAGTTATCAAAGTGCCAGCAGGCAATTTATCAGCTCCAACAACAAACTACAGAGCAGTAATCGAGTTTCCGGACTATGCAACAAGCGGTTTATTGTTTTGTAATTTTACGGGTGCAGCCAACTTTTCAAGCACAACAACAGGCGTCCAGCCATTTGGTGGCTATGGATCGAATACATCTGAAGCCGTTTTGTCATCAATCACATTAATGGCGAATTACGGATCAGGCGCATATACATTTGACAACGGCACTTACACACTTTACGGGGTGAAATAAATGATTATTAAAGAACATAATGCAACTACCGGGGAAGTTATTGAGCGCGAAATGAACGCTGCAGAAATTGCGCAATGGGAAACCGATAAAGCAACCTTTGAAGCCGAAAAAGTTGCAGAAGCAACTAAAGCAGCTGAAAAAAATGCTCTATTGACTAAATTGGGTATTAATGAGGATGAGGCTCGCCTCTTACTTGGATGAAACCAAAACTATCTAAGTCGGTTGTTCAACTAAGAGAACAGGCAGACGATGCTTATCCTGACAGAAAGCGTGACTCTGACGGCACGATCGGAGATGCAAAGCACTCAACCCGAAAGAGCGATCATAACCCTGACCCTGATACAGGGATTGTCCGCGCTATCGATCTCGATGCTGATTTCAATGGACAAGCCTCTACGGCTGCTTACATTGCCGATCAGATACGAATTGCAGCCAAGTCAGATAAACGCATTAGTTATGTCATCTTTAATCACAAGATTGCAAGCGCTAGAAGCTTCTGGAAGTGGCGAAAGTACACGGGAGTTAATCCACACACAGCGCACATCCACATCAGTTTTACAAAGGCTGGCGATACGGATTCGAAGTTTTTTAACATCCCGTTACTAGGAGGAACAAATGACACAAGACCTGAAGAAGATGCTAGCAAGTTGGGGCAGAGCGTTTCTAACAGCTGCACTTGCACTTGTCGCTGCGGGGGAAACAAACCCTAAGAACATTGCTTATGCTGGTGCTTTAGCAACAATTCCACCAATTATGCGCTGGCTAAATCCTAAAGATGAAGCTTATGGTCTACGGTGACCGCTAGTGATTGGGCGGGATTCGCTCTCGCCATTGTCTCAACGCTTGCTATCTTTATTGGCGGTTTGCGTTATTTGGTTCGCGGTTGGCTATGGACTCTTACGCCTAATGGTGGATCATCTCTCGCAGACCGATTGGCAAGAATAGAGACACGCCAGGAGCAGATGATGGAACTTCTTAAGAAGTAAGGAACACTTATCCACATGGCAAGAAAAGCAACTAAGGCGTTAGAGGAACAAGGTTACTCAAAGCTCGATGCTTACTGCATTGGACTTTATGAATACTTCTGTTCATTAAAGCGAGCAGGTTTCGCAGAGGACATTGCCATGTTTATGATCACAGAGCCACAAGCCTATCCTCATTGGATTCTGCCTGATCCCATTGACCCTGAAAAGTTTGGGGATTACGAAGATGAGGACGATGACTAAAAAACGCTACTTAGTGATTTCAGATCTACAGATCCCATATCATCATGAGCAAGCCGTTAAGAATTTAATCAAGTTAGTAAAGCGCGAAAAGTTTGACCTAGTCCTTAACACAGGCGATGAGCTTGATATGCAGTCTCAGTCCAAATGGGCTAAAGGCACTCACCTGGAATATGAAGGGCAATTAGATGCCGATAGAACTTTGGCTCAAAACATCCTATGGGATCTTGGCACGACCGATATCACTCGATCCAACCATACCGATCGTCTATACCACACTCTCGTTAGAGGCGCTCCTAGCCTCATCGGACTTCCAGAACTCGAGTACGCCCGTTTTATGGGCTTCTCAGACATGGGGATACGCTTTCATAAGAAGCCATTTGAATTCCATAGAGGATGGGTCTTAGTCCACGGAGACGAAGGCTCGATGAACTCTAACGCTGGTCTTACAGCTCTTGGCTTGGCTAAGAAGTTTGGTAAATCAGTAGTTTGTGGACATACGCACAGAGCAGGTATTAGTGCCTTCACAGAGGGCATAGGAGCCTCATACAGGACTTTATGGGGTGTCGAGGCAGGTAATGTTATGGAGAAGAAGAAAGCCTCTTATTTGAAGGCTGGAAGCGCTAATTGGCAGATGAGCGTAGCAGTCATTGAAACGCACGGAAACCATGTCAGCCCTATGCTGGTTCCTATCAACAAAGATGGATCGTTCACCCTTTACGGAAAGTTATACGCATAAATCGTTATCGTTTCGTTATCAAAATGTGTTAGACATTGTCAGATAGGCGTGAGACCGTAATCCAGTAGCCAACAATGGTTACAAAGACGGGAGCAAACAAATGAGTTTTGAAATGCCAATAATCATCTTATTGATGGCAGCTAATATCTTATGGTTTATTGTCGGCTGGGGTAAAGGCTTTGCAGAAGGCAAGCGCGAGGGTCTAATCATGGCTAAGTCATATCAGCGAGTGACACCAGATGCTCGCTAATGAAATCCTACTCACAGCTACAGACACGATCCGTGACCGTGGGCTATCGTACGGTCATCCTGCGGATAACTTGCAACATACCGCAATGCTCATCTCAGCATACCTACAGACACCAATACATGACTATCAAGTCGCAGGGATTATGGTGCTCGTTAAACTTTCCAGGACTAATCAGTCAGCGCAGCACATCGACAACTGGGTTGATCTATGCAGCTATGGCGCACTCGCAGGACAACTAGCAACGGAGGAAAACGAGCTTTATGTTTAATTTAGCCGATTACGAACCAGTCGAGGTGAGACTTGAAAAATTTATTAAGGACTATCCAACATTCCGCATTGCAACAGAGCTTGAAGTGGTCGAGGCAACTCGATACATTGTTAAGGCGTATCTATTTAAGGATGCTAGCGATGGCGTTGCGTGGGCAACGGGATACGCTGAGGAGACAGTTTCTAGTCGCGGTGTTAATCAGACTTCAGCACTGGAGAATTGCGAGACTTCAGCGATCGGCAGAGCACTTGCAAATGCAGGTTATGCGCCTAAAGGAAAAAGACCTAGCCGAGAGGAAATGACTAAGGTCGTTGCTACAAAAGTAGCAAAGCCACCAGTCCAAGATGTAAAGGCAGATGACCAAGATTACTGGACTACACCAGTTGGAGAATATAGGGGCGTAGTGGATGCACCTGTAACACTTGAGAAGGCTATGGAAAATGTAGCTGCAATTATGGGTACAGGCGAAGCAGTAGAAGCTCCATCATGCGAGCATGGGCATATGCAATGGCGCGAAGGTGAAAAGAATAACAAGGCATGGGGTGGCTACTTCTGTAATACAGCAATCTCATCAGCACATCGTTGCCCTACTAAATGGTACAACCTGGGATCAGATGGAAAGTTTCAACCACAGAAGGCGAGAGTGTAATGGGTAACATTGGAATCAAGATAAATGGTGAGTGGGTCGATCTTATGTCTGCCTTTGTGCCATGTCAGCTGTGCAATGAGCCAGTACAAATTAAGAACCTGGTTGATTTATCTCAAGATGCAGTTAATGGCACAGTCTCTTGGCAATGTTTGAAATGCAGTACAGTCAATGGTTAATGGCAAAGATATTTATAGAAGCCCTGTAAATGGTGACATCTATAGCTTTAGCGGTTATGGCGGTGTAATGAATTGCACCGATTGCGATGACTTTACTCAGGTAAACGAATACGATAGACAAGAACATGGATCAGTAGTCTGGCTATGTAACAGCTGCGAAAATAAACATCATCTATGAGCGGATATATGCCACCTTCAGCCACGGATAACTGGGCCACTCCTAAAGATTTATGGGAGCAAGCTAATGGTTTTCATGACTTCGAACTCGATGCAGCAGCTAGTTTGACTAATCATTTATGCGATGAATGGTTTGGATTAGATCATCCAGACAAATCAAGGCGTGATGGTTTAGCTGGTCAATGGGTTGGGCGCACTTGGGTGAATCCGCCTTATGGCCGTGGCATATATGATTGGGTAAAGAAGGCTGCTTTACATGATGATTTAGTAGTGATGTTGCTACCATCAAGGACTGACACTAAATGGTTTCATGAGTTTGTATATCCGTACGCAGATTTGCAGTTTATTAAAGGTAGGTTAAAGTTTGGGGCAAGCGTAACCGCAGCTCCATTTCCTTCTATCTTGGTGACCTTTAATGGCTAGCCAAGCAAGGAAGCACAGAGGTTTCCGCACAGAGCGCGTAGTAGCTGAGTACCTATCGACTTGGTGGCCAGGCGCATGTGTGGGAAGGGGTAGTGGCAAGGATATTGTCAATGTACCGTTTGATGTTGAAGTTAAAGCCCGCGCTGGATTTCAACCTCTTGCATACATTAAACAATTAAAAGCTCGGACAGCCATTTCGGGGGAATTAGGCTTCGGAGTTATTAGACTCAACGGACAGGGAGAGGATGCGCGTGAGTATGCCGCGATTATCCGTCTTGAGGATCTATTGCCACTACTCATATTAAGATACGGTCACTTGGACAAAGAACCTACTGAGGCAGACATAGACCGATGTTCTGGATGTGGGTCATACATGATAAGGAAGTGCTTAACTTGCCAACCTATGATTACAAATGCACCAGATGCAATCTTAGTCAAGAAATCAATCATGGATGGAACAATCGACCAATGATCTTGTGCAACTATTGTAATGAACCGATGGTTAAAGTTATATCAGCTACACCAGCAGTATTTAAGGGTAAAGGCTTTTACTCAACCGATAAATAGTTATCCACAGAAGTTATCCACAGGAGGTAAATAAGTGATGACACGCCCAAGATTAAACGGGGAACTTGACAGCATCAGTACCATGACTAGGCAGAGCCCTTCAGGGGCTCACCCCGAGCCGCTTAGGCGGAGAGCTCGGGGGGTGCTGGCATGTATTGGGATAGCTCTATGCATTATGCCTGAAGCAGGTGGCTCTAAACCAAAGCAATATGTAACTTATAAAGAATATGCATTACATCTATTAGATTATGACTATAAGCAAATGAAGTGCTTAGGTAAACTCTATGGTAAAGAAAGTGCATGGAATCCTAAAGCTCGTAATGGATCACACTATGGAATACCACAAGGTAGAAGCGAGTGGCTAAAAGACCAAGATGGTTATGCTCAAGTAAGATGGGGCTTATCATATATAGAGCATAGATACTCAACTCCATGCAATGCATTCGATCATTGGAAGGCAAAGAATTGGCACTAGATTTAGAAGCTACTGTTCAATGCAGTCGATGTGCAGCTGAGACACCAGAGTCAGAGTTAATAGAAGTCTATGCTTGGTGGGTATGTGGCATCTGTTATGACGATCTGTAATGGCTAAGCAATCAGCGTTAAGGTCTACTGGATCTACTACTCAATGGCGAAAGATAAGACAGTTAGTTATCAATCGTGATGGATGTTGCCAGCGCTGTGGAACAGAGGACAACCTTTCAGTAGATCATATCGTCCCCAGAAAATTAGGAGGCGATGATAGTCTGTCTAATCTAGAAGTACTGTGTGCATCATGCAATAGCAGCAAGGGGGGGCGGTTTTTTGATAGCCATAAGACAC
>Ga0315901_10005552_pt1 | contig 15347 bp, 24 predicted proteins | sample LakEriMetagenome_10_FD_203761 | JGI IMG/M metagenome (GOLD analysis project Ga0315901, IMG submission 203761) | Freshwater fungal communities from buoy surface, Lake Erie, Ohio, United States - Buoy 2 MA116 | ecosystem: Environmental > Aquatic > Freshwater > Lake | place: USA: Lake Erie, Ohio...
TAGACACATCTACAAGCCCGGCGAGTGCGACGCCGGGCGGAGGAACATCACCATGAAACTCATCGACGACAGCACCAGCACGCAGGTGGAATTCAAGCCGCCTCACCGATTCAGCACGATTCAGACGCTGAAGGTCGTCGCCACAACTTACGCCTTTATGCGCGAATTGGCATCGGAGCAGCCTGCTGACGAACTCATCGAATCGCTGCAGGTAGACGGCGACGCGCTGATCGTGACGTGGAAGATCCAGCCCTCGGAGCACGAGCGCCGCAACGTGAACTGGATCTGGGAACACGTCGCAGGACAGTTCACGACGCGGCACGTTTTCGTAGGATGGGTAATCTAATGAATCTACGCGCGATGCTGGACGAACTGCACGAGCTCAGCTGTGCGATTGACGCCGCGCGACTGGATCGGGACGCGATGATCAACGCGGTGATGACGCCTGAGCAGCGTGCGATGATTCAAGAAATCAAGGAAGAATTCAATCCGCGAATCACTGCCGCCGAACAACGACACGCAGAGCTCGAGATGGTCGTCCGCGACGCGGTGCGCGAAGGCAACGAATCCGTGAAAGGCGAGCACATCGCGGCGCTCGTGATCAAACCTCGCGTAACGTGGGACACCGAAGGCCTGCTTGCGATGGCGTCGAAGCCCGGCAACGCGTGGGTGCTGGAATTCGTGCGCCTCGGGCAGCCGACGGTGCAGATACGGCGACGATAATTCGAACATGGTAGCAACCTATGTCGAAATCCTGATGGCGAACACGATCCGCGTGGTAACCGCTGCGCTCGATGTGGCGATCCGCGTTGAAGCCGACGAATCCGAAATCGAAGAAATCACTGAGCGCCTCGGCCAGCTGAAAATCGAAATGTGGGAACACGCGAAAATTCCGTCTGAAGCACGTCACGCATTTCACGAAGCCGCGACGATGGTTGACAAATTTCTCAGCCTGGTATCGGTGCAGGATGACAACGACGAAGACAAGGAAGCGAACAATGGATAACGAAAAGAAGGGCATGACGCCGGAGGCGCTGGTGGGCGCGATCATCCTCGGCGCGATGGTGTGGGGGTGCTGCATGGTCGCAGCGCTGTTCGTCGGAGCCGTGCGATGAATTACACCATCGCGACAGTCGATGCAGGCGAACTGCGCAGCATGTTCCGCTCGATGGCATACGCCGCCGATAAGCGTCACGTGCGCGAGCCGTATCGGTGTGTCTACCTGCGCGTCGAAGATCAGCAGCTCGTGATGGCAGCCACCGACGGCTTCCAGCTCGGCAAGGCGTGGACGAGCGTCGAAGCCGGAGACACCGAATCGTTCGGCCTGAACGTCGACGTGCTCACGATCGCGATCGGGATGCTGCCGAAAATCGGCGTCGTCGAAATCTCGCGCGTGGAAGATTGCGTCACGTTCGAATGCGACAGCAACACGAGCCACGTGAAAATTGATTCAGGCTGGAGCGACTGGCGCGGCATCAGGCCGAGCGGCGCATACCAGACTGTGCCGATCAACCTGGTGGAAGTGATGGCGCTCTGCCGCTCGTGGAAGCTGAGCAGCAAGGCGCGCGACAACACGCTTTTGAAATTCGCGACGTGGCCGGCGATCGCGGACGACGCTGGCGGGGTGCGCTTGTGGGCGCAGTGGCTGGACGGATGGGCTGACGTCGCCACCATCGCCGAATTGCGCGAGGCGTCTGTAGCGTGGGCGTATCGGATGCAATACCGCATGTTCGCGAAAATGGCGCTCGCCGCCGTGCGCAGGAACAAACACCAGGATCACCGACTGTCGCTGCGCGACAAGAGCCTTGCGCTGATCGAAACGTTCGACGAAGCGGGACACGCGAACGCGGCGCACATGATCGCGCCGTGGGACGACCGGAGGCAATCGTGAGCTGGAATCTTTACGCCGTGGTGGAGCTCGGAACAATGCGCGTGATGTCGCGGCACCAGACAATCAAGGACGCGGCGCGCGCCGCCCACAAAGCCTATCGTCACTGTCCGTGTGACGTCATGGCGCTGGTGCTCGACGACGCCGACCGGCCCATCGGTGTGCAGCAGCTGAGCCGACGCGAAATGCGCAGCATCATCGGATGGAGACCGGAATTCAGGATGCGTCCAGAGGACGTCGTTAACAGTCGACACAAATATGATCCACCAGAAAATGATCGCCGACTACAAGCGGATCCTGAACGACACGCTGCGCCTGCGCCACGTGCCGACCATCCCGACGTCCTATAGGATCGTGAAGCGCTGCGTGATGTGCGACGCCGAATACGATGCGGCGACGATCGCGCATTCGCCAAAATGCGTCTGCAGCGAAAAGTGCAGGAAGACGTATCGACGCATCAAGCGCCGGGAACGCATTCTGCAATTGTGATCACCGTCGCCGTCACCCTGGCGCTCAGCATCAGCGCCTACACACCCGGCGCGAACGCCATCAGCGGAGGATCGATCATGGCGAACGGACGCGCGCCGCACATCGGAGCGTTTGCGTGTCCGCGGCGCATCCCGCTCGGATGGAAAGTGACGGTTACTGGTGACGCTGCAAGGCGTCTGGAAGCCCTAAATTTGCCCACCACGGGCATTTGCGCCGACAGGATGCACAAACGCTACCAGCGTCATCTAGACGTCGCCATACCGCGTCATTTCGCCAATATGACGGATGCCGAGCGGCTCAGACTGGCGTATCGGTGGGGACGAATTTTGGGAATTGTGGTGTTCACCCCTTGACGTCGTATAGCAGTCGTGCTAACATCCCATCCATCGGACGCGCAGACAGGCACGACCGACCAGACAACAAAGGAACAAAACCATGAACAAGACCAACATCAACAACTTCGGGCGCTTCGCTGGGATCATCGCCATCTACGCCAACACGTGCGGCGAGGTGCGCTACGACGGCTACACCTACGAGCGCGCGCTGAAGATGACGGACGATCAGCTCATCGACGCGGCCAACGAAGCCGTCGACAACAAGAGCCGCAAGACGGTGCGCGCCGCATACGCAGTCGCTCGCGCGGCCAAGATGATCGAGAGCTGGCGCAACGCGTAGCAGGTCGAAATCCCGCGTGCGATGCGGGAATCTGCCGGTGACTCCGGCACTGATGAGACCAGACACAAAGGAGACTAACCAACATGACCAACTACACGATCACCCAGAGCCGCAAAGGCGGACGCGCGACCGCAGCGCAGAGCCGACGCCACGACGACGCGATCATCCATCGCCTGCTCACCGACGGCTACGCGACGCAGGAGACCAGCAAACTGGTGGCGCGCAAGGTCGACGAGGTCAAGCGCGAGCTGCTCGACTGGAACACCGAGGACGCCCTGCGCATCCACAAGCACTTCGCCGCGCACACGCCGGAAGCCGCTGAAGAGTGGTGCGAGAGCGCGGAATGGAACTACGACGCGATCATGTGCGCGCGCAAGCGCGACTGGTTGGCGCCGGAAATGGGAATCATGATGGATCGCGCCATCCGCTGGGTGCTCACGATGCGGAAAGTGCACAGCGCCGTGCAGCTCGTCGAAGCTCTGCGCAAGTCGAACTACCAGCGAGTCGAAGCCTGATTCACCAGGGGGACGTGCGATGTCCCCCACCACATCCAAAGGAGAACATCATGAACGAAACGAACACCACCATCGTCTACCGCGACATGCTCGCGGTGCGCGCCCGAACGATCGTCGACGACCTGGGCGACATCCGCCAGCCGCTTCAGCAGGACATCCGCGCGGCCATCGAAGCCGGAGCGAACAGTGGCACCACGCGCAACGTCGTGCGCTGGCAGGTGCTGAGCGCGTCAGATATGATCCTGGTCAACATCTGGCCGATGTTCCACGAGGACGACACCGAACGATTTCGCGCGATGCTGATCCTGCCGTGGGAAGACGTCGACCAGAGCTTCGACGAATCGTGCGTCATCGGATCGGACAACGACGAGGTAGTCTACGCGGAGATTTTCGCGGCAATGCGCGCTGGGCGCGATCACGGCTACATCACGACGAACGACAACCAGCGCGTGGTGGCATGGAGCGTGGTGGCATGAGCGAGCATCCGATCATGGGAACCGAAATGGTCGCCATCCGCGGATGGGGACTGAAGCGCCAGCCGATCGCCTTCGCGCGGATGCACGTGGACGACACGACGACGCGCTACTACACCGAGGAAGACGTCTCGAAGCTCATCGCCGACATGCTGAGCTGCGCCGGTGACTGGAGCGTGGACATCCATTGGTCTGTGCCGGAGGACTACGCAGAGCAGTTCGCTGCCGTCGAAGCGCATCGATGCGGCGCCATCAAATATTGCCGCAACTGCGAAGAGGTGAAATCATGAGCAAGCGCAACGCCATCGTCCGCGACATCAACGAACTGTGCCAGCACGTGCCGGATGCAGTCGTCGCGCACGTCGACGCGGCAGTTCACGCGATCCTCGAATCCAGCGTCGCCTACGACGAGATGCTCGAGGCGCTTCGCGGTGTGCGCCACCTGGTCGAATACGTGCCGATGACGAAGCGCGCGATCCGCGAATCTCGTGAGGAGATGCGCAATGCGTAGCTTCACGCTGCTTGCCCTTGACGTGACGATGCCGGACGGCAGCATCGCGGACGACGTGATCGCCACTGGCGTCTACCAGGATGACGGCACCGTGACGTGGAGCGGATCGCCGACGCTGCCCGCGCTGGTGGTGCAGGACGCAGAGCTAATGTGCTGGTTCATGGCGACCTACGATTACCCGGACATCACGACCGGCGACGGACGCTGGCGCTTCGTGATGCAGGACTACGAGCTGATCCCGTTCTAGATTCGGCGGCGACGACGAGCAGCCCGGTGATTAGCCGGGCTGTTTTGTTTTTCCCTACGTCGCGGTGTAGAAATAGAACAGCGTGAATACAAGATTCGACGTGGCTGTGATGTTCGCCACTGGCAGTTCGGCGAAGTTCGTGTTCGTGAAAAGCTGAATCTGAGAGCCGAGGGTTCGCCCTGCTGCTGGTGCTGCTGTCGTCCAGTTCTGAGCCTGTGAAATCGAGATTGCCGCGCCATTTGCTACGCCTGCAACGGGTAGGCCGCTTATGCGAATATTCCCGCTTGCGCCAGTCGTGTTAATCGCTGAGAGACTAATGCTCCCCTGAATGAACACAACGCCTGCCATGCGCATCTGATACCCGACCTGAGAAGCGTATGTGATGCTGGTAAACGCGCCGCCGGTCGGCGCAAATGTCGGCGTCCATGTCGTGACGCGCGTAGCAGGAACCGCAACAGTGCCCTTTAGCACGGTTTCAATCGCAGTCACCTCGTCCTGCAGATCGTTGATGTGCGAGGCGTCGATCGTGTCGACGTCGTTTGCTTTCGTCGTGAACGTTTTTACGCTGGTAGGGAAATCTGCCGCCATAGTGATTAGCTCCACTCAAACTTGGTCGCGTCTTCCGCGCGATATTTGATCTGTCCATATCGGCCGTTGCTGTAGGTGCGTCGCTGGTCGCCGAGGCGGATCGCAGCGTCAGCAGTCCATCCCGTGCCGGGTGCGTCTACGCGGATGATCGTGTCCGAAAGCTTCAGGTATTCCTTCCGCTCCAGGGCGGCAAGGCGCTCGTTGAGGTCGTTCAGCTTCAGGATCACTTGCTGCAAAACTACGCTGCCGCTCATGACACCTCCTCGAATTCCACGGCGACGACTTCGCCCTGCGCATCGTCGAACTGCACCGACACCGCGCGCACCTTCTGCGTTGATGACACGCCGCGATAGACTGCCGTGATTTTGTCGCCGAGCGTGTAGTGCACGCCGTAGTACGCATTGGGTGCCTGCAGTGCTCCGAAAGTGAAGCGCGATTTTTGCTCCGTTTCCACCAGCCGCTCCTTGCCGATTTCGGTTCGGCCGTCTGCGGTGTCGGCCTGCGTCGCATCGGTGAACAGTTCGAAGTCTCGGCTCGTTGTGTAGTTGGCTCCAGTCGCCACGCTCACGACGCGCTGTTGGGCTTCGCCTTTGCCGCCGACGATCGCCACCGTCTTCTCTTCGATGCGCGCATCAATGAACGATGGCGATACCATGTTGCCGCGCTCCAGCGAGAACACCAGGTTGGCCGTGCGATCCGTCCCGCGCTGGCCGGGATAGTAGCGGAACTGGAACGTGGCAACGCCCGTCTTAACCAGGTCGAAGTCAGCGCCAGCCGTGAGCTGCACGCCCTGCACTGCCTCCAGCACGTTGTCCCACGCGCAGCCTCTTGTGATTGCTGTGCCGCGCGCGAGATCGGTTTCAACGGTGACGGTGTAGAGGTTCGATACCTTGCTGCTCGTCGTCGCCGCCCGAACGCGTCCGTCTGCTGTGGTGCCGCTGCTCGTGCAGTTGTAGCGCACGATGTTCTTCATGATCGTCTCGGGCGCGTCGTCCACGAAGTCCGAGCGCAGCAGCGTCCCCGCGCGATAGCCGACGATGCGCCATGACAGAATGCTCATGACGCCCGGCGCTTGCACGTCGAGCGTCGTAGTTTCGTTTGTGCTCCACACCAGCGAGCGAATGATGCCGACGAATTCAGGCGACGATCCCCAGTCGAGCCCGATGTCTGAATTCTTTCGCCACACTTCTACCTGGTTGTTGTGGACGACGTAGGCGAGCGCCGGGTGACCGTCACGCAGCGAGAAGGCGATCAGTCCCGGCTCATTAACGACGCGCGTAAACGCCAGTGTCAGGAAATCGGTAATGACTGCCTGCGTTGCGCCTGCGGTATCGATGATGCGAAGCTGGTATTCAGCGCCCATGTTACAACGTCGTCGTGCCCATGCTGATCCACCACACGGTTACGGTCGTCGTCGCGCTCGTGCCTGCCTTGTGTGTCGCGCGAATCGTTGCGCCGGATGTGCTGATGGATGACACATCGATGATGTAATCCGTTGAGCCGTTCGGTGTAGCAATCAAAATCGGATTAGACGAATACATGGCCGACGATGGCGCGTCCTTGTCGTAGAACGTCACGCTTGCCGTGCCCGAACTTGATCCCGAAATGCTGATTGAGATCGACCCAGCAGCCATTGCTACCTCATTCCCGCCAGCGCTTGTACTAATCGGATCGTCGTACCGCGTAGTGCCGGGGTTCAGCCAATTGCTAGCATCTCCGCCCTGCCGCCCGCCGAACTTGATGGCGTACTCGCCGATCTTTACGCCCGTGACTGCATCGGTCATGATGCTGCCTGCGCCAACGGAGGCGCTTCCCATTTTCGCGGACGTAATTGCGAGATTGGCAATTGAATCCGTCACAACCGCGCCGTCAGCAATCTTCGCGCTCGTCACCGCGTCAGCTGCGAGGTTTGCTGCCGTGATCGTGGTGCCTGCAATTTTCGCGCCGGTGATTGTGCCAGCTACGATGTTGGCATCCGCAATCGTCGTGTTTGCGATCTTTGCGCCGGTGATCGTGCCAGCTACGATGTTGCCGTCCGTGATCGTCGTAAGCGCGATGTTGCCAGTTGCTCCACCGAACACCTCGTTCTGACCAATCTTCGCGCTTGTGACTGCATCGTTGGCAATCTTCACCGTGGTCACCGCGCTGGACAAAATTTTGTCAGCCGTCACCGCGTTTAATGCGAGATTGTCGGCCGTGATCGTCGTGAGCGCGATGTTGCCGGTTGTGCCTCCGGTAACCGATGTCGTAGCGATCTTAGAAGATATCACCGCGCCAGCGCCGATCTTGTCGACAGTTACCGCGCCTGTGCCGATCTTGTCGACAGTTACCGCGCCTGTGGCAATCTTTGATTCAATGACGGCGCTTGATACCAGCTTATCGGCCGTGATCGTGCCGTTGAGGATTGCAGCGGTTGTCACGGCGTCGGCGGCAATCTTTCCAGAGACAACCGCGTTAGCGCCGATCTTCCCGGACGTCACTGCGCCCGTGCCAATCTTCGCTTCGGTCACCGCGCCAGTTGCGATCTTCGCTTCGGTAGCTGCGCTTGACGCGAGCTTGTCGGCCGTGACGTTCGCATCGAGAATCTTGGCTGTCGTCACCGAGTTCGACGCAAGCTGAGCCGCGTTGATGATGTTCGAATCATCAAGGTATCCATACGTGCCCGGCGTTTTGACGAACGTGCGCGCGTCGGTCACCGTGATCGTGCCGCCACCAGCAGAGACGGAAACAGTAGCGAGGGGGATTTCAAAAATTCCAGTGGATGACTGCACCAGCGCCGGAGGCACGCCAGTTCCTGCAACACCGTCCGATTTCTTGATTCGAATCGTTTGCGGCAGGTCGCCAGTCGTCGGCGAGAAATTCGCGCGGAGGACGATGCGATCAATGCGCGTGCTTGCTGCTGTGTTCGTCACGGCAATATTTACCGTCGCGTCGTTTGAGTAGAAGGCACCGTAGACGAGTCCCGCGCCTGTTGCGACGTTCACCGATGCGGACGCAGACGTCACGGCGAGCTCATTGCCGATGCCCTTCAGGACGCCCTCGGTGAGAGTGTCGGTCATCAGCGTCTGCCGCACGAATTCTGCGAACTGCGCCGCCGTGTATCCGCCTGCTGGCCCGTCGCCGGTGCCGGTCGTTGTCCAGAATCTAGATGCTTCCGCCATGTTCTACACTCCTATAAATCGCTCGTTGAATTCGAACGTGATTGATGTTGCCGACGTAATCGATGTGCCTACAACGCTGATGGAATTTTCGCCCGCGACCAACCCCCACGTTGCAAGGTCGGAATCCGAGCTGAGTTTCGAAATTTGATTTGCTCCGAGGTGATCCACTACGGTCTTGTAGCCATAGCGCAGGTCAATCGTGTAGGTGACGCCCGCGCCGATCGTGAGGCCGGTGAAATCGATCTTGTCGCCCGTGGCGCCGTTCGTAATCACGAGATTCGTGACTGGCCCGGTGACGGTGATCGTCGGGTATGTGTCCCATGAATTCGCGTGATTCAGGTCTATCGCCTGCGTCACGTCGAGGTTACTGGCACCGAGCGTCATCGGCAGCAGGAACGGCATTGGCATTCCAGTTCCGCCGCCGGTCTGCGCGAAGCCGACAGTCGTACCCTCCGGGTCGTACCACGTCGGATCAGCTGCGCGAAGCTCAAAACCCATACGATGGTGTTGCAGCTTCCAGTCCGACGAAGGCAGCGTCATGCCTCCGGCGTAATGCGTATCGATCTGTTTGCTCACGCCGTCGTATGTCCAGCGCAGCGAGATTACGTCGCTGCCGGGTTTAAGCAGACCGATGAGCGCAGCGCGCGCCGCGATGATTGCCGCGTCGTCACCAGCGTACGCCAGCACGAGCAGACGAAGCACGCGCGGATCAAGGCGATAGCCTACGTCGGTGTCTCCGTTCTGCAAAGGCCCGCGCTGCGTGAGCCTGCGCACGATCGGCATTCCGAATCCGTCGAACTCGACGACGCCGTAGGACACCAGGTCGGAGATGTCCACGATCTGCGTCTTGCGCAGGATTTCGAACGTGTGGCCATTCTGCATTACACGCCTCCGTAAAGCATTTGCAGCATCTGCACGTCATCACGCAGGCTTCGCTCGTCCTGATTGCCGTAATTGGCGGTGAGGTTGAACGTGGTGCTGCGGCTCGCTGGTTCACCGCGTCCGCCATTTGTGGAACCGCTCGAGCGTCCGCCTAAAATTCCATTCGTCGGGATGACCGGATACCCGAGGAACGGCGCGATGCTGTTGTAGAAATTCAGCGCTGTGCGAAGTGCGTTGATGATGTTGTCCTTCATCGTGTTGAAGCTCAGCGTGACATCATCGCGCATCTCCTGAAACGCCGTCGATGTGCGATTGCGGATCGTGCCAACCCAATAGTCGACGGTATTGTAGGCATTCGTCCACGTCGTAGATATTGAAGTCCAGATGTCGGATAGATATCCATCTACGCTGTTTCCTGTCTGCTTGAGCCGCTCATCAATGATCGCCTTCACGTCTCCGATCCATTTTGTAACGACGTCGTAGATGTTGCCCCAGATTCGCGAGAACGTGCCTTTCAGTGTGTCGAGCGCGCCTTGCGTGTCTCCGTTCAGCAGTTTGAGCGTTGATTCAACAATTCCCTTAACGGCATCTATTACGGTTGTCACGACGAGCTGTATCGCCGCCCACGCCGTGACGAAAGCAATGCGCAAGGTGTCCATCGCGTCATTGACGATGCGCTTGATCTCCGGCATGGACAGCTCGATGACGCGCATCACAATCGCTACGGTCGTGTTGACGATGTCGCTAATGGTTGTCCACGTCTCGCGCACGAAACCCATGATGTCGTCGCCGTATTCGTCCCACAGCCTGGCAATCGTTGATAGCACGGTGTCGATGATGTCACCGATATCGGCCATTACTTTTGTGACGGTTTTGTTGATCGAGCCGAAATCATCGGACGTGTTTTTTTGCACGTCGCCGAAGACATCAATCATGAAATCAATCGTCGGCTTCAGCACGTTGTCAAACACGAACTTGATCGCGTTGAACGCAGTGGTGATCACGGCTTGAATCGTCGGCCAGTTGCGATCCACCCAGTCCACAACAGTCTTGAGTGTCGCGGCCATACCCTTAGCGAACGAATCAATCGCGCCCTTCACTTCATCGCTGCCGAGATAGGTCAGCAGCACGCCCAGCTTTTCGCTAAGCACTTCGAATATCGGTTCGCCGATGGTGCGGATCGTTTGACTCTTCCAGTCGTTGAGGTTGCTGACCATGCCTTCGAACGTCTTCGACTGCGCATCCATCATGCCGCCGAATTTGTCCTGCGCGACTTTCGCCAGCACGGTAAACGCTTGCGCCGTCGGCGTCGTTAGCTCGCCAGACTTCGAGAACTCAAGCCCCATCTTGGCCAGCTCTTCGCGCGTCGTGATGCCGAGTTCCTGGAATCGACTTATGGCTTCACCCGTCGAGCCGCTGGCGAATTTGCCGAGGTAGCCCGCGATGTCTTCGAAGCTCTGGCCGGTGCCTGCTGCCATGTCGCCCGCGAGCGTGCGAATTTCTGTGCCGCTCATCCCGAACTTTTTCGCAGCCTCTTCGCTGTGCAGTCCGAAGCCCTGCAGGATTTTGTCAGCGCGCACTACCTCCGGCAATTCGAAAGGCGTCTTCGCGCCGAACTCTGCGAGTTCCTTCAGACGATCCTTTGCCTTGTCGGTGCCTCCGAGCAGGACGCCGAACTGTGTTTCGTAGCGCTCCATCTCGGCATTGCCGTTAATCATTTCGCCGACGACGTCACCGACCGCAGCGCCGACGGCAGACAGAGCTTTCATTGCGAGATCGCCGGCGACGTTGCCGAGCGCCGCCAGCTTCGCCGAGAATCCTCCGGTCTGCTGCGTGCCGTTCTGCATCGATTTGGCGAGCTTCGATGTTGCGTCTTCCGCGGCGCCGGCTTCTTTCTTGTATTGGTAGAGCGCTTTGTCCGCGGAGGTGAATCCCTTCTGCATCGCTTCCTGCGATGAGATGAATCTGTTGCTGGCGTCACGCCATCTGTTCGTGCTTTCGTCCCACCTGATTCCAGATGCCTTTTTCGCCGATTCGCTGACGCCGAAAAACTTTGTTGAGATGCGCTCGAGCAACGGGATGTTGCGCGTGAGGCTCATCGAAATCTGCTCACCTTCACCGGAGAGCTTGTCGAACGACCTGCTCGTCTCATCCGTAGCTGCGGCAACGCTGTCCAGCACGGTAGACATTTGATCGTTTACGCGCATCACCAGGTCGATCGGAATTTCGTTAGCCATTTTGTCGTTTTCGGACTTCAGCCTCGGCGCTCAGCACGGTTAGATGACGAGCCACCGTCATCGCATCAGGAAGCGGCCATGTGTGATATACCTCACGCACCAGCCACAGCTCTAGGTATTCGGGGGGCGCTGGCGCTTCAACCCAGAGGTGCTCAATGACTCGGTCGCGGAGGCTTTTCCCTTCCCTTTTGGGTCGCACGCCTCCGAAAACTGATCCTTGAAATCGAGCACCACGTTGAACAGCTCAGTAGCGGGAATGGAATCCAGTCCGTTCACGGATGCACGATTAATCATTTCGTACATCTGCTTTGGCGTGGCTTCACCGGTTCCCATGAGGAGAGCGTCGTTAACCGTGAGCTTGTCAAAATCCCATTCCCACATATGTCACCTATACGGAGGTCTGAGTCACGAACGGGGTTTCGATGACGACCTCGGGCATGATCGCAGCTGCGCCATCTTCACCGACAGGCCAGACGGGATTTTTCACGTATCCCGCGTCGCTCGTGAAACGGTACTGTCCCGTCGTGCCGCCACGCGGAGACCAGCGCACGTAGAGCGCCGTTCGATTCGTGTGCGCCGTGTGCGCAAGCCCCCATGCTCCGCCAGTCGTCTCGGCGTACATCGAGCGGATCGTCACCGTGCCGATGCCGAAGCCACCGACGGTCTGCACCTTTTTTGCTTCGCCGAACACTGGCGTTGCTTCCGTTTCCAGCTCGAAGCCCGACATGGCTACGCTGTTCGCTTCGTCCGAGATGTCGATCCACGCGCTATTGTCCGCGCTGAACTCGACTTTGCAATTCTTCATCGTGTAAGCCATTACTACACATCCTCCATCACGGACACGACAGCGCGCACCGTGAAAATTGCTTGCTGATCCCATTCGACCAGCCCGCTATTGATATTGTTCACCTGCGAGAACACGCACGCGCCGCCCAGCTCGGTATCGTCGTCGATGGCATTTAGCAACGATTGAGCAGTCGCGCGTCCTGCAATGTCCTCGTCCTTGATCTGACCGGTTGCGCCGATCAGCACGACAACTTCGAAGCTGTGAGTACGGCGCATGGCATTACGCGCGAACTTCCCAGCGACGACGCTGCTGAACACTTGTGAAGCCGGCTCCGTGTTCGTCCATTTGACGACGACGGCCGGTAGTCGCTGCGGCGCGGTGTTCGGGATGCCGCTGTATTTGCTCTTCGCAGATACGCCGGTCGCGATCACGTCCCGCAGCGCATCGTAGCACGAGGTAATGCTCATCGCACCACCCGGCGCTTGTAGCGCTCGAACACAATGCGCACGTCTGCCGGGTAGCTGTCGCTCTGCTGCGTGAGCTCGGCTCCAGCAATTTCAGTCGATCCCGTCTGGTTGCGTTTCGTCCAATACCAATACGCGATCCGCATCGCAGCGCGAACGACATCGATTGGCGCGCCCTGCAAATATCCCCATCGGCCTACCAGGGTGATTCTGCCGTCGGTCGGCGTCTGCCACTCTTTCGTGCTCTTGAGTTTAATGCCCCAATAGCTTCCGTCGTACGCACCTTCGCCGCTCACCGACGCATTCATCGGAAGCAAAAAATAATCCGTGCTGGCAATTGCCGTGCCGTCGCCGTTCGTGAGCGTGATCACCGAGATCAGGTCGGCATCGAGGTAGAGCGTGTCGTCGTCAATGTCGTCCTCTGTGTAATAGTGCGTGTGATTGTTCGCGCCCTGCCCGAAGTGCCGACCGGTCTGCCCTTCGATTTCGGCGTCGGCCTGATCTAGGAATTGCTGGAGCAGCGTGTTCTCGGCCGCCGTGAACGTCGTCTGAATGCCGCCCGTCATCTCGGAGATGTAGGACTTGAAATCTGCCAGCGTTGCGTAGCTCATTGTGTCGCCTCCGCGCGCGGCAACTTCATGCCGAGCAGGTCGTACTTCTTTTCGAACGCGTCGGGATCAAGCATCCCCTGCTGCAGTTCGTTGATCCAGCTCTGCGCCGTAATCGTCATCTCGCCGAGGTGCGGCGTTTCCAGCGACGTGTCGCACCAGTGCGGAATTCCGACGCGCTTGCACAGCAGGCCAAAACTCCAGTCCTCCGACTGGCGGATGTCGTGCTCCATGCCGTCTTTATACGTGAATCGAAACCACGGCCATTCATGCCCAGCTTCGCGGAGCTTGCGAAATGCGCTGCGTCGAATCGCGATCGCGCCCGTGCCGACAATGTCGCACTTCACCAGCGAGCCGTCAAATGATGTTGCAACGCTCGCGTCCTTGCCTTCCTCCATCACGTGATAGAAGCAGGGATCGTGCGGTTCACTGCGACGAAACGCTAGCGCTCCAACGACTTCATGCTCAGCGTCGACGCGCTGGATCAGACGCTCCAGAATGTCTGCCGGGTGTTTGTGATCGTTGTCCAGCATGACGAGCACATCATCGTCATCGGTCGTGTTGCGCCAAAAAATCTTACACGCCGAGTTGCGCGCGTCGTCCACGGCCTTGTATGCCATGTTGATGCGCATGATTTTGTAGTGATGCGCATGGATGCTCACATCGAGCAGCGACATTACGGCGTGCGCGTTGACCGTGCGCTCCATCGGACAGCACCAGAGAGCCTTCATGAAATCACCGCCTCGAAATCATCTGGGAATCCGCGCGCATAGCGCATTTTGCAAATCATGATGTCGTAATCGTGCGCAGGCTGCGCGCCGGAATACGTGACGTCCTTCCCTGACTTGTTCCACATCCAATGTCGATGTTCCAGCACGGCGCGCTCGGCATACGCGAACTGATTCGCACGTCGCGCTCGGATGGTCGCCTCTTCATCAATTGCCCATGATCGGTAATGCGGAATTGCCATCACGCCTCCGTGATGCTGAGTGATGAACTCGCGCGTCATCAGGTAGTGCGTGCTCATCTGCGCGCCGTCGCTGTGTCCGTCGTTGAGGCCTATAAAGCCGCATCCGGTTTCGCGCTGCACGCGAAGCGCTTCGTTGTGCCAGTCGTCATGTGCCAACACGTCATCAGCGCCGAGGACATAGGCGTCGTAGTCGGGCATACATTCAAGGCCGTAGTTCCACTTCTGCACTGCCGTCAGTCGCGGACGCGGCGACACCGGCAAAAAATAAACGCGCTTGTCGTCTACTAGGTCGCCGACTAGGTAGCCGACCGGGTCGCTAAATTCGTACATGTCGTCCTCGGTGACGATGACGACGTCGCAGGACGAAGTATCGAGCAGACGACGCGTGCACAACGCCGCCTGCTTGACACGTGACCACGTGGGGAGAATTACCGCGGTCTTCATTTGTGGTTACGCCAGCTTGAGGTACTTGATGGCTTCGGCGAGCATGACGTTCGAGTCCATGCGCTTATACCATCGGAAACCGATCTGGCCGATGTCGGCGTAGCGCTCGTTCAGGCGCTGGAAGCTGAGCCCGCCGAAGTCGGCAATCCAGAAGTAGGACATGTCGCCAAACGCGATGACTTTTTTGGTCGTTGCGATCGTGTCCACGGTCGACAGCGTGTAGACCGGGCGTCCGAGGATCGTGTCTGGCTGGCCCTGCGCAAGGCCGGGCTGCCACAGATACGCGCCAGTCGTGGACGACTCGCGGAACTTGCGAATGACCTTGAGCGTCGCGTCATTCATGAGCCACACGGCGCGACCGCGGTATTCGGTCTTGAGCGAGTGGTACGTGTCGATGATCTCGTCGGC
>Ga0315901_10005554_pt1 | contig 15342 bp, 11 predicted proteins | sample LakEriMetagenome_10_FD_203761 | JGI IMG/M metagenome (GOLD analysis project Ga0315901, IMG submission 203761) | Freshwater fungal communities from buoy surface, Lake Erie, Ohio, United States - Buoy 2 MA116 | ecosystem: Environmental > Aquatic > Freshwater > Lake | place: USA: Lake Erie, Ohio...
CTTCTGGTATCCATGCGGCCTCCGGAACCAATATATGAACTTAATTCAGTTTATATAATTCTTCCCGGCGTTCCGCAAGGTCGGCGCGATGGCAATTCGCGGACTCAACCGGACGGATTCGATGCCGAGATTGCGGGGTCGGATGCCCCGGCGTTCGTGGCGTCGAGCCACAGGAACAACAGCAGTGACGGCAGGACGAGCGCAGCCGAGACGGGTCCGTACCAGCCGTGGCCTGGCAGCAGCCCGGCGAGCAGTGGCCCGAGTGCATAACCGAGCTTCATGAAGGCGATGTTGAGCACCACCAGCCGACCCGAGCGGTCGATGTCGGTCAGCACCCCGAGCTGGAATGCCGGTATCAGGTTCCATCCGAACGCGAGCGAGATCCCGCCTGCAACGAATCCTGTCGGGGAATCAGCGCTCGCGACCAGCCATGCACCCATCGCGATCATCGCGGTCGCAGCGATCATCGGCAGCCGGCGCCTCAGGCGTCCCGCCAGCGCACTGGCGCAAAGCGCCGCGACGATCGACACGGCGAGCGAGAGCGAGATCGCCTCGCGTGCGGGGCCGGCGCTACCGAAGCGCTCGCGGCCCAGTTCCTCCATGAACGGCCAGACGATCATCACACCGGCCCCGAACAGCACGACGGCGGTGAGTGCCAGCGCCCGGGTCATCGGCGCTCTGCCTCGTGCCTCTGCTGCCATGGCCACCGCACCCGGGCTGCCAGCCTGCGGAGTTCGGCCGACCGTTGTGCCCGCCGATTGCGGCAGCCACGACGCCAGCGCCATCGGGGAGAGCGTCAACGCGCCGAGCGCGACGATCATGGCGCCCGGTCCGTGCGCATCGCCTACGGCCCCGAGGATCGCGACGGCGGCCGAACCGGTGGCAAGCTGCAGCGCAATCCATACCGCGAAGGCGCGATCCGGGAGCCTCGCCCCCGAGAGCGCCGCGAAGCCGACCGCCATCAGCCCCGCGCCCGCCACGCCCGACACGAAGAGCAGAGCGGCCGTCGGCGCCATCTGCAGGTGCCACTTCGCGAGCAGGAAGTAGGCCGCCGCCATCAGGACCACCAGCGCGAGCACTGTGCCGCGCCGCCGAAGTCGCTCTACGGCTACTCCTGCAGCCAGCGCGCCGGCGAACATGCCGAACATGGGGGCCGATCCGAGCAGCCCGAGCTCCCCCGCGCTGAAGGCTCCGTTGCGCGCCATCGCACCCAGCACGACCGGCGCGATCATGAACATCAGCGAGCCGACCACGGCGGCATAGCCGGCCGCGACCAGCGCGCGGAGCTCCGGTCCCGGGCTCATCAGGAGGCGCGCCACAGTGGCTGGTGCGCGCAGCGGAACGAGCCGCCGAACTGCCATACGCCCCGGTAAGGGATGCGGGGGGTATCGAAGCCGCGCCGACGGAGGGCCTGCGCCACCATCTCGTGTTCCGGCTCCGCCGGGATCAGCACGGTGCGGTCGTTGAGCACGAGATGGTTCACGCCTACTGCGTATTTCGCGAGGCTGAACGGCACGTCGATCACGTCCCATCCACGGAGGGCCGCAGGGAGGCCATGCGGGAACCCCTCCAGGCAGGCTACCGCCAAACCCTCTCGAGGTGTCATCAACAGCACGTCGAGATGCGAAACGCGCGGGTCGATCTCCACGAACTCGACCCCGTACCCATCGCCCAGCACGTGCTGCAGCCACCGCGCCCCCTGCGCATTGCTGGCATTGCCGGAGTGTCCGACGAGGATTGTCTGCCCGAGGACGAAGATATCGCCGCCTTCCAGGTAGCCGAAGCCCTCGACATCATCTTCGTTGTCCTCGGCGCCGCCGTCCGGTTGCGCGAAGTACCTCGCGCCGCGCTCCATGGTCGCGGCGAGGATATGGCGGATCGCAAAGCGCTGGCGCCGGTGGAGAAGGGAGCGTGGCGCGAGCTCGATCACGTTGTTGCCGATCGTGACGAAGGGATCACGCATCCAGCCGGTCGCCGAGCCATGGTTTTCTCCGCGGGGGAACAGGAGGTTCTGCGCAGTCTGCGGCGCGGGTTGATGAACCAACACACCGGAGTTCCTCAGGAATTGCACCGCTGCGTCGAGGTGCTGCCTGAACTCGGCGTAGTGTGCCGGCGACGCCACGGCGAGATCGCGCTCCTGGTTCGCGCGCCACATCTCCGCGACGTCGCCGTTGGCGCGCACCTCGGCGTCGCGCAGGAACTTGGGCAGGATGAACTGCCCGGCCCAGCCGTATACGCACTCCCTCAGCTCGCCCCATTCGTGGTCCACCCGGACCGGGCGAAGCGCCGATGAAGCACTCACGGAGGGGGCTCTCAGGATCTGCTGCAAATGCTCCACACCGTCCTCGCGAACAACTCGATTCCACGTGCGAGCTGCTCGGGCGTGGTGTCCTCGTCTGTCGAATGGCTGACCCCGCCGCGGCTCGGCACGAAGACCATCGCTGCGGGCAGGTGTCGGCCGAGCACCATCGCATCGTGTCCGGCACCGCTCGGCATGCACCGCCCGCGAAGCCCGAGCCGCAGTGCCTGCTCCTCCAGCGCCTCGATCATCATTGTGTCCATCGCCGTGGGATCGAGCGCGAACACGGGCTCGATGGATACCCGCGTTCCCGTGAGCGTCGCGGCTCTGTCAGCAACAGAGGCCAGCGCCTCGGCCATCCGGTCCAGCGACTCGCGCTCCTGCGCGCGGTACTGGAAGCTCGCGATGCCGAGTTCCGGCACCACGTTTCCGGCAGCCGGATGCGTGGACGCTTCTGCGACGTTCCATACCGCGCCCGGGATCTGCAGCCCGGAGCAGGCATCGGCCCACGCCACCGCGCAGCGGAAAAGCGCCTGCGCTGCGTCACTGCGCAGACCCATGGGGGTGGTCCCCGCATGGTTCGCCCGGCCATGGAACCGGACCCGGTCCTGCCGGGCGCCAACCACGTGCGTCACGATGCCCACGTCGAGTCCTTCAGACTCGAGCACGGGACCCTGCTCGATGTGCAATTCGAGGAATGCGAGGTGAGCCGCCGTGTCCAGCCGCGCCAGCGAAGCCGTCGCCTCCGGCAGCCCTTGCATGCACTCGGCAAGTGATTGACCCGCGGTGTTGCGCAAGGAGGCGAGAATGCCCTCCGCGATCTCACCGCAATAGCTCTTGCTGCCCAGCATTGGCAGGAAGTGGCCTTCCTCGTCCGAGAAAGACACCAGCTCGATACCTGTTGCGTAGCAGTGCGGGTGCGCTGCCACCTCGCGCGCGACCTCCAGCCCCGCCACGACGCCGAACGCACCGTCCAGCCAACCTCCGCGTGGAACGGTATCGGTGTGGGAACCAACGACGATCCGACGTGCATGTGCCGTGCGCCCGAGAACGTTGCCGACAGCGTCGATCTCCACGGCAAGTCCCGCCTCGCGCATGCGGTCGGCAAGCCATCGTCGTGACTCGCAATCCGCAATGCCCAGGGCTCGCCGCTCAACCCCCGTGCCGCAGCTGCCGTATCCTGCGAGTGCGCGCAGGTCGCTGATCACGCGCTCCGCGTCCGGCCGTGCAAGCATCGAGCGCACCCGGGAGACTCCAGTCCGTCCAATAACTTAATTCACTTTAGCTATTTCGGAAGAGGCTGTCCACGGTCTGCCTGAACGCTGCCGGTGCCCGTTTGCTCCCTGCACCTTAGCGCGGGTAACCTTGCTCGCGTTCCTGCGCACCGCGCGGGTCAGTTCTCACGGTGACGGCCCTTGCCCGATTCCTCCAGGTCCATCCGGAGCCGCGCCTCGCGCGGCCGTGCGGGTACTCCGAGTACCCGCGACAGCATCATCGCTGCGGCCGAAGATCTCATCGCGAACTCGGGCGTCGACGCCCTCCGGCTCGCTGATATCGCCAGCCGGCTCGGGGTCACCACGCCGGCCATCTACGCGCATTTCCCGGAGGGGCGCTCGGGAGTGGTCGCTGCGGTCGAGTTGCGCGCGCTGGAGGCTCTTTCCGGGCTGTTCGACCACGGCGTCGATGGGGAACCCCGGAAGGCGCTGCTGGACGGTGTCCGCGAGTTCGTTCGCCTGTTCGAAAGCCACCCGGCCTACCTGCGCGTCATGTTGCTCGACTTCGCGACGCCGGGCGGGCTCGAAAGCGTGACGCGTCACGTCGGCCCGCCGGGCGAGATCGAGCTATCGGGCACTCTGCGCCCGATGCACGACCGGCTCACGGCGCTCATCGCCCGCACGGTGGGCAAACCGCGCTCGAAGGTATCGAGTTGGACCTTCTTCAACGCAGTGCTGGGTGCGACGTTCATCAACGTGCTGCACCCGCCGCCCCGCGATGCACGGGGAAGGGCACCGTTCCGTCTCGAAGCAGAGGTCATCGCGCTTGCCGACGACTACCTGCGTCGCTACCTCGGAGGCTGAAGCTCAGCCCCGGCACTGCGAGCGCTGCGAACAGGGCGCCAATACGCGAGTTTCTCCTGGCCGCCTCTCCAGAACTGCTAAGCGCAGAGCCCCTCACCGCCCGAACCGTCCCCCGTGTGTCCAGCCGCACCGCACCCGCGGGTGTCGGGGCCGCGGTTACTCGTCAGACGCCACGATCGCGATCAGGGATAGGGACGCAGTACCGGCGCACCGAAATGCGAGGCGTACGCGTGAATGGCCGGTGTACCGCCAAGGTGCATCAGCAGGACACGGGAGCCCTTCGGGAAAAAGCCCTCGGCGGCGAGGTGCAGCAAGCCGCGCAGGGCCTTGCCCTCGTACACCGGATCCGCGGCGATGCCCTCGCAGCTCGCAAGCAAGCGGATAGCCGCCAGAGTGCGCGGATCTGCTTTGCCGTAGGGGCTGCAGTCGACTGCCACAATGCGGACATCGGATGCCTCGACTGTTTGTGGGAGTCCGCATTCTCCGAGGCCTTCGTTCGCGAGCGCGAGCACGCGCCCGCGCTTGATCTCGGTCTCCTCGTCATCCGGGATGCCGATGATCCGCATCCGCTTGCCCATCGCCGCATAGCCCGCAAGAAGGCCAGATTGCGTGCTGCTGCTGCCCGTGCAGTGGACGATGAAATCGAAGGCGATACCGGCGGTTTGACACTGCGACTCGATCTCCGCGGCACAGGCCATGTATCCGAGGCTGCCGAGCCGGTGTTCCGAGGCCCCGCCCGGCACGAGATATGGCCGGTGCCCCTCGCGTTCCATGCGCTGGCAGAATGCGCTGAGCGGCCCCTGGTCCTCGATCGGTCGCGGTGCGTCGTCGACGTAGAGATCGGCCCCCATCAGGCTGCTGATCAGGATGTTCCCCACCTCCCGGTAGTGCGGGCCTGCGTCCTCTGTCCAGCCGAAGTGCAGCAGCGCGCATTTCATGCCGCTCTTCGCCGCCGCCGCGGCAGTCTGGCGCGTGTGGTTCGACTGTATCGCCCCTGCGGTGACGAGCATATCGGCGCCCGAGCGCAGCGCATCACCCACCAGGAACTCGAGTTTGCGGGTCTTGTTGCCTCCGCCCTCGAGGCCTGTGAGGTCATCGCGCTTGATCCACAGTTCCACGCCGTCGAGATATCGCTCGAAGTTCTTCAACCTGTGCAGGGGCGTAGGTAACTGCGCGAGCGACGCGCGTGGTTTCGCTGCAAGCGCTTCCTCGAGGATGCTGGGCACGGCTCAGTTTCTCCCTGCGGTCGACTCGTCCGCGACCGGTGTCTGACCGGGCTCCGCGGGCCGGATCCGGATGTTGAAGATGCCGTAGATGATCGCGATCACGGGGTTCAAAAGGTTAAGGAACGCATAGGGCAGGTAGCCCAGCGTCGGGACACCGAGTGTCGCCGCCATGAAGGCTCCGCAGGTATTCCACGGCACCAGCGCCGAGGTCATGGTGCCCGCGTCCTCGAGGGTGCGGGAAAGATTGACCGGGTGCAGCCCGCGGCGCGCGAATTCGAGACGGTACATTCGCCCGGGCAGCACGATCGCCATGTACTGGTCCGAGGCGATGACGTTGGCACCGATGCAGGTGAGCACGGTGGTCGTTACCAGCGAGCCCGTACCGCGCACACCCTTCAGCAGCGTCTGCACGATGCGCTGAAGGAGCCCCGTGCGCTCCATGGACGCGCCGAAGGTCATCGCTGCCATGATCAGCCAGACCGTGTTCAGCATGCTCCCCATGCCGCCGCGCGAGAGCAGTTCGTCGATCATTGCGTTGCCGCTCTGGAGCGCGTATCCGCTGGCCATCGCCTGCCATATGCCACGCGCAAGCCCTTCCACGGCGCCGAATGTGCCGTCCGGGTTGCCGAAACGGAGCGTGGCGTCCGTCTGCCAGAACAGGGCAACCAGCACACCCGCGAAAGCGCCGCCCGCGAGGGCGGGGTAGGCCGGGACACCGCGCACCGCAAGCGCCAGCAACAGGACCAGCGGCAGCAGCGGCACGATGCCGAGATTGAACTGCTGCGCCAGCTGGGCGCGTGTCGCCTCCACCGCGCTGTCGGAGAGCGCATGCTCGCCGGAGCCGATCGCCAGCACCGTGAACATCAGGAGCGCAATCACCAGGCTCGGCGCCGTCGTCCAGAACATGTGGCGCACATGATCGAAGAGGTCTGCGCCAACGATTCCGGGGGCGAGGTTGGTGGTATCGGAGAGTGGCGACATCTTGTCGCCGAAGTAGGCGCCGGAAATCACGGCACCTGCAGTGATTTCCGGCGACAGCCCCATGACCTGCGCTGTACCGATCAGTGCGAGCCCCACTGTACCGGCGGTGGTCCACGAGCTCCCGATCGCAAGCGAGATCATCGCGCAAATCAGACAGGCCGCCGGATAGAAGAACGAGGGATCGAGTAGTGCGAGCCCGAAGTAGATCAGCGAGGGCGCGGTGCCACAGAGCATCCAGACACCGATCAGCAGTCCCACCATCAGGAGGATCAGGCAGGCGTTCATCGCAAGTCCGATGCCCCGGATCATCGCCTCCTGCAAGGCGTGCCAGCCGAGGTGCATGCCGATCAGCTGCGCCACGCCCGCAGCGAGCAGCAACGCGATCTGGTTGGGGCCGCCGGAGGAGCCATCGCCGAAGAGGTATACCGCCGCACCCAGCAGCGCTGCGAGCACAGCAACGGGCGTCAGTGCCAGCCACAACGGGATATCCCGTTCGTCTACCCGTTCCATCGCACCCTCCCGGCGACCCTTCAGATCGGTGGAGTTTACTCCAGCCTTCGTGCGGCTCACGTGCGCGCCGGAGTGGAGGCTTCGATGGAGGAAAAACGGGGAGTGGCAGGTGATGCTCGACGCCCGTCTGGCTTCGGTCCGGGAGGGGTTTTATCCTGTCGGAAATCGGAGAAACCCGGATGATGCTGTCCCCCGCCTGGCGCACGATCACACTCGCCGCGCTGCTGATCGCGATCACCGCTGTACCGGCTCGGTCTCAGCCCTACCCGAACGCGCGCACCGGCGACAACTACATGCACAACTATCTGCTCCCGCCGGCGGCGAGCAGTTCTCCCTGGTGGCCCACCTGGGCTCCGGACGGTCGTTCCATCGCGTTCGCGATGGACGGTGCGCTCTGGCGGATGCAGGTCGCGGGTGGCCGGGGGGATGGCGTCGCAGAGGCGATCCTGCAGGAGAAGGAGTACCTCTCCTCGCCTGAGTGGTCGCCGGACGGACGCTTTCTCGCCTACACGGCCGACGATGGTGGAAAGAGCATCAACATCCGGGTGCTGAACCTGGCCACACGGGTCGTGACCGCGGTGACCACCGGCGCGTTCGTCAATATCGAGCCTGCCTGGTCACCCGACGGGCGACGTCTCGCCTACGTGACGACCGCCCCCAACGGATTCTTCAACATCGCTGTGGTGGATATCGTCGAAGGTCGTCCCGGGCCGCCGCTCGCCATCACCGTCGATCACACGTACGGCGCCCCTCGCCTGTATTTCAGCGATGAAGACGTCCACCTTTCCCCGTCGTGGTCGCCAGACGGGCGGGAGTTGCTGCTCGTCTCGAACCGGGGCATCCCGCTCGGGTCCGGCGGAGTGTGGCGCGTCGCCGTTGAGCGGGACGTGATGAACACGGATCGGGCGAAGCTCATTCACACGGAGGAGACGCTGTTCCGGACCAGGCCGCAGTGGTCGCCGGACGGGAAGCGTTTCATCTACGCGTCCCACCTCGGCGGCCAGTTCACCAACCTGTTCGTGCTTCCGACCACCGGGGGCGAGCCGTACAAGATGACCTTCGGCGAGTACGACACCTTCCTGCCGCGCTGGTCGCCAGACGGCGAATGGATCGTTGCGGTCTCGAACGAGCGCGGCCTGCCGCAGATCAAGTTCATCAAGGCGTGGGGCGGCGAGGCACATCTGGCGCTCGTGACCCGGAAGAAGTGGCTGACCCCGATGGGGCGCCTCGACGTGCGGATTCTGGACGAGCGGGGACGCGAGACCGAGGCCCGGGTCTACCACACGGCCTCAGACGGCAAGCCATACACCCCGGCCGATGCCTTCGAGCGTCTCGCCACGCTGGAGCGTCGTTTGTTCCATACCCGCGGGCGGTATTCGACCGAGGCGCCGCCCGGAGCATTCCGCATCGAGGTCACCAAGGGCTTCGAGTACGCGGTGGCGCGGCAGGATGTGGACATTAAAGCGGGCCAGACCACCACGGTGACGGTGCGGCTGAAACGGCTGGTGAACCTGAAGGCCAAGGGCTGGTACTCCGGCAGCAACCACGTGCACATGAACTACGCGGGGAACCTGCACAACACGCCCGAGAACGTGATGATGATGAACGCGGCCGAGGATGCGGACATGGTCAGCCTCCAGATCGCGAACAAGGACAACCGGGTGCTCGACTACCAGCACTACACGCCCGGGCAGGACCAGCACCCACTCTCGACGCGCACGCGGGTGATGCACGTTGGTCAGGAATACCGGCCGCCGTTCTACGGACATATCTCGCTGTTCAACCTCAAGGAGCACCTGATCTCGCCGTTCGTCACCGGCTACGAAGGCACGGCCGTGGAAAGTCTCTACCCCTCGAACACCGACGTCCTCCGCTACGCCAGAGCGCAGGGCGGGATCGGGGCTTACGTGCATCCGTTCGCCGATGACGCCGATCCGCTCTCCACGGGGCTCGGCACCGCCAAGAGCTTCCCGGTCGACGTGGCGCTTGGCGCGGTCAGCTATCACGAGCTCTGGTCGCAGAGCGCCGGGAACGCGCCACTGGACGTCTGGTACAAGGTTCTCAACAACGGCTTCCGTGTGCCCGTGACCGGTGGCGAAGACTCGATCTCGAACCTGCACCGGGTCGAACTGGTCGGATCGGTACGCGGTTACTTCCACTTCGGTGAAGCGCCGCTCACCTGGGCGAACTGGATGAAGGCGCTTCTCGCCGGCCGGGGCTTCGTCAGCAACGGTCCGCTCATCGAGCTGACCGCCAATGGCAAGGTGATGCCCGGCGAGGAGATTGCGTTGCCGTCGGGCGGCGGGACGGTGACGTTTCAGGCGACCATCACTTCTCTGGCGCCGCTCACCCGGGTCGAGCTGGTCTCGAACGGCGTGGTCGTGCACGGCATCGATGTCCCGGCCGGGCAATCCTCGATCACCTTCAGTCATACCGCGCAGGTGTCGAGGTCGGCCTGGTTTTCGCTTCGTGCCGTCGGCGCGCCGAATACGTTCCCGGTGGAGAACACGCGGCCTCTGGCGGTAACAAACCCGATCTACGTCATGTCCGGCGGAGCGCCGATCCGCGACAAGGCATCAGCCGATTACTTCGTGAAGTGGATCGACGTGCTGACCGACATGGCCGGGAAACACCCGGGCTGGCGCAGCGACAAGGAAAAAGCGCACGTCCTCGGCCAATTCAGGGAGGCGCGGGATATCTATCTCGCGCGGGGTGCTGAAGCGAACTAGCGTGGCCGTCGTGCTCACGCCCAGTTCTGCACCCGTAGGCCTTTCACTCTGCGGAACTCGCGCTCGTTGTTGGTCACGAGCGTGAGGCCCTCACTGCGTGCGTGGGCGGCAATCCAGAGGTCGTTGTTAGCTATTGGCGTCCCACGGGCAGCGAGGTCAGCCCGTATAGCTCCGTACTCGGCGCCCGCATCCGCGGGCATGGGCAGAACAGGCACTTGGGACACGAAGTCCTGCAATGCTCCCAAAGCCCTCTCGCGCTGTGTGCTGCGCTCCGCGCCAAAGAGCAACTCGCCCCACGTAACGACGGAGATCGCTGCGTCACCCGGATGCATACGGCGGAAACGGGTCAGCACCGCCGGTGGCTGTTCCCGCCGGATGTAAATGCATATGTTGGTATCCAGCAGGTAACGGACCGCCATTACAGTCCCTCCCGCTCCTGGGGGGCATCGTCATCCCGGAGTTCATCAGCAAAGACGTCATCAGGCAGCGAGCCCAGCGCAAGGAACGCCCGTTCCAGATTGGCCGCACGCTCTCGCAGCACGATCTCGTCCCCGCGGCGGAAAATCTCGAGTTCCTTGGACTCCACCCGGAAAGCCTTGGGAAGGCGTACTGCCTGGCTGTTGCCCGACCGGAATACCTTGGCGATGCTCATCACGCACTCCGATGTATACACGTAAATGTATGTACATCATGCCATGAGGGATACCTGTCCGGGAATGCTCGCCGCGCTGCTGATCGCGATCACCGCGATGTCGAAGCTGACGGTCGCCACATCACTCCTCCACGGCCAGCACGTTGTCGTCGCTGTTGCGGTCGATCCGGAGATTGTAGGGATCCACACCCACGAAGGCGGGGCGCTCTGCCGTAACGAGGCGCAGTTGCTGCTTCCCGCTGCGTAGCGTCACCCGCTCCATCGCGAGCACCGACTCCGCTGTGAAGCCTTTCTTGCCGGGTTCGGTGCTGAAGGCGCCGAGTTCGAAAGACTCCTCCAGCGGCGCCTCGGTCTCTTTGCCCTCACCGTCGGCGTAGAGCTTGCGCGCGTCCACGCCCACGGTGGTCTCGAAGCGCCCGTCGGGCAACTCACGAACCGTCGCTTCGCGCGCTGCCAAGTCGTACAGGGTGATCCTCTCGAAAAGATCCACGACGAGCTGCTCATGCTCCGGGCCCACCGCTGCACGAAGCAGTCGCAGGAAATCGCGCGTGTCCGGGTAGGGAGCAGACTTGAACGCGAACTCGGCGATCAGCGCTCGCAATGCGCCGTCCACCGCATCCTCGCCGACGATCTCCTTCAGGCCGTACATCGCCACCGCACCCTTGTTGTAGTGGATGTAGCCCTGGTTCTCGACGCGGGCGAGCGGGAGTTCCTCCACGGCCTCACTGCCCCGCGCGCGCAGGTAACGGTCGAGTTCGGTCTTCAGGAATTTGCGGATCTGTGCCTTGCCGTAGAGCTTCTCCATGACCCGCAGTGCGGAATACTGCGCGAAGGTCTCGGAGAGCATGGTCATGCCCTGCTTGTTGGCGCCGATCACCTGGTGCGCCCACCACTGGTGCGCTATCTCGTGCGCGGTGACGTAGGTGACGAGATCGATCTTCTCGTCGCGGTCTTCGTCCCGGAAGTTCTGGATGAAACCAATGCTCTCCGAGTAGGGCACTGTGTTCGCGAATGCCTGCGCGAAGTCTGCGTAGGCGGGGAACTCGAGGATCCGTGCCTGGCGGAACTGGTAGGGCGAGAAGCGCTCGCCGAAGACCGTGAGGGAGGCTTTCATCGCATCCAGCATCCGTTGCACGTTGTGATCGTGCGCGGGATGGTGATAGACCGTGAGTGCCACCGACTCGCCGCCGGGCCCGGTCCAGGTGTCGCGCGTCTCGGCATAGCGCGCCGATTGCAGCGAGAAGAAGTTCTGGATGGGGGCCTCGGTGCGGGTGACGACGGTGCGCCGCCCATCCGCGGTGGTATCGCTCACGGTCATGCCGGGGGCCACGGGCGTCTGGTCGGCATCGGTGCTGAGGCGGATCTCCGCCGTCACCCAGTCGCTGTCCTCGCGCAGGTAGTGATGGGCATTGGCGCTGTCGTCCTCCAGCTTCGCGGGACGAAGCTCCGGTGGCAGTCCGTGCTTGCGGCGCTTGGCGCGGTCCTGCAGGAAGCCTTCGCGACTCACGCCGATCACGGGTGCGACCTCGACATTGTTAATGAAGCTGCCGTTCGCGACGAGGCGCGTCTGCGCCCTGCTGTTCGGGAAGCCTTTCTCCTGGAGCCGCGTCATGAAACGGAGCACACGGGTCTCGCCGGGCTTCAGGGGTTCAGTCAGGCGATAGACCCGGAACCCGAACTCCTCGTACTCCCGATCGAGCGCTGCGCCCGGCATCTCGATCCGCTCGATCTGCAATTCCCGCGGGGTTTGCAGCAGCAGTTCGCCAACAGGTTCCGCATGGCGGTTCTCGAGGGCGAAACTGCCCTCCGTCACGGCGAGCCGCTCCCGCGGGTAGATCGCCACGTCGAGGGTCACGTGGGTGATGGTCGGCTGTGGCGTTCCTTCCAGGGGCAGGAGCTGCTTCTCGGCCTCCGCCTGCGTCGCCTCGCGCTCGGGCGTGGTGATGTAGCGGTTCAGCACATTGCTGTTGTAGTAGATGAACGCACCGCTTCCCGCCCATGTCAGCGCGAACAGTGTCATCAGCGCCCCGGCCGGACCACGCAGGCGTGCCGGCACCCGAGCGAGGCGAGGCTGCAGACGCGTCTCGGCACCCCGGCGCCACAGGAGGTGGGTGCCCACCACCAGCATCAGCGCGAAGGCGCTCCAGTAGAGCTGGTGCCAAGCGCGCGCCACCCAGAAATGGCCCATGCCGTTCATGTCGGAGAGGGGCACGAGGGCCGCATCACCGTAGTTGTAGAGCTTGTGCTCGAAGCCCGTGGTCGCAAGTGCGACGCTGGCCACCACGTAGAGCAGCATCAGTGCCCAGCCCGCGGCCTTCGTGGGTACCAGCGTCTGCACGAACACCGAGAGGATGCCCACCTGCACGGCGCTGATCAGCATCGGCACGACGAACCAGAGCAGGTAGTTGACTGCCTGTACATCCGTGTAGCCCTCGTAGAGCTGGAACAGCACGCCGCCAAGCGCGCCAGCGAGGAGCGTCGCCAGCAGGACCAGCGAGATCGCGAGGATCTTCGGCAGCGCGAACGCCCAGTCCGGTGCGGCGCTCGCACCCACGATCTCGTGGATGCGGTGATCCCTGTCTCGCCACACCAGCTCCCCGCCGTAGTAGATCGCGATGATGATCGGGATGATCGAGAACGCGCCCCAGAGCGCATCGACCACGGCGCGCGTGACCGGGAAGTACGGGATCCCGCGGACCTCGCTGACGCCGCTCAGCGCACCGAGCGCATTGAACAGCCCCAGCGCCAACAGGACCCCGAAGGCAGGGCTGCGGAAGACGAAGGCCATGTCGAGGCGGATCATCGCCCGGAGCGGGGCCCAGACCCCAACGGGTTCTGCGCGGGCAAGCGCCTTTGCGGCGGGTGCGGGCATTGTCGTTACCGCTGCGCCTGCGGCTGCCTGCCGAGCCGGTGCTTGCATGCGGAAGCGCCCATGGGCGAGCGCGAGCAGCGCGGCGCCGACGCCGAGCCACAGGAGACGGTTGAAGAGGAGCCCGCCTTCCAGTGCGGGCAGGCGTTGATTGCGCTCCGCTACGGTCCAGTACTTCGTGGCCTCGAAGAGTGCGCCGAGGGCGAAGGGATCAAGGAGGCTCGCCCAGTCCTCGCGCCCCGGTTCCTGCAACACCACCTGCGAGACGGTATAGAGCACGAGGAACGCGATCACGCCCACGTAGCACCACATCATCGAGCGCGTCGCGGTGGCGAGCGCGAAGAAGCCAGCCGCCATCACGAGCACGGTCGGCAAGCCGAAGACAAGAAGGGCGTAGAGGTAGTGCGCCGCCACGAAGGGCCCGATCTTCTCCGGGTCCTGCCAGGGCATCAGGCTGCCCGCCAGCACGCCGAGCGGTACCGCCGTCATCACGAGGAACGCGACCAGCGTGGCCCCGCCGAATCGGCCTAGCACGTAGTCGCGCTTGCCGAGGCGTGTGGCGCGCAGGATCGGCGCAAAGCCGGTCTCATCGTCGCGGACGACGGCATTCGCCACGAAGGCGGTGACCACGAAGATGCCGAAGAGGTTCATGATCCCGACGGTCTGCAGCAGCGCAAACGGTGCGTTCTTGAAGACTTGCCCCACGCTGCCGATCTGGACCTGATCGATCGTGGTGGCGGCGAAGGTGAGCAGGAAGAAGAGCGCGAAGCCCACCGCGAAGAGCGGCGAGCGCAGCTGGTAGCGCAACTCGAAAGCAGCGATTCGGGCAAACATCTCAGGGGCTCCTGCTTGCGGTTGTGCTCTTGCCTCAGGCGGCGGCTGCGGCGGGCGGCTTTGCTGCGCGCGACCGCGCCAGTGTGGCGAAGTAGAGATCCTCGAGGCTGCCCTCGAGCGGCTCGAATCCGCTGTCCGGTGCGGCGTCGGCCAGCACGTGGATCAGCATGCGCCCCGCGCGCAGGCGGTGCGCTAGCACCGTCATCCGAGACTGGTAGGCGCCGAGCTCCCGAGGCTCTATCGCGCGACGCCACACCCGCCCCTGCAGTGTCTCTGTAAGCGCCTGCGGCGAGCCGGTGAGAAGTACCTGGCCTTCATTGATCACCGCCATGCGCGGGCAGAGATCGCTCACGTCGTCGACGATGTGGGTCGAGAGGATCACCACCACGCTCTCGCCAATCTCGGCCAGCAGGTTGTTGAAGCGGTTGCGCTCCTCGGGGTCGAGCCCGGCGGTGGGCTCGTCGACGATGATGAGTTTGGGCTGGCCGATCAGCGCCTGCGCGATGCCGAAGCGCTGGCGCATGCCGCCGGAGAAGCCCGCCACGGCCTTGTCGCGCACCTCCCAGAGGTTCACCTGCGCAAGCAGTGTCTCCACGGTGTCCTTGCGCTCGCTGCGTCCGGCGATGCCTTTCAGCACCGCGAGGTGGTCGAGCAACTCGCGGGCGGAGACCCGCGGATAGACCCCGAAGTCCTGCGGCAGGTAGCCGAGCTGTGCGCGGAGCTTCTCCGGCTCGCGCAGCACGTCGATCTCACCGAAGCGGATGCTGCCCTCGCTGGGGCTTTGCAGCGTGGCGATCGAGCGCATCAGCGTGGACTTTCCCGCACCGTTCGGGCCAAGCAGCCCGAACATCCCGGTGGGGATCTCCAAGTCCACGCCAGTCAGCGCGCGGGTGCCGTTGGGGTAGGTGTGACCGAGTTGGCGAATGCTCAGCATGCGGGTGCCTCCGGGGTGCAAAACCAGGCCGTCAGGGCCTTTCCCATCATACAGACGCGCCCGAAGGCGCCGTGGATTCAGAGGGAGGTAGAGCGGCGGTACGCAACGAATGCGGGGTAGTGCTGCACCACCCGCCGGTAGAGCCGGGAACGCCGGATTGATCGTCCTGCAGGAACGACCTCAATCCTCCGCCCCCCTCCGCAGCAACTGTTCCAACGCCTGCTCGTGCC
>Ga0315901_10005555_pt1 | contig 15342 bp, 15 predicted proteins | sample LakEriMetagenome_10_FD_203761 | JGI IMG/M metagenome (GOLD analysis project Ga0315901, IMG submission 203761) | Freshwater fungal communities from buoy surface, Lake Erie, Ohio, United States - Buoy 2 MA116 | ecosystem: Environmental > Aquatic > Freshwater > Lake | place: USA: Lake Erie, Ohio...
GACATAATTGTATTCTATTTTATTATAAATATTAGTTTTTAAAAAATTAATTCGTTATATATTTTATTGCTGAGATAATAGCTGAGTTTGAACATTAGATTGAATGGTTGATATTTTATCCAATACGTCTAAAGTGATGTCTTCAGGTATGGTAAACCCGTAGCCTATATATCCAAATTTTATATCCAATGGAATTATTATATTTTGCTCATCTTGTAATTTTTTTACTATTAGCAATTCGCTAATTTGATCTGGATTATTTTGAAAATACACATCTAAATCTGGATTAACCGTTATTTGTAGAACGTTAGCGATATTAGAAACAGTTCGAATAGTTAATATTTGAACGCGACCATCGTAAGATTTTATAACTATTTTATCGTTAAACTTTGGAGAGAACGCTTGAGTGATATTTCCATACGTTGTATATAGACTATTTTGAAATTCAGGAGTTGCGTCTGGAGATATTGCATAAAACGGAATTTGTCGATAATCGTCTGTAAAAGAACTAAGAATTGTATTGAATACAAGAACGTTTGGAGGTTGTACAGAATAAACAAAATTTCCGTAATCAGCGCTTGAAGTTGCGTAAGGATAACCACCGATACTAACTGGTTGTATATCTACTGTTAAACTGCCAGTGCTAACTGATCCTGTCCAATTTCCACTCGTAGGTTGATACTCACTCACGAACTCAAAAGTAAATTCATCCCCCGCGTAACAGTTACTAAGCGTAGTTGAAATAGAGTATTTTAATGATCCTGATGTTGCCATGTTGTTAATTAAATATATTAATACTTTCGATTACTATTTCTTCTAAATTTCTATTAATTATGATGTCTCCTATAAGTAATTCCTCAGACGTTATATTACTCCATTCGTTGTTTCTTTTTATTACGTGTTTATGAGAATCAGAACATCTAATCAATCCATTGTTAAGTAAATAAAGTTTGTCTACTTCATGGAAACTTTTAGATGTTATTATAGATTCTTCGTATTGCATTGTTTCAGGATCTATAGAAAGTAGACTATCTCCAATATTTACGTCTTTTAAAAATATATTTTTTCCATCATATAGTTCTATTAAAGTATCGGGTGTTAAACAATTTTTCTGCAAACTTCCATTCTTAAATGAATACTCTCCGTATGGAAATCTATTTGTAGCTGATCTGCCCGTTGCATCTGTTGCTGTCATTACAGCTTGCCAATAAAAAGTTCCATCAGATGTATTAAATAGTGTTTGTACAGAAAATGATATCGGATTATTTGCTTGCCAACCAAAAAACGACGGCTGGTACGTCATTGCGCCTTGAGTACTTATACCTAAAGTGTTGTTATATGTAAGTCTTCCATTTTGGAATTGTAATTTTACCATCGGATATGCTTGAGTACCCGCGCACCTAGCACCGCCATCTGCGAACTCAAAATAATTTTCGTTTGTATTAGACGATACTATTATTTGTATGGGTAAACTTGGCACGTAACTACTTTGATAAAATATTTTAGGTTTTACAGTACCGCCAAAATTTTCAATAGTTCTAGAAGAATAGCTAGTTCCAATCGGACATTCGATCGTGTCAGGATTTTTAACGTAGTTGTGAGTTAATACTCCATTGGCTATATATCTTTGCGTTGTCGTAGATATATTTATTACTTTATATTTCATTTTTTGTAATAATTTTTTTTATATTCCGTAAGGCTCTCCAAAAGTGATATAGTAAGAATTTCCTGGATAATTTCCTCCTGATCCGCCACCTGTTCCATCTGCATTAAATATATAACTTTGAGAAGCCGCAATAGTTCCATTTCTTTTAATTAACATGGTAAATGATCCGCTTTCTGCATCATTAGACGCTGTCAAATTCAAATCAAATCTTAAATTAATAACATAATTACCAGCATTTCTAACTAAATAATTTGTATAATCTAAAGAACCTGTATCCCCAGCTGAGTGAGCGCCTGATTGATCAATTACTTCTACATCAAATAGATTGTATATTGAACCAGTCATACCAGATCCAGAAGGAATAAGAGGGTATCTCAGATTTGTAGATCCAGAAACATAATTATCAGGAAACGGATTATTTCTTGCTAATACGTATGAATTGCTTGTTCCTAAATAAGAAAAATAAACTCTTTTATCGTTTGCCGCATTAAAATAAAGCATTGGAGTGTAACTATATCCGCTTTCATAAATGGTGTGAACTGCATTGATAGACGGCTGTTCGTTATCGAAAAAGTTGTTTTTACTATCGAATTGTTTTACAGTTAAAGTTTTACCTGCTTTAAAAGTGTTTTGAACTTCGAACCAATTGTTGTTTGATTGATTCAATTCATTAATTCCGCTGACTCTATCAACCAAGTAAACCATTGTAACATCAGTATACCCAGGAAAAAATATATTAGATTTTATTTGAGAAAATAGACCCAACTTCTGAGTTCTAAGATCTATAACTGGGAATTTTCCGTACGATTTATCTCCCGCATATCCAAAAGACGCTGTTGTGTATATATTATATTGTCTACCTTCTAATTTAGATCCAAAATATCTCGGTATAGTGCTTCTTTGAGAAAAATAATTAAAATCCTGTAATTGCGCGTAAGGATTATTTTTGTTAGTGTATGTATTGAAATTATCTGATACCGAATTATCTATTGATTGGGTTATTAATCCAAAATTAACTGGTACAATCGAATTATACGAATAATCTAAATCTAAATATTTTGTAGATCTAACAGAAGCTGTTACGTTATTTATAAGAGTATCTAAATAAACGACACTAGATGTCAGAGCATTGCTTGATTTTTCCGTTTGGTTTCCTAAACTAGTCAAACTAGTTGCAACAACTTGTGTGCCCATATATTCTCCCGTAAATTTCTCGACTCCAAAAGATTGAGTTACTGATATATAACCAATTGAAGACGGTACATCTTGGTAAACGGTAGTGTCAGCAGAATAACTTGTGGCCGCGAAAGCTGAAATTGTTCCTATATCTATAGATTCAGAATAGTTAGCAAACGCAATTTCAGGCTCGTGACGAGCATACTTACTTCTCTCTAATATATGTGGCTTTATAACAATTCCAGTAGAAACGTTAGATCTTGCTGGCACAAAATCTTTTACCATTTTGAATAAAGAATTATTATAATACTTTATTAATCTGATGTATTCCCATATAGAATGGGAGTAGTTATAAGTGCTAAAATAATTATTTCTATAATTGTCTAAACTGTTATACGATGCTGAATAAAGATTTTTTGGATCTCCTATATATTGATCAATGTTAAAAACGTTTGCTAATGAAGACGATAGGTTGCTATTAATTTTGTCTGAAGGAGAAAATCCTATTTCTAAGTTATAACTGCTTAATCTATTTAAATCGTTGTATTTTTGTATAGTTGTATACGGACTTAAAATAGATTCAGATAGATATAGAGCTGAGCTTTGACTAACTATCGATATTTTATCATTATTTATAGAATCTATGCCTGAAACAGAATTTCTATTGTATCCTCCAAATTCATTTACAGTTAATATGCTATTGGGTATTCCATAACATGCTATTAGAGCTTTTATGCCCCTTTGTGTGCCTCTAGTTTTTAATAAGTAGGGTAAATTATGATATATGCGTTTGTATACCTCTTTTTGCACTTGATCGTAAGGAAGTATATAAGGTCTTCCTGATCCCGAAATGCTCGAAGTCACATACGTAGTAATCTTTTCAGAACCTGTAGGAGGCAACAGGGAATTTTGATTATTTGTGCCGAATAAAGAATAGTATACGTCGTTAGATAGATTTGTATTGGTGTATAATTCTATACCAAATCCCTTTAAAGCATCGGATACAAGATCTAAAGATATTCCTTCGTAAGGATTATTTGAAGCATTGTATCTATTTGTGATGTCTTTATAATATATCCATATATTATCGAAATATTGACCAATCATGTCAATAAACGTTATATATGATTCATTGCTATTATCGTCTCTTAGATATTGAGGTATAGACAATCTTAGTATGTCTTTATTAGTGCTATCGTAAAAAGATGCAGAGAATAAAACAGATGCTGTAGTTGCATTAGGCGTAGTTGTCGGCGATCCTAACCAAGAAATAGCTTTAGAAGACGTAACAGAGTGTAGAGAGTAGGGTTTTGTGCTAGTAGATTTAGGCCAAGCAAAAGATTCAGATTCGTAGTATAAATAATATTCGTACGGATCAAATTTTTCTATTACGTTAGAAATATACGTATTTAGTAAATTTACAGACGAAGTCACTGTTGCTTGATTAGCTGTTCCAACAACAAGACTTTGAGAATATATTTGCTTGTTATAATCTTCTATTAATCCAAGTTTATATACAAAATTATTTACTCTCTCCTCAGCGCTTGAAAAGTGAATAAAATTATCAAAACTTGAATAATCTACATTTATTGATAGTGCTTTATCTTCGTAGTAAGACATTAGTTGTCTAATTGACGAAGTTAAATTTGAAGAAAATAATGTATTGTACGAATAATATTGAGTAGTTTGTCCAATTGATTGTTTATCTTTCACATTATAGTTTGGGCCTCTTAATTTAAAAGAGGTATCAACTGCTACTGATTCTACCTGTATATCAACTTTGTAACTAACAGAATTTCCTAATTTTTCAACAATTGATAATTGACTTTTTAATTCAATATCAATAGGAAGAGGTTCATATAATTTTATTAGAAGATAACTATTACCATCGGACTCTGTTATTACAATGGCATTGACTGCTATGATTAAATTATTTCTACCAAAATTCAAATAAAAATCAGGATAGTAGTTTTTTTGGCTTATATAATTTTCAAATTCATCGAAACCTGCTACGATAGATGTACTAGAAAGATCTTGAGATGCTAATTTTAATTCTAATCTAGAATTAGAAATTTCTTTAATAAAATATTGAAAAGTGACCGAATCTGATCCAAATAGATTTTTTAAAAAATTATATTGTATATTGATAACACCTCTATTATATCCCATCGATTTTACATCTGCCTCAGGATCAATCAATACTCTACTGTATCTATTTCCTACAATATTCGATGTTGGATCTAGTGAATATGGAGCGTTATATCTATAATCTAATAAAAAATTAGAATCGTCCGTGATGAAATACTCTACTGTGTCAACTCCGTCTTCAAATGTATTATTGATATTGTTATTAGTGATTAATTGTAAATCTCTAGTACTGTATCTCTGAATCTCAGATCCGAATCCGGTGTATGATATGTTAACAATTTCCATTATTATTGTAGCTGACTAATGTTTAAATATGTTTGAGATAGATCAACAATTTGTTGTCTAAGCGAGTTTATCTCTTCAATTAAAGCGGCTTTTTCTTGATCTATTACTAATGATCCTATATATTGTTGACTTCTTTCAATTAAGCTTTCATGAGAGTTTTCTCCTGATATTGGAATATCATAAAATAATGTTTCATACAATGAAAAAAAATCAGATACAGTAGGAGTAGTATCAGGAATATCAGTAGGTTGTGTAAATAACTCCCTAAATTCCGTATCAACTACATTTTCGTAAGTATTTACGCCTTTTATATTTTTAATAATATCTACTTTTATCATTATCTTATAATTTTAAAAATACAATTACCATCGCTTACAACAGTTTCTCCAGAATTTAATATACTTTTTATTAGTATCTTATAATATCTTTCAGGTTCTAAACCGTTGATATACAGATTAAAATAACTTCCGTTAGTATCGCAGCTTACTTTTGTGTATGAATTATCAAAATCGATAATCATATCTTCTGTTTTTACGTCTTGTATCCCCCAATAAGAGCTACTAGGTAACGCTTTATTTACTGTGTATATAGACGCTGTGGAGAAAGTTCTAACGGGATATTTATCTCTTGCGGTTATTCTAAAAACGTATTTTTCCGATTTGTTTTTTATGTAATACGGATTATTAGATACATTCAAAACAGTATTGGAACTATTAATAACCTGCAAACTTCCAGTATCGTACACTGAATCATCCCATCGCATTTCTAAGCAAGGAGGAAATATAGTTCTAGTGTCTATACTAAAGAAACTTAAAGCTATATATGAATCGCTATTGTTTTCTACACTTGAAGTATGCTTTATTAATATTCCGTAGTTATTTTGTCCATTAACCCAATTAGAAAATATACTTGTGACGTTTACTTCTACATCTTTATTATCATTATAAGAAAAACTTTGAGTGGTAGGAGACGTTGTCCAAGAACCTCCACCAGGCGTTATATAGTAAGAAGTGTTTGTCCAATTATTTGAAGACCCAGAATAAGACGCTGTGCTATACCAAGAAACTCCGTTAAAGATAGATGGATTATCTAAGTACTTACCAGTACCCATAATCCAAGAATTGTTTATCTGGTGAAAATTTAAAGTATATGGCGACGTTAAATTCTCAGCATTAGATAGATATAGTTTTAAATATACATTGTAAGCATTTGAACTTCTTAATGTATTAATTTTCTGAATGTCAGAATCGCTAAATTTTATTAGAGATCTTCTAATATCATCTGACCCAGCCGCTACTAGTGAATTTTTTACAGATACTTCTAAAATTTCATCTAATCCAGTATTTTTAGTTGGATATGCAGAATATATAGTAGAGTCTGCCTCAGGAAATATTTTATATACTGACATTTAAATATTTTTTTATTGTTAAAAAGTAACTACTCTGCCTTGAATATCTTTATCTAGATATTTAACTTCAAAAATGCTCGGATCTAAAGAAGGATATAGTATATCATTTATTGTTGCGCCTGGTATATCGTAAGAATATTTAGAATAACCAGAAGATTCTCCATATAGATTGGTTATTTGTACATTTTGAGTAGTTTGTACGCCTTGAACTTGATCTAATAATGAATACACATTAGATAATATTATAGGTTGATTTATTTGGAAATTGTCTATATTAAAATAATCTTGTAAAGCAGTTATACATCTAGCAATAACGTCTTGACCTGAGAAGTTTGGTCTAATTATCACATCAAAAATACAACCGATATTGATAATAAAAGCGCTTTTTATATTTATAGTATCCGTCATCATTCTATATTCGGATAAATATGTATCTATATTTTGAGAAAGCGCTTGAGATGGCTGAGCTAGATTAGCATTTGAATCTAATCCAAGTACGTATAAACTAACTAGTGATTGATCTCTATTTGCTGGGCTATTTTTTGAATATTGTACGAATGTAGAATCATCTTTTGTTACGTATACTTTAGCGACTTTTCCAAATTTAGGATGCATCGATAACACTCTTGACATATAGTCTTGTTGTGTAACTGCTCTTAATTGGCTTGAATATTGCACCATTGAGTTCATTCTCAATTCTTCTATCGTATCTCCATCTCCGCCACCTGCTGCAGGAAGAGGGTTATTTGTAACTATAGTATTTTGTTGAGAAGTATTATTTCCAGTCACTGTAAAAGAAACAGGAACCGTTAGTTGATTGGATTGCGCATTAGATGATGCTCCACCTCCAACTAAATATTGAACTGTTAGAGTTGTATTTTTTGGAGTTAATCCGTAAGTTTGCGTGGTTACAAAATTAGTAGGATCGAAAGCTGTATTTAGAAGAGTTAAACCGTTTGTCAAACCCATTCCTACTGTACTTGGATCTGGTATTATTGCGGAATCTGCTACTGAATTTATACCTGATCCAAATTCTAATACTAGAGATTGATTAGATAAAACTCTACTAATAAATCTACGAGGAACGCTTATCTTGTCTATTATATAAGGTACTTGATTGCTAAACTGATTTAAACTTGGGTAATTAGTCGATGTATTTTGTACGGGATTAAATATATAATCTTGAGCCAAATAAGGAACCTCATACCAAATATTGCCATCGCTATCAGTTACTTTAACTATAGATATAATATTAGAATCATTTATAGTTATTCTAGGAAATCTGTCTGAATTACCAAAGGTGAATGTTTGAGATTTTAATTGTCCCGAGATCGCTTTAGCTGATTTCTTTAGAAGATACTTGTCAGGATTTCCAGAGCTTAAACTATAAATAGAAATATCTGTTGGATCATAAGATGAAGAAATAGTAAAATCTACTTTTTCTGGTATATAGAAATAAGCTGTAGTAGAAACATTAGATTGAACCTGCATTCCGGGTTGAACTACCAATGCGTAATCAAAATCTGGATAATATTGTCCGCCGACTATTTTTGAAGGAACTGTTTGAAACACATCTAGATCTGCTATAGCTGCTGAAGTTATTTTAGGTCTATATCCTAGCATGTATGCTAGAGAATATAAATTATTTGGCTGCTTTGCGTATTGTAAAAAAGTTTCTTGTAATTGATTGTCTAAATAATAAGACAATACGTCGCCAACGTATGCAGCCATTTCTATAAACATAGATCCTGGTGAAGCTTGGCTGAAATCATTATATACAGTAGGAAAATAAGATTTAGCGTACTCTATCAAATCTGACTTGAAAGTAGAAAAATCTTTATTTAAATAATTTATTTGTTTATTATTTGCCATTATTGAGTATTTTGAATAGCTATAGTTACCGTATCAGAATCTCCAGTATTTAAGATAGTGTAAAAAAATTTTATATTTATTGAATTATCGTCAATATTAGATAGTATATCTATATTTTGTACTTCAATGTTAGGAAAATTGCTTTTTACTTGACTAGCGATTCTTAATTTTATTTGATCAAAATTTTCTTGGTTTATTTGTTCGAATAGTATCAATCTCAATCCACAACCAAAATTAGGATTCTGAGGCCTTTCATACTTATCTGTTAATAAAAAATTAATCAAATTATATTTCAATTGATCTTTTGTATTATAGACAGTACTAAAAGCAGATGGTGATTCAAAAGGAATACTTACGCCAACCCCAGTTGAAGTTCGTAGATCGAGTGGAGAAATATTTTTTATTCCGTAAGCCATTATATTGCGCCTTTTGATATTAAGTTTTTCATTAATCCTGAATAATCAGGCACCTCGTTTATTTGTACCATAGATATATCAGAGCTTGGTCTAGCTGTCGCTAACATGCTATTTACATCTCCAATATTAGCTTCTTTTGGTTGAAAAAAATCTATTGGATTTATGTTATCTGTAGTATATGATAATGTATCATAATCTTCTCCTTGCATAGACATTGCTGTTTCATTTAATATTGAATTTAAAGGAGAAGAATTTGTAAATTGCAAATTAGATTGTTTTTTGTATGTTTCTGCTGTATTTAATGTCATTGGGAATTGAGATTTTTTCATCTCTTTTATAACATTACTTACTCCGGTACTAGACTGTTTATTTTCATGTAGTATCTTTGGCAGCTCTTCTCTTAGAGCCGCTTTAACTTCCTCTCTAATTAATTTTCTAAGTAAATCTATTTTTGCCATATATTATAAATATTATTTTTAATTATTTTAACGAAGCATTTTCATTCTTTAATTGAGTATTTCTTTGTTCCAATTTTTTTATCTTGTCTTTTAGATCTTTTATTTTTCTTCTCAATAATATTACTGCAGCTGGATTGGCGACTGTTGCAACTATTGCGGCTGTGTATCTCTTTATTCTAGAATTATGGAAATTAATTTGTTCTAAATTTGCTTTTATTTCGTCTTCATTCGCAGATCTCTTAATTTTAGCCACTTTTTTATTTTTGACTTTATTATTCGGATCTGATTTCGCTAAAGAATCTGCAAGTTGTCGTTTTTGTTTTGCCATCTGTATTCTCATACGACGACGTAAACGTTTTCCTCCCTTTAGTTTATTTACGAATGCATTTAAATTTAAAGAATCGTCTTCTTCATCTTCTTCCTCATCTTCGTCTTCATTATCAGGATCGTCATTAATGACATCAATATTCAATTCATCTATCGTGTCTATAGATACAGTGGGATCTTCCAAATAATTAGAAGCCTCCTCGTAAATATTTAATTCAGCAGCAGATGTAGTTCCTTGTACAGATTTTACTAGATTTTTACTAATTAATAATAACTTTACTTCTTGAATAATAACATTGTCGTCAGATGCAAAAGTAGGTGTAGATTGAACAATTACGTTTCCGTCTTTATCTAATGCAACGCCGTATCTTCTTTTTCTCGGAATATTTTCATCAGTTAATTTTTCGTCTAATATCGAAATGCTATATCCGCCAAATGTTTTTTGTTTGTTTTGTTTATTATTATTGTACGTGTCTAAGTAATTTTTAAAAATAGCTACAGTTGAATCTAGCTTATTTATAGAATCTTTCATCTCAGAAACCAGAGAAGGATCCATATTATCACAATTTTCTAAATTTAACAAAGATATTTTTAGATTATCAGATATTTCTTGTAGTTTAATTATTATGCCATTTATTAAATTAAAAATAGAATCAAGTACAATGCTTATTTCTTGTAATCTATTTTGAAAATACTTTACTGTATCTACAATTTTTCCATTAGCTTCTGACATTAATGTTGATAATCCCAAAATCGTAAATATATTAGGCACTGCCAATAATTTTAAAAACTTGTTAATTATCTTTAGTACAAAAACTAGTATTAGACAAACCTGTACAATAGTTCTACCTAAATTAACGTAAGATATTATTTGATTACAAACGTTTTGAATGCTAGTTAAAGTTCTCAAAATACTCTTAATAGTTCTCGCTATTTTCTTTGGATCAATTAATTTATCTAATTTTTTTAGCTGCTCTTGTATTTTACCACCTGCAATATTATTTGCAAAACTAACTAAGTCTTTTGGAGTAGATAGCGCTTGTATTGCAATACACACATTTCTTGTTTTATCTATATAATCTAGTGCTTTTTTTACATCTGCAGAAGCTAGATTTCTCGGATCAGAATATTGAGCGAAAAAAGACAATATATTATTTATGCCATTTTCAAATATTGTAATTTGAGGAAATGCTTGTAGAAGCTCTGGATTTTTAAATATTTCTTGAGAGTTTACTCCAACAATATTCTCTAAAAACTGTCTTACATCTGTGATTAAATCGCCTAAAGCTGTTGAGCTTGCAACAGAATTAAAATCTGTATATTCGCTATAGTATCTATCTATTACTCCTTGTACGTCATACGCAGTTTTTTGTAACGTATATTTTACCCTACCATAAGTAGTATTAATCTCTTGTTTATTTTTTTCTGGATCAAAATTAGAGCCTTGCACTGCATTGGAAGAAGCAATATAGGTGAATAAAGAACATAAATCAATAGATGAAAATAATTTTACTATGTTTATAAGACCGTAATCTAAAGGATTACTAAATTTTCCGTTTTTTAAACCAAACTCAGAAGTGCCTTTTCCGTAATAGTATTGATCTATCTTGTCTTCGATTTTTGTTACTATATCTTGTATAGTGTGACTTATTTTTCCAAATCCTTCTGCAAGACTTGTACCAGGCGGTGGAGGAGTTTTAATGGCTCCTTCTAAAGTTTGCGCATTAACAGGATTATTCGGCGCAGAAATGGCGGGTGGCGCGCTACTTACTGATACAGGTGGTTTATTTACAGAATTATTTCCCATTATTTTGTAAATGTTACTTTTGATAATGGATACTGAGGATTATCTTTATTTTGCAACCTCGGTATCAAATTTTTACATGTAGTATATAATTTATCTCCTGCTGCTTTTATTGCCAAAAAAGATGCTGCTGGAGAAGTATCAGATACGCGTTGAAGTTGAGAAGCTAACGATTGTAAATCTGTAACGATATTTAAAAATTGTAACAAAAAAGTTTGACCTAATATAATAGGTTCTCCTTGAGTTGACGCCTTATGTCCCAATTCTATTTTATCAGAATCTATCAAAATAGCATTTTTAGCATCAAAATTTATAGTATCAGTAGAAGATAATGCTACCATCTTTTTACCAAATAAAAAAATACCTTCATTTTTAGAGTGAAGAAGGACTCTATCTGATGATAATATAATTTGTCTCCCTTTATATGGAAAATTTGGATCTAACATATTTTATTTTTTTATTATTCACTATCGTTTGTAATTTCTTGCGCACTATCTTGAAAATTATTAGTGACAGTGTTTATGTTTACCGCATTTTTATCCTGATCAGCTGCGGATACAAATTCATTGGTTTTAAAATATCTTTCAGGACGCTTAGCATCTGCCACTTGAGGATTGTTAGAATTACTAGTAGCATACGATCTTTTTGGAAATAGATTAATGTCAGTCATTATAATGCTGTGATCTTCTGTTAAGTAAATTGAAGATCCGTCTTTATTAATGTCTTCAAAAAATGTTGGTGAATCTATCTCAGCACTAGTAGGAAATCTTTGTTTATTAGAAATAATAGTAATAGGTTTTCCATTATCAGTATTATCTGACCATGTATTGTACTTATTCATGTTTGGCACACTTGATCCGAATCTAATTGATTGACCAAACCGGCCTTGAATTATTATGTCGCCTTCAAAAGGTCTAAGTTGTTTTATGTTTTCTTGTTCGTCAAAAGTGAAACCTTGTGCAACTGGAATATTACCTACTGGACCTTCAGAATCATAATCGGAAGAAATTCTAGTATTTTTAATTTGAGCAGCGTATTGTTCCAATCTTGGAAATACATTATGATGAGCATCTCCCCATGTAGCAAATGGTGGAAGATAGTAATAATCTTGCTCTTTTGATCCATCATTCATATTTGAAGAAGGTCCTGAAAAGATTAAAACTTGCTCTCCAATATTAGGATAGTGTCTTATATTTCCAAACATTGGATACGCTTTTCTTGAATTGTTTGAACTTGCGTTAGTTCCTGATTTATTTATAAATAAAGGTTCGTAGTATATTGCGCCTATATCTTTTTCGCATGTGAAATCTAAATCCTGAATGGTATTAGTTTTTTGAGACCCTAATATAATTCTATTTACTCTACCCACAAAAAATGGAGGTAATGAACCCTCAGCGCTTGCACCATTATATACATCAAAAGCCATATTAATTAATTAATTAGTTTTTTATCGTCTTTTGGAATAATAGAGTTAACTTCACTAAATAATTGAGCTATGTCCTTTTCAGATAATAGGCTAGTATCGCCTTCTGCAGATTGAGCTTTCTCAGCAGCTTTTTGAAATAGTTGAAGTATCTTCATAAGAACCTCATCATTTTTAATACTAGAATCAAAAAAGGCTTTTAACAAAGGCACTATAATAATAGCATCTCCAGGAGAAGATATTAATTCTGACAACCTCTCTATTTCTCCAGTAAGTCTGCTGTCTTGCGACTTGTGTTTATCGTAGACTTCTTTTACTAGATCAGAGATTTTTTTTCCTTTGAATATTTCTTTATCTAAATCCATTGTTTTTATATAAATATCAATGGTCTATATTTTGAATGTAGTGTTCTAATATACGTTTATATACAGATTTTAATTTTTTTATAACCTTTGTTATTGTTATACTTGGAACATCTGCAATTTCTTTTACATAAATAAAAATAGCTTTTTTATTAAAAATATCTATGTTGTTTCTTTTCCTAAAGATTTCAAGTATAGCATCAGCGGTTTTTAGATCTTCAGCTTTATCGAACATTTCAAATATTTTATCTTCTATTTCTTTAATAAACATGTCGATTACTCCCAATCTATCTATATCGTTAGATTCTGGTTTTTCAATAAGTAGATCTATTGTCTTCTCTTCGTTGTGTATCTCTTGAAAATCCGTTTTTGAAAGTATTTTTTTATAGTTCTTTTGATTATATAAAATCAAATACCTTTTTACAATAGTTCCAAAATAAGAATACGCCCTTCCCTTAGATTGATCGTAGAGATCTATCTTTTGAAGTAGAAACGATATTACCTCATATTTAAGATCTTCGATGTTATCTACATCAGTATAATAGAATTTAAAAGTATGAATTATATTTTCAGCTAATTTATAAAAAGCATTATGAATTTTTTCATTATACAATCTATTTTTTTCATCGTATGTTTTAGCAACTCTGTATGCCAATATAGCATTTTCTGTGTCCTCAGTAAAATATACATTTTTTGTTTTAGGCTTTCTTTTTCTAGGAACTCCTTTTTTAGTCAATTGGACTATTTCTACTTCTTTATTATCACTCATTTGTTAAATAGTCTTTTATTTGAGATTGTATTTGTTTTACGGAATCGAATAAGGCATGCAATTCAGGATCTGACTGAACCCATATAGTAGAATCTATTTTTTCTACTGCTTTATCTATTTCTTTAATAGTTAAAAGCATAGAATCTATAAAATTATTCTGTTTGATGACAGCATTTTCTAACTTTTTATTCTTATTATATAAATTATATATAACGTAACTTAAAATTGTTAGGGGCCATAGTATGACCATTATTAGTGTAAACATATTTTATTTATTTTGATTTTCTATTCGTGATGCTGCTAAGTCAGCTTGATGGACAATATACGGTAGATTGGTTTTTAATTCCGCATCTGGAGAATACGTTATGTAGTAAGCCTTATTTGCTTCTTCATATAACCCATCATGCAATTTGATTGTCAAGAATTCATTTTCAGAAACTGGAATATTAGCTTGTTGGAGGTAGTATAGACTTCTATCAGCTATTCTCATATGAGTCATATTGCTATTGTACTTGTAATGAGCTCCTTGGTTTTTAATATGCCATTCTGAATCATTAGGAACATAGAAAGGTTGATCATTTGTGCCTAATTTTCCAAGATCGTGATTCAAACACGAGAATACTAACTCTTCAAGAGTGTAATTTTTCTTTTGATTGAATTTATCCCACACTCTATCGATTACTAATGCTAATTCTGTAACTCTTAATACGTGATCTAAGTAACCTCCTGGGAAACAATTATGATGAGCATCTTTTGTTGATGCTGGAGAATCCACTAATGTCTGCTCTATTGATTTATAGAAGTTTATAAGTTGATCTTTCCTAGATCCAGTAATGTACTTGTCAATATACTCATAGAATTTATTAACGTTTTCAAGCATTTGTTCAGCTGTTAATTTGAATTTCATAACTCTTTTTATTTTAATTTACGCATTTTTAATGATAGTTAACATATTATCTATCGAGTGTACATACGTTAATATAGTTGTGCTATTTAAATTTTTAATTTGATTCAATTGATTAGATTCTTTAGCAAAACAAATTAATATTTTTCTATTTGGAAAAGATTCAATAATACACATTGGATAGATATTAGATTTTGTCGCGTTTTCTAATTTTTCGCATGCTAATTGATCAGTTGCGTATGATACCTCTTTATACTTTATAAAAGAATGATTCAATTCGTTTTTTAACCTATCACAAACAGAGCATCCTTGAAGTGTGTATAT
>Ga0315901_10005563_pt1 | contig 15319 bp, 7 predicted proteins | sample LakEriMetagenome_10_FD_203761 | JGI IMG/M metagenome (GOLD analysis project Ga0315901, IMG submission 203761) | Freshwater fungal communities from buoy surface, Lake Erie, Ohio, United States - Buoy 2 MA116 | ecosystem: Environmental > Aquatic > Freshwater > Lake | place: USA: Lake Erie, Ohio...
GGGATTAGTTTTTGGTTCAGTTCTACTAAAAAGGGTTGATCCAGCACGTTGTCCCACTTAAAGCTGCTTATTTCTTTACCTTCTGCACTGACAAGTCGCCCATACAAAGGGGTTCTTTTTCCGAAGTTTGGTTGAATATAAAAAACACCTTCATTAGGATTCGGGTAAATCTGAAGGGATCCCGACGGCATGTCTAATTCTCGGTTTGTCGTAGCCGTTCCTGTTATGTTTATATAGCCTAAGGTCGTAATTTGGCAACCTTCCTGGGTAAAACCAGAGAAACTTATTCCGTACTCACCAGGGGCTTTAAATTCATTTGTCGGATTTAATTCGCTGCTTATGTTTCCGTCACCAAAATTCCAGTTTACCTGGGAGCTGCCTACCGCAGTCCCTTTAAAGTTAATACTTGCTTTTCCATTTATTAATGGAAAGCTTCCAGAATTAGGGGTAAAATTTAACGTCACATTATTAGTGCTGTTAATGATTTTTGTGCTGACAGGGGCTCTACCACAGGCAGAGGCATATTCAATGACCCATTTATAGAAATAAGGATAAACCTTAGGATTTGTATTATCGGAATAAACAAGGTCAACAATGCCCGGAACTCTGTAGGGAAAAGTTGAAAGGGTAGAGGTAATGGCCAATCCTTTTCCGAGAGATCGCTCTAACTTATAACCATTTCCTGGTGTCACCGAAAAATTTAACACCACAATATTTTCTCCAATTTTTGGAATGTTGATTACTTTTTGCTGAATTTTTCCGTCAGGGGAACGTAATATAAAACCTCTTGGGCCTACCGATTCAGCATAAACAGTTACTTGTTTTAGTATAAATGGAGCGAGGCAATTGAAAACTAATCCTCCAGATGTTTCTGAAAATGTTTTTTCACCTTGATCGGGATCTTCCATGCCCAGATTTTTCAAATAAACCAGTTCAGCAAAAAAAGTCGTATCTGACGTAAGTAGGCCAGTTTGAAAAACCTTTCCTTTTGTTATTTGACTTCCTTCATATTCTCTATTGAACCAACGGATTTCTTCGTTTACATTTTCCTTTGCCCGAAGTACTGCTTTAGTATTTTTACAAATAATGGAAGCATCGGCAGAGGCCAAAGGTAAATTCGGTTCAGGACTTACCAATATAGGTAATTTTAAATAGTTATCCAAAAATCGCAAATCAGCCGTTCCATTGGGTAGTTCAATACCAAATTGAATATCGTATTTACCGCTTGGTAAATCTATGGAGGATACCACAATATCCATTCGTTGGTTAGGTAAAATGATTCCCGTCCAGGGAATGGTCTTTAATAAAGCGCTATTAATAGCATTTTTCAGCACAATATTGAACTTTGTCACCGGAACAGTACCTGAATGCTGTATTGTGAGGGTTCCTCTGAATTGATTTCCACAATTTTCTGTTCTTGTTTTTACATCGAGTAAAGTGATATTTTGTGGGCTACTTATTGGCTCTACGGGAACGAAACCTTGTGATATTAACAAATCGAAGGCCGCTTTAACGTCAATTAATCCTCTCCCATATTTATTATCCTCTCCCGCTGCACCCAAATCGATCGCAGATTCATATAATGCTTTGGCAAGTCTAACCGAAGAAACCTGTGGAAAAGCTTCTTTTAATAGAAGGATGGCGCCACTAACATGGGGCGCAGCCATGGACGTACCTGATAAAGAACCGTACCCATTACCATTTATGGCGCTTCTTATTTCTTGTCCCGGTGCAACAACTTCTGGCTTTATTCCTAAAGGTTCATTGTTTGGTAAGCAAACGGAAGGGCCGCTGCCTGAAAATGAGGTGATTGGAAAACTGCTAATTTTTGCATTGACCGCACCTACGGAAAATGGAACTACCAAATCGTTGGCCACTACGGCAGGAAAACTTATAGTAAGTGAATCAGGTCCTTCATTTCCAGAGGAAAAAACGATAGCCACGCCTGCATTTTGTATAGTAGTGAAAATATTAATGTAAGCGGAAGTGAAACAAGAAGATACATTAAATTTACCTGGTGGACTTCCCCACGAATTATTAATGACATCAGGGATATCCTGACTGGTACTATTATTTCTATCTGGATTTAATGCCCACTGCATGCCGCCAATAGCATCTGATTGCGTTGCTGCTTTGAGCTTGCATTCCGTCCCGTCTGCATTTTTTAAAGATAGGGGAACACCCATCCAATTAGCATTGAAGGCCACACCTATAGTATCGCGAGTTAACCGGTCTAAACCAGCAACTACGCCAGCAACGTGGGTGCCATGCTCAGAACAATAATCTTCCGTTTCCAGGCTGGTATAGGCATGCGATAGTGGAACATGGTTATACAAAAACTGGTTTCTTAAGGCTGGATGGGTATTATCCTGACCGTTGTCAATGACTAATACCTTTCTGCCATAACCTGTATAGCCCATTTTCCATAATGCTGGCGCATTGATGGCCGTCAACCCGATTTCCTTACCATTAGGTACAAAGTTTGTTTTTTTGATACTTCCTTTATGGTGTGAAACTAATTCTGCATCTTTTTCAATACCAGCTATGTCAGGGTTTTTAAGCAAAATCTCAATCAGGGGAGCAGTGACTTCTAACGCAATAATATTGGCAATCCAAAACCTTTTTATACTATTTGGGGAATAAAAAGGAGACTGCTCTATGTCGGAAATCAATTTTTCCTGCGTCCTGTCTGCCTTGAGTTGAAGAGCATCCAGAAGCGTTTTGACTTGTAAATCTCTGGTAGGTAAAGTTCTTAGTACTTGTTCCTGCAACTTATTTACATCTACCTGATCTTTTAAAACAACAATAATTTTATATTTTTTGCCTTCCGGACCTTCTTTAAGTTCCATAGCAAGCTCCTGGCTTAGTTTCCCTTCAATATCGGATTGACCTAAAAGAGGAAAAAACACAAATAGTATGCCGGCAGATAAAAAGAATCTCAGGGCGGTATATATGGACATCAGATAACTATTTATAAGTTAAAATATTATTTTGTAAACGTAAAATTCATAAATGTGTTGCAAAAATCAGGCGGGTAGATTCACTAAAGCTTTAAAATCATCAAATATTGAATCTTCGCGTTTCATTTCCAGTAATTCTAATAACGAACCGTATTCTTCTTCTAATAATGCACTGTTCTTTCCGTTTCTAATCTCAATTTGTGCCCTGGAAAGTTGCTCTTTTCTCCAATGAAAGGTGCTACTCATTTTGGATAAAATTTCTGCATAGGTTCCTTTTGGATCCTCTATGGAAAAATTTGAAATTCCTTCATTAGCGATGCGCATATTTCTGGAGAGCAATTCTCCAGACTCAATGATATAAAAGGCAGTATAAACATTATCAAAGGAACCAGTTTGATGAAGAAGACTGTAATAAAGAGCAAGTTGTAAATCTTCTTTATTCTTTAAAAGGTCCATTCGATAATTTTTACCACTCCACTTTAAATCAATGATGGCTCTATCATTTCCCTTTTTTAATATTATATCGACAATCCCAGAAACAGGTTTATCGCAAAAAGTACCAGTTAACTTTGTTTCAACCGAATCGGGTTCCCATCCGTCGTTTTTCATTATTTTAACGAATTTTAATACGCCTTGCGTCAGTTTTCTTGATAAAACGCTTCTTTCCGGTTCTTTACCATATTGCAACATCGTAGCTCCTTCCTGTTCGAAAAGAACGGGAAGACTTTCTTCAATCCATTGTTGGATGATTATCTCTTCTTTATACCAATAATCTGTGTCCTTGATTAGTTGTTCAAATAGTCGGTGAGCCAGATTTCCATATAACCTTTTATCACCTATGATTTCCAGACTTTTTGCCTTATATAAACCAAGTTTATACTGAAAAACATATTTGTAGGGGTAGTAAAAAAGAGATTCGAGGCTAGTGAAGCTTTCATCTTTTCTTTCCGGCAATTCCAGGAGAGTATCTATATGTAAAAATAAAGGCACAGCTGTGGGTGGCGCTGGTATAATGGATTGAAGATTGGGCAGATTAAATGCTGCCAATAAAGGGAAATCAGGATATTCGCCGGACAGGTGAAAGTCGAGAGTTATTTTTAGGGCGTCAAGGTTATCAAAACAAGCATTTAGGTCCCCAAATAATGGGAAAGGTTGTATTTCTGCCCCTTCAACCCTTTCTGGAAGAAACAGGAAAAGACGTTTCTTTGTCTTTAAAAACGCTTGTTTTCTGTACCATGATAGTCTTTGATTATCCTTCATCGGCAGATCGGGTAATACTCCCTTTCCTTGAAGATAGTACAGTTCATGAACATACCATTTTGCAAAGAAATAGTCAGGCTCTCTTTCTGTAAATGTCCACCAGATAAGGTCATCTATGGGTTCAAGTATAGCTGCTGCGTGATGAGTAACCCGAATATGATTTTTCTGAGCTTGTACAGGACTTCGGGCAATGGGTTCCAGGGCCGTTCGAATAATACGAACTATATCAAGATGTGAAAGATGAGTTTCTGGAAGATTATCAATTAAATTGATGAGTATTTGGGTTTGGCTGGAAATAGACATACTCGACTCATGGTCAGAAAGTACGGACTGACTCCAGCTATTTACCTGCGTAAAAAGTTCTAAAAGATCTGATTTGGGAACTAAATCCTTTTGAGAATATCGTTTCCTGGTAAACCAAAAATCATATTCTTTTTTCATGTCGTCCCATATTTCCGGAGACACACTTTCTTTAAATTTATTTAGATCCACTTGCCAATCATGTCCAAAAAGTCCTGGTTTTGAAGCAAGGTTTGAAGCTAGAATCTTACTTAAATCCCAAGGTATAGGTTGTTGAGGTAGGGTTAAAAAAGCAAGTAATTTTACTGGATCTAAAGGCTGCCAAAGGAATTCCGGAACAAGTTTTAAGAGTTGTAAAACGGGTCTGGCATCGGAGCGGGTTTGTAAACCCAGACTGGGCAGCCCCTCTAAAATCAGCGCATTGTCCAGCGTTCTTGTTTTATCAGGGAGTAAAAGAATGGGGTCCCAGGACTGGTTTTCGTTTAACCATTTGGCCAGCCAGCCAGCGAGTTCGGTATCCCTTTTTCCTGTGAACAAGCATAAAGACCCATCTCCTTTTGCTTTCAATTTTGGTGTATCACCAGATGGCAGAGTATGTATAAACCGTTGAAATTGAGATAGATCAGAGTCTTCACTGGCAGCGGGATCAGATGATATCTGTTGTATCTGTGCTCCATTATTTTCAAGACCTGATAAAACTTGTTGCCAATAAACGGGCAATAAATCGAAAGGTTCTACTAAGTAAATGACCAGTTGTCGAATAACTTTGAATGGTATCTTTTCAAGAATGTCCAATTGCCTATCTGTCCATCCTTTTGGCCAAAACTTGTTTTTGTTAAGGTCGTCTTCAATGAGAGATAAAGTTCTTATTCTAGGAGGAGCGTCTTCATCATCAGCGCCATTCCAACCTGCTTGCTTCAAGGCATCCCGCAAATTCAACAAGGTTTGAGCCGTGGCAAAAGGGTCTGCAGAAAATGAATGTCGGAAAAAAGCATCGGGATGTTCAGAAAGGTGACTGGCCAAATGCTGTCGAAAAACATCCGTTCGAATAGCTACTTGCTGGTCATCAGGTGGCTTTATTCCAAAACGCTTTTCCAGCAAAATAGTGAATTGCTGTGGACCACAAAAATATTCAATATTCTCTTCACCCATTCCAATAGGTGGGACTTTATTATCCAGTTGAAGACCAAAGACAATTTTTTTCATTTAGTTGTTATCCACCACATTCTTTTTGTAAATTTTTTATCTGTTGATTCCAATACTGTCTCGTATCGTTCAACTCATTCTCGTCACAAAAATCAGTTAAATCCAAAATAGTTTCTCCAGTAACAGGAGATTCAGAAATTTTAAATTCAAGATATTCAGAATCATAATCGGAATCTGCCCATTTTAAACGGAGCACTTCCTCTTCATGATCTGCGAGTATTAGAGCTACTTCTTCATTTCCGCTCCATGAATAGGTAATCTGATGTTCATCCACTTCCGCTTTATCACAAAACCATCTGACTATACAGGCAGGGGTTGTGAGAAAAGTGTAGAGAATATTCGGCGAGGCCTTAAATAAAAATTCCAGTTGGAGCTTGGTTCGTCCCATAAGTTTGTAAAATTAGTAAAGTGCAATAAAAAATAAAAAATCGAAAAAACCAAATGACTTTTACTTTTGTTTTCATTTTTTTTTTTGAAACTTAAAATAAGATTCCTTTATTTACTTGATTAAGACCTATTAAACCACTATTTTTGTGCTTTTAAAAAATAACCATACGGATACCCGTTTTTTAATAGGTACGTACACCCTCAAAATGTCGTTGAATGAGACAACTTAAGATTACTAAATCTATTACAAACAGAGAGAGTCAGTCGCTGGAAAAGTATTTACAAGAAATCGGTAAAGTAGATTTACTTACGCCGGAAGAAGAAGTTGATTTAGCAAAAACCATTAAGGAAGGGGATCAAGCCTCGCTCGAAAAGTTAACGAAGGCCAATCTTCGTTTTGTTGTCTCCGTTGCCAAGCAATACCAAAACCAAGGTTTGTCCTTAAGTGATCTCATTAATGAGGGTAATCTTGGTCTGATTAAAGCCGCACAGCGCTTTGATGAAACAAGAGGTTTTAAATTTATTTCTTATGCTGTTTGGTGGATTCGCCAATCTATCCTTCAGGCTTTAGCTGAACAATCAAGAATTGTTCGTCTTCCTTTGAATAAGGTGGGTTCGCTAAATAAAATAAACAAAGCATTTTCTGAATTGGAACAGGAGTTCGAAAGAGAACCTTCTCCTGAAGAATTAGCTACCCTCTTGGAGATTCCCACAGAGGAAGTAGAAACTACCTTGGGCGTTGCGGCCAGACACGTTTCTATGGACGCCCCTTTTGTTGAAGGGGAAGATAATTCCCTGCTCGATGTGTTAGAAAATGCAGGAACGCCAGGTACCGATCAGGAACTAGATTATTACGAGTCTTTACGCCGTGAAATTGAGCGCTCTTTGAGTACTTTAACGGACAGACAATGTGATGTTATAAAGCTTTATTTTGGTATCGGTGTTGAACATCCTATGTCTCTGGAAGATATAGGTGATAAATTTGGCCTGACGCGTGAACGCGTTAGACAAATAAAAGATAAAGCCATTAATAAACTCAGATCTGCTAACAGAAGCCGTTTATTGAAAAATTATTTAGGAGCCTAAATTGGTTTTTTAAAAATATTAGATTTCGGAGAAAAAGGTATATTTTTTCTCCGATTCTTTTTTTTATATAATATCCAGCGCATTAGTATCAAAAAAGGCATCATCTATTTCCCCGTTTTCCGAGGTGTCTAAAAAAAGATTCCGCTCTATGCCCGCCTCCAGTGAAATAAAAGTCTCCGTGCGCTGTATGCCAGGTATTTCTTGTATAGAATGTAAAACCTCTCGCAAATGATTGGTGTCCCGGCAAATAACCTTAGTGAAAATATTGTACAATCCAGTGGTGTAATGAGCCGACACAATTTCTGGAATATTTTCAAGGCCTTCTATGGCTGACGTATAATGTGAACTCTTGTCTAAGTAAATACCTAAAAAGGCCGTAACATCATACCCTAGTTTTTCCGGATTAACGCTCAGGTGATACCCTTTAACTATGCCGCTCTCTTCCAGCTTTTTCATTCTAACATGAATAGTTCCGCCACTCACCTGAAGTTTTTTGGCAATCTCAGTATAGGGAATCTTTACATTTCTCATTAAGATGGAAAGTATCTGATGGTCTAGTTTGTCTATGTCAGGAAGTTGTCCCATTTTCAATTTTTTTAAATAAATCGCTATTTTTTGCTAAAATAATAAATATGCCCCATAAAATAAGGCTTATTTTGCTAATTTCTTTTAATTATCTTTGCCTTCTATAATCTTAAAGCCATGTCTCGACACAAATCTGGAAGGGAAAACCTTCAGCTTATTTTTCCCCTTATTGCCGCTTTGTTCTTAATCATTGGTTTTATACTAGGCAGTTTTTTTGCTCCTCTGGGACGTGTTAAAACCTTGTATCCTGAAAATTCTTCCGCGATTAGTACCCTAAACGATGCTTTGGGATTTTTGTCTTCTAAATATGTAGATCCCCTGGATAAGGATAGTCTCGTCGAAGAAGCAATTTCATTTTGGATGAGTAATTTAGATCCTTTCTCCGCCTATATAAAACCTAATGATCTGGCTTGGATGAATGAAAGATTATCTGGCTCTTATGTAGGTATTGGTATTGAATTTATGATTAAAAATGACTCTATTCTGGTTGTTTCCGTTTTGGAAAATGGTCCGGCTGCTACAGCGGGAATGCAGGTAGGTGATATTTTATTAGCGGCTGGATCGGCTATTCTTGATAAAACAAGCCCATCAAACCCGGAAAATATTATTAAAAATGTTCGTGGAAAGGAAGGTTCTTCTGTCGTTGTAAAAATATACAGGCCTTCTACGGGAAAATATGTTTCTCTAAAATGTATCAGGAAAGGATTGGATATGCCCAGTGTTGGACCCTTTCTAAACTATAATAAAAATATTGGTTACATAAAAATAAAAGAATTTAGTGCTACAACAGATCAGGAGTTTATGTTGGCGATGGATTCTCTTTTTGGTAAACAAGGAAGCAAGAAAGATTTAATTCTGGATCTTAGGGGAAATCCCGGAGGCTATCTGGAAAAAGCTACGCACATGTTAAATCAATTGATTCCCGAATCTGGCAAAGTTATGGTTTCAACAAAATCTAAATCGGGAAAAGAGACGGTCTTCAAATCTTCAGGGCGCCCCTTTTTTCCTACGGGAAATATAATCGTTCTTGTGGACGAAAATGCTGCATCAGCTAGTGAGATTGTCGCCGGGGCGCTTCAAGATCTTAAAAGAGCTACTATTGTTGGGCGTCGTTCCTTTGGTAAAGGACTTGTGCAGGCTCAATATAAGCTGTCAAATGGCGGTGCGCTGAAGTTGACTATCGCAAAGTTCTACACTCCTTCGGGGAAGCTTATTCAAAATCCTTACCAAAAAGGAGATACAAGTACCATCAAAAGAGGCATATTTCCGGATGTGCTGATTCCCTTATCATCGATGGATACGTCGGAATTATGGGCAAATGCAAAACGATTAACCATTCCTTTTGTTATTAAAAATAAACCAGACGGATTTTTAACCTACAGCCCCGCTAAGGGTAATGTGGCTACCGTAAATTGGGCTGCTTTTTTACCTGAAAACAAATTGGTCTCTGCTTATTTAAAGGAGTTCAATTTGGGTGATGAAGTTAGATTATCTGCCTGGAAAAGATTAAAAGTAGCCTACGCGAAACAATATTTGGGTAACGAGGCGGCTATGAACATAGAATTTGAGGTGGATCCTTTTTTAAAAGAAGCAATTCGCAACTTAGAAAATAAGTAATTACTGATTTTTTGACAACCAACTTTGTTTTAATAATGTTTACCTTTTTTTCATTTTAAACTATACATGAAATGTCCAATTTTCGTATCACTGACCACTTTGTAGATAGACATATTGGTCCAAATGAGATGGAACAACAAGAGATGCTGAAATTTATTTCCGCTGACTCTTTAGATGTATTGATGACTGATACGATTCCAGCGGCCATTCGTTTAAATCAGGATTTACCTCTCCCGGAACCGATGTCTGAGTATGAATATCTCAGAGAGTTAAGGGGACTTGCCAGTAAAAATAAACTTTGTAAAACTTACATCGGAAGAGGGTATTACGGTACCTGGACACCTTCTGTTATCAATAGGTCGATATTTCAAAACCCAGGCTGGTACACTCAATATACACCCTATCAGGCGGAAATTGCACAAGGAAGACTGGAAGCTATTTTGAATTTTCAGACCATGGTTTGTGATTTAACCCGTTTGCCTGTGGCAAATGCTTCTTTGCTCGACGAGGGAACCTCAGCGGCAGAAGCTATGACGCTTTTTTTTGGTGTGAAAAATAAAAAAAATAAAGAGGTCGTAGCTAATCGCTTTTTAGTTTCTGACAGGGTGTTTCCCCAGACTATCTCCGTCCTGAAAACAAGAGCAGAACCGCTGGGTATCGATGTTGTCATTATGCCTTTTGCCGATTTTGATTTATCAGAATCAACCTTCGGTGTGCTTATTCAATATCCTGATTCAGAAGGTTCGGTAGAAGATTTTTCGGCGCTAACGGCTGAAGCCAAATCTAAAGAAATTTATGTAACTGTCGCCTGTGATTTAATGAGTCTGGCTTTGTTGGAGGCTCCAGGTGATTGGGGCGCTGATTGTGCCGTAGGGAATGCCCAAAGATTTGGCGTACCCATGGGTTTCGGTGGTCCTCACGCTGCTTACTTCGCTATCAGTGAGGAATTTAAACGTTTAATTCCAGGAAGGATTATTGGGGTTTCTGTCGATAAGTTAGGAAATCCAGCGCTAAGAATGGCGCTTCAAACAAGGGAACAACATATTCGCAGAGAAAAAGCTACCTCAAACATTTGTACAGCTCAGGCCTTGTTAGCTATTATGGCCAGTATGTACGCAGTCTATCACGGACCCAAAGGTATTTTTCAGATTTCTAAAAGAATACATGATTTAACTTCTTTACTTGCCGCAAATTTGCGCAAACTTGATATTTCATTCCCTCATAAATCCTTTTTTGATACCCTTACCATAGATTGTTCCCCAGGGTTTAAAATGTTGGTTCGCGAAGAAGCTGAAAAAAGAAATATCAATTTTTTCTACGATACCCAATCTCTACAGATTTCAATAGACGAAACGGTTCTTTTAGAGGATATCAAAGAAATTTTTGAGATTTTTTGTGCAGCAACAGGTAGAAATTTATCCTTTAATGAAAATGAAGTATTAGGAATAAATATTGCCGGACCTCTTCAGCGAAAATCATCTTTCCTAACGCATCCGGTTTTCAATTCGTATCATACGGAGAGTAAAATGATGCGTTATATCCGGAGATTGGAAAATAAGGACTTGTCGTTGGTTCATGGAATGATTGCGCTGGGTTCATGTACTATGAAACTCAATGCTGCCAGTGAATTGTTACCCGTTTCATGGCCTGAATTCGCTAATATTCACCCGATGGTGCCCGAAAATCAGGCAGCTGGTTATCATGAGCTTTTTAAAGATTTGGAAAACTGGCTTTGTGCCGTAACTGGTTTTACCGCTTGTTCGTTGCAGCCAAACTCTGGTGCTCAAGGTGAATATGCAGGTTTGTTGACCATTCGTAAATATTTTCAGTTTCATAAGCAAGATAATAGAAATATTGCCCTCATTCCCTCTTCAGCCCACGGAACAAATCCAGCCAGTGCAGTAATGGCAGGTATGAAGGTGGTTGTGGTTGATTGTGACGCGAATGGAAATGTCGATTTTGATGATTTAAAAATGAAGGCTGCTGCCCATGCCGAAAATTTAGCCGTTTTAATGGTTACCTATCCTTCGACACATGGCGTTTTTGAAACCAGAATTAAGGAAATTGTTGATGTAGTGCATCATCATGGAGGTAGAGTTTATCTTGACGGGGCCAATATGAATGCTCAGGTTGGTTTAACCAGCCCTGGATTTATTGGCGCGGATGTTTGTCATTTGAATCTTCACAAAACTTTCGCCATCCCTCATGGTGGAGGTGGCCCTGGTATGGGTCCAATATGTGTTAATGACGATTTAGCTCCATTTTTACCAGGTAAAAACAATGCAGATATTCCTGGGTATGACGTGTCTGCCAGTACTTATGGCAGTGCAAGTATATTGTTAATTAGTTATGCTTATATTAAAATGTTGGGCGCAGATGGAGTAACTCAGGCTACCAGAATCGCCATTTTAAATGCTAATTACATAAAGAATAAACTTGAAAATGATTTTGATGTCCTTTATTTGGGTGAAAAGGGTAGAAGTGCCCACGAACTTATATTAGATCTCAGACCTTTTAAGCAGTGGATTAGTGCCGAAGATGTTGCAAAACGACTCATTGATTACGGATTTCATGCACCAACCCTTTCTTTCCCGGTGGCTGGGACCATTATGATTGAACCCACGGAAAGTGAGGATAAAGATGAGCTGGACAGATTTTGTTTGGCGATGTTGGAAATAAAAAAAGAAATAGTAGAGATAATGAATGGCGTGTATGATGTTGACAATAACGTGTTACATAATGCACCTCATACTCAAGCGCTTGTTACTGCTAATGAATGGTCTTTTCCATATTCCAGAGAAAAGGCTGCTTTTCCACTTCCTTATCTACATCAGGGGTATAAATTCTGGCCAAGCGTTGCCAGAATTGACGGAGCCTACGGAGATAGAAATCTGGTATGTACTTGTCCTCCACTTTCATCATATGAATAGAGTTTAAGCTTACCTTTAGGCAAAAAAAATCCTTGGTCAGTTTATATCGACCAAGGATTTTTTTTGTAAGGGTTCAATCGAGGTACAAATGAAACTTTATAATTTAAACAAAACTCGCTATCTAAAATCCGTGAAATTCTGTAATCCTCAAAATCCGTGATTCAGAAACGGGAGAAAGGGTAAATATTTAATCAAAATCTATTTGGGAGAAGACGCGAAGCATTGCGTCTCTACGATTATTTTGTGCCATCACAAAGGCCTTTTAGCGCAAGGTATGAATTAGCATAAAAAAAGAGGCTATCTTTTTAGACATCCTCTTTTTTTTGCGCTGGAAAATCGAATTAACGATATATTTTCTTTTCGCGAATACGTGCTTTCTTACCAACAAGATCACGTAAATAGAACAATTTAGCTCTACGTACCTTACCGCGTTTCAATATTTCAACACTTTGAATATTTGGTGTAGCGAATGGAAAAATTCTTTCAACGCCAACGCCGTTAGAAATTTTTCTTACCGTAAAGGTTTTGGTTGGTCCTTGACCACTAATTTGAATGACATCGCCACGAAAAGCTTGAACCCTTTTCTTATCACCCTCAACGATTTCGTAGTTTACAACTACGTTATCTCCTGGGCGAAAATTTGGGAAAGTGCTACTCGGTGTGAGTTGTTCGTGCACGTATTTTATTGCGTCCATCTTAACTTAATTTTTTTTGACGTGCAAAAATATATAAATAAACTGGTAAATACAATTTTTACACATAAATACTTACAATCCTTGTAAATTATCGTAAAAGAGTTACAATTCCTTTGATTTCCACTGGAACGCCCCGGGGATCTTTATATGAAATCAATGTAATATAAACGCCCTCCGGAGATGCTGAACCGTTATTCAGGTGATTTCCGTTCCAACCCTCTTTGATATCATCGGTAAAAAAGACTCTTTCTCCCCATCGATTCCAAATTTGGAATTTAAAATTTGTAGCACCCGTCATTATTCCTACTCCCCTGAAAATATCATTTTTACCATCATAATTTGGCGTAAAGGCATTGGGTAAAAAATATCTGACATCAGGCCTTACATCCAGTAAAGCCTGTGCGGTATCAAGACAACCACTTGGATGTGTTACAACGAGGGTTATAGTAAATATACCAGTATCCTGATAAAGATGAATGGGGTTTCTTTCCTCAAGTTGAGCATTATCACCGAAGTCCCATCGCCAGCGTACAGCATTAATAGATTCATCTGTAAAGACAACTTTATTATCGATATTGGTTATTTGCTTCGGGGCAAAATCAAAAGCTGCTTCTGGGGAAGAGGATATTTTAATAAGATTATTAAATACAGTATCTATTTTACACCCTATGGGGGAGACTACGGAGAGACTTACTGAATAAATGCCTTCCTTCGTATAAGTGTAAGTAGGATTTAATTTAGTACTTTTTCCACCATCCCCAAATTCCCAATTGACCTTGTAACTTTCATCGATAGGTTTTGACAGATTATCAAAAACCATATTGACGGGAGCGCAACCTACTGCCTGCGAGGGTTTTACAACTAAAAGGGCTGGAGCTGGAAAATAGCGTACTTTTTTTGTCACCGTTTCCGTACATTGATTCAAATCTTTTACTGTCAGGGAAACAGAAAATTCACCCGCTAAGTTATATTGGTGACCTGTTAACTTGCCTGTCCCTTTTTGCCCGTCACCAAAAACCCAGTTATAACTGCTTATTCCTCCGCTTCCGCTCACTGATAAATCAGAGAAATTAACGGGTTGGGCATAGCAAGTGTCATAGTTATAGGTGAAATCTGCCGTTAGATCCGGGAAAATAAGGACTTCAATATCTGCGGAATCTGCGCATCCTGTGCCTGGATTTAATAAAAGTTTACCGTTGTATTTTCCGATCCCTGGAAATTTCAAAGTTGGCTCCCAATCGGTTGATGTTATTTTATTATTTCCAATGTTGAATTCCCACCTTTGACTTTTAATGGAGGCACGTTGATAGCTGTTATTTACGAATTTTACATCGGTAATACCGCAGGAAATTACTTTATACTCCTGATCTGTAACGGCAATGGCCTCTCCCAGTTTAGCAAAAACCAATGGGTCACAATCGGCAACGTTAAATTGAAAATCCCGGTTTGATTTACTTATTAAAATGCCGTTTCTATATTCAGCAATACAAACCCCTACCACAAACTGTCCTTTTGCAGTAGGTTTTCCCGTTATCAGTCCTGTTTTTGAATCTATGCTTACAATGGGATCCCCGGCCATGGGCGTCGATGACGTTATATTTCCACCACGAAAGGTAACCAGTGAATAGGGAGGAGGACAAGCAGGCGTAGGATATGCGCCTTCACAAGTTCTATAAATTACATTATTCGTAGCGGGGCCACCACCGTTAAAAGGGGCACAAAAAGAATAAACTAAGGAATCTCCATCGGCATCTTTAGCACTATGATCGTATTTTAATTCATTATTAACACATATAACCGTAGGAGGGAAGGTTTTAAATTCAGGGCTGTTATTGCATACAGCCTGGGCCTCCGGGGTAATTTCTATGCCATAAGTAGATCCCACCTGATCGGGATTAATGATATTGGTGATGGTATTATTTCGACAACATCTTTGATAAGACACGTGATAAGATACATTTCCAGGTGGGAGACGAATGCCGTAATTACTTAGCTTAAATTCATAAATTCCCTCTTCAACACAGATATTAGGGGGTATTAAACAAGGATAATCAGGGCGTTCCACATTCCTTTTTGACGTTAATCTTACCTGAACTCTTGAAAAAACGGAATTTTGTCGCAATCTTCCACAATCTGCATCCCCATTACAACGATAAATCCCTATTTCTGCAATATCGTCTAACTGCGCACAATCTGTACAATTACAATCCCTATACACTTTTAGCGTAAAAGAATAGTCTCCATTTCCAAGGCATTTGTAGGTTAAATTACCACCAATAAGGTGCTTTGCCTG
>Ga0315901_10005564_pt1 | contig 15317 bp, 10 predicted proteins | sample LakEriMetagenome_10_FD_203761 | JGI IMG/M metagenome (GOLD analysis project Ga0315901, IMG submission 203761) | Freshwater fungal communities from buoy surface, Lake Erie, Ohio, United States - Buoy 2 MA116 | ecosystem: Environmental > Aquatic > Freshwater > Lake | place: USA: Lake Erie, Ohio...
ATTGCGGCGCGTTTTGGGCGATGGTAGGTCGTTAGAATTCGGAGAGGACTTTAGACGTATCCTTGATGGACAGGTTTGATGACCAGTTCGGGGATATGGACACGCGGCGGCAGCGCGATGATCGACGCGACGACTTGGCCGACGTCGCTGGGACGAAGAATCAACTCCCTTTGCTCTTGGGATACAGGAACAGGGCGTTGTTCAAGGATGGGGGTGTCGACTTCGCCGGGGTAGATGTTCGTCACGCGGATCCCTTCGACGCCGACTTCGTTGGCCACGCAGGTACCGAGGGCCGTCATTGCAAATTTGCTGGCGGCGTAAGCGACCCCGCCGAGAGCCAACGCTCTTTTTCCAGTGACACTCGAGATGTTGATAATGGTACCGCTATGACGCGTGCGCATTTGAGGAAGCGTCGCGTAGATCATGTTGTAGGCACCGGTTGCATTGATGGCCATGACATCGTCCCATTGTTCAGGGCGCATTTGGCCGATCGTACGGTTCTTGATGTTCACTCCTGCGGCATTGACCAGGACGTCGATCGAGTCCCATTGCTTGCGCACTTGGTCGACGAAGTCTTGGACACTGGTACGGTCGGTCACATCGAGGGGCAGTCCGATGACGTCATGGTTGCCGGAGGCTCGCAATTGCGATGCTGCTTGTTGGACGACATCATTGCGACGAGAGCCGATGGCGACTCGAAGTCCTGCTTTGGCGAGTGCTTCTGCAATTCCGAATCCGATACCGGTCGCACCGCCGGTTACAATAGCGACCTGAGGGGCTTTGGGTTCCATAGTTTCGTGGGATTGGTTTGGGTTTCGTGTTTGGGTTTCGTGGTTAGAGACGTTGCATTTCGGTCCAGGGATCATGGTAACGAGCCTGCGCCGATTCGCGAAGAGTGGGGGACTTTAAGAAAATTTCGAAAATCGACTAAGAAAAGGGGCTCCTGAGCGTTCATAGGGTGTCGGCACGGGACGACGGGCCTAGTCAGAGCCCTTACTGAATAGCAGAGTAACGGTTGCATTGTGGTATCAGAGGGACACTCCATCCAGAGCGATTCGGAATGGCTCAAATCGGTTTTCGACCGACTTGAGCGTCCTTTGCTTGCCTATTGCGGCCGTCTTGTCGGAGGCGACTTCGACCGGGCGCAGGACTGTGTCCAGGAGGCGTTTCTTCGCTTGTGCAAGGCCTCGAGAGCGCAGGTCGAGTCCTATGTCGATGCTTGGTTGTTCAAAACTTGTCGAAATATAGCGATGGACCACCATCGCCAGGAGTCCCACATGGCACATTCATCACATGAGTTGGCGACAGAGAGCATCGCATCGTTGGAAGCCGATCCGCAGATCGCGATGGCAGCCAAGGAGCAGCGCGAGTCGCTCGAAGCGAGCATCGGTCGGTTGCCGGTTTTAGAGAAAGAGGCGGTGCTTCTGAGGTTAGGACAAGGTCTTTCCTACAAGCAGATCGCACAGGTGATGGACTTGAGTGTCTCTCATGTAGGAGTGCTCTTGCATCAAGCGTTAGGGAAACTGCGAGCCGCGATGAATCCGGATCGTCAATCCCAGAGTTGACCCGGTTTGCTGAAGCTCAACGGACTCGATCCGATTCCAACTAAAAAATCCCATAGAGATCAAAATGTCAAGTAACAACAATCCAAATAAGCACCATCCGAATAATCACAATCCTGAGCCGAACCCCTCGGATCCGTCCAGTGTAACCTACGTCTTTGAGCCATGGCATCTGACGGCCTATGCACTCGATGAGCTCGACGATTCGACAAGGGCTTCGGTCGATGCTTGGTTAGTTCTGCATCCTGAGGGTCACAAGGAGGTCGAAGCGACAAGGCGTGTTGCAGACAGAGTTGAGCAAGAGCTCGGCAGGTTACCCGAGGGTTTGGAACTCGATCCGGCACGAGCTAGCAGGATTCAAGAAGCGATTGCATCGAGCCCTTCGGAAGTCGGTTTTGATGAAACCCAGAGGGCCAAGGCGACTTTGCCATCGTCCGACTCGATGCTATCGACCGACTCGATACTCACGGCCGATGCTAGTGTCAGCAAGAGGAATCGCAGGAGACGATTTCTTATGGCGATGGCCACGGGGCTTGTGGCCGGATTGGGTGGCTTTGCATTTTGGGCAAGTCGTCCCATTGGGGATCGTTTTATTAGAACATTGAGTTCCAAAACTCAAACGCCTGCATCTAGCATAGAAAAATTTGAACGCTCGCTAGAGATCGTCGAGCATGATGATGGCCTAAGTCAGGTGGACCCTTTGGTAAGGGGTCGTAGCTCAGGCACGGGAGGAAATCCGGTGTTAGGTGATCCAGTGGTTTTAAGCAGCCGCGATACTTTGAATGGAGCTGCGGATAAATTTTCGTATAACGCTCCCGATAAAGCGCTTATGTCTAGGCTCCAAGAGGGGGAAGCCGCGCGGGAGCTTGTCGAACAGGTCGAACAAAAAGTCGAACAGCGAGAGAAACAGCAAGCCTCCGAATTGCGGTTCTCAAAGGATTCTTCGGGGAAGAACGCAGAAAAAACGTCGGACTTCCTGAGGATGCCTTCGGGGGGTGGACTTGGGAGTGGACTCGGGGCTGGTCTAGCTAGTCCAGCTAGTCCTAGAGGTGGTCTTGGGGTATCGCCGACGAATGACGCTAAGAGCGATTTCTATTCGCATTCTGATTTGATGGGTCTTGCCAGGGATCGGTTGGGTGAAAAAGGAAACGAAGGAATGGCTCGTGGGGATCGCGAGTTTCCAGACGAGCTTTTATCGAACGTTCCGAGTCGACGCAAAGAGAGCCTTGATGCCGATCGGGCTGCTGGGGATCGATCCGATTCGCTGCCCGAGACCCCATTTGAATCGGTGCTCAAGGAGCCTTTGTCGACGTTTTCGATCGATGTCGACACGGCGTCGTATTCGAAGTTACGGCAGTACGTTTTAGAGAACAAAGTGGTTCCACCACCCGCAACGATTCGGATCGAAGAGTGGCTCAATTATTTTGACTATGGTTACACTGGCCCTGCGGGTGACGAGCCCTTTGCAGCGCACCTGAGGATGGGCGATTGCCCTTGGAATTCCAAACATAAGCTAGTGCGAGTCGCGATTCAGGCAAAGAAGGTGGCCAATGAGGAGCGTCCGAATTCGAATCTTGTCTTTTTGATCGACGTGTCGGGATCGATGGCCGATGCGAACAAATTGCCTCTGGTGAAAAAGACCTTGGGGCTTTTGTTAGCCCAGTTGCGACCGCAGGATCGTGTGGCGATCGTCGTGTATGCGGGGGCGGCCGGATGTGTATTGCCCAGCACCGGTGGGGATCGCAAGGATCAAATTTTGGCATCGATCAACGAGCTACAGTCCGGAGGATCGACCAATGGCGGACAGGGGATCGAATTGGCTTATAAGATCGCCAAAGAAAACTTCATCCCGGGTGGTGTCAATCGCGTGGTTTTGTGCACCGACGGTGATTTCAATGTAGGAGTCACCGGGACACCGGCTTTGGTATCGATGATGCAAGAGCAAGCCAAGAGCAATGTCTTTCTGACCTGCTTAGGCTACGGAATCGGAAACTACAACGATTCGATGATGGAGCAGGTCTCCAACCAAGGCAATGGGACTTATGCGATGGTCGACAGCGAGCTTGAGGCACGTCGGGTGATGACCGAGCAGTTATCAGGCACGTTGATGACGGTGGCCAAGGATGTGAAGATTCAGGTGGAGTTCAATCCTGCGAAGGTTCATTCGTATCGGTTGATCGGATATGAGAATCGAAGGTTGGCGGCTGCGGATTTCAACAACGACAAGAAGGATGCTGGCGAGATTGGAGCCGGTCATCGGGTGACGGCTTTGTACGAAATTGTCCCGGTCGGTCAGGATGGAACGATCCCAGGCAGTGTCGACGATTTGCGATACGCCAAAGGCAATCCGGAATCGCCGCGAGCTGCCGGTGGGCTCGGCGAGGCTTCGAACGAATGGATGTTTCTGAAGATCCGATCGAAACGACCCGAGTCGAACGAAAGCACCAAGCAGGAATTCACTCTGGGGGAAGTAGCAAACCAGAGGGCTTATGAAGGCGAGCAAGGCGATTACGACTGGGCTACGAGTGTGGCCGAGTTTGGATTGCTCATGCGTCGCAGCGAGCTTGCACCGGAGATGCAATGGGAGAAGATGCTCGGGCGAGCGATGGACAGTGCTGGTCAAGACGCGTATCGCCGCGAGTGCATTTTGATCATGCAACGGGCCAGGGATTTGATGTCTAAATAGCCTTTCTAAGAGTCGGCTACTCTATAAAGCAAGACAGCCCGCACATTGCGGGCTGTCTTAGGATGTCCGAGAGACCTCAGCGTTTACAGTTCTCTTAGGGCGTACTGGATCCCGAAGGTAAAGAATGTTCCGAGGCTGAAGTTCAATATCTCTTCACTAGGTTTGAATCGCAGGACAAGAATGTCTCCAGGTTGAACTAGGATCCGTTCGCGTGGGTCGAGATTTGCTTTCGCTAAATCGACTGCGATTGTGATCTGGCCGTTGCAAGGTGTCTTGCGAAGCACGTAGAGCATTCCTGGAGGTACCTGTCCGACCATTCCGCCGATACCACCCATCATTCCACCACCACCGCCACCATTTTGCTGCCGGGAGATCCCGCCACCGGATAAGGCCATGGCCGTCAGGACGTCGAGATCGTAGTCGCGAGGGATTTTGAATTCACCGCCTGGCAACAACCCTCCAGTGTAGAAGACTTCTGCATCTCGCGATTCGATGTAGACGATGTCTCCATCCTCAAGGACCACGTTTTCAGGACCGAATTCAGGGATCGTTCCAGGGGGCAGACGCAATGGAATCTTCAGAATCGATGGGTCTTCAGGGAGCGGCGGAGGGCAACCGCACGGGTCTGGGTTGCAGTAGTACTGTTGGTAGAACTGTTGAACGAACTCGTCACGGCGGCGTTGGTCGGCTCGGGAGGCACGCAGAATTTTCACTTCGTTCTTGGCGTTGACCCCGGGCAAACCACCCGACTCCATCAAGGCGTTGAGCACGTCGTTTTGATAAGCCTTGAGCTTGAGCATTCGCCCCGTGGCGCTGTAGTCGGTAGCTCTTGTGAAGCCAGCTTGACCTGCTCCGCCTCCGCCTCCGGTGGCACCTGCGCCCATGTCCTGTCGGATGACGATGACATTGTAGGTTCGCTCCTTCATCAAGGTCACGATCGGTTGCAGTCGGCTCGATTCGCGTAGGATCTCGGAGTCGAGATAGTATTTGCGGATCAAATCCCGTGTCTGATCGATCGTCAGACCTCGGACTTTGATCGGCTCGAGATTCGGCAGTTGGATCGTTCCGTCGTTGATCACCGCGATAGGAAAACCCAACGACGGATCGAGTTGGCTCGTTGCGTCTGGGAAGTTCACCGGTGGCGGCTCAGGGGGACGGTCCGGGGGAACAAACGGCAAGATGCCTTCGATGTAGATTCCGAGGATATCGCCGTCATCGAGCAGATAATCTCGCGGAGGTTCCTGAGACAGACGTGCAGGGTCCAAAGGAACCAGGTTGTTTTTGCTCTGAGCCAGGAACTGCGGAGGAATCCGCCGTGCTGGAATTCCAGAGATCGGTTGCGTGATGGTCGAACAACCGGCGCTCAGCATTCCGAGAATCGCTAGCCCCAAGGAGCTCGCTCGCTGAAGCCAACTCATCGACCGCGTTTTGAAGTTCTTTTTGATACTCATATTCTTGTACTTCATTCGTAAGGTTGCTTACTCAATAGTCCGCCACAGGAGCCTTGTGCGTGCGACGTCTGGTCGCACTCGACAATGCCAATGTGAGTGGGCCTAAGGTTGGCCGATGGGTCCGGGGATTACCGGGTTTGGAATAACTTGGGAAGGGATCACCGATGAGGGTATCGCCTGGGATGGAAGACCCTGGACCGGTGCGATTTGTGGAGCTACGACTTCCGATTCGAGGTACTCTACCGGGGGAGTACCCTCAGGAGCAGGTGACATCAACGAGCGGTTGCGGTCGAACTGCGGAACCGGATACAGGCCGTTGTACTGGCTAGGCATCCGATTGTGCTCGACGTACTGCTTTTGGATCGCCGAGGAAGTCTGGAGTTGATTCCACATCCCGACCCCCTCCTCCTCGGCCGCTTGGGCTCCGTGAGGGAAACCAGCGAACCAAGCAGCTACCCTCGCTTGGCCCTCGGCGGACTGATAGATCCAATTCCAATACTCCACCGGTGGAAAGGCGGGTGTGCAACCACTGCCACTGTCGGCTACCTGCATGTATCCAGCTCGGAAACCACGTTGGAAGTCCTTGAGATACTTCTGATCGACGAAGCAGTGTTTTCGCGAATGCCATGACTTACCCGACATCGAGTAAGCCCGGCTGCTCATGATGTACTCGTTCATGTCGTTGTTGTACTTGAACAGGTTGCTGATCCCCGTGACAGCAGTGCAACCGCCGCTCGGTAGAATCCCTAGGCTCAAGACCACAATACAGATCAAGCGCCGGTTACTTCCCAGACGATCGGGACCCGCTTGATCATTCCTATCCACTCGTCGTTTTTGGAACATCGACGATTCCCCTTGTTTGCGTAAGTTGTGGCCAGAATGCTAGCAAGACATTTCTGGCCCGATGATGGATACCTACTACCCATCGTTCGGTTTATCGCATGGAGGGACGTTTAGAATTTAATGATTATGACGATGAAGCTTCGGAATCGGCTTTTTTGCTCTATTCCAATCGTAGGATCTCGTAATGGAACAGTTTGCATCGACTCGAGGGCACCGGATGAACGATGGATAGGCTAAAATCGGGCATGAGAATGGAAGGTGGCTGTGGCAAAGAGAACAACGACGGAAATCCCAACTGCATCGCAGTCTGATGGCCAAGAGGGCCCCGTCGGATCGGCCGTGCGCAGTGTGTCGGAGAGGTGTGCGATTGGAGCGATCCGAGTGCTTTCGCTTTTCCTACTTTGGATTTCCCCCTGGTATTATGGAGGGGCAACCTGGTCCTTCCAATACCTTTTGTTTTATCCCGCATGCGTGCTTGCGGTCGCCTTGGGGATCTTCTCGGTTGTTTCGCGGGCGAATCGTCCAGGCTCAGGGCTTCCCCCAGTTCCAGCCTGGATTCTTTTGTTCCTAGGGGTATTTGCTCAAATTCAAAGCGTTCGAACTTGGGACATCGATTCCCAGACGGCTCGAAATCTACCGTCGGTACAAATGCAGCGGATGGCTTTAGGGATCGTTTCGGATGCAACGGAGAAATGCGACCTCGATTCGATCGGCTCGGAGCACCGGAAGCTAGCCTTGAGCGTTGAGCCATTGAGCACGCAGGGAGCTTCCAGTAGCCTGTTTCTCTGCGGATTATTGATCTGGGGCGCCAGCGTCGTCTGGGGGCACCGAAAGGCCTACCCCTCGTTGCTCTTGGGATTGGTGTTGCTGGGGATTCTCGTAGGAGGATTTGGCGTTGTAGGTGCATTTTTTCGAAGCAAGCCGAATTTGCTGGGGCTCTTTTACGGATCCTCTTTTTCGGTATTTGTCTCTAAGAACTCCGCGGGTGCATTTTTGAATATCACACTGGCTGCTGCACTGGGACTGGCGGTCTGGAAAGGTGAAAAAATCTATTCTGCCGTCGATCGGCAATTGCGATCTCGCGATACGAGGCAATGGCCATGGAACGCGAAGTTCCAGTATTGCTTGAAAACTGGCTTCGAGAAACTCGATCCCTCGGCGGTTCTGAGTGTCCTGTCTGTCTTATTGCTCGCGTTCTGTGTGGCGATAAGTCTGTGCCGAGGAGCATTTATCAGCGCGATCGTCGCCTTGATGGTTTCCGTTGCGGTCGCATGGCCGGGCAGGAGGCGTTCGGCTTTGCTCTTAGGTTGCTTTGTCGCGATGGTCACAGCGGTCGTAGCCATGGCGAGCTTGCAACTGGACCAAACTTCGCTCAATCGCATCGAGAGCATCGAAAACTTCGATGTCGAATTGGAAAAACAGACCGGACGGCTCTACATATGGGGCGTCGCGAGCCGCGCGGCGATGCACTACGGTTGGCTCGGCTCTGGATTGGGAACGTTTCACGTCGCTGCCCTACCCTTCCAAGTCCCATCCTCTGAGGGCTGGTATTATCATGCTGAGAGCTTGGTGGCCGAGACGGTGGTGACTCTAGGGTTCCTCGGTTCGCTTGCCGCTTTAGTCGCATTACTCGTCTCCGTGCGATGCCTGCTTGGAATCTACCACACGCAACGGTTTCGAGAGTATTTGCCTCTCGAAGTCGCCGGTGTGTTTTTTCTAGCGAGTCAAGCCCTCCATGCCTGCATCGATTTCGCGTGGATACTACCAGGAGTCTATGTCCCAAGTGCGCTGTTCCTTGGCGCCATCCTCGGTGGCTTCTCTGAATCGCAGCGAGCCTATCGCCGTATCGAGAATATCGAAGTTCGCCAACCGAGTCGATCGGCGTTAAATCGCAACGCCCTTCTTGGGATTGGATTTGCCGCCTTGAGCTTGCTCTTTCTATTGAGCAACCAACGAGCTGTGTCCGTTCTGGCGTTCGCCGAAAGGATGGAAAAAGAACTGCGTTTCGAGGGTGCTCCTAGAACCGCCCAAGGGGATGCTCTGGACTATCGACCACTTGTTGAGCGATGGGTCGATTCCTCTGCAGAGGCATATTCATCCGACCCCAGTGCGAGGGTCTCTCAAAGTTCGACGCTTTTGAGGCTGCTTGCCAACTCGATTGTCTACGATACGCGCGTCGACCAATGGGAAAAGCGACCTGCGAATGCTCCAAGCGATCTTGCTTGGAGCCAAACCTCTCCGGTCGTCATGCGACTTGCCCTCGAATCGGCTTCTGAGCCACAGCGCGCTGCATCCGACCGAGCAAGTGTGATCGAATCGATCGGAGGCAGCATGACGCTCGATCGACTCTCGCGAGCCAACTATTGGTACACCCGAGGTCAATTGCTCTCTCCGCTGGATTGGCGATTGTCATGGGGCCGGCTCTCTACGGCCCTTGAGTGCACCCCCGAGCAACTCAAGCCGCTAGTACCTGTATTTGCCGCAACGTCCTCCCATGCTCCATCGAACTTAACCTCATGCTCCTTGCTGCTCCATTCGGTGCTGAGCGAGCAAGAGCGGCTCGATTTGTGGCAGCGCGCTGTGCGAGCCGATCGCAAAGAATCGATCCCAATTGCTAGGGTCATGACGGGAATGTATCTTGACGGACAGATTCCCATCGAGACATTTCCTGAGGATCCGCAAGTGCTGCGGAAACTCTACAACGAAGTCTTCACCCAGATGTCTTATCCGGCGACGCACGAATTGCTTGCAGATCGGTTGGTCGAAGCCAGCTCGAAAGTTCCTTGGACCGGGCTGCGAAAATCCACTTGGATGGCTGATATCGCTCGGGAGACTGGACGAAGCGACTTGGAAATTGAAAACCTTACGATTATCCTTGGGCTCGACCGAAGCAACGTGCCGTTGCTCAAACGTCTAGTGACACTTTTGATCGAAGCGGGGCAAAAGGACAAGGCACGAAGCACACTCAGGCAACTGATCCGCGCTGCGCCGAGCGATCCGGCGATCGATTCGTTCAACCAACAACTCGCCGGAATGGAACCTTGAAGCACGTTTGCATCATCAATGTTGTAGGACTCACGCGCGATTTGCTAAACCATGCACCTCGCATCGCCCAACTCGGTGCACCTCGCGTTTGGACTCCACCGGTTCCGGCCGTCACATGCACCGTCCAAGCCACCATGCTTACCGGAACGATGCCCGACGAACATGGCATCGTAGGCAATGGCTGGTACGAAAGAAGTTCTGCGGAAGTCCGATTCTGGCAGCAATCCAATCGACTGATCTCCGGGGACTTGCTCTACCACGGAGTCGATACGGCCAAGATGTTTTGGTGGTTCAACCAGCATTCGGGAGTCCGACTGAGCGTCACTCCCAAGCCTCATTACGGATGCGATGGCTCGAAAGTTTTCGATATCATCGATGATACAGGTTGCCGTTTGGTCGACCAATTAGGCCCCTTTCCATTCTTTTCCTTCTGGGGGCCAAATGCCGGCCTGCCAGCGAGCCAATGGATCGCAGAGGCAACGGCCAAGGTCATGCGGGAGCAACGCCCTGGACTGACGCTCTGTTATCTACCCCACTTGGACTACGATTTCCAACGCTACTCCAAACCGAATCTTCAACGCGTCGCAGAAATCGACCGCTGCGCCGCAATTGTCATCGACGCGGCCCAAGACATCGGTGCAATTCCGATCGTCGTCTCCGAATACGGACTCGTCAGCGTCACTCGCTCCGTTGCAATCAATCGTATCCTTCGGCAACACGGACTCCTGACGGTTCGCCAAGGTCCTTACGGCGAAATGCTCATCCCCGGCGATTGCAAAGCGTTCGCAGTAGCCGACCATCAAATCGCGCATGTGTATGTCAATGATCCGAGCCAATTCCAACGCGTCGGTCAGCTCTTAGCAGAACAACCCGGTATACAAGCTGTCGTAGCTCCGGAGGAACTCCGGCTCAAGCACCCTAGGAGCGGCGACTGGATCGCGATGGCCGAGCCCGACGCTTGGTTTTCCTACTACTACTGGAACGAGGATCGACTCGCTCCGGATTTTGCAAGAACGGTCGATATCCATCGCAAACCAGGATACGACCCTTGCGAACTTTTCATCACATCCAAACTGCGGGCGATGTTCCGAGTCGCACAAAAGAAGCTCGGTTTTCGGATGAAGATGGACGTGATTCCACTCGATGCGAGCTTGGTCGGAGGAAGCCACGGATTGGTCAACTCCCTGGAACACAATCCTGTTGTCATCGGTCCGGATGCCCCAGAGGATATCCTCGAATTCAAAAACTACATCCGAGGACTTTTGGATATCCGCTGAGCTGAGGATTCTTTAAGCCTTTAGACGAGGCGTTCGCCGCGCCCATAGCGACTCGCCGCAGATTGATACAACTGCAGAGCTTGGGGCAGCTTGGCCGACAACTCCGCAGCCCTTCGATCATCGCTCGGATGTGTCGAGGCCCACTCTGGAGGTGACTCGGATCCTGATTTTGCATTTCCAAATCGGCCCCAAAACAAAGGGGCTTCCGAGGGATCGTAACCCGCCTTGGCCATCAATTGAATTCCGATCGAGTCGGCCTCGCTCTCGTGATGGCGACTGTAAGGCAACAGGATGCCGTATTGTGTGCCTGTACCAAAAGCTCGCATCGCTAGATCGCGAGTCATCGGAGTCGTTTCACTCATCGCCCAACCGAGCATTGCCCCGGCTCCTTGCACACCGGCTTGCTGACTCATTCGCTCTGCACCATGACGAGCCAGCGCATGGGCGATCTCATGGCTCATCACCACCGCCAATCCAGCTTCGTTCTCGCATGACGGAAGGATCCCCTCGTAGATGGCCACCTTACCCCCAGGCAAACAAAACGCGTTCTGGGTTGGATCGGCCAAAAGGCGAAACTCCCACTGAAACCCTTGCGCATTGGCGACTGCCGCGATACGCTGGCCCGTTCGCTCCACGGCTTGAACCCACGAAGGATTCGCAGAAGGTTTCGATTTCGAAATGACATCTGCATAGCTCTGCTCGCCGAGCGACATCTCCATCGACTTGGGTATGAATACCAACTGCGGACGACCCGTCATCGGCGTGGACCTGCATGAGCAGCACATCGAGAGCCCCAAGCAACCCATGCTCGCGAGCATCGCGCGACGAGTCGTCAGGTGGGTATCGTATTTTTCAGGCATGGCAGGACTCCCTGGCGTTTTGACGGAACACTCCCTGGGGAAAATAACGCAAATAGATCGCTCAGACCAAGAGGGATTTCGGATACTTGAGCCCTGAATATGGCTTAAAATCTAGGGCTCCATTGGACCCTACGAACTTCCTTCCATCATCGATTGCTGTCATTCGAACGGATCCCCCTCCCCAATCTAGCACGACACCCAAGGTCGCCAGGAGCTACTCGCACACTTATGAATACACGATTGAACACACGATTCCATTCTCTTTTGATCGTATGCGTCTCTTGGCTCGGAACACTCGGGGTGGGCCAAGCCCAGGAGATCGTTTATCGCTCGGAGTTGGTTTTCCCATTGCGTGCCGACCACAACCATGCGCCGAGCATCGTCGAATTGCCAGACGGATCTTTCCTGGCCTCCTGGTACCGTGGATCCGGAGAGCGCAAGGCCGATGACGTCGCGGTCTTCGGAGCGAGGCTTCCTCGGGGTTCCCAGTCATGGTCCGATCCCTTTGTGATGATCGATACACCGGGCTTCCCCGATGGAAATACGGCCATGATGGTCGATGGCAAAGGCTCCTTGCACTTGTTTTGGCCGTTGGTACTTGCCAATACCTGGGAGTCCTGTGTCACTCAGCAATTGGTTAGCTTCGATCCCATCGGGACCGGGAGTCCGAAGTGGGACCGTAAAGAAAGCCTATGGCTCAAACCTGACGACTTCAGCACCGAGGCCAACTCCAAGCTCGATGCCTTGCTGGATACGCTTCCCAAGCCCCTTTCCAAAGAGCTTCAGGGCAAGGTCGATGAGGTACGCGGACGATTCGGCGATAAGCTCTTCCAAAGGCTCGGCTGGCAAACCCGTTGCAAACCCACGGTCTTGGAATCAGGACGGCTTTTACTTCCCCTCTACTCGGATACCTACTCTTTTTCGTTGATGGCCATCAGCGATGACCATGGACTGACTTGGCAGGCCAGCAAACCTCTCATCGGATATGGCAATATTCAACCCGCGGTGGTTCAAAAGAAGGATGGCAGTTTGGTGGCCTACATGCGTGAGAATGGATTTACTGAAAAGATTCGGACCGCCACCTCGAGCGACCAAGGCCAAAGTTGGTCGGATATAGCGAGCTCGGAACTACCCAACCCCGGATCGGGTTTGGATGCGGTTCGCTTGAGAAATGGCCACTGGATTTTGATCTACAACGACACCGACAAAGGCCGCAATCGTTTGGCTGTATCGGTATCGCTCGATGAGGGCCAAAATTGGTCGAAGCCCAAGTATCTCGAGAACGAGGCGGAAGGTTCATTTCACTATCCAGCGCTTATCCAAAGTTCCGATGGTCGCCTCCATGCAATCTACAGTTACTTCGTGACGGCCGGAAAGAGCATGAAACACGCGGAATTCGATGAAGCTTGGGTGGTTACCCCCTGAGCCATAGAACCACGGAACACACCGAACACACGGAAGTAAGAACCCAAGATTTTCCGTGTGTTCCGAGTATTCCGTGGTTAAAAAGTGGTGTGTTCCGAGTATTCCGTGGTTAAAGAGGTGTGTTCTTAGAATTCGCTGGCCAATTCATCGAGGGCCTTGTCGATGAGCACCGCAGGAGATGCCATCCGATTTGCACTGCGCCCTTCTCCTTCCGCACCGCTGCTAGCCGAGCTAGCAGGTGCGACGACTGGAGTGAAGTTCAGTTCGCTCGGTGCGGCCTGAATTCGGAACAAGTGATTGGCACCTTCTTTGGCTCGCAGCTTTACCCGTGGATCGCTCGTGGGCAGGGTTGTCGTGACGGCCTTGCTGGTCGGATCGATCGCCCGGATCGTCAACTGGTTGGCAGCTTGATTGAGAGATACCTGGATGTCCGAATAACTTCGCCAATCCTTGACCCCGTCGTGCCAAAGCGATTGCTGATTGGGTTGGACTGCCAATGTGATACCTTTACGCAGCGATTTCGAGGTGAAATCCCTCACGTCCATGAACTTGGGGTCTCGTGCACCGACGTTCAAAACGGTGCTCAAGGAATCTCCATCATTGGCTTTTGAAATGACATTGACCGAAGGTTGCGCGACGGTGAAGAATGGAAGCGTGGGCACAGAGAACTGATAAGTACCTGGGCCGACATCGGGCACCTTGACCACTTGGCCATCCTGCATGGAATTCAACATCACGGGAGTCGAGTTTGCACCCGTGCTATCGATTTGCATGGCTTGAATGGTTACGCCTTGGACCGGAGTGACCTTGGTGATCCCCACATCCCGAGGGGTGAAGTTGACGACGTTGAGTTTCACGTTTGCCGTCGAGCTCAAGCCGTTGCCATCGCTGATGGTGTAGGTGAAGTTGACTTCGCCGGTGAAGTTTGCCGACGGAGCACTGTAGAGCAAGAACTTTTTGTCTGCGGTGATCGTGACGGTTCCTTTGCCGGTTTCCGGTTGGGTAACCGACGAGATTGTGAGCGTTTCATTGGCATCGACGTTGGTATCGTTGGCCAGGACGTTCACGCTTTGGTTCGACGCGGTGGTAACCGTAAGCACGTCAGCGACGGCAACGGGGGCATCGTTGACGGAACTGATAGTGATGGTTGCCGTACCTGTGGCGGTTCCTCCGTTGCTGCTGCGGACCGTGTAGACAATCGAATCGGTTCCGACGAAATTCGCATTGGGTTTGTAAAGAATCCGGTTCTTTGCCGCGTTGGTGTTGACCGTGCCATTGCTTGCACTTGCCGATGCGATCGTCAAGGTGTTGCCGGTCTCTGCGGGCAGATCGTTGGCTAGCACATCGAACTCGGTCTCGGTGCTGTCCTCAAGGACGGTAAACGATTCCCCGACGACCGTTGGGGGTGGAACCGCGACTTGCACACTCACCGTCACATTGCCCGTAGCGCTACCACCTTTGCCATCGCTGATGGTGTAGGTAAACGACTCAGAGCCCGTGAAATTTGCTTTCGGCGTGTAGAGCACTCCGTTGCCGCCCGTGGCAACCTTGACCGAACCACCTTGGCTGGTCGCACCGACGCTCGTAACGATGAGTGTTTCGCCGGAGTCTGGACCGAGTGTATCGTTGCCAAGAACGTTGAGAAACACGTCGGTTTGATTCGACTTGACCGTATCGAAAACGTCGTTGACGGCGACGGGATTGTCGTTGACGGCTTGGACATTCATCGTCACCGTAGCGGTCGCTGAAACACCCGACTGGTCGCGAACGACGTAGGTGAATTTCTCCGCACCATTGAAGTTCGGTGCGGGGGTGTAAACCAAGCGTTTCTCTCCGGTTGCGATCGACACGGTCCCACCTTTGTCGGGCGTCGAGACCGAAACGAGACTCAGAACGGCGTTGGACCCGGAGCTGATCGTATCGTTGGCTAGCACATCGATCGAATTGTTGGTCGTGTCTTCATTGACGCTGAATGTGTCGTCAACGGCGGTGAAGCTCGAGGAGATACTCAGGGATTTTGAATCGAACAGCACTCGGTTGGCGGGTACTCCGGAGTTTGCCGTGTCGAGGAATAATCCGAAGGCCTTGTTGCCCTCGTCGGCTTCGTCCATCGAGAACTTGGCCACACCGCCGGATTTGGCCCGCATGCGAACGGTGATGAAATTCTG
>Ga0315901_10005571_pt1 | contig 15312 bp, 29 predicted proteins | sample LakEriMetagenome_10_FD_203761 | JGI IMG/M metagenome (GOLD analysis project Ga0315901, IMG submission 203761) | Freshwater fungal communities from buoy surface, Lake Erie, Ohio, United States - Buoy 2 MA116 | ecosystem: Environmental > Aquatic > Freshwater > Lake | place: USA: Lake Erie, Ohio...
AGGATGGCTCCTCCCTAGCCCTAACGAGATTGGTCGTTGGATCACTAACATACTCACGAGGAAGAAGAGCAATGGCTAAAGGTCTTTACGCCAATATTAACGCTAAGCGTAAGCGTATCGCTGAGGGTTCGGGAGAGAAGATGCGTAAGCCGGGGACTAAAGGTGCTCCTACGGCTAAAGCCTTCAAGGAATCCGCAAAGACTGCAAGGAAGAAGTAAGATGGCTAAAGACCCTCGCCTTGAACGTGCTGGTGTCTCAGGTTTCAATAAGCCTAAGAAGACCCCTAGCCACCCTACCAAGTCCCATGTTGTCGTTGCTAAAGAAGGTGACACAGTGAAGACTATCCGCTTTGGTCAACAAGGTGTGTCGGGTGATAAAGAACCTACGGCACGTCAGAAGTCCTTTAAGGCACGTCACGCTAAGAACATCGCTAAGGGTAAGATGAGTGCAGCGTACTGGGCAGATAAGGTGAAGTGGTGATGGCTAGAGATTATAAGTCAGAGTACGAGAACTACCACTCCTCCGACAGAGCCAAGAAGAAACGTGCGGAAAACAATGCTGCACGACGTAAGATGGAGAAGGCTGGTAAGGTGTCGAAGGGTGACGGTAAGGACGTAGCCCACAAGAACAACCGTACAGGCGACAACCGTATGGGTAACCTTAAGGCTGAGGCTCCCTCGAAGAACCGTTCCTTCAAGCGTAACTCTAGCGCAGGGCGTAAATCTTAATGCCTATGACGACACAGAATACACGACAACTGACGAGGAAGAAGGTCATGCCCCTCAAGCAAGGCTCAAGCAAGAAGACGATCAGTGCTAACATCAAGAAAGAGATGAAGGCAGGTAAACCCCAGAAGCAGGCTGTGGCGATTGCACTTAGCTCTGCTCGTAAAGCTAAGAAGAAAGGCAAATAACTATGGCTCGTGATAACGACAACTACAAAGAAGGTAAAGACTTCACTTGGGTCGATATGAAGGACTCCAAAGGGAACATCGTTAAGGATGGCTTTGGCAAGGCGGTGAAAACCCGTAAGTTTGGTGTCAAAGCTGAGGCTCCCGCTGCAGCCCCTAAAGCTAAGACTAAGGCTGCTTCTAAACCTACCTCGTCTGCACCAACGAAGTCCATTCGCCCTAAGGCTAAACCAGCGGCTGCATCTAAACCGACCACTGGCTTGACGGATAGCCAGAGAACGTCACTCAGGGAAGTTGGGTTGACCGGGGTGGGGTTAACAGATCGGCAGAGCAAGTACATGACGACCAACACCAAACCCAAGTCGGCTGTTTCAGGTGCTTCGCGTAGTGCCGACAACAAGGTTAAGCCTAAGGGCCGTACGCCTGTCCCCGGTATGGCTATCGTAACTGCTATCAAGAACGCTTTCACTGGCAACGGTGCGACGGACGCAGCTAAGATTTCTTCTAGCGGCAACATTAATCTGGGTCGTAAGCCTAAGCCTGAAGGAGCTAAAGTCCCTGCTGGAGCACCTAACCGTGCTGATGTAATCAAAAAGAAAAAGAAGTAAGGAGAACTACAATGATGATGGGAATGAAAGCTAAAGGCGCTGCTAAAGGCAAAGCTGGTGCAGGTGCTAAGGCTTCGGCTACTGTGAAGGTTAAACCTGCCGCTAAGAAGCCTATGGCTAAGGGCAAGTAACCTACGTTACACTCTAGAATGACTTAAGGGGAGCTTGCGCTCCCCTTTTGTTTTGCGTTAGTCGCTTTCGCTAAGAACCCAGAGCAAGACGACAACGAAGGCTACGAAGAAGAGAGAGCCATACATGATTACGTCACTCATCTGGACCCTCTAGCTCTTCAATCAGACGATCAAGGTACCAACGTGCCTTCTTTAGGTCTTCCAGAGGCTTCGTCTTGTAGCGCCAACGGTGCAGGTACTTCTTGCAGTTGCCCTCAAGGTATCCCGTAAAGCCTTCCCAAGACATGTTGTCCTGAAGGTACTCAATGCACTCAATGGACCCTGTGTTGTAATGGTCAGGGCTATTGACGTTATCTACGTCTTCCATGTGTTCACTGAGGTCGTACCCTTCGTCTTTCTCTACAACTTTCCATTTAGCCATCTTAGAGATTCTCCTTGTAGAAAGCTTCCAACCACTGTCGGCATATATCAGAACGTACCACGTCGTCAATACCAAACTCAACGACACAGGCATCTATGCTGTACTTTTTAGCCAAGTGTATCGCCTTAGACAGACCTGACTGTTCCTTGATGTCAGACTGACGAATATCACCGTTCATCACCAATCTGCAGTTGTCGCCAATACGGGTCACTAGCATCTTGAACTGAGCCACGTCTAGGTTCTGACACTCATCTGCTAGTACGAACGCATCCTTGAAGGAACTGCCACGCATGTACTCCAACGGGGCCATCTGAATGTTACCGTTCTTGATTCCAGTTTCGACGACACCCTTACCTAATTGCTCCTCAAGGACCGACAACACTGGTGACAGCCAAGGACTAAACTTCTCCCCAATGTCACCCGGTAGAGCACCCAAGGACTTGCCGACAGATACTGCAGGGCGAGTGATAATGATCTTGTCGATCTTACGGAGAATGTACAGATTGGCTGCGTACGATGCTGCAATGTAAGTCTTACCTGTACCAGACGGACCTAAGACGATGATCTGTTGGTGGCTATTGAGGGCGTCAATGTAAAGCTTCTGATTGTCGTTCATGGGAACTAGGCTTACCGTACGAGACGTAGCCTCCTCGGGTGCTCCCTTGTACTTTGTCGTCCGCTTACCCCGTGGCTTCTCTAGGGGCTTGCCCCGCGAGCTATGCTCTAGCATTTACTTAATCCAGCTTGATGATTTTGTAGGCGACAAAGACTAGGATACCTAGCATGAGGAAGTCTAGAAAAGGATAAAGTGCAGGCATTGTGTCGTTCCTTTATGTTAACAAATGAGCAGTTTTTTAACATCATGCTCAGGATGTGTTAACGTTAGCGCAGCGTAGCGAGCAAGCTCTAACTTAGGTTAGGTCAACAATCTCACAGACACCAGAGCTACAAGCAAACGTCTGGGAACTCTTGGTCATGTCTTCCTTCTCGTAGTCACTCAGCTTAGTCCAATCAATCCGTTCAGGCATCAAGGCAAGAGCGTCAAGGTACTCACGTTCACTGCAATCCTGATAGGGTGCCTGTTGGTAGGTGTGGTCCGAGTGTGGCAAAAATGATACACCAGAGACTTCATCGAAGTACTTATAGACCCAAGCACCAACTTCCAACCATTCGTGATCCCGTACGGTAACAGTCACAGATGGTTTATGTTCGCACCAATTACGCTGATACGTAAGCCACAACGACAACTGTTCAATAGCGGTCATGTCGTTACGAGTGATAGCACCCTGAGGAGACCGCTGTGGGAAGCTAAACACTGTTGTCGTCTCAGGCTTCATAACGCAAGGTTCGTTAGGGATACCCTGATCCTTCATGAACTGCGTCAGAGGGTCTTTGTTATCACCACGGACAGTACGAATATAATAGGCTGAGTGACGAGCATGAATCCCACTGGCAGAATCAACCAACTGGGACACTGTGCCTGACGGCTTGACGCAAGTGATAGCAGCAGAAGCAGGAATACCAAGGCGTTCAGCCCACTCAGCGTTAGTAGCAACAGCGACATCTTTCATCCTTTTCAGAGTTTTGTCGAGACCTGCGTTGGTAGGCCCGAGGAGTTTATTGTCCATAATCCCAGTCAGCGACACACCCAAGAGACGCTCTTCCTCAGTGTTCTTTTGCCAAATCTTACGCAAGTATGGGAAGTGCGTGTAGGTGCTTTGGATGGTACCAAGGATCGTAGCCAAAGTTACTTTCCGCTCCAAGTCCTCAAGTGTGTCCGTAGCGCGAACCACGACCTCTGTGAGATTGCAGAACTGGTACGGGCGAAGAATGATTTCACTGCACGGGTTAGTGCCAAAGTCATAGTCTGCATTGCGTCGTCCACTTTTGTTAGCTTGCTTCTTGCTGGCAGGACGAGAGAAGATACCACGTTCACCAGACTTGGATTCGACAAGAGAGAGCCACTCACGCATGAAGGTTTCCATGTCGGGTTTCTCAGTGTATGCCACAGAGTTGTTAGCCAGAGCACGTTGACCTTGACCTTCCCACCAGTTGCCAGACTTGGCATGACGCATACGGTCGTCCGACAGGTTCGACAAAGAGATCATGGCAGAGCGGCGTACACCACCCACAACGACAACTTCACCAATCTTACACATCAGGTCATGGCATTCGATGGACGAGAGCTTACGCCCCTGAGCACCCTTGAACATAGCCACGGTGAAGCGGAAGAGGTCTTCCAGAGGACCGGGACCAGAGGCACGACCACCAAAGGTCTTCAACTTAGCGCCAGCCTTACGGACCTTCGAGGTGTCCCACGTAGGGATTTCCCCTGCGTACAGCATAGCAACCAGCTTACGGAAGGACTTAGCCCAGCCCTCTTTGCTGTCGTGGACTACGATAACGTCCTCAGCAACGAAGAGTTGATCGGGAACCTCAGGCAGCTTAGAGACGTATTGACGCTCAACGGAGAAGCCTACGCCAGTGCCACAGAGCAGAATGAACATAGCTTCGTCGAAGGACTTGGGGTCGTCCACCGGGAGGTAGCTGCAGTTGTAGCCAGCGGTGTTATCACGATCCAAGGCAGGACCAGCAGTCATAAGCGCCCGCATCGAAGGCATGATCTCAAGGCCAAGGATAGCTTGTTCAATCTGTTCGTAAGCTTCAAGATCAGAAGCAAAGGTCAGAGGGGACACTACTTTCTTCATGTAACGATGGACAGTCTCAGCCCAAGTCTCACGGCGGTTCTCTTCTTCAAGCCAACGGGCATACCGCGAAGTATGAATGAAGGCTTGGTAGTCAGTAGGCAAGTGGTTGCTCATTATCGGTTGTCTCCGCTTCCTTTGATTACGTTTCGATTGGCACGATCTGCTAGCTTCTCAAGGTTCATATCCGCGATTTCAGCTAGGTCGTACCCAAGGTCTTCGGCTAGGTTCGCAATGTACCAGAGCACATCACCAAGCTCCTTAGCCACTTCTTTGTCGTTCATAACTCCGTCACGGAGAAACTTCTTGATCTTCTCAGCTACCTCACCAGACTCACCACACAGACCCAAAGCTGGGTAGACGATCTTGTCCTTGTAGATAGCCGTACGTCGTGCAGCTTTCTGGTAGGCATTGAGCGTAAGATCAGCCCTACGCTTCTCATCCAAGAACGCTTCGATATCCTCACCACTAATCATTCTTCGATCCTCTTCCATTCTTCCATTTCAGCATCAAGGTTGAAGTAGTCGGCTAGGTCAATGTAACCCTCTTCGACAAGAAACAAGACGACAACATACTCAGAGATATCGTTCTGTTCAAGGAGTAATGCAAGCCCATAGTTTTCTATCAGGGCATTAAGTTTGCTCTCCAAGTCAAACATTACGAATACATCCTCTTCATGGTGTCGATACTGACCCACTGGAAGTCGTAAACACCGTTCTCTACATTACCGCAGATAGCTACACCAGCGGTCCAGAACGAGTTGATGTCACCTGCCCAAGGGCTACGATAGTCTTGGTAAACACCAGCCACAAGACCCATCCTAACACGTCCACTACTATCACGGTTCACATGGTAGTCGAACAGATGGCTGTGGCCTACGGTGGTCGAGGTGTGACGTTTAACCGTAAGGTCATACCCGTGGTGGATTGACGACAAAGCCCGACCAGATACACCTGAGACAGCGTAGTGGCAGTAGTCGATCCCGTCTAGGTTAATCACACCGGGGGTAGACGCATCGTATTCGACAACAGAATCGTAGTAGTCTTCGAAGGCTAGGTTCTTGAACGAGACCCCGAAGCGATCACCCTCAAGCTCAGGGGAATACTGGATGGCCTTCTTGATGCGGTTCTCGTGGTTACCCTCAAGGACGACACGATGGGGTAGCTTACGCTTCGCCTTCTTGATGGGGTGCCACATACGATCTTGGAAGTCTAGGTGGGCCTCAATGTCCTTCTGGTAGTTACGCCCGTGGAAGGATGCCTTTCCTTTGTCGAATGAGGACATGGACGCTAGGTCCGCAGTGTCTCCCATGTTGACGACAACATCAGGCTTGAGGTCCAAGATCAGCTTACCCAACCAATCAGCCCGTGCGTTAGAGTAGTCAGGGTGGGCGTGGGGGTCGCCAATGACGAGGTGAGTTTTCATGTTTAGTGATCCCCTGTGTCGTTAGCTAGGATGATGGGTTCGATACTCTTGGTGAAGTGGTGCTTGAAAGCGTAAGCTTCGTCGAAGGTGTCGAAGTAAACTTCAATCTCCGTAAGCTCCCCATCTTCTTCCGCAAGGCAAAGCATCCAAACTTCATCCTCGTCGTCGCTCTCGAACGGACCCTCAATGATCCTGTGGACTTTTACTTCGTTAGCCATTCTAACGGTATCTCCTTGTCGGCGTAGAGGAAGCCGTGTTTGATGCACCATGCAGCGTAAGTAGTCTTAGACGCTTTACTTAGCTTAGCCTTACTATTAGAGAAGACAAAGCGAATGTCAAGCTCTGGATGCTGCTTACGGATCAGAAGATGTTTCTTTCGGTCTGCAGCTACGAACCTACCCTTGGTTTCAATGACGACACCATTCGGTAAGATGAAGTCTGGGGTGTACGTTCTGTCCTCCTCCACCCTGTACTTGATCTTTGTCGTCTCGTACTCAGCCTTTACGCCTAGCTTCTTAAGCTGATCCGCTACGGTCTCCTCAAGGCCAGAACGATAGCCAGCCTTGAGTGCTTTCTGTCTTATCTTTGATTTGGCGGGTACCATACGTCTTCCTCTTTGCGTCGTAGCCACAGGAGACGGGCGTTAGTGAGTACACGTTCCTCGTCGTTGTCGTAAGCGCCTAGAACCTTGTCGTATAGCTCTTGCTCCGTAGTGCATTCCGACAAGAGACGTTTAGCCTTCACAGGTCCGATACCGTGGATGCCTTCGATGTTGTCCGCTCTGTCACCCATAACGATCTGGGAGTAGAAGAACATGGTACCCTCGAACTCACCTACGGATGCCCACTCACCTTTGTTAGGGTTGTAGTGACGACAAGGAATCTGTTTGAAGTCCTTATCTGTCGACACAATGGTGCAGTCGTAGGCAAGCTCTGTGGCACGAATAGCAATCAGATCATCAGCCTCTTGGCCACTACTGACGACAGCATCCCACGCCTCAACAAGATGTTCACGTACGAGACCTAGGTGTTCAGGACGTGGTGTATCCTTACGGTTAGCCTTGTACGTAGGGGACAGATCGTAGCGGAAGTTTCCCTTACCCGTCAGGAACACCTCCAACTCTTCCCCTCTTGTCGTCGTGTCGAAGGCAATGTTGTCCATCAGTTCGTCAGCTTTCTCTTTAGCTGTCTCTGCTGTCTCACCTTCTGTCGAGTAAGCCGCCCTGTAAGCTACGATATCCCCGTCTACCAGAATCCTCACTTGATGTCACCTTGGTTCCAGTAGTCCCACCCCGGTGTATCCTGAGGTACATCCTTGTGGGTCCACTCGGGGATATGTTCCATCTCGTAGTCCCCTGAGAAGTAGATGTAGGCACGTACCATACTGTCTAGGTCTTCCCAGTGCTCCTCAAGGTCTTCCCGTAGAGCCTTAGGCAAGCCACCTTGCGTACGGTTACGAAACTCAAGGGCGTCGATAGAGAGGCGAAGCCCAAGGATAGTCTCACGGATACGGTAGGTGACTAGATTGTCGACAAAATCACTCAGGAGAAATTCGTCGAATAGGTCGTAGGCATCTTTGTTCATTTCTTTTCTCCAACTAGGGCTGTCCAGCTTACGGGGTACAACTCACCCATTACTTTGTCGATCTGTTGTGCTACCAAACGTGTCTCGTATTGAGTATCTTCCTTGAGACGTAGGTTGCACATATTCGCAAAGGCATCCATCGAACCTGACCAGTACCATTCGGTGTACATCGACTGAGGCAGGACCATACGGGCCATTTCAGGGGCGACACCAGACTGGATTAAGCTGTTGTAGAACATGCAGTCAGATTCTGCCTTTGCAGATGCAATGAAACTTGGGTCGCCCTTCCAATTTTCGCCGTAATCTTGCATCCAAACTTCGGAAATAGTTTCCTTAGATGACCCTTGCTTCTTGTCCTTAGACCTACCACGCCACACATCAGGTACATAGAACTCAGGTTCACTATCGACATAACGACGACTAATCTCATTCATACGCAGGTACTCATGCTTGACCAGTTGTCGTGCTACGAAGATGGGTGCCTTGATGTGGAAGGATGCGAAGCAGTGACCGAAGGGTGAGTAGTGTCCGTGGTTAGCGAGGTAGTGGATCAGCTTGGTGTCCGCTTCATTAGGGACGAAAACAGGCTTTGCCAGCTTGTCACCATAAGCAACCCAAGAAAGTACACCCTCACTCTTCTTACCGAAGCTAACCCGTGCTGCGTTGACGACAGACAGATCACTTCCCATGTGGTCGACGTACGTAGCTTTAATGCTCATCTTCTTGCTTTCCCTTCTGACTAAGGAACTCATTTTCCTGCTCAGTTGTCCTGTAGTAGGTCTGCATAAAATGCTCTATCCCTTCACAGGAGTAGTGTTTCTCACGTTTGTCATTACCCCATCTACCCGTAGTGTAGTAATAAGAGTATCTGTTACTGTAGACACTCTTTGGTTCCTTGTCCTTGTAGATAAAGATTACACGTGCGTCTTCATGGGCGTAGTAACAGATACCGAGGGTGTCTAAGTAGTCTTTAACGTGAGCTAAAGTCTGGTTAGTATAACGCTTAAACTTAGCCTCTCCTTTTGAGTTACTACCTACGTAATTCCACTTACCGGGCATTTTGCTCTCCTTGAGGGGTAGGGGGAACTTTCGCTCCCCCTTAGTATCTTACCAGCCGATAGCGCCAGAGGCTTCGAACTGCACCAACTCAAGGACGCCTACCTTCTCAAGGCGTACCGAAGCAGTGGAACCTTCACCGTAGATGCTGATCTGAACGGCAACCTTAGTGCCATTCCCAAGCTCACCGTCAATGTCCATGTCCCAAGCCTTGTCGGTCTTGCCGTGGGTAACCACAGGGGCACCACCGAAGTCTTCGATCTTAGGGTGAACGTTAGGACGCTTGAGCTTCATGCCCTTACGACCACCTGCAGCTTCGATCTCACGCACCATAGGGTTACCCATAGACTTCTGAGGGAAGCCAAGCTTGAGCATCTTCTGCAACTCTTCTTCGTCTTTCGGAACGAACATGCAGTTGTACTGGCCTTCCGTGGCCTTGTGGTATTCACTGTCGTCCATGTTACCGGGGAACACACGCGCCCAGTAGATTTCACCTTCGAACACACCAATTTTCGTCTTACCCATTTGTCGTCTCCTTTAGTGGGTGTCAAACCAATTACGACCGATATCAGTCGATCCTGCGAGAGGGCATAGTATACTGAGTTTGGTGCCAGTGTCAACAATGGACTGACGTTGGATGGAACCCAGTAACTCTGCCTGCTCTTTGTCTCCGTACACTTCCGTCTGCCATTCATCGTGCGGCCACGTGACCAGCTTGAACTTAATCCCTGCTTCTCTTGCGGAGTTTGTCCAGCTAAGCGCCGCATGTTTCATGACGACAGCCTCACCATTCTGCAGCAACCCTGCAAGTGTCTTGTGTTCGTTAGGAACCTTGACCTTGCGTCCGTCCAAGCCCTTGAACCAACCCATCTCTGCGATGTGAGGGATCACTTGCTTCTTTAGACGACTCAGACCGTTGATACTCTCCATGAAGTTTTCGACAGCCTGACCCGCTTCCTTGGCACTGACCTTGAGAATCTGCCCCACTTTGTCGTTACCTGCCCCGAGGAGGAAGGCGTAGATAAAGGTCTTGGCCATATCCCTAGTCACATGCGACATACCCAAAGCCCGTTTGTTCAGGTTATGGATATCTGTCTCATCTTCCTTACGTCCACTGACGATAGCGTGAATGTACTCCTCAGACTTCATCAGGTGGGCAAGGATGCGTAGCTGGATACCCTCAGCGTCAGTGCCTACGAGCCAGTTACCTTCTTCGACACCCCACAGCCCACGCATCTTACCATCGTACTTCTCCTTCACCTTGTCGACAGCACTCTTAGCGGTGCCGTGGAAGGCTGCAGGGATGTTAGCTTGGTTAGGTGCAGAGTGAGCCATACGACCCGTCCATGCCCCAATGTGGGTGAACCTACCGTGGATGCGTCCGTCTTCCTTAACGTGGCCCAGCCATTCGACAAGACTTGATCTACGACCCTCAAGGGTGAGCCACTCCGATAGGTTCCTAGCGCCATCAGGTGCATCCTCTGGGAGGGTCGACAGATTCATCTCATTGCACATCCACCCGTAGCGGGCAAACTTAGCGCCACGATCATCTTCCTCGTCCTTGCCACTTGGACTTGTTTTTGATCCGTTGCTCACGCTCATACTCTATGTGTCCTTTTGTCTTGTCTACGGGTGTCCATCCTGCCTCCCACAATCTGTCGATACGCTGACGGGGTGACGCAGGGTCGAAGGGTACCCAATCCTTGCAGATTAAGTTTTCGCCATCGACGTGAGTGACAGGGTATTTCTTCTTAGCATCGACAACAGTGGAGTACAGTGACCCATCCTGCTTTACCCTGAACTTGACCCTGTGTACCTCTTGAAGCTTAGCGGGGAAGTCCCTTTGGAAGCCAGCCTCAAGTTCGTTCATACGTTCAGTGACCTCAGCCAGATACTCCTCAGCCTTCTCCTTGTCAAACTTGAACCCATTGGTCGTCATTTCTTCGCAGAGGATTTGGATGTCGTGCTCACAACGTAGGCCCATAGCCATGTCTTTGTCGAAGATAAACTTACGGAAGCGTTCAAACAGGGCGCAGGTAACCAGAACGTCTTGGTGGCAGTAGTCGATCATCTCCTGCGAGAGCTTAGACCAATCCTTGTGTTCACCCTTGTGGAGACCGAGGCGGATACCCCAAGCCTTCAAGCTGTGTCCGTCCTTGATGTCGTAGTCGATCATTCGAGATACAATAAGAGTATCAATGACGCTAGCAAGAGGAACACAAGCACTGCCAATAAGGCGATGAAGAACAGGTACGTCAAAACCCAAGCCATTGTGGAAGACAAACTTGTCAACAGTGTTGCAATAAGCAATGAAGCGTTCCTTCTCTTCGACGACATGAGATGGGTTGAGGAACTGCATGACCTCCCCGGTGTCCAAGTCCTTAGAGCAGATCACCCAGATGCGCGTAGGGTCCAGCCCGTCCGTTTCAATGTCCATCGCTGCGATCTTCATCTTTATCCTCCTTTACCCACGGCTCCCTAGGTAACGTCACCTTGACGACCACAGGCTTGCCTGTAGACCACGACAGTGCATGGTGTGTCAATACTGTCTTATAAGAGCTTTGCTCGCTACGCTGCGCTATCTTCACTCTTACTCTCTTCCTTGTGGTGCTCAGCGATAAGATCAAGGTTCTCTAGCACATACTGCAGGTCTAGTCCGTAAGAGGCGCAGTAGAGCATAAACTCTAGGCCGATATTCGCTATCTCTACCTGAGCTTTGTCGTCCATAGCGAATGAGTAGGTAGCTGCACCATCCTCATGTTCCTTAACGTCAGTGACGACAACTTGGAAGGGTTCGTTCTCACTCATCGTCTTCATCCCTTCTGTTCATCGTAAGAACATAATCTACCACGATCTCTAGTGTACGCCAAGGCCAGATCACTGCGTTAGTCAGAACCTTAGCCTCACTGTAGTCGTCGACCTCCTTGAAGTAGAGAATGGTTATCTGGTGCAGGTAGTAGAGGAAGGCACCAAGGGTGTAGAGGATGGCGCAGATCGTAGGTAAAAGCTGCATATCACATAAACTTCTCTGAGAGGGTGAACGTTTCGCTATCGAAGAACAATTGCCCTGCGTAGCCTGTGGAACCTGTCGGTCTATTCTTGACGACAAGAAGCTTGGTAGTGTTACGGCTTTCATCATCCTTCGCCATCTTGTCACGCTCAAGCTTAATGACGACAGATGCACGTTTACCGATCATGCGGCAGTCACGGATAGCCCCATCATCATTCTCATGGGCAATGGTCACGATCCCTACGTTAAGCTCAGCGGAGATACGTGCAAGCTTGGTCGACAACTGGGACAAGAATTGTTCTACACTCTCGTCACCCTGACGCGAATACGCAAGGTCTTGGATGGGTTCGAAGAAGATGTAGCTTACGCCACACGCCTCAGTCAGGAAACGAATACGCTCCAGAATCTCCAGAGGGTCTTCGTCCACACCCAAGGTAAACTGGTACAGGCGTTCATCACCCGACAGCTTCATGATAGCCTGATCCACTTCGGTCTGGTTATGGATCAAGTCCTTACGGGTCACGTTCTTCTTCAACTCATAAGACACCAGACCCAACAGGCTGCGCTTCTTTACCTCTTCCATGTGGCAGATAGCGATCTTGATGTCGTCGTTCTGGGTCAGCAGGGAGTATTCCAGATAGCGCATAAACTCTGTCTTACCGATACCTTCGGGTGCTTGGAACACCGTGAAGTGACCACGCATGAGGCCGAGGATCACGTCGTCAAGAGATTGGATACCTGTCGACACATAACTACTATCATCATCGTCGTGGAGGATCGACAAGAATTGGTCGGGGGTATTGAAGATGTTCTCAGGGATAAACTTCTTCGCATGGCTGAACGCATTGCGATAGCTCTCACGCGCACCCGCCTCAAGGAACTCATTGGCATCCTTGTACTTGTCGTGCGGGATGGCATACACCCGGTTAGGGAAGAGGTTAGCAAGCTTCTCAGCCACACCCTCAGCCTTGTTGTCACTGTCAAACGACACATAAATCTTGTCGAAGCTGTCAAGCCATTCCTTGCACTTCTCGAAGAGCTTCTGGCTAGGGGTCGCTGACGGGATACTTACGCAAGGCGTCTTGCCACCAAGCATCTGGAAGGCCGACATAGCGTCAAGCTCACCCTCGGTAATGACGACAGCCTTAGCACTGCCAGCATTAAACTTGTCCATGCCGAACAACTCGTCACCCTTAAGGCCAGCCTCAGCACGGAAAGACTTAGGCAAGGTTCTTACCTTACGACCACCAGACGGGTAGACATAGGCTTGCTTGACGCTCTCTCCGTCAGCATTCACCATAGTCTTAACGTCATAGAAGCGCATGGTGTCTTCTGAGATCGAACGCATCGACCGATAGACAGGCGTAAGGAACTCTTCTAAAGAGCTTTGCTCGCTGCGCTGCGCCTGAACGACAGATAGAGTAGGGGTATTCATGTTGGCTGCATCCTCTCTTGTGATGTGGTGCGTAGGGTATTCTTCTGAGGCCCAATCAAACCTAGGCCACTTACGACTAGGATAACCTTTACCACATGAGTGGCACTTACCACAACCCTTGTCGTCGTCCCATGAGAAAGCATCAGTGCTGCCACAGTCAACGTAGGGGCAAGGCTTATGTGTTAGATTAGTCATTACGGTCTGTCCTTACGTTATGTGCGTTAGCCTGCCTATAGGGGATAGACATATAGAACCCTTGTCAGGGACAAGCCCTAGGGTAGCAACTTTTTCTGATCCGTCAACTCAATTCTTCCATAGCATACTAAAGAGACAGATCACTAGCGGAAGTATGAGGTGAAGGTTCAGGACGACAAGAAGAACAAGGATGGTCCACGCCATTAGAAGTTAGGCTCATAGAGGTAACCCTTGGCGATCTGATCCTCTACCCAGAACAGTTCTTCTTCCATGCTGGATAGACGTTCAGCCTCCCCTAGCCACTCTGCATCCTCTACAGCCTTGCGTAGGTCACCACGCTTCTTTGTGAGGCACGTAAGGTTAGGGTCACCAGAGGGAAACCTAGCTTGCTTGGGTTCCTTGAGGTATTGCGTCGACACCTTTGGTGCAAGTCTCATGGTCATTCCTCCCAGTATCCAAGGCGATCTGCATGTTCAAGGTAAGCTTCTTCCACCTGAGCTTGGAACATACCATAGGATTCTGGATGGAACCAACCAAACCCTTGCATCACGATCCACATGATAATCATAAAGTCTCTTGCATCTGCCAGCATCTGTCGTCTCCTTATGTTCAATCACAGGTTGTGTATCTGGTGGAATCCAAGACCCACCCATCATCCGTATGGTATACCTGATACCGATACCCATAGCCATAGAGTAAAGCCTTGCAGCGTTCACCCTCAGCAACAGCCTCCACCTCTGTGGCGAAGTGTTCGATAACTCTTTTCATTTCCCGACCCTTTCCATTACAGCCCGATATTCCAAGTCTTCCTTGACGTTCAGGATGCTATCCCGAATAGCCTTGACGCTATCCATCACGCCATCCAATCCGTCGACAGCATCCGCCACATCATAAGACCTGAACGCATCCTGCTTAGCCTGTGACGCATTAGCCTGCACCACCTTGAGATCATACGCTAGATCATCAAGAAACGACAACAGTTTATCCTTGTCCATTCTCTTTCCCTTCCCTATCAATCCAGCCGCAAACCAGCCGAAGCATTGAACCCATGTTCCCTTAGGATACTAGCTGCAGCCTTTGCCCCGGCATACTTAGCATCAACGTTCTGGCAACCCAAGCCCGAAGGGTTCCACAACTGAAACTCCTTACCCGTCCAGTCTAGTTCAAAGCCCATAGCCCTAAGCACCTTGCGTTCTTCTTTGCCTGCCTTAGTGTTGCCTTTATTCATAGGTCTGACGTTTACCCATGCAAAGCCACACATGCCTGCATCTTGCCCGCCATAGTATTCGTCTAGGAAAGCCTGCCCTAACTTACGGGCCTCAAGCTTAGCCTCATAGATGATTGCGTTATAGTCCATAGTCTTTCCCTTTCCCTTAGCTAATGCCGTGAATACGACGCCATGCAACCCACGTGATAGCCTGCATCTGGTATGCCTTGCAGCCCCAAGTATGTGCCGCCACACGATAGGCATCCTGAAGCTCTGCCCTTGCCTTCTTGCCAATGCTAGGCACTTCCTGCATGACCCTGCGATCAGCGTATGCAATGCCCCAAGCGTGGCCATCAATCACGCAATTGTCATGCCCCATGATGCACCAGAAGAAATCCGTTATCTTAGGGCCGTTCAGTATCGTGGCCACATGCTGACAGTCCAGAGGCACCGCCTCAAGAATAGCCCATGCCTTTTCCCACATTTTCTTGTATGTGCTAGCCTTCACGTCAGTATAGTATCCGCCATTCACAAACGTCTCGCAGAATAGCCTTGCGTCCTTGACGTTCTGCCCCCATAGGTTGGTTGGCGACAAGGCTGAGATGACACCTACCACCACATGCAAG
>Ga0315901_10005576_pt1 | contig 15305 bp, 9 predicted proteins | sample LakEriMetagenome_10_FD_203761 | JGI IMG/M metagenome (GOLD analysis project Ga0315901, IMG submission 203761) | Freshwater fungal communities from buoy surface, Lake Erie, Ohio, United States - Buoy 2 MA116 | ecosystem: Environmental > Aquatic > Freshwater > Lake | place: USA: Lake Erie, Ohio...
ATCATTTATCTTTTTGTGAACGGCTACTATAGCAATTGGACATCATGGTTGATGCCAAATATGACCATACCCCTTCTTCATGCTGCTGATGCATTGTTTATTGCTCCATATATGCAGCGTCAATTAGAGGGATGGTGGTATTTCGAAAATATGCGTGTGGGTTATCCATTTGTTTCAACCCTCTATGACTTTCCCAGTACGTTTGCCGAAATGAGCATCATTGAGCTGATGCAAGGAGTTTGGCCGAGCTGGATCGAAGTGTATCATTGGTTTTATAGTGTCAGCTATATTCTCGTATTTCTTGTGACATATGTTGTGTTTCGTTATTGGCGCGTGCAACCAGTTTGGGCGGTGATTGGGGCTCTCGCATTTGATTTTATGCCATTCCATCAGGAACGCATACCGCATCCGTACTTTTTTTGGTATTTTATTGTGCCGATTGTGTATGTGTATGCATGGAAATTATGGCAGGGTGAATTATTGCTCGTAAAAAAGTGGTCAACTGTTGTTCACCTGTTGTTGTTCGGCGTTATTGGCACATTCTATGTTTATTGGGCTGTGATGAGCAGTGCAGTGTTAGTGGCAGCTGGTGCGGTAGGCAGTACAATACGGCGTGATTGGCGCGTATTTGCCCAAAGTGTTGTGCTAATCGCATGCATGATTGGTGGGTTGCTAGCAAGCTACTTTCCTAGTCTGAGTTTTGCACTAGATAATCCTACTAATATGCCTTTAGTGCGTGAAGTTGAGGATAGCGAAAAATACGCATTATGGCCAATCGCACTTGTAACTCCAGCACCGACATATACCGATTTAGGTCAAACATATCGACAATTTTTAGACGAATCGGGATTTCCTGCTGAACATAATGTAAATACCTTACTTGGTACTATTGGACTAATCGTTGCATTTGGTGCATTTGCCTTGTACTTGTTGGGATATGAAACACCTGCATTTTTGCGTTTCCTGGCCGTTATTGCTATCGGACTTACGTTATACGCAGCTGCCGGGAGCATAGGCTTGACAGTATCTTTATACGCAACATCGCTGATTCGTGCTACGAATCGCATTTTTATCTTTATCGCATTTGCCGGTATTGTATCAAGTATCTATGTGATTCAACAGTTGTATAGTGCGTATGGTACGCGGCGTCCATTCATATCTTCCTTGATAGGGGTTTTCATTGTATTGAGTATATGGTTTGATGCTCCAATGTCTGCCGGATCATATCAAAATGCGAGTTGGCAACAACGCATCAAATACTGGCAAGCGGACCGTGATTTTTTTGTGGAAGCCGAACGCTCACTTGGTTCTGGTTCTGCGGTATATCAGCTTCCGGCATTATTCTTTCCCGAGGGTGATGTACAGCCTGCATATAGTCAAATGCGGTGTTTTTTGTATAGCACTATGTATTGTAGTCATGGTAATGTATTTGGTCGTGACGGATACCTATTCTATCGTGAGTTACAAAATGCGCCTGTGTCTCAACAACTCGATGTTATCGCTCGTCTGGGCTTTGATGGCGTAATCATTAGTCGCAACTACTACAGCGCAAACCCTCGTCTCGAACAAGATATCACTGCGCAACTCGGTAATCCCGTGGTCGTCAGCGCCGATCAATCGCTTGCGCTGTATCGCGTGGCGCCGACTGGTCCTCAATTGCCGGGGCAAACTCTGGCACAAATCGTGACGCAGAGTGGCTTTTTACAGGATGAGTATCAGATTCGGCAACAAACAGCCATTACTACGCCAATCGAGTTTTGGCGGCCATGGTTGCCGCAAAGCGTGCGGTATGTGCGTGGCTTGTATGATGCTGAGGCGCGTGGCCGTTGGAACGATGGCAAATCAGCACGTCGGGTGACGATTGTGTTCCGTGAGCCTCTGCCATCACAGTTCCGTCTTGATATTACGGCACTTGCATGGGGTCGGAGCGTAGGAGCACCAGTCCAAGTGGTGATTGGCGATGTCACGACCGAAATGCGCTTTGGGCACGAGCTGTCGACACAGTCTGTGACGCTGACTAATCCATCGTCTGCTCTACAAATTACGCTTGTCCCGCCGTTTCGCGAGCGCGCATCCGATCAGGATTATCGCTATCTGTCGTTTTTATTGCATCAGATGGTTATCACTCCCATACCATGATCATGTGTGCTCTTAATTTGACGTAACTATGGTATAATGCATGTATGGGCGATTGTTTATTGTGCCCAATTTGCCAATCAACAGCTGAAGATATTTGTGAATCAGGCTGTTTTGGTCGTTAGAGAAAGGCACGCACATGCTTCATGCCATACCTCAACAATTTACTGATGATGAATTAAATCTGCTTTCCATGAAGACAACGTCAGATGGCCGGTATGAGTTGTGTCTTGGGTCACACGCAGTGTTGACATCCGAAGGTCGCCATGTGGTGCATCATAGCGCGTATCTGATTGATGCTATTCGGATCGAAGCAAGTATGCATGGCCAGCTTGATGCCACACAATCTGGGTTATATGGATTTTTTTGTACCCATCATGACATCATTCTGCCCGGGAACGATGGCATTCCCGATTATATTACCGACATTTTGCATCACCACGAAGCCTTATTCTGGCGTCAACCTGGTCCTGAATCGCGTTATCAGTTGCAGGCATGGCGATGCGTGAGTGAGTGGTTGCAGTCAGCGAACTACCATCTACCGATGCAGTCAAGTCAACGGGATAGTAGCCTCGATCAGTTTGTGGCCGAATCATATAACGCATTGTCGAGTGTCCAGCGTGCCGTCGTGTCGTATTTGTTTCATCAACACACCACGAGCATTTTGCTGCCGATGATGGTGGCAATGAAACGCGCAACTGCTACTATGTATGCTGCAGGTATGTGCCTGACCACGTTGCTCCCCCCTACAGTTGGTGTGCATACGTGGAGTGAATATCGTCAGTCATATACACACTTTGTGACTGGTGCACAGGCCGCACATGAATATTTGTGGCTAGCAATGCAGTAGAGCTTGGCGAGACAAAACAATCGCGCCGTGGCGTATGCCACGGCGCTTTGATTGGCTCCCCGACCTGGATTCGAACCAGGAACCTACTGATTAACAGTCAGCCGCTCTACCGTTGAGCTATCGAGGAATATTCACAACGTCTTGTAGTATAGCAGGTGCATATGAGCGTGTCAAATCAAATTTATGGTTGTGTCGCATGCTCGTCATCAATGCATTCACCACCGTGGGAAGGTGTATGAGTGAATATTGTTCACTCCCATGCGAACCGCAATACTATTATGACGATATGTCGTTGCTGGTAAGTTGCTATATGTCGTGGCAGTGATTTGCAGTCTATAATACACATCAAGTTGACTAGTTGAGGTGTCATGTGAGCGCTCCCGAACAACGCGTAACCGAGTTACGTTCCCTCATCAAACACTACTCATACGAGTACTATGTCCTCAGCGCACCGAGTCTCTCTGATGCGCAATTTGATGCGCTTGTAAGTGAGCTTCGTGCACTTGAGCAACAATACCCCGCTCTGCGCTCACCTGATTCGCCGACGGTGCGGATTATTGATGGATTTGATAATCAGTTCGAAAAAGTCAGCCACCCACGCCCCATGTTATCGCTCGCCAATGCCTTTGATGAGAACGACGTCATTACCTGGCGCGATCGGGTCTACAAACTCCTTGAGTCCACCGACGTGACCTGGACGGCCGAGCCCAAAATCGATGGCCTTGCCATTGCCCTTACCTACCAAAACGGCATCTTAGTGCGGGCTGCGACGCGTGGCGACGGCACGATTGGCGAGGATGTCACCCTCAATGTCCGTACCATCCAAGATGTCCCACATCAGCTAACTCCCCACGCCGATTGGCCCATGCCCACGACCATCGAGGTGCGTGGTGAGGTTTACATGCGCTCCGACGAGTTTGCTGACCTCAATAAACGCCTCGTCGAGCACGGTGACAAACCGCACGCCAATCCGCGTAACGCCGCAGCAGGCTCGCTCCGCCAAAAGGACTCGCGCATTACGGCGAATCGCCCACTGCGCTTTTTTGCCTATGCCGTCGGCTATATTGAGGGCACGCCGTTTGTCAGTCAGTGGCAAACTCTGCAAATCCTGCGTGCATTCGGCTTTACGATTAACAACGATGCCCGTCATTTTAGTGCATTCAATGACCTGCTGGCCTATGCCCAAACCTGGATGGCCCGTCGTGATGACTTAGCCTACGAGGTCGACGGCATTGTCTTTAAGGTCGATAGCATTACGCAACAAGAGCAACTCGGTGTGGCTGGCCGCGATCCGCGTTGGGCGCTGGCCTACAAGTTCCCCGCCCGCGAGACGACCAGCATCCTGCGCGCTATCACCGTGGCGGTTGGGCGTACTGGCGTGATTACTCCCGCTGCCGAGATTGATCCGGTGCAGTTGAGCGGCGTGACCGTACGCAATGCCAGTCTGCATAATGCCGATTTGATCGAGAAGCTCGATTTGCGCATCGGCGATACGGTTGTCCTCAAACGCGCTGGCGACGTCATCCCCTATATCATCGGTCCAATCAAAGAAAAACGGACTGGCGTCGAGGTGCCATGGCAAATGCCGACACATTGCCCTGCCTGCGATACACCCCTCGAACGAGCCGACGGCGAGGTTGCCTGGCGTTGCCCGAACTTTGGTATCTGCCCTGCGCAACTCGTGCGCCGTATCGAATACGCCGTCTCGCGCGAGGCGCTCGATATTGTCGGTCTCGGTGAGAAGCAAGCTCAGCTCTTTGTCGAGAAAGGGCTCATCCACGATGTGGCCGATATCTTCGACCTGCAACCATACCACTTTGTCGACATGGAGGGCTTTGGCGACAAAAAAGTCGCCAACCTGATGCAGTCCATCGCCGACGCCAAACAACAACCTGTCGCACGCGTCTTGATGAGCCTCGGCATCCGTTTTGTGGGGACTGCGGTCTCCCAACTGCTGATGAACCACTTCGGCAGCTTGGCGCGCCTGGCCGAGGCCACCATCGATGAGATGAGCGTCATTGACGGCATCGGCCCCGCCAAAGCCCAGAGTGTCGTTGACTTTTTTGCGCATCCTGAACACCGCGCCCTGATTGATAAACTCGCCGCCCGTGGTGTTAATGTCGCCGGCGGTGGGAGTGCGGCTCCCACCAGCCAAGCGTTGGCCAACCAAGTCTATGTGGTGACGGGCACGATCGCGGGCTACTCGCGCGAGGAGGCCGAGGCGTTGATTACACGTCATGGCGGCAAAGTCACTGGTAGCGTTTCCAAAAAGACTTCGTACATCGTCGCCGGAAGTGATCCGGGTGCCAGCAAAATCCAAAAGGCCACAGAGTTGTCAGTGCCCATCATCAATATCGACACCCTGATGACCATGATCGGCGCCGATGCAGTAGGTGACAATCTCCCGAGCGAGTCGACTGCCGTGACGCTCCCGTCGCCCACAATCGAACAGTCTAGTATGTTTTAGCCCACTCGCATCGGTGGCATTGGTATAATGCAGGCAATGGATGCCAAAGGAGTAGCGTGATGACAACAATTAGCCCAACGATTTTTCGGGCCTATGATATTCGTGGCGTCGTCGGCAAAGAGCTCAGCGAAGCGGTCTACGAAGTGCTTGGGCGTGCGGCGGGTACGCTTTTTCGTCGTCGCCAGAGCAACACAATTGTTGTCGGTCATGATGCACGCCTGACCTCGCCTACCTTTGCTGCCGCCTATATGCGCGGACTGCAAGCGGTTGGATGCGACGTGATTGATATTGGCATGGTGCCCACGCCAGTGATGTACTTTGCGGTTGACCACCTCAAAGCCGATGGTGGCGCCGTGATTACCGCCAGCCACAATCCCCCTGAGTTTAATGGACTCAAGATGCGCCATTATGAGCCACAATATGGCGGCGTGCCGTTCTCCAGCGACGAGGTCCAAGAGGTCGGACGCATCGCCATCAGCGGCCAATTCGCCAGCGGCCAAGGCAGTTACCGCCAGGTCAATGTTGAGGATGCCTATGTGGAGCACATCGCCGCCCTCGTAACGCTACCACGCCGCCTCAAGGTGGTGGTTGACGGCGGGAACGGTGTGGCTGGCCCACTCGGCGTACGCGTCTTTGAGCGCCTCGGCTGCGAGGTCGTGCCGCTCTTCATTGAGCCTGATGGCACGTTCCCCAATCACCATCCCGATCCACTCAAAGAGAAGAACATGCAGGATCTCAAGCGTGTCGTGCGTGAGACTGGCGCCGAGCTCGGTATTGGTCTCGACGGCGATGGCGATCGCCTCGGCGTGATCGACGACCAAGGCAATATGGTCTTTGCCGATCGCTACATGATTGTGCTCGCTCGCGAGGCCCTCAAAAAAGGCCCGGCCCCGATTGTCTTTGATGTGAAATGTAGCACTGTGCTCGCTGATGCTATCACCGCATTTGGCGGCACGCCTGTCATGTGGAAGACGGGTTATACCAATCAATCTGCCAAAATGCGCGAACTCGGTGCCCCCGTTGCCGGTGAACTCAGTGGCCACATCTTCAACAACCGCCCGGGCCACAGCTTTGACGACGGCACGTTTGCTGGTGTCTGCCTGATTGAGGCCCTCGTCAATAGCGAGCAAACGCTGTCGCAGGCTTTGGCGCCATACCCGGTGCGCGCCGAGGTCCCCGAGGAGCGCATTGAGCTTGACGATACGCGTAAATTTGCCGCAGTTGAATATGTGCGGGCCAAGTTCGCCCAGGATTACAACATCATCGAGACCGACGGTTTGCGCATCGACTTTGGCGATGGCTGGGGTCTCCTGCGTGCCTCAAACACTGAACCAGTGATTACCACGCGTTTTGAGGCCGAAACTGAGGCCCGCGCAGCGTATATCCGTGATCTTCTCCTCGGCGCGTTGCGCGAGTATACTGCTACACATTAGGGGAACCGTCATGCTAGGAATTCGTCGGCGCCTCGCCACACTTGCACATCTCGTTCGCCCCCTTGCACTCGCCTTTTTGGGGTGTGCCATTTTGGCCTTGGGGCTCGGCTATCTGTTGACCTACCTCTATCGCACGTTGACATTGCCACCCATCTTCTACTACCTGACGTTGCAGTTCGTCCCGCAAATGTGGCGTGGCGTGCTCTTCTTGTTTGTGGGTGTTGGCACGCTCGTCGCCGGTATTTGGTCGTTGAGCAATAAGGTCGTCATCCCCATCAACAGCGATGGGAGCAATGACGAGGTGCTCCTCGATTATCGCCGTGTCGATCGCATGCCACGTGTGGCCGTGTTATCGGGTGGCCCTGGCATGCTCGTCTTGGCCAGCCTCGGGCGCACGGTCGAGTCAATGACCTGTATTACGCCCATCCAAGACCCTGTGGAGTACTATTATCGCGCGTCAAGCCTGTTTAACTTCGAAAAAGTCGTCTTTGTGGTGCCGACGCCTCAACCCATGCAGGTGGCGTTTGTACTTGATAATGGCCAACGCGTACGCCCAAGCGATCGCATATCACAAAACGAATCCTATGCACAACACTATGTGGTCGACGTTCAACTAGATGGCGAAACATCCGTCGATCAAGTACTCGTGACGCGTATGACCATTGAGTCAATTGCGAATGCCGATGTGATTGTGATGGGGCCTGGTAGCCTCTTCGAGAGCATCATCCCTAATCTGCTTATTCCCGAGATTCGTCAAGCACTTGCCCAGAGTCGTGCCAAAAAGATTTATATCTGTAGCATCATGACGGAGCCCGGCTTGACCACTGGTTTTACCGTCGCTGATCACATTCGCCAAATTGTGCGCTATGGTGGTTTTGCCCCCGATTACGTGTTGGTCAATGCCCAACGTATCGATGCCGATGTCCAGCGCATCTATGCCGCCGCCAATCAAACGCCTGTGTATCTTGCCCCCGAGGAGTACGAAGAGACGGTCGTGCAGGCCATTGATCGTGATGCGGGGAGTGATGTCATGGTCGAGGGTGCAGTGGTAGTCGAAGCTGACTTGGCCACGGCGGTCGTTCAACTCACTGCCTCACTCGACGACCCAGGCAAGAGCCGCACAGTACGCGTGTTGCGCCATGACCCCGACAAAGTAGCAGCCGCCATTCGTAACATTTTGCGCCGGGGACAATAGGGCATGGATGATACGATTCTCCTGTTTGAAGACGAAGGTTATCGCTCCCTGTTGCCGTTGACGTATACCCGTACGGCTGCTGACATTCGTTGTGGGATTTTCACGCTCCGTGAGCGTCTGCAAGCGCGCTTTGGCCAACAGCCCGCAATGATGCCCCGCGAGTATCTCGCCGATGTGCTGGGTGCTGGGCGTTGGCCGTTGCGCCTGTTGAGCCGTAATGTGCCGATTTTGTTGGTCAATAGCCGTCTGCTTGACATTACCTGCCTCGAGTCGCTGACCAGTGCCCCGCTAGGCACCATTATCGTCAGTGACGATAACAACACCGTCGCCGGTGGTGGCACGCTCGTCGCTGCCCGCTTGTCACCGGCGTTGGCAAGTGCGGTGTTTGCTGATTTGCTCCAACAACAAGGGCAACGCGTGCTCAATGAACTCCAACGGTTTGGCCAGACGGTGGCAATCCGCCCGCGCATGCTCAACTTCCCGTGGGATATTGTCGAGGCCAACGCCGAACTCATCGCCAGCGATTTGCCATTGCTTGACCCAACCACATTTATCCCGGCGCAACATCATCCGAATGCGTCAATGTGGCACATGCAGGCGCCCGAGCGCATCTTCGTGCATCCCAATGCCCAGATTGAGTCGCCGGTGGCGCTCGACGCGCGCGAGGGCCCGATCGTCATCGGCGCTGCCCGCATTGAGCCGTTCTCGCTCATCCAAGGCCCCGTCGCCATCCACGATGGTGCACTTATTTCGGGCGCCCGGGTGCGCGCCGGCACGACCATTGGCCCCGTGTGTCGTATTGGTGGCGAGATCGAGGCCACTGTCGTCCAGGCCTACTCCAATAAACACCACGACGGCTTTTTTGGCCATTCCTATCTCGGCGAATGGGTCAACATCGGTGCGATGACCACCACCAGTGACCTCAAAAACACCTACGGCTCGATCAAAGTCACCGTGGCAGGCTACGGCCAGGTTGATAGTGGTCGCCTTAAACTTGGATGCTTTTTGGCTGATCACGTCAAACTGGGCATCGGGGTCCATCTGAACGGCGGTTCTGTAGTTGGCACCGGGGCTAATATTTTTGGTGTACATTTCGCTCCCAAGACGATTCCACCGTTTACCTGGGGTGGTGAACGCTTTCGTGAGTATCAAATTGAACGCATGATTGCCGTGGCGCGCAAAGTCATGTCACGGCGTAAAGTTACCTTGAGCGATGCCCAAGCAGATCTCTTGCGCCATACCTTTCAGATGACGCGGAGTGAACGTGATAGCATGTAATCAAGCGATGTAATCAGGCAGGAGCAATGCCATGCACGTGGTGATTATGGGTGGTGGTCGTGGCCTCATCCAAACAATTCGCGCGATTCAACCAGTGGCACAACGCATCACCGTGATTGAGCCGAGTTGTAACGATACAGAGAGTGATAATCTTATCCGGCGTGGTGGGCAGTACCCAGCCTTTGCCCACATGCTTCAGGTCATGTGTACGTTTGGTGGCAACACATCAGTGGTGCGCGTCATGCAGCATCGCTTCAAGCAGGTTGATAGCGCCCACGCCAAGGTGCCGTTCGGCGTGTTGAGCGTGCTGGCACATGCGGCACACAGCTCGCTCCCCGAGGCACTTGAGCGCTTTCGGCATGATGTTGCCTGCGAGATTGAGGTACAGCCTGTCAGTCATACACCGCATGACATGGTCTGTCGCGTCGCCGAGACCGAACATCGCCGTGGCATTAGTCATATCACACAATCGCCACTCGGCGCGGTCCAACAAGTCTTTCTTGATCCGCCTGCCCCTGCGTCGTCAGCAGTGTTGCATGCCCTCAAAGTCGCCGACGTCGTGTTGATTGCCCCTGGTTCGCTCTACGAGCACGTCTTGCCGGTGTTGCTCCCTGACGGCATTAGTGAGACATTGCGCTCGGTCAAAGGGCACGTGTTGTGTATCCCCGCACTTACGACAATCCCCGGTCAAACCGATACATTCCGTCTCGCCGATTATGTGGCACGCGTGGCGCGTACCATCGGCCGTGGTGGCCTAAATCGGGTGGTAGTTAATACTGCCCTCTACGCCGCTGCTCACGCCAATTACCTGCTCAAGCGCGGTATCAAGCAACTCCGCTACGAAGAAAGCGATGCTGCCGTGTTCCACGCCCTTGGCGTCCAACCCGTGCTCCGCGATATGCTCAACGAATTCACCGATGGCCAGAGCTACAATACGGCTGCGCTCACAACACACAATGAAACTGAGTTGCGTATGGCATGCGTACTAGCTATCAAAGAGTCAAACACCATCTAGGTATTCTGTATCCTGTATAAAGAGGTCTCCACATGCACGATGTTCGTATCGACCGACTTGCCCAAGTCCTCGTGAACTACTCACTCGCTGCCCAGCCGAATCAGCTCTTTCGTATCGTGGCGCCGACTGCAGCTGCTCCGCTTGTGCGTGCCGTCTACCGTGAGGCGATGCGCGCTGGTACCAATCCACTGATGCGACTGACCCTCGATGGCCTCGACGAGATTTTTTTTAAACATGCCAACGACGATCAACTCTCCTATGTGCCTCAATTAGCGCGTGACGAGATTGAGACCGTCGATTTACATCTCTCCATTCTTGCTGACGAAAATACCCGTGCCTTGAGTGGCGTTGACTCTAAACTCGTTGCCAAACGTCGGGCTGCGATGAGTCCTATCTCCAAACGCATGATGGAACGCAGTGCCGAAGGCTCGTTTCGCTGGTGCTTGACCCTCTTCCCCACGGCCGCCCAAGCCCAAGAGGCCGATATGTCGCTCAGCGACTACGCCGATTTCGTTTTTGCTGCCGGCAAACTCGACCACGCCGACCCCGTCGCCGCCTGGCAAGCTCAGCGCGCCGAGCAAGAACGCATCATCGATCGCCTCAAGGTCGCCAACCAGATTCGCATCGTCGGCCCTGGCACCGATTTGACCTACGCCGTGGCCGGTCGCACCTGGGTAAATTGTGCGGGCGATCGCAACTTCCCTGATGGTGAGGTCTTCACTGGTCCCGAAGAGCAAAAGACAAACGGATTCATTACCTACAGCTTCCCAGCAATTTATATGGGCCGTGAAGTGTCAGGTATTCGGCTCGAGTTTGTTGATGGTAAAGTCGTCAAGGCCACGGCCGACAAGGGTGAAGACTTGCTCCACTCCCTGCTTGACATGGATGAAGGCGCGCGTCGTCTCGGTGAAGTCGCCTTTGGTACTAATTACGGCATTCAACGCTTTAGCCGTAATATCTTGTTCGACGAAAAAATCGGTGGGACCGTGCACCTTGCCCTCGGCGCCGCCTATCCCGAGACCGGCTGTACCAATCAATCGGCCTTGCACTGGGATATGATTTGTGACCTGCGCTCGGGTGGCGAGGTCTTCGCTGATGGTGCCCTCATCCACAAAGACGGCAAGTTTGTCCTCTAATGCCACCACACGCGGTGCTGGTTGTGCCATTGGGCATCACCAGCACCCAAAGGAATCCGTCATGTCAATCGATCCCCAACGCTATCCCCGCACGCTGGCCGCCTTTACTGCCATGAATGCCACTGATCATCTTGAGCGGGTTATTCGCCTCGATGAGATTTGGCATGATATCCGCACCACTGTCGCCAACGATGCCCCGTCACTCAACTATCGTACTGCCTGGCAATCAATGCCCCGTGCTGAGCTCGTGCAGCGTAGCAATCAGGCAACCTGGCACGGCGATCTCGTGTATGCGGGTGGTGGTTTGGGGCTCATCCATGCGGTAGTGATGGCCCGACAGGGTTGGCGCGTGTTGGTGTTCGATCGCAACGATGTGGGCTGTGTCCACCGCGAATGGAATATCTCGCGCTATGAGTTACACGCCCTCGTCGATACCGGATTCTGCACCTGGGCCGAGCTCGATGCCATCATCATGAACGAGTACGACGACGGTATTGTCCGCTTCCACAAAGAAGACGAAGCTGAGGTGACGCTCCATCTCCCTGAGGTGCTGAATGTGGCCCTCGACGCTGGTGCACTCTTACTGTTAGCCCGCCAAAAATTCCTTGACGCCGGCGGCGAGATCCGCGATCAACGCCGATTTCAACATGTCTTGAGTAGCGACAGCGGCCCACAACAGGTACTCGTATCGGTACAGGATGCGTCTGGTCAGAGCGAATCATACGCTGCCCGACTCGTCATTGATGGCATGGGCACCATATCGCCGCTGTCGCTACAACGCTTCGGTGGTCGCCCGTTTGCTGGTGTCTGCCCGACAGTGGGTACGGTCGCTGAGGGCTTTGTCATCGGCGATGCCGCCAACGAACACAACCCCAAGCTCGGTGACATTTTGTTGACTATTGCCGATGCCCAGCGCACGCAACAATACATGTGGGAGGGGTTCCCGGGTCGTGGCAACGAGTTGACCATTTATTTGTTCTACTACGATACGCTCAAGCCTGGTGTACCGGTCAATGCCCGTCCGACGCCCACGTTGATCGAGTTATTCGAGGACTACTTTGCGCATCTCGAAAGCTACAAGCGCAGTGACGGCGCTGTCCATCACCACAAGCCGGTCTACGGCTATATCCCTGCCCGGCATTCACTTCGTCGGCTCGAGGCGCCGTTACTGCGCGGTGTGGTGCCGATTGGTGATGCGGCCGCCCAACAATCACCCTTGACTTTTTGTGGCTTTGGCTCACATGTGCGCAACCTCGGGCGTACCACCATGCTCCTCCACGAGGCGCTGACGCTCGGTATCGATGATCCAGCCGGATTGCGCCACGTCACGCCCTATCAAGTCAACGTGTCGCTCAATTGGGTCTTTAGTCGTTTCATGCAACCATGGGGTGATGCCGATGACGATGTCAATCGGCTTCAACATCATTTCATGGCGATTTTGCAACGCGAGGGTACTGATTTTGCGACGCGCTTTTTCCGCGACGAGATGCGCTGGAGCGATTACCACAAAATGGTACTCGGCATGTTCTTCGCCTACCGGCCAATTGTGGGTATCGCATTCCGCGTGCTCAAACGTGCCGGTGTGCAACAGTGGATTGCCGATTATCTGCGCTTTTGTTGGGCTGCGCTCGTTGCTGCCAAAGGGCGCACGATACGTCGTTGGTTTGGTCAGCATATTCTCCATCGTATCGCAGCTGATTTGCCACCCCGATTGCGATTAGCACTACTTGCGATGCTTGAGGAATGGCGCGTGATGACTTGGGATCGCGATTAGTTGATTTGCCAGAATGCCCCCCGAGTGCCTTGCGCATTCGGGGGGTGTCTTTCTCAACGATGGTTTTGTTCGATTTTCTTTCTCAACGGTGGTTTCAAACTGGAGTTTTTCACAATGGTTCTCATGTCTCGATTATGCTATTTACTTTTGCGTATCGGGGTCGGTCGTATCGGTACTACTGTACTTTGCATACTGATCGCGAAAGTACGTCATCTCTTTCTCATTGCCGGTTTCAAATGCCCGTCGCGATCGATAACGCAAGGTCTCTTCGGTCGAGCTTGACCCCTTGCGCACTGAGTTGGAGTACTCCATGCGCATCTTGTAGTCGTCCTCCTGCCAGGGGCGGTTCAGCTCGGTCATTAGCTCGTCGTAGACGCCAAACCGACTGAAGATGGGATGCGCTTGCGCATGTTGTTGGACCAACACCAGGGCATCTTTGTAGTGACGACGATGGACATGCATCACCTTCTGTTGTAATGTCGCCACATCAATATCAGCCGCCTCACGCTCAATCGCATCATTGATGTGGGTCTGCGCATCAGCCACAATCTCCCAGGTGCAGGCATGTGATTGTGCCATTGGCTGATCGTGCTGATCAGTCCCCTCGACCGTCATCGGCATCGCGACCGTGCCGTAGACCTGTGGTGCCAACCCTTTGATGTGCAAGTAGATATAGCGTTGCTCCTCGCTCATCAAGGCGCCAAAGTTGATGGTGATGCGGTTGCCGGTGCGCGTGTGTGGGCGATCGCCAACCACGGTTACCGCATACCCTGCTGGGGTCTCAAGGTGCATCTGCGTCTTGCGCATGGCCGAGGTAAACAGCTGGCCCAACTCTTGACTAAAGCACTCCTCAATGTGCCGCGTCTCCGAGATGTAGTAGGTGTTGCCCTCGCCATTGCTGGCCAGTGCCCCCATCAACATCTCGTTGTAGCCATTGCCAATGCCAAATGTCGTGGTGCTAATTCCTTGTTGGTGATACTCGGCTGCTGTCTTACCTAACACCACTTCATCGGTGATTCCGGCATTGGCATGCCCATCACTCAAAAGAAATACGCGCCCTACAAGCTCCTGATGGCGAATGCGCAATTGGTGCTCGACACAGGCGCTCCAGCCAGCGTGCAAATCGGTACCCCCACGCGATGCGACCTCGCGAATGCGCTGAGTAATCAGCTGCTTGTTGGCAGTGGTCATTGCCATGCCATCGGCCAGAACACCGACCTCCGTGTCGAAAATGACCACGGTGCAGTAATCGGTTGCCTGCAATTTCTCAATCACTTGAATGGCAGCGGCCTTGGCATGCTCCATCGGAACCTGACCCATTGAACCGCTCCGATCAATCACCAAGCCGATGTTTAGCGGCAATCGCTGCGTATTCTGCACAACCTTTGGTGCTGTGACACTTACCTTGGCAATGAACTCGATTCCCTCTGAACCAACTGGCGAACGACTGATTTGACTGTTTAACTGCATAGTGTTTTTGATTCTCCTTATTTAACACTAGAACGTTTCTGTGTTTATTCTATACCTATTCTGATTGATTGTCAAATTAACGTTTAACTGTTAATTTTATGATGTGTACCTGATAGCTACCATCGATTACGGACGTCGGCGTAACCAATCTTCGAGCATATCGATTAACTGCTTGAGCTCCATGATTTCGCTTGCTGGTGCATTTGACGCCACCAAACGATCATATTGTGCGCGCAATACCGAGAGGTCTTTGGTAGAGAACCGACTCGAGAGATTTTTGGAGTAAAAGCTCCGTTTGCGGGTGAGCTCATCACGCCATTGACCCATCTCATTCGCCAGGTTCACATAAATATCGAATTGCGCATAAATCGTGCTCCGTTGATGCATGCGCAGCACAAAATCGCTGGCCTGATGATACTCACGCAATGCGTTTAGTCGTGAGGCCTCGGCCCGGACCCACGCCAAATCAATCAATGCAGCCTCGTGCTCGATTTGGCGATCGGCTGGTATGTCGCGCACCTGTGTCTCGGCCCGTATCTGTACCAGATACG
>Ga0315901_10005578_pt1 | contig 15299 bp, 11 predicted proteins | sample LakEriMetagenome_10_FD_203761 | JGI IMG/M metagenome (GOLD analysis project Ga0315901, IMG submission 203761) | Freshwater fungal communities from buoy surface, Lake Erie, Ohio, United States - Buoy 2 MA116 | ecosystem: Environmental > Aquatic > Freshwater > Lake | place: USA: Lake Erie, Ohio...
AGTGTCCTGCGTGCAGTTACAACCCTTACAGGTGGATAGGCCGATTGGCAGTAGCTGCCAAAGCTGCTTCTTTGAAAGCCTCGGCATAAGTTGGGTGCGCGTGACTCATTCTGGCGGCATCTTCTGCGGAGGCACGGAATTCCATCAGAGCAACGGCTTCTGCGATTAGGTCGGCTGTTCTGGCTCCTACCATATGCACGCCTAGGATTTCGTCGGTTTCTTTGTGTGCGAGGATTTTTACCATCCCATCCAAGTCCATACTTGCGCGCGCTCTGCCCAGGGCTTTGAATGGGAATTTCCCGACTTTATAAGGCGTTCCGGCCTCTTTTAATTGATCTTCGGTCGCACCAACTGCTGCAACTTCGGGCCAAGTATAAACCACGCCCGGGATGAGGTTATAATTGATGTGTGGGTGTTGGCCGGCAATGGTTTCTGCGACAAAGACACCTTCTTCTTCAGCTTTGTGTGCAAGCATTGCGCCTCGAACGACATCACCGATTGCGTAAATGCCTGGTATAGCTGTTTCTAAGTGATCGTTTACAGCGATTCTGCCTTTTTCATCGGCGCCAAGCCCAATATTTTCTAGGCCAAGGTTATCGGTATACGGACGTCGGCCGATTGCAACCAGGCAATAATCAACCTCCCAGTTAACTTTTTTATTTTCATCATCACGGCTTTGGGCAGTGACGGATACTTTTTTAGCGGAGGGTTTCACCTCTGTTACGGCGTGGCGCAGGTGAAACTGCATGCCGAGGTTTTTGAGGGATTTGGTAAGTTCCCGGCTACAATCAACATCCATGGTTGCGATAATTCGGTCCATGTATTCAACCACGTGTACTTCTGTTCCTAATCGAGCGTAAACACTTCCCAACTCCAGACCTATGACTCCTCCACCGATGACCACCATACTTTTGGGGACATTTTGGAGTTGTAGTGCTTCTGTGCTGGTAATTACCCGTTTTTTGTCATAGTTAAAGTTTGCGGGCATGATGGGTTTAGACCCAGTTGCGATAATCACTTTGTTTGTTTCCAAGACGGTTTCTGTTCCATCTGAGGCTGTAACTTTTATGGAATTTTTAGTTACGAAGGAGCCTTGTCCGTGGTGTACATCAATTTTATTTTTTTTCATTAGGAATTCTATTCCCTTATTATTTTCGAGCACGACGTCTGCTTTTCGCTTAATCATTTGCGGCATATTTACCTTAATGCTTCCTAGGTCAACTCCATGGGTGGAGAAGTTATGAACGGCATTGTGGTAATGTTCGGACGAGTCGAGCAGTGCTTTGGAAGGAATGCATCCCACATTCAGGCAGGTGCCACCGAGGGTAGGGTAGCGTTCGATAATGGCGGTTTTCATACCAAGTTGAGCGCAGCGGATGGCTGCCACGTAGCCACCTGGGCCAGAGCCGATCACAATCACATCGTATTGCATAAATATTGTTGTTTGCTAGCTTTGCTGATGCGGGTCAGCGGTTGAATTTTAAGATAAAATTGATTAGTGCAAAGGTAAATGCTGCAAGTGAAAACCGTGCAGGAAAATCTATTGATAGGGGGGAAATTGCTGACTGTTTTATAGTTAGAGGCAGAATGGTTATTGAGAGAAGGTTGACAGAAAATTTACTTCAGATGTAGCAATTTTAGCTAATTTTGCAAGGCTGTGGGGGTATGGGTAAAATAGAAGGTGATGAGTTTTTAGGGTTGGGTATTCCCAATTAAGCTAATTTTTTGAAACGAACGTTTCCCGTAGGGAGATTCGGATGAATAAATAAACTTGAATATGAAAATGAATCGATTGATGGGGGCTCTTTTGGTAGCCTTACTCCCTGTGTTTGGATATTCTCAGGGGATTGAATTTTTTAAAGGTACATGGGAAGAGGCTCTAGCGGCATCCAAGCGGGAGGGGAAGCCTATTTTTGTTGATGCCTATGCGGAGTGGTGTGGGCCCTGCAAACGGATGGCGGCGCAGACTTTTCCAGATCCCAAGGTTGGGGCTTTTTTCAACACTAATTTTGTGTGTTTGAAAGTAGATATGGAGAAGCGGGAGAATGCGACATTTGTTAGTAAGTTTCCGGTGAGTGCTTATCCTACACTTTTATTTATCGATGAGAATGGTGCTTTGGTTATGAAGCAGACCGGAGCCCAGGGAGTAGAGGGGTTGTTAGAGTTAGGGAAAAAAGCTCTTGGGAAAGCTGATAAGACGGAGGAATTGGCACAGCGTTACGAGGAAGGGGAGCGTGATTCCCTGTTTTTATTGCAGTATGTAAAAGCATTGAATCGTTCTGGAAAATCTTCATTGAAAATTGTGAACGATTATTTAGCGACACAGGCTGATTTTGGTACTCCTTTTAATTTGAGTTTTATATTTGAGGGGGCGACGGAAGCCGATAGCCGTGTTTTTGACTTGCTATTAAAGAACAAGGAGGCCTTGATTGCGCAGTATGGTTTGGATAAGTTTCATGCAAAGGTAGATCGTGCCTGTTGGGCTACTGTGAATAAGGCAATTGAGTTCAAGGATGAACAATTGTTAGCAGAGGCAAAATCAAAGAATAAGGCAGGGAACCCTGCAGCGTCTTCCGATTTTAGCAGGGAAGCAGATTTGAAGTACAGTGCGGCGACGCAGAATGCGAAGCAGTATCTGAAGGCGATAAAAGCTCGTCAGAAGTCTTTGGGTACTAGCGCTGCACGCTTATCTGAGATTAGTGCAGAGATGTTACAGACGTTTCCAACAGACACTAAAGTATTAAAACAGGCTGAGAAATGGGCAGCCAAGGCAGCAAAAACAGGTGGTCTTCCTGAATATTACCTTAATTGGGCTGAGATATTGAAACGGATGGGAGAAAAAGAGAAAGCGATTAAAGCGGCTCAAGAAGGCAAAAAAGCTATTGGAGAAAATGACAAGGGAGTGGGACCTAAGCTAGATTTATTCCTTCATTCTCTTGAACAGTAAGGTTATTTCAAATGAATAACTGTGCAAAAAACCGCTCTGGGGCAACTCAGAGCGGTTTTTTTGATTTAGGGTGTTAAGAGGTTATTTACTTTTTCTACTAATTCTTTGCGTTGCTGCACAAGTTGTTCTTGTTTGATTAGAGGCAACTTTTTAAACTTGTGGATAGCCAGCGTATTGTGGATAGCCTGTTGGTAGTATCGATTGAAATGCGTACCGATTATAGCGAGTAGTAGACAGGTGAAAAAATGCTGCCAACCAGCTAGGTATGGTGAGGTAAGCAGGAGTAATAGAGGAAAAGAAACGAAGGTGTTAAATAGTAGTTTTATAGTGGAGCCATAACCCGGATAAATATTGAAGCGTTTAAGAATCCAAAGGTGTACGTTGCAGCCCAGGAAAAGGCATCCTGTTTTAAATAGCAGGAATACAGGAGAAAAAAGGAATAGTAAAGTGATTAAGACTGGGTGGTATTTTTTTGCTATTCCAGCATCTGAAAGTTGATGGGCTTGAAGGGTCTGGAACCAATTCTCTAGTTGTTCCTGAAGAATGGTATTCTGTAAAAACAACGGGAGAAGTGATTGGCTACGGAAAAATTGTTGTTTAGGCGATACAGGAAATTCATTTTGGAGGATGGTTTCAAGTTGATTTACGGCTTTTTCGCCGGATTCGTTCTGGGTATCAAGGATTAGGTTTTGGAGGGCGTTTTCGAGTGACTGGGTGAGGGATTGTACAGTTTCGGTAGGATGAAGGAGATATGCAGGGAGCCAGTCTTTAACGACAAGCGGTTGACCGATTTGTACAATAGCATTTTGATTAGGCAAATAGGAGAGTCCTATTGGAATAATTTGCAAGCCTAATGATCCGTTTTGTCTGGCTTCTACTCCGAGTGCGATTCTTGCGGTGCCTGTTTTGAGTGGGCGGATGAATCGGTTGTTCCAGCTTACTCCTTCTGGGGCGACGAACAGGGCGCCTCCTTTTTCCAAGTGTTGATACGATTGTTCGAATGCTTTTTCGTTATCCAAGTTTCCGTCAGGTCCTACATCTTCTTTTCTTTTTATTGGGATACTGTATAGCCGTCGTAGAAGCCAGTTGGTAATGGGATGTTTAAACAAGCTATAATTGGCAAGGAAAAAGAGTACTCTTGGCAGGAAGGGGGCGGTAATAAAAACATCCATCATGGTAGAGGGATGGTTTACGGCTATAATAGTGGGTCGATTTATTTGATGCAGGTTTTTTCGGCCGAGGAGGACGAGTTGGTTGAACTGGGTAAGTAAGCTAATTCTGACCAATAGTCTAAAAAAATGGAAGAGGAGCCAAAGAAAGGGGCGGACTATTTTTAGGTCTGTCCGGATGGCATCAAATAAAAGAGGAGTCATTCAATCGTAGCTGTGGATAGAGGCTAGAAGTGGTACCTGAAAAAAAACAGGCAGCTCCGATACAAGAAAGGAGCTGCCTGTTGTTAATGGGCAAGCGAATAGGCTTTTAAATTAGAAGCCTGACTTGTTGCCTTCGATGCTGCCAGTGCCTGCTTTGCCTTCTGGGCGAGCTTTGTCTGCATCGCCAGCTTTAGCACCACGGAATTCTACGCGACGGTTAGTAGCGTTTGCACCGTTGGTATTAATGATTGAATTACCTTCTCCAGCCCAATCCAGCACCAAGCGCTCGCGAGCGATTCCATGCTGAGAAGTCAGGTGAGCGATTACCGCGTTTGCGCGGTTATAAGACAATACATTGTTGTATTTTTCAGAAGAAGTACGGTCTGTATTTCCGCTAACAACCAATTTCAGGGCGGTGTTGCTTTTCAACACTTGAGCCACTTGGTACAGCTTTTCGTACTCGCTTTTCTTAACAGTGTAGCTGTTAGCATCGAAGTTCACCATTGGGAGGAACCAGTCAGTTACAGAAGAAGAAGGAAGTTTGAAGTTAGCCAATTTAGCGTCTACGATACGGTTTACATCTTCTTCAGTTACAAAGTTAGGCTTTGGAACTTGAGCTACGCCCATTGCGTCCACTTTGTAACCTGGAGCTGAGTAAGGCTCTTTATCTTTGTAGTCTGGCACTTTATCGCCATCAGAGTCCAGTGTTACACCTTTAGTATCTACGCGAGCACCTGCTGGGCTGTTGTCTTCTTGGTCGATATCATCGATGATTCCGTCACCGTCTGTATCTGTGTTGTTGTAGATTGGACGAGCTTCCAAGTCGCTGATTGCTTTTGCTACTCCATCCAATGGATTTACCCAGTAGCGTGGTTCTGGCTTTGGTTGGCCAGTCACTTTATCTTTTCCACCCAAGTTGAAATTGATGGTCAAGTGTGGGTAGTTCATATTGTCGCGGTAGGTAGTAGAAGAAGTACCTGAAGAGATATTCTCATCGCCATCCAGCAAGTCACCTGGGCGACCGAACACAGAGTAGATAGTGTACTCAAGTCCGATGTTCACTTTTGGGCTCAGGCGATAAGCTAGGCCGAAACCACCATTCATGAACGAAGCGGTGTTAGAAACTTCACCTTCTGTGGCAGAGGTGCCAGCTACTACTACATTTTTGTAGTTAGTGGTATAGTTAACTGCACCGAGGCCAACGAAACCATTCAAAAGGAACTTGCGATTTGGCTTGTTCCAGATCAGGTTGTTCAGAGCGAGAACCAGTTCTGCGTTGCCGGAAACCCAGCTAATATCAGAAGAGCGAGTGTCTTTTGTGTTTTCGTTAAAGCCTTTTCCGAAAAGAGCGCCAGCGCGTACAGAAAAGAGGTGGTCGAGTGATTTACGCACGTGCAAACCACCGCCATAGCCTGGGAGTTTCGGACTGATATCACCATTTACGAATGGCATACCGAGGTGAACGCCCAATTCCCATTGGTCAGCTGGGGAAAAGGAGCGGTAAGGAGCAGCGTCTTGAGCTGACATTGAAAGAGCAGACGCGCCGAAGAGAAAAGTGAAAATTAATTTCCTCATTGACATAGGGTCACTGTTTGAGTGATGAAATGTTATTGAAAAAAACAGTTTTAATTACAAAAAAGAGCAATAAAACAGATATGGCTGGGAAAAACCCGAGCCAAGCGCAAAGTTCACAATAAATCTATTAAACTCCCAACTTTCTAAGCGCCAAAAATAGGGCAGATGCCGAAATATTTTTGGGATTTGGGTTGTTTTCGGCTACTTCTGCCATTGCTTTTCGGATGACGCCAGAAATATCCGAGAAAATAGCTTGATCGGTCATGGTTACATCGGGTTGCATTAGGTAGGCAAAAACACGTGCCATTCCGCAGTTAGCAAGGAAGTCTGGTATGACTCCTGTCTGGCTGTCTGCAAATTCGGCTGTCGGTCCGAAGAAGACTTCATCATCGACGAATGGAACGTTTGCCCCACAAGAGATACATTCAATCCCCCCTTTGAGGAGTCTGTCTACTTGGTCACGGGACACGATTTTAGAGGCGGCGCCCGGGATAAAGATTTGTGCCCCTAAGTCCCAGATTTGATCATTTACCTGTTCGAAAGGGAGCAGGTGATCTGCTTGGAGTTGGTTACCGTTTTTATTATTGAACAATTGTTTGATTTCATCGAGCGTAAAACCATTGGGTTGGATTAGGCCGCCAGCGCGGTCGATAATCCCAATAATTTTCACCCCTTCTTTGGCCAGGTAGCAGGCAGCGGCCGAGGCGACATTCCCCCAGCCTTGTATAATGGCTGTTTTTCCGGTGATCTTACTATTGTGGTACAGGTCGTAAAAATGGCGAACGGATTCCGACACACCGTACCCTGTGATCAAATCTGCCACGGCGTATTTATGACTACTTCCTTCTGGAACGTATTCAGGATCTTCCACTATTTTGGTACAGCCGTATCTTAATTGACCGATTACGTTAATTTGACTGCCTTCTGAGGGCTGGAGGTGTCCACGGACGATTCCTTCTTGTGGGTGCCAGAGTCCGAGGTCTTCTGTAATTGGAATAACGTCTTTAAGTTCGTCCACATTTAGGTCACCGCCGGTTCCGTAATAATGTTTTAGGAGGGGTAGGGCTGCTTTGTACCAGCGTTGCAAGACACCCCAACGGCGAGGATCAGCGGGATCGAAGTTGATGCCGCTTTTTGCTCCACCAATGGCGGGTCCTGCTACGCTGAATTTAATCTCCATCACTTTTGCGAGGGAGGTTACTTCTTCTTTGCTAAGGCCCTTTCGCATTCGGGTGCCTCCGCCCGCGGCTCCTCCTCTTAGGGAGTTGATCACAATCCAGCCCTCCGCTTCGGTTTCGGAATCATGCCATTCAAAGATGACTTCTGGTTTTTTTTGTTTGTATTTTTCCAGTAATTCTCTCATAAGATCATTTTTCAATAAAAAAGGCCTGTAATTACAGGGTGTTCGGTTAAAGCGGCGCAAATATCCGCTATGGAGGTGTTATTTAGCACAGGGAGTGCGTAAAAAGACCTAAAGGAGGTGAAATAAAGGTGGTTGAAGGGGTCATTGAGGTGAATTTGACTGGGTGGGCTCCCAATTTTCTGTTTAATGTCTGGTTTTTAGGATAAGTACTTTCTATTTTTCCGTCTATTTTTGCCCCATGTTGCAGAATTGGCTGAAGCCCTTACCGCTTGCAATTGCTGAGCAAGCGAAGAATACGTCGACCCATTTAATGGGCGGGCGGGTTATTCCCTACACGAAGGACCTACCGGATCTTAAGAAGACCCGCATAGCCATTATTGGATTTGAGGAAGAATCTTCTAACAAGGTAAGAGAAGCTCTTTATTCGTTTGCATGGTCGTTTCCACCTGCTACGGTTGTTGACTTGGGTAATTTGCGCAAGCCAGACACGGGCCATTTAATCCCTGTTTTGTTTGAGTTGATAACGGGAAAGGTGATGCCTATTGTAATTGGTGCGGGAGTAGAGGCTTCGAAGGCTCAGTTTTTAGCTTATCAAGAGGCGAAGGCTTTGGTTAATTGGGTGGTGGTTGATGAGCAGTTGGGGCCAGTTTTGGAGCAGCAAGGGTTATTGGCTCCGCGGCATGCTTTATTATTTCACTTTGCGCTTTTAGGAGCACAGATACACTTATTGCCATCAAGTGATCAGCAGTTATTGGAAAAGCATCATTTTGAAGTGCTGCGATTGGGGAGGATGCGCAGCGCATTGGAAGAGGCAGAACCTCTTTTGCGTGATGCGGACTTGTTGAGTATCCATCTCTCTTCTTTGAAGCAAAGCGAAGCATCCTCTGTGACAGTTTCACCGAGTGGCTTGTTGTTAGAGGAGGCCTGTCAATTGGCGCGATATGCTGGGATGAGTGATAAGCTGACTTCCTTTGGTGTTTATGGGTTGGGTGCGGATCGTCGTCTGGACACACAGAGCGTTCAATGTGTGGCGCAGTTGGTGTGGTATTTTATGGAAGGTTTTTTTAATCGAAAAGGGGATTATCCGGCTAGTTTAAAGGGGTTAAGTGAATATGTGGTGGAATTGCCTGCTTATAATTATCATCTGACTTTTTGGAAGAGTGAGTTGACTGGGCGTTGGTGGTTGCAAGTTCCGGTCACTTCAAGTTCCCGGCAGGAGCGGCACCGATTAATTCCTTGTTCTTTTCAGGATTATCAGATGGCTTGCCGACAGGAGTTGCCAGATCGTTTGTTTAAAGCGTTTAAGCGGTTCTAATTGTTTGGATTATGATGGTTTTAGACCAGCCCTTTTGGTTGATATTAATAGTGTTGTGGCCAGCTGCCTTTTGGTGGAAGCGCAAGAAGGGTAATGAGCAAGCTTCCGTGACGCTATCGTCCTCTGCTGGGGTTGGGGTAGGAAAGGGTAGGCGTATTCAATTTTTTCGTTATATTTCAGTGTTTCGGCATGTTGCGTTATTTTTATTAGTAGTTGCGATGGCACGTCCGCAAAAACATTGGACTACACAGAAGGTAGAGGGAGAGGGTATTGATATTATGATGGCTTTGGATATTTCGCCTAGCATGTTGAGTCGGGATTTTGAACCCGATCGGTTGAGGGTTAGTAAGAAAGTAGCGATTGACTTTGTTCAAAAGCGCCCGAATGATCGAATTGGCTTGGTGGTATTCTCGGCGGAGGCATTTACGCATTGCCCATTAACACCTGATAAACGCGTGGTTCAGCAGTTTATTGAGGAGGTAGAGGTGGGTGTTTTAGAGGATGGAACAGCGATTGGATTAGGATTGGCGACGGCTTTAAACCGATTGAAGGGTAGTTCGGCAAAGAGTAAAATTATAGTGTTGTTGACGGACGGGGAGAATACTGTTCCTGCGGTTTTGCCGGAGGATGCTGCCCAGATTGCGGTAGAAATGGGGGTAAAGGTATACACGATTGGTATAGGGAAGGAGGGCCTGGTGGAGTCACCGGTAAGTAGATTCCCTGACGGTTCGTATGCATTTGATATAAGACGAAGCGTTATCAATACCCAGCTGTTAGAATCAATCGCCCGGATCACAGGAGGGCGGTTTTTTCGGGCATATTCTGCGTCAGATTTAGTGGAGATTTACGATGAGATTGACCGATTAGAGAAAACAAAGGTAGAAATAACAGAGTATAGACAGTCTGCTGATTATTATCAATGGCTAGTAGGGTTGAGTTTGTTTGTATTGGTAATTGAGTATTTAATTAGGTGGTTTTTTGTTCGAACGGTAACACCATAACTGCATTTTGGTTAAAAACAGTGGGTTGCTTTTGATTGGTAGGGCATGCTTAAAAAATAATTTCTCGAAAAAGCTTGTTTTCGTTTAAAAATTTGTTTTATCATTGTGAGCTCTATTTTTTCATTAAAACCTAACGCATATGGAACCGCTGCACCCACCTACTTCCAGCGCCAACAGCTCCCATTACGAAGTCAATAGCCCAAGTATGTCCAATGATGCCGCTAAGCTGCAGCATCAGCGTTTATTTCAGCGAGGAATGCGTTGGTTATGTGGAGGGGTTGGACTCCTGGGACTAAGTTTAGTTATCAACTTTTTACTTTTTCAGTCGGATCAATCCTTTACCTGGTTAATGTACGGGATGACTTCTGCGGGGATTTTATGTTTGATTAAGAGTATGGCTGATATTTTTGGCTTTTAGAATGGTGCGAGACGTAGTAGCCCGAATTGATAAATAGACATGAAGGTTTTATATGTGTATTTGTTTTTGCTGTTTGTCCCCTGTTATCTTTGGTCACAGCCATTGAGAGTAGTTACCTACAACATTCGTTTGGATACTCCGGCCGATGGCTTGGATCGATGGGACAATAGAAAAGAGGCAGTAGTTAGCTTCCTATTGGAACGTCAGGCTTCGATTATTGGACTTCAGGAGGTATTGCCACAGCAGTTACTTTATTTAGAGCGGTACTTAACAGGGTATTGGCGTTATGGGGTAGGTAGGGAAGATGGAAAGGCAAAGGGTGAGTTTGGGCCATTGTTCATTGATACCAACAGAATGGAGGTGCTCCAGGCAACTACCCAGTGGTTATCTATTACTCCGGAGTTGCCGGGGAAGGGCTGGGATGCCGCTTGTGAGCGAATGGCCGCCTTTGTGTGGTTGCACGATCGAGTATCAGGTGATACAATAGTGGTCTGTAACACGCATTGGGACCATATTGGAGGCACAGCGCGCATAGAGAGTGCCAAAATGATATCAAGTAAGTTAAGTGCCCTTGTTGAGGGGGGAAAAAAGGTATTACTTTTAGGGGATTTGAATACTCCGCCTACTGGAGAGCCTATTTTGCTTTTGCAGCAGGAATTAGTGGATAGTTGTCCGCTTGAGCGAAGTGAGGAGGGGACATTTAATGGTTTTGATCTTAATCGAAGTCAGTTTCCCCGAATCGATTATGTGTGGTACAGTCCAGGTAGCTACCGAAGAGTGCATTACGAGGTGCCGCATCCGATGGTCAGAGGTCGACATGTATCTGATCATTTTCCAGTGGTTGTCGATTTCTCAAATTAGAAACTTGTCTCTATGGGGGTCATTCTTGCTTAGGGAGCATAAGCCAAAGTCGGCCGTAACTGTTAACGCCTTTGGCTGCTTCTAATCCTTCTTGACCTATCCCGGAATAGAGGTCCAGTCTTTTGGTTGTTTTGATTGCTCCTCCGCGGTCTTGTGCGAAAATTATTCGATATTCATAACAGGTGACATGACCGGTTGTGCGGTCGCACACAGGTAGTTCTGCCAACAGGGTGGCACCGATAGGGATGAATCGGGGGTCAATGGCTGCGGAGTAACCTGCTGTGAGAGGGAAAGTACCGGAGCCGAGTACTTCATTACCCACCTTTGTAAAAAACACATAGCTGCCGCCGGGGCCTTTAACAGAGCCTCCGAATCCAAGGAATTGTTTTTCACCATCTGGGAATTGCACCAAGCACGATCCTTGAAGTTGTGCATTGCGGAGTTCTTTTTTGCTTTTAATCCAAGCAAGTTCTAAGCCGTGATTTGCTAGTGCACCTTGATCAATGGCGGCTGGCGACGGCACCGGAATATTTCCGATCTCTTTTGGCCACCGGAGCATGGGTACAGAGTACTCAGGTGTTTTTGTTTTTGAGGCTGTAATAATAGGAGTATAATATCCAGTTATTCGAACTTTGTTTTGGTTGAGATCGGTATTTACTTGATAAAAGTCAAAGTAAGAGGAAAGGGCTCCCCCCGGTTGAACGGAGCAGGCTTGAAGTAGCTTGAGTGTATGGGCCATTTCATCGCGTTCAATTCCTGGGACTAGCTCTTTATTCGTTTCGCTTCGCTGCAGGTATTGGAGTTGGTGTTGCAGCGCTTTAAGCATGTCGCCTCCGAAGCCTACGGCTAGAGCTGTATCTGGCTGAACGGGAATCAAAGCATTGCTTACGGCACGAGGGGTAGGTGGGAGTTGACGAATACTATCTTGGTACACCAGTGGGCGCAATGCTGGGTAGGCTGGTTGCCTTGGTTCTGGGTGTTGCTTGCAGAAAGCGGCCCCCAGCAAGAGCAATGCGGTTGGAATGGTGTAGTTATGTTGCATCAGAAATCACCTTCTTTTTCCCAGCGTGCGATCACCGCAGTGGCGAGGCAGTTCCCTACCAAGTTAGTGGCAGTCCTTGCCATATCCATCAATACATCGACGCCCAGGATAACTTCTATGGGCCAGTCAGGCAGTCCAAATTGAGAGCAAGTGCCTGCCAGAATCACCAGAGAGGCTCTTGAAACCCCTGCTACTCCTTTACTCGTGAGCATCAAACTAAAAACAATGAGTAACTGTTGACTCCATTCCAGGTGAATGCCTGCCGCTTGTGCAACAAAGATTGTTGCTAGTGAAAGGTAGAGGGTAGATCCGTCCAGGTTGAAGCTATAACCGGTTGGCAGTACGAAAGATACTATTTTTCGAGGTACTCCAAAAGCTTCCATATTTCTGAGAGCCATGGGTAGTGCGGATTCGCTGGAGGAGGTTGCAAATGCCAAAGTCGCTGGTTCTTTTACGGCGGCTATGAACTTTTTAACTGGAATTTTCAGCCAGATCATAAGGGGTACAAAGACAATCAAGATAAAAACAGCCAATGCGCCATAGAGGGTAAGGACCAGTAACCCTAAATTTTTCAAGATGCCAATTCCCTTATCACCGACCGTGTAAGCGATGGCGCCGCCCACTGCGAAGGGGGCCATCTTCATTACAAGATCTGTAAATTTAAACATTACCTCAGCAAGCGACTCCATAAATTCCATCATGGGGCGTTTATGCCCCTCCGAAACAAACATGAGGCCAATAGCGAAAAGGATAGCGAATACTACCACCTGCAACACTTGTCCATCCGCGATGGACTTGGCGATGTTTTCGGGGAAAATGTGTAGGATTAGGTCTTTCCAATCGCTTTTTTTAGCAGGCTGTACAAATTCTGCTTGTTTGCCATGGTAATCAACGTTCAAGCGAACGCCTTTCGCTGTGGAGTCTACTGCAAAGGTGAGCTGTTCGGGTTCGATGGTTCGTTTTTCTGCGATAGGAGGTTTGGGGATGCCATCGCCAGCGCGGCTATAGTTGATGGCAGCCAGGCCGATGACCAGTGCTATGGTAGTTACTACTTCAAAATAGATCAACGCTTTAAGGCCCATCCTACCCACCTGCTTAAGGTTTGAATGGCCGGCAATTCCAATCACCAAGGTAGCGATAAGGAGAGGCCCAATGATGGTTTTAATTAGTTGGATAAATATTTTCGAGAAAATATTCAGGTGTTTGGCAATAACTGGGAAATCGTATCCAAACTCACCACCTACGAGCATGCTAATAAAGATCCAGAATGTGAGGGTGCGGTCTTTTTTAGCTGCAACAAGAGTCCCTAAAAAGGCCCATCGGAGGGTGGCTGGTAACCAAAGAGGTAGAGAAACCCACTCGAATGCTTGAAGTGTGGTAGCTATGGCGGCCGCTATAAACGCAATCACTGCGGCAATGGTCATCGATTTGTTCATAAATTTTGGAAAGATGCAAACGCTAAGTTGGGCGAAAATAGGCAGTATTTTTTTATTCCGCGCACCTGAGGGCAATTGTTCCATTATTATCCATCTTAAAAGTTCATTTTTGTCTGGCAAGTCCGAAGTGTGAGAGGCTCAAACTGCCATTTTGTCATTTTTGCAGGAGAGGCACAATCTTTGAAAAAAGCAAGACTGTATCCTTGAATACAGGTTAGGCTGATTTTTGTAAGGCAAGAGAGCGTTGTTCTTTCCAATACGACCAATTTTGGCAGCCTCATCCGATTCAAAATTGCGCTCTAAGTACGTCCATTTTATCATTTAACACAAATAAGCAACTATGCAAAAAGGTACTATCTCCGTTCAGACCGAGAATATTTTTCCTATTATTAAAAAGTTCCTCTACTCTGACCATGAGATATTTCTTCGGGAATTAGTCTCCAACGCAGTGGATGCCACCTCTAAACTAAAGGTATTGGCCCAGCGGGGAGAGGTGACCGGAGAGATTGGGGATACAACAGTGGAGGTGATTTTAAAGCCAGACGAAAAGCAGTTGATTATCCGGGACCGTGGAATAGGTATGACAGAAGAAGAGGTATTAAAATATCTGAACCAGATTGCCTTTTCTAGTGCGGCAGAATTTTTAGAAAAATACCAAGATAGCAGCGTTATTGGTCATTTTGGCCTTGGTTTTTATTCGGCCTTTATGGTTGCTTCTAAGGTAGAGGTGCAAACCAAATCTTGGCAGCCGGGTAGCCAGGCAGTCCGGTGGACTTGTGAGGGATCTCCAGAATATAGCCTTGAGCAGATTGATAAAGCAGAGAGGGGTACCGATATTATTTTACATATCAGTGAAGAAAATGAGGAGTTTTTAGGCAAATCCAAGGTGGAAGAGCTATTGGAGAAGTATTGCAAATATCTCCCGGTTCCAATTCAGTTTGGAATGAAGACAGAATATTTTGAGACGGGAGAAGGGGATGATAAAAAGGAGGAAACCCGGGAGGTGCCAAACATTATCAACAATCCTACCCCAATTTGGAAGAAATCACCCAATGAATTGTCGGAAGAGGACTACAAGGCATTTTACCGGGAACATTATCCGATGTCGCCGGACCCTATGTTTTGGATCCATCTGAACATTGATTATCCATTTAATTTGACGGGTGTGCTTTACTTCCCTAAGTTGGGAAATGCAATGGAAGTGTCTAGAAACAAGATTCATTTGTATTGTAACCAGGTTTTTGTTACGGATGATGTTCGTAACATCGTACCGGAGTGGTTGCAGTTGTTACACGGCGTCATTGACTCCCCAGATATACCGTTGAATGTATCGCGCTCTTACCTGCAAAGTGACGGTAATGTTAAGAAGATCAGCGATTATATTGCGAGGAAAGTAGCTGATAAACTACATGAATTGTACAAGCAGGATCGCGCGGCATTTGAAGAGAAATGGAAAGATTTGGGTGTATTTGTCAAGTATGGGATGGTCGCTGATGAGAAGTTCCAGGATAGGGCGCGACAATTTGCGTTTCTTTCCAATACAGAAGGGAAACACTTTTTATTGGAAGAATACAAAGATCAAATTAAAGAATTACAGACGGACAAGCATAATAAGGTAGTAGCGATTTACACCAATGATCCAGCCGGCCATGATGCCTTGATTCAGGCCGCCAAACGTCGCAATTACGACGTCTTGGTGATGGATACCGTACTGGATAATCACTGGATGCAGCATTTGGAGTACCGCGCTGAATTAGGTTTCCTGTTTGTACGAATTGATTCTGACACGCTGGATAATTTGGTGCAAAAGGAAGAGACAAAAACATCGGTGTTGAGTGAACAAGAAACGGAAAAGGTAAAAAAGACGTTTGAAGAAATTGTAAAAGGCGGCTTTGGCACCCAGGTGGAGTGTAAACCTTTGGCACCAGATGATGCTCCCGTTAGTATTACAAAGCCGGAGTTCATGCG
>Ga0315901_10005581_pt1 | contig 15294 bp, 19 predicted proteins | sample LakEriMetagenome_10_FD_203761 | JGI IMG/M metagenome (GOLD analysis project Ga0315901, IMG submission 203761) | Freshwater fungal communities from buoy surface, Lake Erie, Ohio, United States - Buoy 2 MA116 | ecosystem: Environmental > Aquatic > Freshwater > Lake | place: USA: Lake Erie, Ohio...
TATAAAAGGTATTCTTTTCGCCTTCTCAGCGGTATAAAGGCGTCTAGACGGAATAGGCTGGCTACGGCTGAATTCGGAAAATTTTCCCTGTAGCGAACCAAATCGCTCGATCGAGGGTCTGGCTGAAACCGCCGTAAAGCCGATCTAATCGGCTCTCGTCATCAGGTAGGGGCGTATGGCGTCGAGTTACTTCAAGAACACCAAGAGCCTCTACGGGACTCGTGGGGCGGAGATCAATAAACGGGAGCTGGCGGTGGGGAAGACCAAGGTCACCCTCTACCAGCGGAAAGACAATGGCTCTCCCTCCTGGTACTTCAAGATGAGGGTCAAGGGGGAGCGTCAGTACTACAAGCGGAGCCTCAAGACGACGTCCTTCACTGAGGCGAAGGAGTTGGCGGAAGAAAAGGTCATTGAGCTGCTTGGGGCGATCAAGGCTGGCGATAAGATCGTCTCGCCGACCCTTCAGGAAATCTTCCGCCAGTACCGAAAGCACCTTGAGGATTCTGTTCGGCGAGGTCAGCGTCGAACTTCCACCATCAACAACCTTTTCAGCCGCCTCAATACGGGACAGCGTTTCATCGCCGCCAAGTTACCGTCTGGGATGAACACCAAAGTCGGTACGCTCGACGGAACCGCCTTCGACGAGTATCTGGTTTGGCGAGAGGCTGAGGTTCGTGGAAAGACCAAGAACCAAGCAACCCTTTCGATGATCAGAGACGAACTGATCGTCATTCGAGCGGCTTTCAAATGGGCGAATAGCCAAAAGCTGGCTCCGACGAAGTCCATTCCCGCTTGGACTCCGTTCAAATCACCAGAGGTTAGGCGTCAGCGTTTTACTCGGACGGACTACAACAAAGTCACCAGCATTTTGACCGCTTGGGCGAGGAAAAAAATAAAGGATGAGAAACAGCGGTACTACACACAGATGGTTCGCCACGGTTTCTTGATCATCGCTAACAGTGGTCTTCGAAGCGGCGAACTGTTCGGACTTCGAAATTCGGATGTGGAGGTCGATTCTGAAAAACAAGAAGTCAAAATCCGTGTTCGAGCCGAAACCACCAAGGTGAAGCAGGAACGTCGGGTTGTTCTAGCGGCGGTAGAACCGACAGGGAAGGGTGAGGGGTCAACAAGCGTCAACTACCTGATTCGGTGGTTGAACGAGCACCAGTTACATAAAGATCGAAAGCACTTCGTTTTTTCGGACTATGACGACGGCTTATCTAGCGGTAGGGAGCGGTTCTACGACTCGTATAAGAGTCACTTTCGCCCTCGGTTGAAGAAACATGGGCTTGAAAAATTTGACCTTTATCACTGTCGCCATATGTTCATCACGTTCAGGCTCGAGGCTGACCAAAACATCTACAAGATCGCCAAGGCGACAGGAACGTCACTTACCCAAATAGAAAAAACGTACAGTCATCTTTTAGCGGAACAAGCGTCGAGAGAAATTCAACAAACTCGGAATCGAGTTCCATCGAGTGAAAAAACTAAAGTGAATACTACGAAACCGTCCTCTGGCGGAGCCAGCGGTTGATGTAGACAAAGAAAGCGACAGCCGCTATACCAGAATTTCAGTTCTCGAACGCTAATAGACTCCGATCGATGTTACCCAAAGGTGAGGAGAGCAAATGAAAAAGCGGTCGAAGGCGAAGTCGAAGAAACGGTCATCCCGAAAGGGTCCTGTCATCTTAGAAGGCGACTATCTTCCTGTCGGGAAAAAAGGATCCAATGAGGTATTGGAGACTCGCTACGAAAACGGGAAGCGGATCACCGTCACCAGTACCCAGCGGAACATCAAGACGATCGCTCGAAAGATGAGACAGGGGCGGTCGGTTCCCGACTTCCTACCCGATGGGATGTCTGATGACTTTTACGGAATGACTGGACGGGATCTTGGTCTTATCGCCGCTGGTGCTCGCCAGAAATCGGCTGAAGCGTTCCTCGAACTGGGGCGCTACGTGAATTTTGCTTACGAACTCTGGTACGAGCCTTGGAAAAAGGTCGGTCGGAAACAGAAAAAGCGGCTCAAGGAAGCGGTCGAAGCTGAGACGAATTGGACCGACTTTCTTGATGAGCTGGGGTATGGCGACTTCAAGCGATACAACAAACAGATTCGCCAGCTCGCCGCCATTGGAAAGAAATATGACGCTCTCAAGACCTACTTGGACCGCCTACCTGATTCCCAATCCGCTCTGTACACCTTGGTAAATAAGGTCGACAAGGATCAGGACTTCGCCTCGTTGCTCCAGCAATGTTCAAAAGACTTCACCGCCGCTGATGTGAAGAAGCTGTTCCCCAAGAACACATCCTACGAACCACCCCTTCGAATCAGTATCCCGCTGGCTGAGGCGGATCAGGTCGAAAACGCTTTATTGTTCGCCGTGGCGTTACATCTTGGAAAGGACAAGCCCGACCTTCAGACCGTCGCCTTCAATGGGCTGGTCAAAATGCTCAAGAAGTTCAGAGAACCGAAGCACAAACTCAATGATCAACCGCTTTTTCGATTCACCAAGAAGTTCGTCGACTCGGACGAATTCAAGAATCTTATGACTCTCTACAAAAAACTCGTCAAGGAAAAAAACGAACAGGACTTCAAGGATTGGAAAACCTTGGATGAACCTCGGTTTGACGCTCTGGGTAAATTGTACGGAGCGAAAAAGCGGGACTTTTCGAAGCTGAAGGTTTGATCCAAAACACGGAATTTTTTCCGAATTTCCGCCTCCTGAGCCGTAACGAGTTACCTAGGTTTTATATATATAGTAAGAGTGGTAGCGGAAAAGACTCTAGAACAACACCGTTCACAGCGTAACGGGAGCTACGAAGGCTAACGCTCAGCCAAGACTTGGATCCTATGGCTGGGCTATTCAAGCGTTCGCTACAAGTAACAGGAATGTAACTACCACTCGTATCTAGTTACTGGTGGCGGATCTTTTTGGGCGTGGTTTTTGAGTGGAGTAGCTGAGGAGGCTCAATAGGCGAAGTCTTACCCAAAAGAAACTGAATGGAAAGATGAATGACTGACCGACAACAACTAACCGAACTGAATACTGAGTTTGAGCGAAGACTAAAGCTGAAAGAAGATCAGTTTTACGCCATCCCAAACTTACCCAAGAAAAGATCACTCTCAGCCAAACAACAGACCCTAGAAGATCAAATTCAAGAGTTCAGTCTTCACTCCCAGCGAGATCATCTTCTCCTAGCGGTAACTCTGGTAACGCTGATACCTGATGATGACCGTGGTATCGCTTACGGTGAAACGGAAGAGTTTCGGTCGCTGTGGGATAAGTTCTTGATCCAAGCCTTCGCCGCTCATCTACCCAAACGAAAACGCCATTACATCATCTCGTCGGTCTATCACCTTCACACAAGCCCAACGATTCACTTTCACGGGATCATCGCCATCCCTCACGAACTCGCTCATCTAGTTTGGAAAGACGGTGAACTAAAAAACGCAATCACAAGAACTTTCAAATCTTGGCGAAAGAACGAAAAGAACACTCGCCCCACAACCATACGGAACGTTCACGTCTCCCGTATAGCCAACACTCAAGACCAGCTATCTCAGCCCTATACCCGATTCGGTGGTGATGCTGCTCGTGACTGGTTGGAATACGCCGCTGGGAAAAAGCCAAGTTCTGAAATCGCTAAATACCTTCGTAGTTCCAAAACACTAACGAGCGGTAGCGACATAAATGGCGAATCACTTCTTCTTCACACTTCACCCAAGTAAAGCCAAGTTCAAGCCAAAAGGCTCCGCCACTCATTACGCCAGGAACAAAGGCGTGATGAAGCTGAACCCTGATCTCGCTCGCTATATCGCTAACTGTGTGAAGTTAGGTGACGAGGAACCGTCGCTGTTTGTCTGTGGCTGGCTGAACCGTAAAGAAAACGTGATGAATGTGGGCTTTGAAATTCCTCGTGACGAAGCGGCAGAACAAGCCATGGAGTTACAAGCGAAGGAGCGAATCCACCTAGATGACTTTTTTCACGAGGAATAGCGAATGAAATTGACGCTGGTGAAAGATGAAGGAGGAAATACGGAAAATTGTCCGTCTTCCAAAACGAAAGAAGATCAAGAGATGGCGTACCTGTGGGAACGCCTCAGTACGAACAGTCATGGCGACAGTGAAGCGGTCCGCCAAACCATCCTAGCGAGGATGGTCTACCTGACCTATGAACGAGTCGCTCGCTTACCTAAATACTAGTTACGAACTGACCACCCACGGAGACCCTTATGACTAGACCAACCAACGCTATCAAGAACCTAACTACTTCATTCCGTATCACCAGCGATATGGATGACTACATTTCTGAAGCCGCTGACCTTGTTGGGGCGACAAAAGGCGAACTCTATCGCCTCGGTGCTTACGAAACAGCGAAGGAAATTCACAACAACCCACAAGTTCAAAAAGAACTTCGAATTCAGTTCGCCGTCTGATGAAAAATAAGAAGAAAAGCAAACCAACCTATCCAAAGCCACTGTCGAAGAGGCTGGTGACGGCTTTCGCCGCCAAGCATCATGCTCTTCGCCCAATGATCTTCTGGGAGAAGGCGAGGGTGTGGGACTGGCGTGACCTTCTCCATGATGACTTCGGAAAGCCTAATAGGGAATTGTTACTCGAGCGGCTCAGTCAACTTCATCTCTACTTCTCCGACGACGCTGTGACGGATAACAAGCGGTCGATGGTGATGATCGTTAAGGTTACCGTCCCGACCCAGCGAGACTGGCTACGAATCTGTGAGAAGTACGGCTACGAACCCGACCTCATGGACGAAGAGTCACTTGAAGTTGAGGTTAGTGATAATGAGTAATCCAAAGCCGCTGACGCCATCTGAAACCGCCCAACTGATCGCCACATTGTCTCGCCGTAAACAAGAGCTGAAGGTATATCGGTACGATGATCTTAACAGCCGTGAAAGGGACAAAGTAGTTGGCGAGAACGTTGCCTCGACGTGGCTGATCATCGGGGAGACGAAAAAATGGCTTTGAAACCATTCAAGAAGTTTTTTTATGAAAAAACTCGTGACGCTAATGTACAGAGAGAAGCAGCTGCTCCGCCCTATACCTGTGACGGCTCGATCTACAAACCGTATGGGGTAGTCAGGGATAAGGAGACGGGAAAGTTCACTGAGGTAAAGCGACGAAAACGATAGTCACCTCGTTTTTATCATCTTCCTAGTCATGCCCTCCATCATCTCATATCGAAGTTTGAAAACATCACGTTCCGCTCTGTGTAGAACGACATCAGTCATCACTTTGTTGCTATCAAGAAGTTTCACTACGTTATTGATTCGTTGTTTCTGTTTTCCTATCGCCAATCTTTTTTCATCGCGAGAACGAGTCCTCTTCTCACGCTGCGATTCTAAACTTCGTTTCGCTCTTTTATTGGTATAACCGAGCGGAGTGGTCAGTGAGTGCGCGAATGACGGAGCGTTACTGGTTGTATCGGACTTGTCCCGTCGTTTTTCGTCAGCTACTACTTCGTCTTTATCTTTACCATATCTCAACACCCATTTCAGACCCTCACAAACGGATTGAGCGGTACATTCTTTTTCAAATCCGTTGTAGAACCGCACCCAGGAAACAAATGCTAGAAATCCTTTAGTGTGTTTCAAGGCGTGAAATATCGGCTCGCCTTTTTTTGTTACTTTAGCGAGAAGTACACGTTCCTTTCCTTGTCCAAAGTCAAGTTCATAGTACTCGCTGTTTTTATAGTCGAAGATTATTTTTGTATAACGGACAAGCAGGTTATACGCGAGTCGATCAACTTCCTTTTCAAAGAACTCATAGCCAATACGGAAGGGTTCTATTTCGTATTCAAACCGCTTTCTCTCCGCCTCTTCTTTTTTGCTTTTTTCTGCTGCCAGCTGTTCGGCGGTCTTCAGTGAGTTTTTCTTTTCCTCGAAAGCGGCGTTGAGAGCCGATGTCAGAGCCTTTGTCTTGGACGAACGTTTGACTTGTTTTCTCATGTCTCTCACGCCTCTTTCGGAGATACAAAACTAGTACTTGTGGAACCGTAAAAACCTTATACAGAAATACTGTAAAACAGCGAGTTTTCGAAGGCGAGAGATTTCGGGTTTATGGAACCAGCGATACGAGTTCGGTCATCTACGACGCTTACCTTTCTTTTTAGGAAAGGTGATGACGTTGTTGGTAGGCGAGGTGGGCTTCTTTGGCGGAGATTTACGCTTTCGTTTCCTAACGGTCGCCTTTTTCATATCGCTCAAGTAGCTGACACAGACGTCATTCATACAGGCGCGAAGGTAGTACAGCCAAGTATCCTTACATACATTTATCCAACCGCCGTTGTATCCATAAGCCCCATGTATACCTACGCTCCAATCTTCCTTTCCCGCCTCCTCATCATTATTCCTCCGAGTAGACCGTATGGAAACGACTTTTTCTACGAATTTATGGGGCGGGACATAAACTTCCTCAAGTGGGTTTCTCAGGTCGATACCAGTTTTCGTAACGAGCCGTAGTTTGTCGTTCCAATGGTGTAACACAATACAGTCGACACCCTTGTGCTTACGACTTACTAGAGCATTAGTGAGGAGTTCATAGAAAAAAGCTTTGTAAATTTCGTCGTCCACAACCGTGTTTACCCCTTTATTCGCCACCCTCTAACCTGCTTCGTCTTTCTGACAGCGTTTCACCCTCATAAACCCAGTACCTCGGACCTGTGACGGAACTCGAATTCCAGCCATGGTCTCGGTTCAACAGCTTGAGAGACGACTGGGTAAGCGAGGTCACTTCGCCCTCGAATTCTACGTTACGGTCATCGACGACCTTCGCCGTGACGTTTTCGTCCCTCACAAAGTGAAGAACCGCTCCGACGGGAATATCGACAGACGAAAACGTGAAGTTGGACCGTCGGGTTCGTTCCTTGTCCAGAGACTGTTGTTCTTCTGGGTCTTCGACGAAATCTCGATTCGGCGTGATGTTCTTTAGCTCGACCAGCTTCAGAATCGACAAGACACGCTCAGGATTTATTCGGAAAAATTCCCGCTTTGGATTTACCCGATGGTCGCCGAAGCCTTCGAGGATGTGTTTTTCGACCTTGACCGAATCCGTCACTTCACAGGCGTAGTAGACCTCAAAGGGAACAGGAACACCTGAGTGAGCGGAGAGCGAACGAACACGCTCTTCAAGATTCGAAGTCCGACCAATTTTCACTAGGTCGGGGATCACTGGATTCGTCAGGATGTAGATGATTTCGCTCATTAGGGTGACCAGATCCTCTATTGGGTATAACGCCGCCGATTCATTTATCGCCGTCCTTTCCGCCACCAAGTAAGCAGCTCAGCAGGTGATAAACCGAGCAGCTCCGATGGTAAGCGTATCCCTATCGTTTTCAGGCGTTCATAGAATTGTGACTCATCGGAGAAGACGCCAAGCCATGTAAATTCGGGTCCGTGCCCCGAGATCAAAGCGTAGCCGCCAATCAATGCTGCTCGACCGTCCTTGCTTACAATCGGATACTTGACCACACTCGGAAAGTAATCGCCCCCCAACGAATCGAAACCTTCTTCCGAGATTCTTTCGGTTATGAAATTTATTCGTTCCTCGTCGTCAATTTTCTGATTGGACGGAAGTCCAACCCAATCACGAAGATTCCTGTCGTTGAATTGATCCTTCGACATCTCGTCGATTGACACGCCAATAAGGTCCTCACTCGCCTTTAGTAGTTCATCGAGCCCTTCATTCTCGAGCCATTCGTATACTTTCGAGATTTCATCTGGCGGCGGTAGTCCTTCATAGCATCGTAAAGCCGCTTCTTTCAGGAGGACGCCAACTTGTTCTCGGTTCAGATACGCTGGCTTTACCATGGTGATGGTCGTTCCGTAAATTTATCTACGTTGGGATAAAGAGCGAAGATAATTTCGGTCACACACCGTTCCGCTGGACTGTGTAGTTCTTGTAGAGCTGGTTGAAGATGAGATTCTTCATCGAAGGGTTGTCCTCCATCTTCTTGTAAAACTCGAAACGCTCGTTGATGAAGTCGACCATCATCCCTTCGAACATCTGTTTGAAGAACATCTTCTTGTTAGCATCGGTGTTATCGCCATTCATGTATGTTTCGACCTCGGGATTTTCTACCAGTCGCTTTTGAAGCCGACTCAGGTCGACACGGTCATCTTCGGTAAGGTTCACGCCGTACTTGGTATTCACTTCGGCGATGATTTTCGAAAGAAGATCATGTTCGGGTTCTCCGACGCCGCCAGCACCGAAGGTCGGTGGCGTGACGATAGTGGGGTTAGGAACTGGTGATCCAACATGGTCATGAGTTATTTGTATACGGAGCGAATCCAGATCGATCGTATCGGACACATCGAATCTCTCGACGTCTCGCTTCGGGAGTTTCTTATTCAGGAACTTGAGGAATACGAACGTCTTTTCGAGTTCAATGTCCTCGAAGTTCATGATTTGTGAGAGGTAACCGTACATTCGTATGTACGATTGAACTTTTGATCGATAGTCCTCACGTTTCTCTTCGTCTTCGATAGCTCGGAACTTATCAACAACGTGGTCAAGTATCGGATGGAGTTCGCCTTCATCCCGTTCTCGGTCGTAGAAAATCTTACAGAAACTATTGACGTTCTCTTTCGTGTAGAGGTGAAACTCGAAGATCTCTCGTTGGCTATCGTATAGGCGGTTCGGATCGGTTTCGCCTTCAAGGATCGTGGACTGGTAGAAACGCTGGAAGGACTCTCGGACTTCCTCGGGTTCGTTTAGGAAATCGAGGACAAATGTCTGAGTTTTTCCTGACGTCGTTCGGTTGAGTCGGGACAGCGTCTGAACACATTGGACACCGCCCAGCTTCTTATCCACGTACATCGACTGGACTAAAGGCTCGTCGAAGCCTGTCTGGAACTTATTCGCCACGACCAGAAGGCGATACTGTGGGTTCTTGAGACCCAGCGGTACGTTACCTTCGTGTCCTACGGTTTGGTTACAGCCTTCCTCGGTGTACTTATCGCCGTCTACCGTTACCTCACCAGAGAAACCGACGAGGCTACGGTACTTGAGTCCACGCTCCTCAAGTTGGCGGTTCACTTCATGGAAGTACCAAACACAGTGCTTTCTGGACTGAGTAACGATCATCCCTCGTGACCGTCCCTGAATCTCTTTTGATCCCTTGTCGATCCAGTGATCCAGCATGATCTGGACCTTGTTCCGAATCGTCATTTCATGAGCGTCGACGAAGCGAACGAGTTCTCGCTTTCCCTTTCCAGTCGGAATCTCGACGTCACCGTCTTTGGTCTGTTTGAGTTTGAAATACCGCTTGTAGGTGGTGTAGTTCTGAAGGACGTCGAGCGTGAACCCTTCATGAATGGACTGGTACATCGAGTAGACATCAAACGGAACAAACGTACCATCAGCCGTTTTCGTACCGAATAGCTCTAGCGTCTTTTCCTTCGGTGTACCTGTAAAGCCGAAGAATGAGATGTGATCCTGGCGTCCTCGGCTACGAATTTCTCGTCTGAGCATTTCTTCATAGTCGTAGCCGTCGGCGTCATCCTCGTCATCTCCGTCCAATTTCGAGAGTGACTCTTTCAGACCCTTGGAGAGTTCGCCTGACTGGCTGGAGTGAACCTCGTCGATGATCACAGCAAATTTACGATCACCTAACGCTGAGATCGTTTTTGAGATATGGGGAAATTTCTGAATTGTAGCGACGACAATATCCTTCCCCTGTTCGAGGTACTCCTTTAGCTCTGCTGAGTTGAGTCCTCGGGTGGTGAAGACAACTCCATCGGTCTGTTGGAGTGATCGAATTAGCGATCCAAGTTGATCGTCTAGGACTTCACGATCCGTCACAACGACAATCGTGTCGTACATTCGCTTGGTATCACCCTTACGGCGGTACAGCGAAGTGAGCGTATGAGCGAGCCATCCAATCGAGTAGGACTTACCTGACCCAGTCGTATGCTGGACGAGATAGTTTTTTCCGACGCCGTCAGATTTCAGCGTTCCACGGAATCGACGAATCAGGTCAAGCTGGTGATATCGAGGGAAGATCAAGACGTCCTTGGTCTTGGTGTCGATCTTCCGAGTTTTTTCGTTGAAAAAATATTCCTTCTCATTCGCTACATGTACGAAGTTCTCGAGGATGTCGAGAAGTGAGGCGGGAATCAGGATTTCCTTCCAGAGGTACTCAGTTCGATAGCCTTTGTCGACTGGTGGGTTCTCGAGGTCACGGTTATACGGTAGGAAAAACGTCTTCGGTCCCGCTAACCGAGTTGTCATCGAAACTTTATTGTTGTCGACACAAAAGTGAGCCAAACATCTCTTGAACTTGAGTAGCGGTTCGTTCGGATCCCGATCATTCCGATACTGGTTCTCCGAGTGCTTTACGTTCTGCCCTGTGAGCTGGTTCTTCAGCTCCATGGTGAGAATCGGGAGACCGTTCAGAAACAACACCATATCAATGGAGTTTTCATTTCGGGTCGAATAGTGAAGCTGGCGGACTACCGTGAACTGATTCGACTGGTAGAGCCGACGGTGGTCTGGGTTTAGGTCGCTCTTCGGCTCGAAGTAACACAGCCTCAGATAGACGCCACGGTCGACAACGGGATTACGAAGAACGTCGATGATTCCTCGCGTGGCGATTTCAGAGTGAATCCGAGCGAGAGCCTTATTCTCGGTGTCAACGCCGTGGATCTGTTCTAGTCGACCCCACTCTTCGGGCTGAGTAGATCGAATGAAGGAAATGACCTGATCCCGAAGAAGACAGAGGCTTCGGTCATAGGTGTCGAAGTGAGCCGACGAAAAGCCGATCGAATTGAGATGAGCCTCGATGTGCTCCTCAAATCGCCTCTCGGTCGGACTGAATCCGCTCATACCATGTCCTCAGTCACTCGAACCTTACCAGTCACAACGGACGAGATCAGGGATTGGCGGTATTCTGAAATGAGACCGAGTTTCCGCTCCTCTAGATCTAACACAGCATCAATTGATTCCGTCTTGGATTTCAGGGCTTGTGAAATCGAAGTTTGCTCCATAAGGCTTGGCGGAGCGGGAAATCGTAGATTTCTTATGATGTCCTGACTGATATTCGGTTGACCGCCCCCATAGCCAAGTGAAGTAATGTACTGGCGATTACCTAAAAGTACATAAAACCAAAAACTGACATCCTGAGATTTGGTAAACAGCATCACACAAGTGGCTTGATTTACAGTTGATGGAATATGGAGGATACCCAGCTTCCCGATGGTGGCGCCATACATCGCTATCAAAAGAGAGTTCGGTGGATAAATCTTTAGAGCCGAATGTTCACGAAGCGCTAGCGCTGTGACTTTTCGTGTTGTGGCGAACACGTCACCGTCGTTGAGGTCGCCAGTTACAAGCCAGTTTATCGAGCCGTCCTCGTAGTAATCGTCGTTATCGGCTTTTGGAGTAGTACCGCTACCGATCGAGTCAGTAACGTGAGATAACTTTTTCAAATCCCAATGCTTCGGTATCTTCCCAATCCACTCCACGCCGCTGTCTTTCATCTCGACATTCGGATCGAGACCCTTGGTGACATAGTGATTGATCAGTGACGTTCGTTGTTCTTTGAGAAGTTCGATCTTCTTTTCGATCTTTTCGATCAGCGTGTTGATCTGCTGAGTTTTCTTGTCGAGGTAGCGGGAGATGAGTCGCTGTTCGTCGAGCGGTGGTAGATAAACTTGTTGATTCAATATCCCTTCGACTGGTGGGCGAGGGAGATTTACCCCTTGGGCTAATGAGTTCACTCTGTCGATAAAGATAGACGAGCTCAGAAACCAATATAAGAAGTTAGGGTAAACATTAGTAGTAGGACGTAATACGATCATCTCTCCCAGCGAAACTCCCGAGTAAGAAGTCAGCAAAACCTTCTGGAGATACACTCGAAGCTTGTTGAAAAGAATGTCGCCAGCAATGAATTCGTGACCATCGGACTTATAGTCAGAGAAAAAACTGAGTATTCGCCCTGTTCCTGACTCGACGTTCTCGGGGGAAATCGTGATCTCACCATCTGTCGGAGTCTTTTTTACGACAATATGACAGGCGACATGCTTCAGCCGCTTCTGCTCCCAGATGAGTGAACCCTCATTCATTACCGATTATCCGTGTGAGTGTTTCGATCTCACTGTCAAGGTTATTCAAATCATTAGTAATTGCTGCTAGATCTCGTAACGGCGTAAATAGATAAAAATACTTCGTGAAGTTGATCTCGTAACCGATCTTATCTCTTGATCGGTCCATCCAAGAGTTTGGAACGTGTGGCTTCACTTCTCGTTCGTAGTAAGCGTCAACATCCTCAGATAGTGGGATTCGTTCGTAGTCCCGTTTCGTTGAATCTGGTTTTGGTTTTTTCGTCTTGTCCAGCTTGATCTTCCCATCCTCAATCAATGGCTGGTCAACTACCACCTTCGTATATCCAAAGAAGGCGTTTGGATAGACCTTCGAAAATTCGCCCTCACTAAACGACTGATAAATCTGGAACAGCTGATCACTCTGTTCCTCGGTGATCCACTTACGTTTACTCCCGAGCGACTTCTTCATGATCTGGTGAAACGACGATCCGTCAATCAGCTGAACTTTTCCTTTCCGCTGTTGGGACTTCTTGTTCGTGACGATCCAGAAGTAGGTGGTGATTCCCGTGTTGAAGAACATTTGATCGGGAAGCTGGACAATACACTCCAGCCAATCATTCTCGATGATCCACTTACGAATTTCGGACTCACCGCTACCAGCGTCACCTGTGAAAAGAGGTGAGCCGTTGAATACGATTCCGATTCGTGACCCTTCAGGCTCCATCTTGTGAATGAGATGCTGAAGAAATAGTAACGATCCGTCTGACGTTCTTGGTGTACCGACGAAGAAGCGTCCGTTCGGATCTTTGGCTTCTTCAGTTACAAAGTCTTCCTCAGATTTCCAACTCACACCGAACGGCGGATTGGTGATCATGTAGTCGAACTTTCGACCTTGGTGACGATCATCGGAAATTGACGAACTGGGTCCCTGAATGTTCTCAGGGTTCTCATCCATCATCAGCAAGTCAGACTTACAGATCGAATAGGTGACGTCGTTGAGTTCCTGTCCGTACAGATCGATCTTGAGATTGGGGTTGATGTTCGTGTGAACCCACTCTTTTCCGATGGTCAACATTCCGCCAGTCCCACAACATGGGTCGAAGACTGAACGAATTTTTCCCTCGCCCTGAAGGTCTTGTTTGTCGCCGCCAAAAACAAAGGAGACCAGGAGTTTCACCACATCCCGAGGAGTGAAGTGATCACCGCTTTCCTCGTTGGACATTTCGGAAAATTTTCTCAATAACTCCTCGTACACCGATCCCATTTGATGGTTGTCGACTTTGTCTGGATGAAGGGCGATCCGGGAGTCGGTGAACTTATCGATCAGTGAGTACAGACGATTGTTTTTGTGGAGTTTCTGAACCAGCGGATCGAGCGAAAAATGCTCGATGATATCGAGGACGTTTTTTGAATAGCCTTGAACGTAGTTGTTGAAATTGATCAGTACGTTCGTTGGGTCGCTCTTGATTCGAGACAGGTCGAACTTGGAGGTATTGAAAAACGGAAGTCCGACTTGTCGAAGGATGATTGGTGTTGGGTCAGCGAGTTGATCCTTGTACTTGGTGTATAGCTCGAAGACCTCGTCCTTCTTCGGCTCAAGGACACAGTCCAGCCGTCTCATCACCACAAACGGAAGAATCACTCGACCATACTCTGAGGGGCGGAATAGACCTCGGAGAACATCGTCCGCTGACGACCAAATGAGGGACGAAAGGCTACTGGTGGTGTTCATAAACTGCTCCTCGATCAAGGGTCAGTTTACCACCCCAATTTGGTGAAATTGGTTGGCTCGGAGTGTACGAAAGGACGGCTCGGACTTTGGCTCCGAGGAGCGAACGGTGGTCTCGAATGGGTGGCGTTTTAGCCGTTGACCTGTGAGGTACTCTGGCTCATTTTCTGAGCCAGTGTGGTGGGCTAGTTCGTCGGAAAGACCGTCACCGAAATCCAGTCGCTCCATTCGGCGTCACCGTAAGCGTCACGACTCAGTGGGTCCAGTAGCCAGTAGGAACGGTGGATCAGTCGAACGGTATCCTCGGTAAGTTCGGTTTCTTCGGTGACCCAGTCGACGAAATCGTCTTCGTTGTAAAGGTCCATCGAGTTACTCAGAGCGTCGATCAGTAGACTCCACGTTTTTTCGGTCATTCGGTCGTCGGTTCGACTGATTGGCTGGTTCGGCGAAGGTCGCTTGTATTTTTCAACCACGATTTCAGCTCTCCACTAGTTCCAAAAGGGGTCCAGAAGCGTATTGGTAGCTTCGCTTACCTAGTCCCTCACGCCGCCAATAGCCCTCGAGATTTGAGCGTATGAAATGCCGTCCCGACGCCACAGCGTAGGGTCTGACTGATCTTCTTGGGCGACATTCCCTTCTTGTAGAGTTCAACGATGGCGGCTCTGGTCGAGTCAGTCACGCTACTTGGGCGACCCAGTTTCTTCCCTTCCTTCCGAGCACGCTCAACGCCAATCCGAATGCGCTCACGGATCAGCTGCGATTCAAATTCAGCGAACGACGAGAACACACCGAACATCAACTTTCCTGATGGGGTGGTGGTGTCGATGGCTTGTTGGTGAAAGTAGAGCTGAACGCCTTGGGCGTGAAGGTCGTTCACGGTGGTGATCAGGTGCTGAAGCGAGCGCCCGAGGCGGTCGATGCTCCAAACGGCGATTAGATCGAACTCACGCTTCGTCGCCGCCGTCAGCATCGAATCGAGAGCTGGACGCTGGTCTCGTCCCTTGGCTCCGCTGATACCATCGTCTCGATAAGTGGCGACCACATTCCAGCCACGAAGAGTGGCGACACGCTCAAGTTCATGGAGTTGGTTGTCAGCGGTTTGGTTGGCGGTGGATACTCTGATGTACAGGGCGGTTTTGGCTTGGTTCACAGGTAGGCTCCCTTGAATAAAAAGTACCTAGAGAATACCCGACGACATAAGCGGTTGATTTATAAGGGAGTGTACTAAAGAGTGGGAGTAAAGTAAATACCCATAAGTCATTGATTTATAAGGTATTTGATGAATTTCTGAAGAATACCTAAAGAATACCAAAATCAGTTACTTACGTTCTCAAGAATACCCTGAAGAATACCTAGTTCACGCCTAACTCGCTGAAATAAAAGGTATTCTTTTCGCCTTCTCAGCGGTATAAAGGCGTCTAGACGGAATAGGCTGGCTACGGCTGAATTCGGAAAATTTTCCCTGTAGCGAACCAAATCGCTCGATCGAGGGTCTGGCTGAA
>Ga0315901_10005586_pt1 | contig 15288 bp, 10 predicted proteins | sample LakEriMetagenome_10_FD_203761 | JGI IMG/M metagenome (GOLD analysis project Ga0315901, IMG submission 203761) | Freshwater fungal communities from buoy surface, Lake Erie, Ohio, United States - Buoy 2 MA116 | ecosystem: Environmental > Aquatic > Freshwater > Lake | place: USA: Lake Erie, Ohio...
GTAGACGCCGGAACCGATCGTGGTGCTGGTCCCCCAGAGGCGCTTGGTTTCGCCTTCCTTGTAGGTATTCCCCGCACCCACCCACACGAGCACGCCATCGTCGTTGACCTGGAATTCGTTGGCGCGAGCCCCGATGCTACCGGGCAACTCCTTGGCATCACGCATGAAGCGGAAGCCGTACATGTTGCCCAGCGTTTCGCCGGCGCAGCGGAATCCGATCGTGCCCGTCACGAAGCAGGAGCGATTGAATTCGGTGATGCGATTGCGCGAGCGATCGGCGACAAAGCCGGTCCGCCACGTGAAATTCGGGCGGCGGATCACCTGGGCCTCGAAGGTGCCTTCCCAGGTGTTGCCCGTGACCGTACCGGCGTTCTGCCACTGATTCGCGTAGCCGAAATAGCCGGCCAGCGGAATCAGAATGAGCTGATCGGTGGTCTTCTGCCGCGCACGCGACAGCTGCAGCGAGTAGCGGTTCTTGATGATGGCGTCGATGCCGAACTCGGTTTCCTTCGCATACTCGGGGCGGAGGAACTTGTTGCCGAGGTTCGCCTTCACGAGCCCGCCACCTTCGACGAAGTTGAAGGTCTCGAACTGGTCGTTGAAGTCGGGGCGTCCACCGGCCGTACCCTGTGACGCGCGCAGCTTGAATTCGTTGAAGACCGACTTGAGTGGGAACCACGCTTCCTCGGAAATCCGGTATGCCGCCGAGCCGCGGTAGTACCAGTTCTCCTGCTCCTCGGGGCCGAAGAGTGAGCTCCCGTCCATGCGCGCGAGTCCATCCACGATGAGCTTGCCACGCCAATCGGCCGCGCCGCTGATGAAGAACGAGTTGGTCTTGATCGTCTCGCTGGTGCTCGACACGAAGCGGACGGTGGCGTTATTGAGGCTGTTTACGCCGGGCGCCGCGAAGATCTGGCCGCTGGCGTTGACGAGATCGTTCGTTTCGCGCTCGAGCAGCCCGCGGACCGAGCTGCGCAGCGTGATGTCGCCCACCTTCTTCAGCAGGTTGGCCGAGAGTGACGCATTGAGCGCGTTGGTCACGCCATTGAAGCGGGAGATCTCGCCGGGACCACCGTTCCCATACCCCTCAGTCTTGATCCCCTGATCGAGGAAGAAGTCCGTCGAGCGATCGGAGCGATCGTAGGAGAGGTTGGCATCGACGGTCAACCAGGAGCGCGGCGTGTAGCGCGCTTCCATGCTGCCCTGACTGCGCGCCCGGTTCCGGTTGCGCCGCTCGGTCGACAGCACGTAGAGCGGGTTCTCTTCGCGCCCTTCGAAGTCCGGCTGGAAGATGTACGGCGTGCCATCGGGGTCCGGCTTCCGGAGATCCACGTCCGGCGCCTGATTGATCAGGTCGAAGAAGACGTCATCATAGAGATTCAGTCGCGTCGACCGGCTGTGATACGCGCTGAAGCTGACGCTCAGATCATTGCGCGGGCGATGATCGAGGTTGAGACGGAAATCGTTCTGGTCGTAGCGTCCGCTGTTCAGCACGACGCCGTCTTCGCGCTGGTTCACGAAGGAGAAGAACCAGTTCGTCTTGCCACCATTCTGCGCGATGTTGAGCGAGTTGCGCGCGAAGTTGCCGGGATCGAAGAAGCGGTCCACCTGATTGAAGGCAGTCCCCGGCGCATACGGACGATCCTGAAAGCGCTCATACGCGGGACGCGGCACCCGCTGTTCACGCGCCACCTTCTGGCCGGTCGCATTCACATAGGCGCCGGTCTCGTCGGACAGGAAGAAGTGCTGCTGCGACCAGTCCACCGTGCGCGCCAACGAGTTCGACCCGTACTCGGACCGCACCGTGAACTTGGTGGCCCCCTCGGCCACGTTCGTGCCGCGCCGCGTCCGGATCTGAATGACACCGGCCGACGCACGGGCGCCGTAGAGAGAGGCCGCCGCGGCACCCTTCACGACTTCGACGCTCTCGATGTCCATCGATTGCAGGTCGGCGCTGGCAGCATCGAACGATTGCGTCTGGATCACGCCGTCCACCACCACCAGCGGCGCATTCGACTTGCTGATCGACGTCGGGGTGCGCAGCTGGATGTTGGTGCCGCCACCCGCCTGCCCCGTGGGGACAACGCTCACGCCGGCAATCTTGCCTTGAATCGTCTCCAGCGCATTCGTCGCTGGAACGGGCGCGTCTTCCGACGACACGCGACCAACGGTGAAGGGGACCCGCGTGCCGGCAGTCGGATCCACGACACCGGTGGTGACGACCGCCTGCAGATTGAGCGCGGCGGGCAGCATGCGCAGATCGTATGTCAGCGTCTGTCCCGCAGCGATCGCGATATTGGCGCGCACGATGCGCCGATAGCCGAGGCGAATGGCCTCAAGGTTGTAGGAGCCGGCGGGGACATTGGCGAAGAGATACCGGCCATCTGCAGCGGAACGGGCTTCCAGCCGCGTCGTTCCACGCGATAGGAAGATCTGGACGGCCTGCAGCGATTGCCCGGTGGCGGAATCGGTGACGGCACCGGCCATACGGCCAGCCGCACCGCCCTGTGCCTGAACCGGCACCAACGACGGGACACCAAGCAGCACCGCCGCGTACATCACCACCGCGGCAAGACGAGAGACCATCGGTCCTCCAAGGGGGAAAAGGGTGCACGAACTCGTGCAAGCTATCGGGGACAACACGAAACGTCAGCGGGACAGGGACACGCTTAGCGGCGCCGCAGGGCACGACCCGCCATCGCCTGGGTGAGCTGCCCGTCCCGAACGGCCGCCGTACCGTTCACGAATACCCAGCGCATCCCTGTTGCAAGGCGGGTCGGGTCAGTGTAGGTCGCCTCGTCCCTGATGGTTTGCGGATCGAAGACGATCACATCCGCAAAGGCACCTGCCCGCAGCACCCCACGGTTGGCGATCTGGTACACCCGGGCGACTTGGCTCGACGACGCCTCGATCATGCGCGCCATGGTGATCACCGGCTTGTCGAGGACATATCGACGGATCTTGCGTGGATACGTGCCATAAAGCCGTGGGTGCCCATCGGACCCGTCGGAACTGGTCATCACCCACGGATCCTTCATGAACGTCTCGATGTCGGCTTCGGTCATGTTGAATGACGCGACCCCCATATCGAGGCCATCACGAATCATCTCCAGCGCGGTCTCCACCGCCGGCTTCTGCTTCATCGCCGCGACGTCCTTCAACGTCTTGCCGATGTAGGGGCGCGCCGCGGCACTACCACCCGTGAGCAGCAGAGTGCTGTCCCCACCGCGACGCCGCAGGTTGTCACGCATCTCAGCCAGCATGCGCTCGCGCTGTACGGGATCTGCGATGCGCACCAGCATCGAGTCACGACCCCCCGCCTGCGCCCAGCGTGGGAGCAGCGCCGCACTCAGCCCGGTGCCGCTCGCCGTCCACGGGTACTGATCCGCCGTCACGGTGCACCCGCGGGCGCGGGCTTCGGCCATGATGCCGAGCACGCTGTCGGCTTTGCCCCAGACATCGACGCCCAGCGTCTTGATGTGGCCCACGTTGGCCGTCAGACCACTCTCGCACCCGATGCGGATCGTTTCACGCACCGAGTTGAGGAGACCGATGGTATAGCTGCTCTCGTCCCGTTGATGGGTGTCGTAGACCCCACCGAATGGTTTCGCGGCCGACACCACCGCGATCACTTCCTCGGTCGTGGCATAGCTCTGCGGCGCGTAGAACAGGCCGGATCCCACCCCGAAGGCCCCTTCGCGCATGGCCTTCGTGATGAGTACGCGCATCGAATCAACTTGCGGTTGCGACGCTGGCGCACTCGACGCGCCCAGCACGGCGCTGCGCACCGTCCCGAACCCGACCATGGCATACGTGTTGGTGCCGAGCCCGGCCTTCTCTGATTCGTCGAGCACGCGGGCCACGTCCCACGGACCACGCCCATCGGCACCGAGCACCACCGTCGTGATCCCCTGCATCAACGAGTTCGCATTCAAACGGCGCGCCGCGTTCAGACGGGGCAACCCCTCGTAGGCATGTGTATGCGGATCGATGAAGCCGGGCGCCACGATGAGTCCGGTGGCGTCAATGCGCTGCCGAGCGATCGTGCCTTTGGGCACCGCACCAACAAAGACGATGCGATCACCGCGTACGCCGATCGACACAGACTTTGCCGATGTGGACAGACCGTCGTAGACGCTACCGCCGGTGATCAGCACATCGACCGTATCGGCCGCCGCGAACGATCCCGCGACGGCGGCCATCAACAGAAAGGAGAGGGACATCGGATAGACGGGAAGGAGAGGGCTAGCGCTCGCGTGAACGTTGCGGGGGAAGGGTTACACGCCGAGTCACCCACAGGACGACGAGCGCACCGGCCACCGCCAGGGCCGCAAGCGTGAGCAGGGCACCGCTCGCGCCACCAGTGGCCGTACGCACGCGTCCGATGAGATCGGGGCCGAAATGTCCACCCAATCCACCAACGCTATTGATCCAGGCAATGCCTGCGGCTGCGGCCGAATGCTGCAGGAATCCGGTGGGAATCGTCCAGAACGTGGCGAAGAAGGCCAGTACGCCGCTGGCGATGATCGCGAGTGCGGTGATGGCACCAACGACGGTAGACCCAGTCAATGTCAACATCGTGAGTCCGGCCGCTGTCACCAGCAGGGCCCCCGCCACGTGCCAGCGCCGCTCGCCCGTCCGGTCGGAATGTGCACCCGCCACAACCATCGTCACGCCCGCAATACCCCATGGAATCGCCGTCAACAGACCGATGTGCAGATACGCCGATCGATCGATGCCGAGATCCTGAATGAGCGTCGGCATCCAGAAGTTGACGCCATACAGCGACACTGTGCCGGCAAAGTACACGAAGGCCAGCGCCCACACGGCCCGATGCGTCATCGCCTCGCGGAGCGAGCGGGGGGCATGCGCAACGTTCGATGTCGTCGCGTGGTCCGCATCCGCCGCCAATGCGTCAACCACCAGCTGCCGCTCGGGCGGCGTGAGCCAGGTGGCCGACATCGGGCCGTCCGGAAGCGCAGCGAGAATCACGCCACCCATGATCAGCGATGGTATCCCTTCAATCAGGAACAACCAGCGCCATCCACTCCATCCGGTCGTGCCATCGAAGGCTTCCATGATCCAGCCGGAGAGTGGCGCCCCAATCACATTCGCGGCCGCGATGGCCGTCATGAACCACGCCACCGTCCGTGCGCGACGCGCCGAAGGGAACCAATAGGTGAGATAGAGAATGATCCCCGGGAAGAAGCCAGCCTCCGCAAGACCGAGCAGCAAGCGGAGGGCGTAGAATCCGAACTCGACACGTTCCACGCCGAAGAAGGCGGGCAGTGGCCCCCAGGGGAGACGGTCAACCACCGCAAAGGCACTGGAGATCAATCCCCACGAGATCATGATGCGTGCAATCCAGCGCCGCGCACCGACACGCTGCAACAGCAGATTGCTTGGCACTTCAAACAGGAAATAGCCAAGAAAGAAAATGCCGGCCCCGAAGCCATACACCGCGTCCGACCATGCCAGCTCGGTGGCCATCTGCAGCTTCGCGAAACCGACGTTCACGCGATCGAGATAGGCGACGATGTACGACAGGAAGAGGAGCGGCAGCAGACGGCGGGCAATACGGCCGAAGGTGGCGTCCGCGGTGGGCTCGGGATGGTTCATGCGCCGAAGATACAGTGTGGTATCTGCGCCGTCAGGACACGACGGCTATACTGTGGCTGACGCTCGGGGATCCGGACGTCCGGTGACCATCCCCTCTCCACCCTCGCGCCCCGCACATCATGCCACGTTCTGCCGCTGCCAGCCCTCGTGGACCCAAGGCCCTTGGCCCGTACTCCCACGCCGTGTGGGCGGGCGATCTCCTGTACTGCTCCGGTCAGACCCCGATCGATCCGGCAACGAATGCGCTGGTGGCCGGTGATGTCGAGGTCCAGACGTATCGCGTCTTCGACAATCTGCAGGCAGTCGTCGAGGATGCCGGACTCACGATGGACGATGTCATCAAGTGCAACGTCTATCTCACCGACATGGCGAACTTTCCGGCGATGAATCGGGCGTACGAAGCGCGGTTCACGGCGCCGTTTCCGGCCCGGACCACGGTAGCCGTCGCGGGGCTTCCGCTCAATGCGGCGGTAGAAATCGAGCTGATTGCGAAGCGCCCGTTCTGAACGGGCACCGGTCAATCGCCGGCTGATTGTACGCCGTCAGGCGAGGCCTCGACGGCCGGCAACAGCACAAAGAAGGACGACCCGGCGCCGGGCGCACTCTCCACAAAGACGTGCCCGGCGCTCTGTTTCACGATGCCATAGACCGTCGACAAGCCGAGCCCCGTGCCTTTCCCGACCTCTTTGGTCGTGAAGAACGGCTCGAAAATCCGGGCTTTCAGGTCGGCGTCCATGCCCAGCCCGGAGTCGGTGACGCGCAGTTCGGTGTATCGGCCCGTAGGCACACCACGTGCCGGATTGAAATCCGCGGGGCCGACGTGATGCGGCGCCGTACTGATCGTGAGCAGTCCTCCCTCCGGCATCGCGTCGCGCGCATTGACCACGAGATTCATCAGGACCTGCTTGAGCTGTCCCACATCCGCGCGCACCGCAGGCGTTTCGGGATCAATGTCGAGTCGAATGGCAATCCGTTCACTCAGCAGGCGCCTCAGCATCTGCGTCGTGTTCTCGACCATCTCGCGCAGATGAAACACCGTTGGCCGTGATGCCGCCTTGCGACTCATAGCAAGCAGCTGTCGCGTCAGATCGGAACCGCGATCCGCCGCTTCACCGATCGCCTGCAGCATCGACCGCTGATCGTCGTCGAGCGTCGTATCCTTCAGGCAATCGGCATAGCCGCCGATCACGGTCAGCAGATTATTGAAGTCGTGGGCGACCCCCCCTGCGAGGCGGCCGATCGCTTCCATTTTTTGTGCGTGCTGAACCTGCTCCTCGGCCCGCCGCTGCTCGGTGATATCGATCCCGAAGCCGAGGACGTGGAGCACGGTGCCCTCGGCATCGAGCACCGGTGTGACGAAGCGCCGGAAATGGCGGACCTCACCAGTGCGGGTGGTGAAGCTTTCCTCGAAAGTGCGCTCTTCTTTCGTTTCGACGACCCGCCGGATCGTCGCCATACGCCGTTCCACCACCTCGGTGGGCAGATTGCGCAGAGCCCCATAGTCGAGATCCGTCTTGCCAACGAGCCACTGTCGCAATTCCGGATCCCGAATGGCGCTCGGGGTCGCGTACTGATAGCGACAGTCTGGTGAGAACACCGCCAGCTGCGCCGGCAATGCCTCGAGTACTCGCTCATAGAACGCGGGTGACGCGAGGAATGCCGGCGTGGAGCTGGGGGTCGGGCGCGATGGCATCAGCGCGATCAGTCGCGACGGGCCATGTGCGTGGGCACGCGATGGCTCATCGCCCAGCGGACGGCGACAGGGTCGACACGCCGACAGCGGTGAGCATCGCACGGACCGCGGTGGCACGACCGAGCAGCGTCTGTGCCTCCGAGATCGTGGCCTCGAGCGCAGCCTTCGCGCTGGTGCCTTGCGCCAGCAGCGCGGCGCTGGGTTCCTCGGCGATCGCCAACAGATTTCCCTTCACGGCAGCGAGGCGCGCCAACGCGTTCGCGTCATTGGTGGCGCCAAACCCACCGAAGCCGCCGCCCGGCGCCGCACCACCCCCAACGCTCGCGCCGAACTTGACGCGCATGGCGTCGAGTTCCTTGCGGTAGGCGGCGAGCGAGGACTTCACACTGTCAGGAATGGCCGGCATGGAATCCAGTTTGGCGGCTGCAGACCGCAGGTCGGTCCAGAGCGCCGTCAATGACGCGGCGGTAGAGGCTCCGCGCTGATGCGCGGCGTGCCAGTCTGTCGCCACTGTATGATAGGCGTTCCTCTGCGCCTCGGACATTGGGACCAGAGGATCGGCCACCAGACTTAGCGGCTTGGTTTCCACCACGGTACCATCCACGACCAGCGACACCTGATAAGTCCCCGGGAGCACCAGAGGGCCCTGATTGCCGCCGCCACCGAAACGTCCCATCCCGCCACCAGCACCGGGGCCACCGGCACACGGATTCTCCGGCAGGTAGCCAATCGTCGGCAGCGGCTCCGGATAGCCCGGAATCGGACGACGTGGGGGCGTCATCCCCGGGCCGACAGCCGGCGCGGGCGTCGCATCACGCACCGGCTCGACGCGCTGATCCCAGCACACGGTCTGGATGCCGGCAGCATTCCGCGTCGCGGGAACGGGAAGCTCCCGCACGATGGTGCCGGCCGCATCGCGAATGCGGAGGACTGGACTGCGCACCGGCTTCGTGAAGTGCAGCTGGATGACCGCCTCCGTCGGCGGGTTCTCACCGGTGAAGAACTGATGCCCCCAGAACTCGTCATTGCGATCATCTTTGCTCTTCCACTGCAGCGCGGGGCCCGGCGAGAAGAGGGCGGCCTCCGCCTTCTGCGCTCGCGCGTATTCCTGAATCGGCTCGAGATGATCGAGGATCCAGAGCGCGCGACCATGTGTCGCCACGATCAGCGCGTTGTCACGCGGATGAATCGTGAGTTCATCGACGCGCACCGTCGGGAAGTTGGCCTTGAGCCGCTTCCACGCCGTGCCGCGATCCAGCGTGAGGAATATGCCGGTCTCCGTGCCGATGTAGAGCACATCCGGATTCCGCGTGTCTTCCGTGAGTGTCTTGACGACTTCGTTGCGCAGCGTGGCCGTGAGTGATCGGAAGGTGGCGCCGAAGTCGGTGCTCACCCAGATGTGCGACGCGTAGTCATTGAGCCGGTGATTATCGACGGTGATGTACACCGTGCCAGCATCAAATCGACTCGGCACCACTTCGCTCACGAACGCATGACCCGCGGGGAACCCCGGGAGGTTCTTCGTGATGTTCGTCCAGGTCTTGCCGTCATCCTTGGACATCTGCACGGTGCCATCATCCGTGCCGGCATAGAACACCCCACGCTGCTTCGGCGATTCGGCCAGCGCGACAATTGCCGGCCACTGCGAAATGCCGTCGTTGCGGGCGATGGTGATATCCTTGCCCTTCACCCCCATCGTCACGAGGGAATCACGGGACTCGTTCTTCGTGAGATCGGGGCTGATCGCCTCCCACGAGTCGCCGCGATCCCGCGACCGGAAGACGCGATTGGCGGCCACCAGCAGCGTGCCGGGATCATGCGGCGAGAACATCAGCGGCGTATCCCAGTGGAAGCGGTAGGCTTCACCGCGTGTGGCATTCGTCACGTTCTGCGTGGTCGGGCGGATGCTGCGGGACTCGCCGGTGACCTTGTTGCGACGCACGAGATTGCCGTCCTGCGACTCCGTGTACACGATCCGCGAATCGCGAAGATCCGGAAGCGCCACGAACCCATCACCGCCAAGGATCTGGAACCAGTCGTGATTGAAGATGCCGCGATTCTGTCGCGCGGCACTCGGTCCGCACCAGTCGTAATTGTCCTGCATGCCGCCGCACACGTTGTACGGCTGCTCCATGTCGAAGCTCACATGATAGAACAGGCCAACCGGAAGATTCGGCAGGAACTGCCACGTGCGGCTCAGATCGTATGACACGCCAAGGCCGCCATCGCCACCGATCAGGACATGGTCCGGATTTTTCGGATTCACCCAGATGGCATGAATGTCGTCATGGATGACGAGTGCCGCGTCCGGTTCGAAGGTGCGCGCGCCATCGACTGACAGATGCAGCCCAACACCGCCGAGGTATATCCGATCCGGATTCACCGGATCGACACGCAGCTGCGAGAAATACATCGGGCGTGGATTTGTGCTGCTCATCCGCTTCCACGTCGCACCGCCATCATCGCTGCGATAGATACCCGTGGTGCCCGCGCTATTTGCCGGTGCGCCCGAAGCGGCCCCCTCCATCGATTCCGTGGTCGCCTGACGTCCGCCCGCGCTCGGCGCTTCCACCATCGCGTACACGAGATTCGACGATTGGCGGAACACATCCATCGTGATGCGGCCAAGGGCGCCTGCCGGAAATCCGCCGCCGGTCACCTTCTTCCAGGTCTCGCCGCCGTCCGTGCTCTTCCACAGCGCGCTGCCAAGACCGCCGCCATTCATGCAGCACGCCGTGCGTCGACGCTGATAGGTGGACGCGTACATCACGGCGGGATCACTCGCCGACATCGCGAGATCATTCGCACCCGTTTCGTCATCGACCGTCAGTACGGCCTTCCACGTGCGGCCGCCGTCCACCGTCTTGAACACGCCACGATCACCACCGGCGCCGAAGAGCGGACCGGTCGCCGCGACGTACACCACCTCATCATTGCTCGGGTGGATGAGCACGCGATTGATGTGCTTCGAATTCGGCAGCCCCATCAGCGTGAACGTCTTCCCACCATCCATGCTCTTGTAGATGCCACCGCCCCATGACGTGCTCTGGCGATTGTTCGATTCGCCGGCACCGACCCACACCAGCTCGGGATTGCGCTGCGACACCGCGACATCGCCGATCGAGATCAATCCTTCCTGCTGAAAGAGGGGCGTGAACGTGGTGCCGTTGTTCACGGTCTTCCAGACACCGCCATGCGCCGTGCCCACGTAGTACACGGCCGGATTCGCCTCGTAGACGGCCACATCACTGATGCGCCCCGACATCGTTGCCGGACCGATCGATCGGAAATGGAGACGGTCGAATTCGGTGGCGATCAGTGGACCCGCCGGTGGCGCCACCGGCGTCTTGCCGCGTTGCGCGGTTGTGACGTTGGGCATCAATGCCGTAGCGAGAAGGACGGCGGACAAACGAGCAACGGTCGCGGCAGAAGGCATGGCGCGTGAATGGGCGAAGGTCGAAGACGGGATCATCCAAAGAGAACGTGCAGCCGAAATGGCGATTCGGCGAGGGATGACGGCAGCAAGGCAAACCCGAGCCATACGACGGTGCGTAGCACCCGGTCCAATCCTTGCCGTGCAGATCGCCGACCCTGAACCCCATGGGGGATGGCCACCGAGGCCGTTGCAGCCCGGTTCCCCCTTCCCGAGATCTCGAGGTTGCCATGCACGTCGCGGACATCATGACCCCCAGTCCGGCTGTCATTCTTCCGGATACATCCATCGCTGAGGCGGCGACGCTCATGCGGGTGCGCAACATCGGGTTTCTCCCCGTGGTCCGGGACTTCAGCTCCATGCATCTCGAAGGTGTCGTGACCGATCGTGATCTGGTCGTCCGCGCCATCGCCGATCGCGCCTCCGCGCACCAGGCGGTCCGCCAGTGCATGACGCCCACCCCGGTCCAAACGGCGACGCCGAGCACGGATGTGCACGAGCTGATTCAGCTGATGGAGCAGTGGCAGATCCGTCGCGTGCCTGTGATCGACACCCGTGGACGCCTACTCGGCGTCGTGGCGATCAGTGACTTGGCGCTCCACGTCGGGCCACTCGAGCCACTGCAGATCGAGGAACTGCTCGCGCGGATTTCCTCCCCCAGTCGTGCACTGCTCGAAGACGGCAGCGTCATGCCGTCCACCCCGAATTCCGTCCGGTCTTCCAGACGCTGAGCCACGTGCGCGACGTACCGGATACGGCCACACGGCCATGTCCGGCATTCCCCATCACCATGCGAGGAACCGTTCTGATGCGAACCGATGAGCAGATCCGAACCGATGTCGTCAGCGAATTGCAGTGGGATCCCAGTGTCCGCGATGAGCACGTCGCGGTCGCGGTCGATCGTGGTGTGGTCACCTTGGGTGGTTCGGTGGATTCCTTCGCGGCGCGCACCGCGGCCATCATGGCGGCCGAGCGGGTCGCGGGAGTTCGCGCGGTGGCGGATGACCTGAGTGTCGTCATCCCGACCTCGCATTCGCGGTCCGATAGCGAGATCGCCCATCAGGCGCTGCAGGCGCTCAAGTGGCATGTACAGGTACCCGACGATCGCCTCTCCCTGCGCGTCGAAAACGGTCTGGTGACCCTCACGGGGAAGGTCCGTTGGGACTTCCAGCGCCGCGCGGCCTATAACGCCATCCATCATCTCACCGGCGTGCGGGCCGTGATCAATCAGATCCAGCTCGAGACGAGCGCCTCACCGAAGGATGTGCAGCAGCGTATTCGGACGGCGCTACATCGACAGGCCGAGCTGGAGGCAGCCAGCATCAGCGTCGAGGTCGCGGATGGTGCGGTCGACCTGCGGGGCCACGTGCACTCCGCCTGGGGTCGCCGCGAAGCCGAACACGCCGCGTGGAATGCGCCGGGCGTCCGCCATGTGAACGATCATCTGCAGGTCCAACCCTGAGCGAGGTCGACTGAGGGACAGCGCCCAGGCGTTGTCCCTCAGCGCATCCAGTGGCACGTGTAGCCACCCGGATTCTTTTGCAGATAATCCTGATGGTACCCCTCGGCGCTCCACCATGTGGCCTCGGGGACGATCTCGGTCACGATGGGACGTGGCCACAAGCCGCTCGCCTGCACGCGGGCCTTCACGCGTTCCGCCGTTTCGCGCTGCGCGTCCGTGGTGTAGAAGATCGCGCTGCGATACTGCGTGCCGATGTCGTTCCCCTGCCGATTGGGCGTCGTGGGGTCGTGCATGCGGAAGAACCACTCTTCAAGCAGTGACTCGTACCGCAGCATCGACGGGTCGAACACGATTCGGACGCTTTCGGCATGCCCGGACTTGCTGTCGTGCGTGTCGTGATAGGTGGGGTGCTCGAGCCATCCCCCGGTATATCCCACGTCGGTTTCGAGCACCCCGGGAATGGCGCGGAGCAGCTCCTCCATCCCCCAGAAGCAGCCGCCGGCGAGAATTGCCACCTCGGTCGCGCGCGGTTCAACCATGCGACGCCTCACCTGAAAAGAGGGCGCGGTATTCGCCGTACCCCTGCGCGTCCAACTCCGCGACCGGCACGAACCGTAGCGCCGCCGAGTTGATGCAGTAGCGCATGCCACCCTCAGTGCGCGGGCCATCGGGGAAGACGTGACCCAGATGCGAATCCGCGTGGCGCGAGCGCACCTCCACCCGGCGCATGCCGTACGTGACGTCCTCGTGCTCCGTCACGTTCGGGGCCACGGGACGCGTGAAACTCGGCCACCCCGTCCCCGAATCGAACTTGTGCACGCTGGCGAAGAGCGGCTCGCCACTCACCACATCCACGTAGAGCCCGGGCTCGTGATGATCCCAGTAGGCATTTCGGAAGGGGGGCTCCGTGCCGCACTGTTGGGTGACGGCGAACTGCTCGCGCGAGAGGGTGCGCGCCAGTTCGTCGGAGGACGGCTTGCGATAGGTCGGTGATTCGTCAGGCATCGTATCGGTACTAGGCCAGCAGATGGAAGACGGTTCCCGAAAACGGTACCCGAAATTGGTTGCCGAAATCTGTACCCGTGTGTCGTCGAGGAATTCTAGATTCCCCCCGGTGACGACTCCATTCCCCAGCACAGCGAACGCGACCGAGACGGTGCCCGCACTCCCGGTCACCACCCGGCTCCCCCAGCTCCCGTTCGACAACCGGTTCGTCCGTGAGCTCCCGGGCGATGCGGAGCCGCGGAATTTCCGGCGGCAAGTGCGCGACGCCGCGTGGAGCGCCGTGATGCCGACCCCGGTGCGTGCGCCGCGCCTCGTCGCCTGGGCAGAGGAGGTCGGGGCCCTCGTCGGCTTCTCGGCCGCGGACGCGAGCGACCCGGAATTCGCGGCCGTCTTCGGTGGCAACGCCCTGATCCCTGGCATGTCCCCGTACGCCGCCTGCTATGGCGGTCATCAGTTCGGCAATTGGGCCGGCCAACTGGGGGACGGGCGCGCGATCACGCTGGGCGAAGTGGTGAACCCGCACGGTGCGCGGTGGGAACTGCAGCTCAAGGGGGCCGGCCCCACCCCATATTCGCGTACGGCGGACGGTCGGGCGGTCCTGCGCTCCTCGATCCGCGAGTTTCTCTGCAGCGAGGCGATGCATCACCTCGGCGTCCCGACAACGCGCGCGCTATCGCTCGTCGCCACAGGCGATCCGGTGATGCGCGACATGTTCTACGACGGTCGCCCCGAGATGGAGCCCGGCGCCATCGTGTGTCGCGTGGCGCCCTCGTTCATCCGCTTCGGTACCTTCGAGCTCTTTGCCTCGCGTGGGGACACCGCCATGCTGGCCCGCCTGGTCGACTTCACGATCGCGCGGGATTTCCCGCAGATCGAGGGGACTCCTGAAGAGCGGCGCGCAGCGTTTTTCCTTGACGTGTGTGAACGAACGGCGCGCCTGCTGGTCCACTGGATGCGGGTCGGCTTCGTCCATGGCGTGATGAACACCGACAACATGTCGATCCTCGGTCTGACGATCGACTATGGTCCGTATGGCTGGCTCGAGGACTTCGACCCGGACTGGACGCCGAATACCACCGATGCGGGTGGGCGTCGGTATGCGTTCGGCCAGCAGCCGGACATCGCCCACTGGAATCTGGTGCGGCTCGCCAAAGCGCTGGCCCCTCTATTGCCCTCGGTTGAACCGCTGCAACAGGGTGTGGACCGCTTCGCCGAGCTGTTCACCGCAGAGTACGCACGGATGAACGCCGCGAAGTTCGGATTCTCGGAATCGGGAACGCGCAGCGACGAGATCGTGCGGGACGGGCTGCAGCTGCTTTATGACAGCACCGCGGACTACACCCGCTTTTTCCGGACACTGGGGTCGCTCCCGGCGGTTCGTCCCGACACCGCCGCCGTCTCGCTGTTCAGTGACGGGTTCTACGATGCCGCGAGGCGTGATGCACAGGCCGAGGCGCTGGATGCCTGGCTCACGCGCTGGTACGAGCAGCAAGCGGCGAGTGGCCGATCTGCCGAGGAACGTCGCGCCGCGATGGATGCCGTCAATCCCTGGTTCGTGCTGCGGAATTATCTGGCGCAGGAGGCGATTGACGCAGCCACGGCCGGCGACTCGTCCCGCATTGAACGCCTGTTGCACGTCCTCCGCACGCCCTACGTCGAACAGCCGGACGCGATCGACCTGGTGCAGCGTCGCCCCGAATGGGCGCGCCACAAAGCCGGGTGCTCGATGTTGTCCTGTAGCTCGTGAGCGGATTCAGTCGAGCCGCGTCAAACCCGGGTCATTTCTCACGCCGCATGATGGCGTTCTGACGATCCAGTACGGTCGTCACGAACGCGACGGCGTCCTGTACCCGAAATGACGCGCCCTCGGTACCATCCCCGACGTCGAACATCTTGAGGCCGAACCCCTGGACGTCGAAACGCAGGCGACCGTCGGCGTACCGAACGTTTTCAACGTGCGTAGCGGGTACGCTGATGATGCTGTTGTCCATGTAGACGTGGACCGAGTCCCCAATCACCTCGAGCCCCACGGTGCGGTCGACACTCAGGATCTGCAGATCGTTTGGTCCCAGCACC
>Ga0315901_10005593_pt1 | contig 15270 bp, 9 predicted proteins | sample LakEriMetagenome_10_FD_203761 | JGI IMG/M metagenome (GOLD analysis project Ga0315901, IMG submission 203761) | Freshwater fungal communities from buoy surface, Lake Erie, Ohio, United States - Buoy 2 MA116 | ecosystem: Environmental > Aquatic > Freshwater > Lake | place: USA: Lake Erie, Ohio...
GCTCGCCTTGCTAGATCGGACTAGCCCTCCGTCGGCCGAGGATCGGTATCTTGTGGCGCCTCTTGAATTGACCGAAGAACAAAGGAAGGACAACTCGCGAGCGCTTGAGCGGATTCTGGCATACATGGAGCGAGCCACCTCGGCGCGCGGGAGAATTCTCTTGGAGGAATTTCGGCGGAAGGGGGAAAGGGGTGAATTGGAATGCCACTCTAAGGCGGACGATCCACCGGAGCTGGAACGACCTCGGGCGCTGGTGATTCTGGATAACGTGGATAAGCCGGAACTGCTTTCTGCTACCGAGTTAGCGCAACTTACTGGCTCGGAGTGGCTGGAAGTAATCGTTACCACTCGGATGTCACCTGATCGATTCGGCGGGGGTGATCGAATATTTTCGCCGTTGGAGATCAACACGCTTTCGCACGCAGATTCTGTTAGGTTATTGGCCGAGTTCCAGCCCGACCATCGGTTCGCCTCGGATCAAGAAGAGGAAGCATCCAAAAAGATCGCAGAAGTTTTGGGGGGCTGGACCATTGCCGTGGAGATTGTGGCGGCTTTTCTCGGTGAACGTGCGCGGAAAGGACAGTCGGATACAGCGTCTGCCTTCTTGCAGTTGCTGGAAGAGAATGGACTCGCCTGGATCGATGATTTGTCAGGGAAGCATTTGTTCGATGTCAGCCAGAGGCATAGCAAGGCGAAGGATCCAAACGAGCGAGCCAGGCAGAATCGAATCAGCACGATGATCTCCTGGAGCATAGAGCAGTTGACTGCACCGGCACGTACGGCGCTTGAGTTCGCTAGCCTACTGATGCCCGATGAAATGCCACTGGAGTGGATCCGAGATCTCACGATGGATCGCCATCCAGAGGTGCGGAAAGCCGATATGGTTAGCGAGCAAGACTGGATATCGGTCTGGTCCGAACTGCGCAGCCTGCGGTTATTGCATCCCCGATCGAAGATGGAAGTGGACAGTGAAGGACGAGAAACGACCCCTGATCAAGTATGGATCCATCGGCTCGTCGCCGCACATGTAAAAAGCAAGGGACTTCCTGATCATCTCTCTGAATTGGATCGGTTTGTTTATCGCGTCGCTCATTCGTTTGAGTCGTTGGTGAAACAAGCGAACGATACGGCATCGAGAAGCCAGCATAGGTCGCTTATCGACCAAGTCACTTTTTTTTCACCGAAAAATATCCGCCGACGGACACGCTATTATGGTCGGCTGAGATTGTCGCTTCTTACGAAGGACGCCATGGATCTTTGGCGCTTGCGATTGATTTGGAATCGAAAGTTTTAGCTTTCCGGGAGTCGCTGCAAGACCAGAACCCGCAATCGGCCCGGGCAGCGCGCGATGTGTCGGTGAGTTTGAGTAAGGTAGGTGATTTTCTATCGCTTCGCGGTCAGGCTGGGGACGGAGAGAAGGCGCTGGAGAATTACCAGCGTAGCCTGGAGGTCTGTGAACGGTTGCTGGAGCAGAACCCGCAGTCGGCCCAGGCAGCGCGCGATGTGTCGGTGAGTTTGATTAAGGTAGGTGATTTTCTATCGCGTCGCGGTCAGGCTGGGGACGGGGAGAAGGCGCTGGAGAATTACCAGCGTAGCCTGGAGGTCTGTGAACGGTTGCTGGAGCAGAACCCGCAATCGGCCGAGGCAGCGCGTGATGTGTCGGTGAGTTTGAATAAGGTAGGTGATTTTCTATCGCGTCGCGGTCAGGCTGGGGACGGGGAGAAGGCGCTGGAGAATTACCAGCTTAGCCTGGAGGTCTGTGAACGGTTGCTGGAGCAGAACCCGCAGTCGGCCCAGGCAGCGCGCGATGTGTCGGTGAGTTTGATTAAGGTAGGTGATTTTCTATCGCGTCGCGGTCAGGCTGGGGACGGAGAAAAGGCGCTGGAGAATTACCAGCGTGGCCTAGAGGTCTGTGAACGGTTGCTGAAGCAGAACCCGCAGTCGGCTGAGGCAGCGCGCGATGTGTCTGTGAGTTTGAATAAGGTAGGTGATTTTCTATCGCTTCGCGGTCAGGCTGGGGACGGGGAGAAGGCGCTGGAGAATTACCAGCGTAGCCTGGAGGTCTGCGAACGGTTGCTGGAGCAGAACCCGCAGTCGGCCGAGGCAGCGCGCGATGTGTCGGTGAGTTTGGAAAGGGTCGGTGATTCTCTATTGCGTCGTTGTCAGGCTGGGGACGGGGAAAAGGCGCTGGAATTGCAGCAGCGTGCCGTAGAAATTGGCATGGCACTTTTCACTAGCAATCGGCAGTCAGTCTTCTATGGTCGGACACTTGCTGTTTCTTTGTTCCTTGCGTTTCAGCGGGCCCAGGGTGTCGGCCAGGAAAAGAAGGCGATTGAATACTTAAGTCAATGCTTCGCGGTACTTGATGATCTGGTCCAGGGTGGAGCCACGCTCGACCCCGAAATACTCAATTTGCATACTCAGTTGACTGGCATTTTTTCAAAGGATTGACGTGGAGGGAAAGATTTTTCATTTGAATCGCACGTCAACACAATAATGCAGCGAATTTTGTGGAACAGGTCGCCTGAGTATTGTGATCAGGCCTAGGAATCCGCTGAGGCTTCGCTTATTTCTGGGCGCTCAATAGCTATGCGCTTCGTTGGCTATGGCGAGTTTGATCAATGACTTTTCGACGAGCGTGCTCGAATGCCACGTCTGCATTGGTGATTAACGATTCTGGACCCTAGAGATCTATTCTGTAGCCTCTGAGTTCTTTGCATGGGAGGTTTGTCGCCATCAGATCGCCGCGGTTCTTTAGTTCTGGTGTGTTCGCCATCGCGACGATGGAGCCATAACGATGATTGATGACCCGACGTCTGGTGAAGTCACCTCGTCCAGCGAGCCACACGATCGGCTCACACACCGTACGGGCTGATTCCACGATGCCCGTCTTTCTTCAGGCCCTGCGGGCCGAAATCGATATGCCGTTGGCGGCAGCTACCGGTTGGGATAGGAGGGAGTTTCTTTCCTTCGAGCCCGGGGCCTCGCGGCCCCGGCAGAGATTATGCCGCCCCTCTGGGGCTGGTTGCCTGGGTATGCAGGAGGGATTGCAGATCGAATTGACTTCCCCTCTTCCCGCAGGCGTGGAGAGGGGAGTAGCGACGACGACTACATGCAATCAAGTCGCATCACCGCCAGAAGACCGTCCCCGCTCCCACTGAGCGAAGCCCGAGGGGGAGAGGGCTAGGGAGAGGGGGCAAGTTCCCCCTGCTGAGTTTGGTTCCGGTGTGTTCGCGATCGCGACAATAGGGACAGGCAGGTGATGGGAGGACATAGGTCGAATGGCTTCACCTCGTCCAGCGAGCCGTGCGATCGGCTCACACACCCTACGGGCTGATTCCACGATTCCCGTCTCTCTTTAGGCCCGTCGGGCTGGCATCGAAATGCCGGTGGCGACAGTGCCCGCTGGCTTGATTCGGTGAGGCCTCGGTTTTTCCCGATCGGGACGATTTTTACTTGTTTTCGATCGGGATGGTAAATATAATACCGATCGGGAATGAAACAGTGATTTAGCACTGGAATGGAATGGGTTTGTCCCGATCGGGAAAAGAGCTGGGTGCTGCCATGGTAAAGATTGAAACGCCCGTCGATATCGGAAGGCTCGTGCGGAAGCGACGAAAGGGGGCGGGGCTGACGCTGCAAGAAGCTGCCGGCATGGCGGGGGTCGGGATCCGATTCCTATCGGAGCTGGAGCGAGGCAAGCCGACCCTTCAGTTGGGGCTGGTGTTGCAAGTCCTTCAACTGTTCGGACTAGAACTGCACGTTCATGCTCGGGGTGATTCGGCATGAGCGACCCACTCTATGTCCATTTCGGTTCGCGAACGGTGGGAACGCTGGAGCTTGCGGACGACAAGGCAATGCGCTTCGCGTATCGCCCCGAATGGGTCCAGGCCGAAGGTGCCTTTCCTATTTCCCTCTCCCTTCCCTTCGACGGATCGTACAGCGATTGGGCGAGTCATCACTACTTTGCCAATCTCTTACCTGAAGGGAATGTACGCGAGCAGATTTGTCGAGCACTTGGGATTTCGTCCTCCAACGATTTCGAATTGCTGAAGGCCATCGGGGGCGAGTGCGCAGGCGCGTTAGAAATATCTCCGCGATGCGAACCGACTTTGAATGCGGTTCCTTCGCGCTACCAGCCTGTGACGGATGAGCAATTGACGCAATGGTCGGTTGGGACCCCACAGGCCTTTTCCGACGTAACCGGTCAAGGCGAAGTTCGGCTATCCCTGGCCGGTGCTCAGGACAAGCTACCGGTCTACATCGACGACGACCAAATCTTCATACCTGTCGCAGGGTCCCCCAGCACTCACATTCTCAAGTTCGCCTCTTCCTTCTACTCCCATCTTCCGGAGAACGAGGCGTTCATGGCGCTGCTTGCCAAATCGGTCGGCCTGCCGGTGGTGGATGCTCACTTGCGAGCCACTCCTAAAGCTCGCATCGCCGTCATCCGGCGCTACGATCGCATCTTACAAAACGGCGTCTACGGTCGCATCCACCAGGAGGACTTCTGTCAGGCATTGGGTATTAGTCCCTCCAGCAAGTACGAGAAGGAAGGCGGGCCGAGCCTCAAGCAGTGTGCCGAGTTGATTCGGCGCCATGCGGCCTTCCCGCTTCTGGATCTGAACAAGCTTCTTCAGTGGGCGATCTTCAATTGGTTGACAGGGAATGCCGACGCGCATGGCAAGAACCTATCTTTCCTCTACAGCCAAAGCGGTGCGCCGAGCCTAGCTCCTTTTTACGACTTGGTATGCACGCGCAACTACAAGAACCTATCCCGATTCCTTGCCATGCAGATCGGTGGAACGGCGGACCCAGACTTGATCGGATCGCAACACTTGGAAGTGATGGCAGCTGACCTGAAAGTGCGACCGAAATTGGTGTTGGATGTGGCAGAAGCCCTTTTGGAAAAGATTGCTGGGTCTCTGGACGGTGTTTCGGCCAATTACCTGGAGCTTTACGGCGATTCACCGATCTTGGAGCGAATCCCCCCAGTGATTCGTCGGCAGCTTCGAAGAGCCCGATCACAGTGGAGTTAGCACGACAAAACGTAGGCATCCGAAGTTGAGAGAAGCGGCCTTGCTGAGATGAGGCCGAGCTGTCAGATGGGCATGCCCGGTTCAATGCGCCAAGCTGTGGCCATGGTCGGAGGCTGCGAGCCCGGAGGGTGTGTGTTATCCTCCGCCGCGATCGGTTCTGGTGCGTTCGCGAACGGGGCGATGGATTCAGGTTGCATCCCGATGAATCGAGGTTTCTCCTTGAAACCCCAGGGGCCTGGCGGCCCCGGCAGGAGTAATATCGCCCCTCCGGGGCTGGTGATGTGGGTAAACCGAGAGTCGTTTACGAAACCCAAATTGTGGTACGGGAGTCCCGCCCGTGCGGAATGGCTCTGGATGTTGAAATTGTTTAAGTTCGCTGCTTCGACCTTCTCTCTTCAGGCCCGGAGGGCCGACACTTCCCCTGCCGGTGGCGACAGCCATCGGTGGGTATAGGAGGAAAGTTTTTCTCCTTCGAGTTCCGGGGCCTTGCGGCCCCGGCAGGTGTTATGCCGCCCCTCCGGGGCTGGTGATGTGGGTAAACGGTGAGTCGTTTACGAGACCCACATCGTGGCACGGGAGTCCCGCTCGTGCGGAATCGGCGATTGCTAGGATTATGGTTGTAGCTCGCACCTTCCTGATTCAACGATTCCCTTCTCTCTTCAGGCCCGGAGGGCCGACACTGCCCATGCCGGTGGCGACAGCCACCGGTGGGGTGGCAACCTTCTATTTTTCTTCCTCTTGTTCCCTCCGAGCGATTGGTTCTGGTGTGTTCGCGATCGCGACGATGGAGTCAAGTCGATGTTCGATGAGCTGAGGTTTGGTGGAGTCACTTCGCCCTATTTGCCGTGCGATCGGCTCACACACCCTACAGCTTGTATCGAGGCCCCAATCGGCGACAGTGAGATTAAGGATGATGTCGCGTTCAACTGTAGTGAGAAGAGGGAGTTTTATGCACCAGGGCCTCGCAGGCCCAGCCGAGGTTTTGCACCCCACCGGGGCTGGATTGTTGTTAGAGGAAGTAGAAACCAGCAGTACTTAGTGGGTTGAGTTTTTGTGGTGATTCTGGGGCTAGAACGCAGGCGGAATGAGTGAGTGATCGATGCCCTCCCCCTGCTTTGCCCCGGAGGGATGCCTGGGAAAATCCGAGCGAAGTTGGTGGTGGAAGAATAGTTTGCCCGTGGTCAGGGTGGCTGGAGGTGGCTGTGCTGGTGGGGGAGGCTGCACAAGAGTTGAAGCAGCGCATGGTGCTGGGTGGCTGATCAGCGGGCCATCGGAGGAAGTTTTGGGTCGATGGGGAAGCGAGAAAGAGAGTCATGTGATGACGCAAGTCGTCCTGGTGTGACGGTCTTTGACGTGCAGCTTTGGAAAGCCCTTCGGGAGTTTTGATATCCCGATTTTCTTTACTGTTTACTGTAGTCTTCGCGACTCAGTCTGGCTCATAAACTTCACATGCCTCCACGGAGGAAAGAAGGCGGAAAGCGGAGAATCGAGAGGAATCAGTCTTCGTTCTTTTGCAAGAGGAGCATGAGGGTTCGCTTCTCTGTCTTGCTCCATCGGATCGAGAAACCCTTCCTCGTCAACCATTCCTTGAGTTGCTGCTCCTCATACCGAGTGGTCACGGCGAGATCGATACGCCGCTTATTGAGTTTCTGTCGGGTTCGCCGGAATTTGGTGTTCAGGTCTTCGATGTAGGTAACGATATTGAACGCACCGGGAACTGAGGTGTACTTCGTCGTCATGTCATATTTGAATTCTAGAGCACTGAAGTCGGCGATGGTTACGGATTCCACTGGACCAAAGGCAAAACGATTATTCAAGCCGTGGCTGTAGCTTCTCGTGATTTCCGACATCTGATCTTTGGTGGGCTTTACAGCGGGGTTGTATTGATCGCTTTGAAGCCTTGCGTCCAGAAGAAGGAAGTCACCATCATCCATTCCCTCTCGAATCTTGCCAATCAACTCGGATTCATCATGATTCCCCAGAGTATACCCAAGTAAGCAAATCAGATTCGGTGCAGGGTCGAATGCGAAGATCGGTTTGTACCGAGCCAGTTGATTGAAGTCGCCATGTATCGCCTTGATCCGAAACTTTTTGTTGAACCAAGCTCCCTGATTCACCACCCTATTCACTGCAGCTTGTAGCAGTTCGACCGACAAATCGATCGGATAGTAGTGAGCGATATCGAGGTGATTTTGCAATTGCGACAACATCAAAACATCGATAACGCCGTCTCCGGGCCCGAGGCTCACCATGTCCAGGCGATCGCAGACTTTCGAGCAATGGTGAGCGATTTCCGCAGCATGAGAACGAACCGCATTGATGATATCTGCATGTCCATAGGAAGGATCTTCGGTGAGGTCCAGCCAATTCTGTGCACCGAGTGCACCAAGGTAGTTGAATTTGAGGTTCGGAGTTCGGCCATTTGTGAGGTAGCCGATAATCTCTTTCTCAAGATGTAGGCTGCTGATGGAGTAGCTCAGAGAAGAATCGACGATAACCTCTGTGAACTCACCGCGCTGGAGCACGTCGTTTGCATTTGGTTCCAGTTCCTGCATTTGCTCGAAGTCGCCAGTCTCCGACGGATTCAGGTAAGTTTTTCCGTTTCTATGGACCGGTAGGCCAGCAAGTGCGAGTCGGTCGGCTAATGCTTCTCGCTTCGCTGCAGTGTTATCCAAGTCGACCATATGAATGCCGTCGATGTCGCTAAATTCGCGTAGCCCTCCAAAGCGAACGAGGATTGTTTTCTCCCTACCGCCAATTGCGAGCGCCCAACCCGCTTCGAAGATTACGTTTGGGCGTGGTTGCGGTAGGAGCGGTTCTTGCCCGTATTCGGGCCGAAGTCTGGCAAGGTCATCTCCCGTCATGAGCACCACGGTGCATTGTGCGGCATCGAGGCCAGCTTTGACTATCTCAAGCGTGGTAGGTGCTGGACATGCGGCCAATTGAATTGCGTCATTCCAGGTGATCGGATCCAGTTGTAGCGAGCGAAGAAAGGAATACATTGCATCGCGTGCCGAATAATTCCGGCCATGAACGACGAAGACACGATTAGACAATTTGGCTTCCTTTTCGCGCGACGAAACCAAGTACTGGGCGAGTTCGCCATGCCTTCCAGTGAGGTTGAGAAGGGGCGAAATTTTGCACCTTCTGGCAGGATTGGTGGATTTGTCCTAAGTGCAAAAGGAGGCGTTCAAGGTAGTCTCAAGAAGTTTTAAAATCAACCGTCAAAGATTGGGACAGATCAGCTCTGCGTTCGAATCAGGCACCCCATCGCGTTTCGGTAGAATTGCAAATGGATCTCATCACTGCCGCGACTCAGAAATTTCCGACGGCCACGGCACCCAGCCACCTACCGAAGGGGAGGGTGAGATCTATCACTTGCTTTGAATCCTTAGTCCCTACCCCTACGACTGACCTCTGCCTACTCCGGTCGGCCGGACGGATTCGTCCCACTGACTTGCTTTGTGGACCAATAAAAATACCGTGAACTTCAGGGGGCGGTTTGGGAGCTGGTCAGCTTTCTCTGTGCTTCATTATAGAAAAGTTCAGCGATCAGAAAGTCGTGGTTCGGATTTCTATCTGTGGCTCGCACCTCCAAAATCTCTCGCTGCAATTCCGTCAAAATCTCGGTACTCTTCGCCTGTTCGCCAGTATCGAAGTATGCCAGTGCAGCGATTGCGAGGTTCAGTAAACGGAGGGAGCGATTGGGATTGCCGGCTTGTGACTGATCGACGTATTCCAGTGCTTTCGCTGCGTCTCCTTTCCGATAGTTGAATATGGCGCGCCCGGTCCATGCCCAGGTATACATCCAATCGGGATAGGTTCGATCGTCAATCGCGCGGACCAATAAACCGGTTGGAAGGGTATTGAGATCGACAGAGTCTGGCCTAAGCAGGCAAGTCTTGATGACCCTTTCGGCCACAATGGCATCGCTGATTTCATTGAATTGAGCCAATAGCCGCTGGCAAAAGTCTCGGTAAGCATCGTCTCCAGCCATTGCAGCAATTGGTGCGATCTGCAGCCACACCAATTCGTCGTTCGGGTGATTGGCGATTTGCAGTTGACCAAATTTCAACGCCTGCGCCCATTTCCCAGTGGCTCGCCATCGCGTCACTACTTCTTCGGCTCTTTCTGGCGTCGCTTGCAAAACATCCATGCAATCGCCAATCGCCTTCTCCCACTGCTGTGTCGCAAGGTAGGCATCGACTCTCTTGAGCAGCAAGTCTGAGTCTGGGCTCTCGGACGGCATTGCTTTCGAGTAGCACTCGATGGCGGACTGCCAATCTCTGGAGGAGGCGTGGAAATCGCCGAGCCCTGGGTAAAGTTGGGGGCTTTGCTGTAGTAGCGCTTGCAAATTGGGCTGGTCATTGAGAATGGAGCAGGCGGCAGCCAAACGACCCCATGGATCTGCAATGCGCTGGGCGCACAGCAATCTTCGAGCTATCGCCATGGCATCGGGCATTTCAGAAACGGAGAAGCGAAAGCGGCCGATGGCCTGTCCCTGTTCCATCTCAATCTGAAGTTGCTTGCCCTCGACAATGACTTGGTGCGGTAATCCATAGATCATTTGCTGTGGGTCACCCATCCGCTGATACACACGCCAATTCCATAGTAGCAAGGCAGGGCTTATATCGGTGGAGTTCGTTTCTACCATGCGAAGATCATATGAGGTAGTTGCGTCGGAAAACTGGGGCCAAGGAACGAGGGCTTCCTGGCCGGTATCTTTGCTCGCGAACAAGGGGCCACTGATCAAGAAATCCCCGACACTGTGCAATCCTGGTCCTCGGTTGGGTAGGCGATCGTCGGTCATTGCTTCCAGCTTGACTGCGTGGACGGTCTTCAGGTCTGTTGTAGCGGTCATCGTGTAGAGATCATTTTCGCGCGAGGTGACTGGTGCCAGTCGAATCGATTGATCCTCCAATCGTTCCCAGAGGGATCCTGCACTCGAGTTGAAATCGGAAATCCTAAGCCGATTCCATCGAATGGATCGATCTACCTTTTTCAGCAACAAGTCAGCGAGGTTGTTGACGCTTCCAAAGTCGTTTGGGTTTCGATGAATTCGCTCGTCAAGCAGAGACTGTGCGTCGGAGGTGATTGCATCGGCTACTGCGACTTCGTTTTTTTCGTAGAGCTGTTCGGCGATCTGAAGCAGCCCTAGCGGATCTTTCCGGACGGCCTTGATCGCTTCTTCCCCATGGCCGGATTTTAGTAGTGCCATGGCGATTTCTCTTCGATCGAAAAGAGGCAACGATTCAGAAGTGATAGCGCGGTCGATTTGCAAGATTGCTGAGGCGGGATCTTCTTCGATATAGCCAAGCGTGGCGTCCCAGACCCAGATTGGCCCCGCGCTGGTTGCGGCAGCAAGGCGCGCCCCATCCGAACTCCAGGAGACATCGAACAGTCGGCAATTCCCGGATCGCAAATTCAGGCATTCCTCGCCGGAAATGGGATCCCATATGAGGAGGTCTCCGCTGAGTTGGGCGGACGCAATGCGAGTTCCATCGGGATTCCACGCAACGCCCATCATGAACTCTTGGCCCCCTCGCATGCTGCTTAATGGTTTGCCTTCAGAAGCAGTCCAGACGATGACATTTCCATCGGATCCGCAGGAGGCGATGCATTGGCCATCGGGGCTCCAAGCGACATCGAATATCCAGCCTCGATGCCCTTTCCATTCGCTGATACGAGTTCCATCCACTGGGTCCCAGATCCTGATGTTGGAGTCTTCGCAGCTGGCGGCAAGCTGTTTGCCGTCGGGGCTGAACGCCAGTTGCATGACGCTAACGCGATTGGACGGATCTGCCTGGATGTTTCGCACCAATGGCTGGTGGCTCTCCGGATCGAGGATAGAAATCGACCCTTCATCCGAACCCACAGCGACTCTCGATCCATCAGGCGACCAATCGACGGACCAGAGCGGTACAGAGTCTGTGTTCCATGAAAAGGTTTCCTTGCCGGTCTGGGTATCCCATATTTTAAGCATGCCATCGAGGGCGACGGACGCAACACGACGACCATCTGGGTGCCAAGCAAGGGACATGTCAAATTGAATGAAGCCAAAGCGAGACTTGCCTTGGCGCTGATGAGCTTGGAATGAGCAGATCTCCTTCCATGTGGTGGTATCGCGCACGACCAGTTGGCCCTTGTCATCCCCGCTTGCAATCCGATCAGCTTTTTGGTTCCAAGCCACACATCGGCTTGGCGCATTTCCTGGAATCACGTCCATTTTCTGTGATTCCTTGATCGACCAGATTTTGGTTTGGCCGTCGACGCAGGTGGAGGCAAGTTCACCATTTTTGCCCCAAGCAAGCGAGCAAACCGATTCTAAGTGGCCTCGAAGCGTCTGGATGGGAGTACCCTGTTGGGCATTCCATAGCAGAATCTCTTCTGACATCGTTGATGTAGCGATACGTTTTCCATCAGGTTCCCACGCGATGGCCATGATACCGTGGTTGTGCTCGAGTGGGCCGTAGGCTTCTGTTTGTGTTGCCACATCCCAAACTCGCACGAGAAACCTATCGCCAGGTTCCGTTGCTGAAGTAGCGATTCTTGTACTGTCTGGAGACCATTCCAGAGCATAGATCCACTGATTGTGAGCTTGCCAAGAGAAGCTTTGCGTATCCGTCTGAGTGCTGGAGATCGTGACGATTCCTCGATTGCTGGAAGTTCCATACCACTGATTGTCAGGACTCCAGGCGCCAACCGTGACCAGTCCAGGGTGTTGGAATGTCGACAGTTGCTGTCCTGATATTGCGTTCCAAATAGCAACGCTTCCGTCGTTTGCACATGCGGCGATACTCCTGCCGTCATTGCTGTAGTTGACGGAGACAACAGGAGAAGAGAGGCCGGTCAGTTGTCCTACCTGGGTACCGTGGATGGTGTCCCAGATGAGGATGGTGGAATCTTCGAAGCCGGCGGCAAGATGCACCCCATCTGGGCTCCAGTCGAACCACTTGCGCCCCCAAAAAGATGTCATGGCTTTTGGGGTCTTCAGCTCGTGAAGCAACTGGGAGGCATCGAGGTCCCAAAGCCGAATGATTCCTGACTCGGTGCCATCCGCCAGTCGATTGGTTGGGATATGCCAGTCGACTAGTCGCAATTCGTCATTGTGGCGTAGTTTTGGTAGGTTCAGGACATCACGACTTGGCAATGCTCTTAGATAGAACCACTCCCAGCCGCGACGATCCTTTTCGCCTTCGGTCGGAACCCAATGGTCCAGTAAAGACTGCAGACGCCCCAGGCTGCGGTAGTCGTCGAAAGCTTTCTGCGCAAGACGCATGTTGGAGAAATAGAGATTCTGACTGGCAAGGTCGGCTTTTTCGTCTGCACGATTTTTTTCCTGCATCGCCTCTTGTTGAGCCGCTTCGGCGAGTTTACGGAGCTGTATTTCACGTTCCTGACCATCGATGGCCACCTTCTTCTGTTGCTCGACTTCCAACAAACTTGCTCGGACAGCATCGGCGTTTTCATCGGCGCGTCGGGCCTGAAGGCGGGCGACGGCTTCGTTTTCGACAGCGGTTTTCCTTGCCCAGGTGGCATGTTGCCATGACCATGCGGCAACGATCGAGGAGGCGAGCGTCAGGCTGGTCACGACAGCGAGTCCTGCGAGTGATTTGCGCAGTGTTTTTGTGGCCCGCAGTTGCTGAGCCAATCGCAGCCCTTCCTCTTCCGCGCGTTGTTTTTCTGCTTCAGCACGTTTTCTTTCTGCTTCGGCTTGGGCGGCTTGTGCGTCAGCGCGAGCGGCCTGGGCAGCGCGTTCCATCTCGATCTCTCGAAGACGCAACTTGACCGACTCGAGATAGTCGGTGATTTTTCCCGCCAGCACACCTGCATCTCGCGGGCGGTCGTCTGGTTCTAGCTCCAGGCAATTCCTGGTGATCTCGATGAGCTGCTGGTCTGCCCTGCACGAATCTAGTCGCTGAAAGCAGTCGGCTAGCCTCCCCCGCATCGCCATCTGAAACAGGCGTGTGGTTTCCTCGGCAACGTAGGGCGGTTTCCCAGTCAGTATCTCACAAAGAATGGCTCCCAAACCAAACACATCCGCGCGTTCATCCAGTTGATGGACATCGCCGAGCGCTTGTTCAGGCGGCATGTAGGCGGGCGTTCCCATCACGCTGCCGACTTGGGTGTGGGAGCCGACGCCGCGACTGGGGTCGGATCCGGTGAGCGAGCGTCGGGTTTCGATGACACTAGCATCTTGCTGCTTTTCGTGGGCACGTTTTTCATCACTGACACCACCGATGGACAGCACTTTCGCAAGCCCCCAGTCCATGACTTGGACTTCTCCGAAGGCACCGACCATGATGTTGGCGGGTTTCAGGTCGCGGTGGATGACGCCTCGTGAGTGCGCGTAGGCCATCGTCTGGCAGACTTGTTCGAAGATGCCGAGCATACGGCCTTGGTTCTCGAGGGGATTCTTTCGATCACTCAGCAGTTTTGAGAAGGTTTGGCCTTTGACCAATTTCATGGCGAAATAAGGACGCTGATCGGAGAACTGGCCGAGTTCGTAGATGGGGGTGATGCCAGGATGCTGCAGTTGCCCTCCGATCTGTGCTTCTTCCACAAAGCGCTGAATCACCTCTGGCTTCTGCTTGTGTGCGTCCAATAGAACTTTGATTGCAAGGTCTCTGCCTAAATCGACATCACGACCCTTGAGGATAGCTCCCATACCGCCTCGTGCAATTTCGCCCTGCAGTTGATAGCGAGTTTCCGCAAAGCTTTTAGGCATCTCAGAGGAACTGGGCCTGGAAATCGGATCTGGACCTTCGACATCCGATTCACGAAGAACGACTCGGGAAGCTGCAAGCTGAGTCTTAAGGGAAGAGGCGCTAACCGCCATCTCGCTGCTCGATCGAACCTCTTGGGATTTGGCAAAGTCGATCGTGTGATCATTTTGATGTGGCGAGGAGGGATCGATGCGGGAGTCGAATAAGAATGTGGGGTTGACCTCTAAGGAAGAGCGATCTGAGCTGTCTTCGGGCCGCTCGAAGTGCGCTGCCAATTTTTGCTGGATGCGATCCCGAAGCGAAGAGTCACCGTGGCAGGCTTTTGCGAGCCACTGGTCGCGGTCGGGACCAACCGGCATTTTCAAAGCCTCTTGAAAAATCGATTGCTCGTCCATTGCTTAGATTTCCCTGAGGACACGCGGATGGTCAAACGATTCGATGAAACGGAAACCGTGTCTGCTCAATCCGTGAGGAAGTTTTTGAGCCAGATCACTTTTTCGAAGTAGCCAAGTCGAAGAAATGGTTGGGCGCGATCGAAAGATTTCTCTTTGTTTTAACAACTGCGAATTTAATTAGCACCTTGCCCGTTGGCTTCTAAGCTTTCGTTGAGACTCTGCGAATGCTTCCGCTTTGGATTCCGCTCGGCAGAACTTCTTCTGAACTTCGCGATGGGTTCTAGGGTGTGAAAATTGGCGGCGTTTCAGAAGCATGCGTCCAATGTGGCTATGACTTGATGACTGGGATCAACTTGGGATCGCTGGCTCAAGCGGCCAAAGCGGCTGACTTCGCCCGCCATAGGCCATTCGGAACTGCGGTTTTCAAAGAGCGAATTCGACCCAATAGGGGACTCCTTAAAGTCTTTGGAGACAACAAGATATCCTCTGAGGCTGTGTGCTTGTTACGCAAAACGGGTCGCAGTGGTATCGAAATGAAGGCCAATTGGAGCCTAGGGATCGCCTTGGTCCGTTGGTGTCAGCCATATCCCGGTCGTTCATAATCCAATGGCTCAACGTTCCCTTGGGGAGCCCGCAGGTGAATTTAGACAATGAATGGAGCTCATTTTAAAAGGCAGTTGAATTTGGGGTTTTAAGCAGAGTTTTCCGACATGGCAGCTCTTCGTTGTGTTAGTTTGCCTGAGGTGGCCTAGGCCGCGCATCTCTTTCGCTTTTGGTTGAGGCGTCTTCGTTATCGCTCTTGGATCGTTTCTGCATCCGCGGGCCGATCGTACTTTTTTGAGTGGCGAGTTGTCATGTCGAAGAAATTCCTTCGTTTGTTTCGTGAGCGAGTTCGGAACGTTCGCCACCTCTTCTTTGCTCAGGCATTGAGACGCGAGATCGCCGATGCGACACGAGGAGCATTCCGGCGAAGGTTCGGTTCGCTGATGGAGCCTATGCGGCGCTTGGCTGCTGCGGTTCGCGCGAGTCGAGGTCGTTCAATTGTTCGTGGATCGACTGGATCAATCGGCACTTCCAGGAAGCTGCAGTGGATGGAGTCGTTGGAGCCGC
>Ga0315901_10005599_pt1 | contig 15259 bp, 29 predicted proteins | sample LakEriMetagenome_10_FD_203761 | JGI IMG/M metagenome (GOLD analysis project Ga0315901, IMG submission 203761) | Freshwater fungal communities from buoy surface, Lake Erie, Ohio, United States - Buoy 2 MA116 | ecosystem: Environmental > Aquatic > Freshwater > Lake | place: USA: Lake Erie, Ohio...
CAGGTGGTACAGGTGGTTCTATTCATGGCATATCCCTAACAGGAGCAGCATCACAATTCACTATTAATGGTGATGTGAGAGGTGGTAGTGCTACAGGTGCTCATGGTATTAACTTTGGTGGTACATTGGGAACGGTGAATGGTAATGTTACAGGAGGTGGTGTAATAAACGCAGCTGGTGTTTCTACTGTTACAGGAGGAGTAAATATAACAGGTAATATAACAGGTAATTCTGGACAAGGTATTATTATAGCAGCTAATAGCACAATAGTTGGAAGTATATTTGGTGGCGGTAGTTCTCCTGCTGTAACAAATCAGGCATCAAACAACTCTTTTACCGTTACAGTAACAGGAGATGTGTATGCTTCTACAACACAAGCAGGAATATCATTAACGGGCACAGGAACACAAGTGGTGAACCTTACAGGTAATATGTACAACACACTTGGAAGAATGGCAATCTGGTGTCCTAACGTGTTCATCTCTAATAATGCTACAACTCTGTGGAGAATGGATACAGGAGGTGGTAATTACAAGTTCCTGTATTCAGCAGATAGCACTCCTAACCTTCCTGCTACAACAAACGTAAGAAACGGTGTGACCTTTGGGCCTGCTCTATCTTTGACAGGAACAATGGTTGTACCTTCAGCATCAGATGTAAGGGAGAACGTACCTGTGGATAACACAGTGGGAACAGGAGAACTTACAAGTGCTGACATCATAAGTGGCATTAACGCAAGCTCTGACAGCCTTGCTGTAAGACTGAAGAACACGCTTACAGATACAACAGCAGGAAATATTATCTCACAATATAATAATTCATAGTATGCCAGATAAATGGCCTTTAGCAAATGGGAATTGGAGTAACGCTGCAAACTGGAACGGTGGAACAAAGCCTGTTGCAGGAGATGATGTGTTTGCAGATGGAAGGACTATTGCTATGGATGAAGACCCTGTATGTGCATCAATAAGAACCACTCAAAGGAGTGGTGGAACTACTGGAGGTGTATTTAACGTAACCGCAAATAGAACAATACCTGCTAATATAATAGCTGGGTCAAGTACTGTAATATCTGCTACTACTGCAATAATCATAAACGTAACAGGAACTGTAACAGCATCTGCAACATTCCCAGCCATAACTATGACCAACGTAAACGGTCAGGTATATCTAAATGGGAACATGGTTAACAACAACGGTAAGATGGCTATTTATGCTCCTATTGTTTGGCTTGATGCAAATAACACAACACAAGCTGATTTCTTCACATCAGGAGGTAGTCCAAGAACACTATATTCAGAAGATACATTCCCTAATATGCCAGCAGAAGCAGATACAAGGGATAACATAGTTTATGGTCCTGGAAGTGGATTAAGAGGCACTCTTAAAATGCCTGCTGCTGCTGATACAAGAAATGGTGTGGTTTATGATAATGGAACAACAGGAACAGCCCTATTCACAACATCACTATTCCTAACAGAACTATCCTCAAGCACTGTACCTGTGGCTGTAAGGATGCAAAACCTTTGCACTCCTATGATTCTTGGGGAGCTTATGGAGGCTTATAAAAGATAATAATATGAGAGGATTTATTCTTTTATTAGTGGCTTTAATATTGTCAATAGTGATATTGCCCATAGGATTTGCTTTTCAGGTGGTGGTGAGCTTATTTAGAGCTATTGATTCCTACCTCTTTAGGATAGCAAAATCTCTTGATCAACACGGAAACACCGTGTGTGAAGAACTGTTTAACCAGTTGTTAATCAAGAAGAAAGATATTCCTTTTGGTGATATGGATAGGACAATTAGCTATGTTTTAGCCCAAAACAGGGGAAATCTCACATTCCTAGGAAAAGCATTAGCATGGTTGTTGAACACCATTGATGAAGGACACCTAGATAGGGTAAACGATTAAAAAAATAAATTTGGTTAATTCAAAATGTTATCCTAACTTTGAGCAGGCTTTCTATATAACTAAATAGCACATTTTCCCATTTCGGAGGGGAGGGTGTGCTTTTTTAATTCGTTCCCTATGCAAATCCTAACACTATGCAACACAAGTTTGAAGAATCTGTACTAGAAGACATTAAAAACATGGACCAAAGACTAACCGAATTGGAAGAGAAAATTGATGACATTAACACCAAATTAACACAAGTGGTGGATGCTATCCTTGGAAACCCCCTAACCAAGACAGGAGGATTTATGAAAGAAATTACAGCTCTTGAAGAGCAAATAGAAGCTTTGAAGAAGAGGATATGTAGACAGGAAGACTTTAGAAAAAGGGTGTATTGGGCTATTACAATTGGTGTTGGGGCTATTATTGTTGTACAGTATTTGACAACCATTTATGCAAATTTAAAGAGATGAGTAGTAAATTTACTTGGAAAGGATATTGGCAGCCCACTCCTCTTATGTTTCGTAAGATAGGGGATGCTCTATTGGGAATATTCTCAATAGCTTCTATTTCTTCTGTGATTGCAGATCATCAAGGGTTAGCAGTGACCTCTCTTATAATTGGTATAATAGGAAAAATACTAAGTAATTTCTTCTCAGAAAACCCTGCACCAGCAGCTCCTGAGGATCAACAAGATTAATTATGGTGACAAGTAAACAAGCGTTAGCTAAATACGGTGATCCCAATTTACAAAGAGCTATGACAATGTGGGATGTTCCTGGATATATGGAAATAGGTGTTATTCCTAAAAGAATATATTGCAATAGGGATATGATTGAGCCCCTATCTAAGGCTTTTCACAATCTTATACAAAGAGGATTAGTATCTGAACTTAAAACATGGGATGGGTGTTTTAATATTCGTAAGAAAAGGGGACTTAGTTCTATGTCTCTTCATTCTTGGGGAATAGCAATAGATGTTAATGCCTTTGAAAATGGTCTTAATCAAACTCCCAAGCTTTCTCCAGAATTTGTAAAATGCTTTACAGATGCTGGTTTTGACTGGGGTGGTACATGGAAAAGAAAGGATCCCATGCATTTCCAACTTGCAAAGATATGAGTAAAAGAAAAGATATATCAGGTATTTATAAGATAACTTCCCCTTCTGGCAAGGTATATATCGGAAGAAGTTATAGAATAAAAGAAAGATGGAGATCTTATAAAAGAATGGATTGCAAAGACCAACATAAACTATTTGCTTCTTTTGCTAAATATGGTACAGATAATCATATATTTGAAATTATACATGAGTTACCAAATGATATTAGTAAAGAAGTAATAGAAAATTATGAAGTAATATACTCAGACTTTTATAAAGATTGTGGTACTCAATTTTTAAACCTTGCTCCTACAGGAAGAGGTGTTGGTAAACTAAAAGATTATCAATCTCAGAAAGCTGGAGATACTCATAAAGGAAAATCTACTTGGACTAAAGGTAAATTTGGTAAAGATCATAATAGAAGTATTCAAGTAATTTGTAACGGTGTAACTTATGGTAGTATGTCCGAAGCTAGTAGAGAAACTGGTCTTAGTGTATCTACCATATCTTTAGCAATAAAAGAAAATAGATCTTGTAGAAATATGCACTTCCAACTCAAATCAATAGGTTTATAAAACTTATATGAAATATTTATTGTTTATATTGTTTTTCTTAAACACTTTTCTTGTTTATGGACAATTTGAAACAAGAAAAGAAAGAGACAAGAATAAACCACAACTATTTGAAAAAGAATCTGTTACATCTCCTGTTTCAATAGAATTTCTAGAAACAGTGTTCTCTTTAAAATTGGAACAAGAAGTGACATTACAAATCACACCAAAAACTAAATTCAAAGGAATAGTGGTTTCGGTGAAAGAAAGTGGAATTTATAAAGTGGTGTCTATACAATCTACAGAAATTTCAAGTGCTTCTCTTATAATTTCTAAAATAAAAGGACAAGAAGATACACAGACAAGAGCTTTAATATTTAGTAAAGAGTATAAAGATGTTCTTGTTTTAGAGTATAATACAGATGTAGGCAGATATGTATGGCACAAGAAAGAATTGTGTGATTTACTCCCTGATTAATCTATAATGAATAAAACACTAACCGTTCTAACGTTTTTATTTTTAGCTTTTTGTAAAATAAAAGCGCAAGTTCCTTATGGGCTGAACAGTTTCCCAGAAGCATCTTCTACAATCTATTTAGACTTTGATGGAGAAACAGTAACCTCCTCTCTTTGGATAGCTTATACAGGAAATAAACCATTTATTTGTCTACCAACTACAATGACAAATGCTCAAATGGTTAAAGTGTTTAATCATGTGGCAGAGGATTTTAGTCCTTTTAACATTAATGTTACAACAGATTCTGCTGTATTTTTATCAACATCTCCTGGTTCTAGAATGAGGGTGATATTTACACCAACAAGTAGTTGGTATGGATCATCAGGAGGTACAGCATTTATAGATTCTTGGAGATCGATTTTTTGGGCTGCTGAGGAATTCCCATGTTTTGTATTCACTTCTATATTAGGAAACAATGATAAGAGGGTGGCTGAAGCAGCTTCTCATGAAGTGGGGCACACATTAGGACTCTATCATCAATCACAATATGATGATGCATGTGTATTTCAAACAGAATACTTTGCTGGTAGAGGATCTGGAGATATAGGATGGTCTCCTATAATGGGAAATTCTTATAACAGAAATCTTACAACATGGCATAATGGAAGAAGTTCATTAGCATGTTCTTTTTTACAGGATAATTTAGCCACTATAACCAACCCTTTAAACAAGGTGACATTTAGAAAAGATGATTACACCAATCTAAGGGATTCAGCTAAATACGTTAAATTTACAAGTGGTAACTACAAGATTGATGGTGTTATTAGCGATAGTGTTGATGCTGATTTCTTTAAGTTTGGATTTACATCACCTGGTAGATTTACAGCAAACATAAATCCATATAATACAGGTGCTGAAATTGTAGCTGCGTTTCCCTTGATTGGAGTGACAAACTATAATGGTAACATTGATCTAGAAGCAACGCTCTACAAAGACAACACTGTAATAGGTGTATACAATCCTGCAACAAGACTAAATGCTTCTATAGATACGCTTCTTAATTCAGGAACATACCATCTTAGAATAAGTTCTGCAGAAAATGTAAATATATACAAGTATGGAATGCTTGGAAGTTACACATTATCAGGATCTTTTGGTGGCGAAATTGCTCTACCAATAAGACAAGTTAATCTGTTTTGTAATAATATACAAGGAGGAACACACGGTCTGTCTTGGAATATTATTTCTGATGAACCTCTTGAAAGTATTGAAATACAGGTTTCACGTGATGGAACAGTGTGGAATAAGCTAACGGATGTTAGTGTTACATCTACAAGTTATTTATATAAACCATCTGGTAATAGAACATTATATTATAGACTTCTTGTAAAAAGCATTGTTGGGGAACTAAAGTTTTCAAATCAATGTATTATTAATAAATCTGGAGGACAAGCTTCTTTTACAATTGCTAATGGAGCAATAATTAATGAAGGGGTGGAAGGGAATTGGAGGTTGTTTGATGTTTATGGAAACATAGTGCTTTCTGGAAGATTGATAAATGGAATAAATTATATAAATTCTAATAAAATAATACCAGGATTTTATATATTGCAGGTGATTGATAGTGTTGGTAACGTAACTTCCAAAAAAGTCATAAGATGATTAATATAAAGTTTAAAAAACTGGATGATGAAATGCACTTTTGGGCTGGGATGCTCATAAGTATTTTCACCTTTATTCCTTTTACATTTATATTTCCTCAATGGATTGCAGCATTGGATGCTTTTGGTGTCACTGTTATAATTGGAATAGGAAAAGAATACTACGATGAACATTTTAAAAAGACGTATTTTAGCAATAGAGATTTAAAATGGACATTGATTGGAGGGGCTATTGTTCCCTTCATATTCATTGTAGCAGATATTATTTATTATTATTCAAAACCGTAAAACATGGCAAATTTAATTGACAAGGTGAAAGTTAAAGCTGGAAGGCTTATTAAAGTGTGGAACACAGAAAAGAAGAAGTTTTCTAACGCTAAACCCTGGTATATTTCCATTTGGGTGGAAGATGCTGATGGAAGCAACGAAAGATGTCTTCTCTTCACCCAGAAGGAAATAGAAGCTGCAGAAAAAAGAGCTGCTGCTAACCAAGAAGATCTTACATCCAAAGGATTTTTCACAAACATTATTGATTAAAAATGGCTAAAAACAAAGCTTTCGTTAGGTATGCGAACAATAAACTTGTTCCAGCTTCTGTATTTATAGGAGCAAAAGCTCCAGCTGTAGGAGTGTGGAAGGAAATTCCAGCAGACTTATGTTGTGATAATAGTAATGCTTGTGGATGTAATACAGATTTTCCAACAATACTTGGTAGTACTGTACCTTTTTTCATAGTTACTTTGAGATATAATAGTACTGAACCTTGTGGTCCAGGTTTAACTGATAACTATGCAATATATCCCTGTAATGGAAATTTAGCATTGTCACAAACTTTTCCAGTAATACTTCCAGCATTAGACGGATATTATTATCAAAGTTTATCAAATATTGTCTACATTGTAGAAAATGGTATTATTATAGGAACATCAGAAGCTAATTGTGGTTAATTTAAAACAATAAACACATAAATCAATGGCAAAAGGTAAATCAACAGACTCTAAAAAGACAACTTTCGGAAAAAGAAAAGGTGGAAAAGCCCAAAAGTCTAGAGGTCCTAAGGATAAGCCTGTCTCAAAGTATAGAGGACAGGGGAAGTAAACAACCTTATATGGAAGCTCATCATGCTAAAAAGAACAAGAAAACGAGTGTCAAAAATAAAAGAGGCATCCTTAATGTTAGGAATGTTCTTTCTGCCCTTTGGATATGACGGTTTATTTGCTCTTCTTATGGAACTAACAGGATCTTTTTGGATTACAGATATTGTATTTTATGGTATATCTTTTTGTTTTTTTGTTATATATTACCTGTTAAATAAATATTTATCCAAAAATGAATAAAGGTGGTATTTATTGTATAGTAAATCTTGTAAACGGTAAACAATATATTGGTTCTACTAAGGCGTTCTCTTATAGATTTAGTAAACATAAATCAGATTTAAGAAAAAATAAACATCATTCATTTTTACTACAAAGATCTTGGAATAAATATGGAGGTGACTCTTTTGAGTTTAGAATATTAGAAGAAATTTCTGATCCAATATTATACAAAAAAAGAGAGCAGCATTATTTAGACAATGAACGTTGTGAATATAACATAGATAAAATAGTAAATGGAGGCATGCTTGGTAAAAAATTATCTGAAAAAGCTAAGTTGTTAATAGGTGAGGCAAATAAAGCACTTTGTGGAGAAAGAAACCATATGTATGGTAAATTTGGAGAATTACATCACAATTATGGTAAAAAAATGCCTCAAAACGGAAGGTCTGGAAAAGACCATAAAAATTATGGAAAACCTTCTGCAAATAGAAAAATTGTATTACAATTTGACTTAAATGGTACTTTAATAAAAGAATTTCCTAGTTTAAAACAAGCAAGTAAAGAATTGGATATTCATAAAAACTATATAGGAGCTTGTTGTAAAGGAAGGTATAAACAAGCAAGAGGATTTGTTTTTAAATATAAAGAAGATTTATTAAAGAATAACTGAATTGGTTATTCTATTTTTTATTCCTATTGTTAATACTACAACAATAGTATAAATTTGTAAATTATGGCTATTCCTTCAAAACAAATAGGATGGACCACTGAATCTAATCTATTGTGGCAAATTGCTAAACAGTTGGAAGGATTGGGCTGTCAATTATGCAATGTTGGTATTCCAGGCCCTCAAGGGCCTCCTGGTCCTATGGGATCTTTAGAAGATGCTTATCATGGTGCTTTTATATTTGATAGTGCCACTACACTCACAGCAGGAATGAATTCTAATTCCACTCTTCCTATTCAAGTGGTAAGTACATCAGGATTTATTGCTCCTGGATATATGAGAATTGGTACAGAGATTATAGGATATACAGGTATATCTGGAAACACATTTACAGGAATTACAAGAGGTGTAGCTAGTTCTGGTGGATCTAACCACAGCAATGGTGCTGGTGTTGCACAAGCACAATATACAACTGCTGGAGTGGGTAAACAAGTGCTTTTAGATCAAACAGATCTTTCAAATGGTGTGACATTAAATCCTCTTACAGGAGATGTCACTATTGTGAATGCTGGAACATATAATTTACAATTCAGTATTCAGTTTGAAAACTTCAGTAATAGTGTGGAAGATGCTATAGTGTGGTTTATTGTGAACGGAAACAATATTCCCAAATCAGCTAGTTATGTCACCACTCCCACTATTCATGCAGGGATTCCAGGTGCTACACTTATGACAGTGAATCTTTTTTATACATTTGCTGCTAATGATGTTGTAGGATTGAAATGGACTAGCAATCAGGGAAAAACAGCTATAACAAGCATTCCTCCTGTAGGAAGCGTAATTCCACAATCTCCAGGGGTAATTTTTACAGTAAATAGAATATCATAAATTATTAAAAATGGGAATAGGAAACAAACAAATTGGATGGAGTCAAGAGTCAAACTTGCTCTGGCAAATAAGCAAACAACTTGATAAATTAATCAAGGTGACAGCAGCTTTAAGTACTACTAGTACAACTACCACTGTTGCTCCTTAGTAAAGCATTAAAACCAACAACTACATATATGAAGGATTTAAGGTTCCTTTGTGTCCAGCCAGATGATGTTTATTACACATGGCAGGTGCATGCATGGATTGAAAGTTTAAAAGATCTTGGGTATGCGGACAGAGCTACAGTGATTGTGTTTACACCAGGATTTAGACAGAAAAGTGATAAATGGGATAAGATAGTTTCTCTCTATCCAGAAGTGGAATTTGTATTCTACAGAGATGATAGAAACGATGTAACTAACAAACTTAGTGTTTACATCCCAATATTACGCCCTTGGTGTCTCACTAAATATTTTGCAGATCGTCCAGAGATGAAATACAAAGCTATCTTTTATTGTGATAGTGATGTGTTATTTACAAAAAGATTTGATGTTTCTAAGTATATAGCAGATGATGTTTGCTATCTTTCTGATACAAACAGCTACATAAATGCTTCATATTTTGACAGCAAGATAAAAGATGTTCTTCCTGAGAAGCTAGAAGAATACAAGAAAATAGATGTTCTTAATGAAACAGCTTCTATTGTAGGAATAAACAGAGAAATCTGTGAGAAGAACAATCTACATTCAGGAGGAGCACAATATCTTCTTAAGAACGTAGATGCAGCATTTTGGAGCAAGGTTTATAATGATTGTATGCTCATCAGGAGATATTTGTTAAGTGTTAACAAAGCCTATTTTGCTAATGAGAACAAAGGCTTTCAGGGATGGTGCAGCGATATGTGGGCGGTTTTATACAACCTTTGGTATACAGGACATGAAACAAGGATAGTAAAAGAACTAGATTTTGCATGGGCTACAGACTCCATAACAAAACTTGATAGGGTGGGAATATACCATAATGCAGGGATTGTGAGTGACACAGCTAATGGTTATCCAGCTTTCTACAAGGGCAAATATCACACAGGACAAGATCCTTTCAAAGATCCTCATTTACAGACAGTGTTGAACAATGAGGAAAGCAAGAAACATTGTACACATTTCTATTTAACAAAGCTCTTAGAGCTTAAACAAAAATATAATCTTAACTATTAAAATTTAAAAAATGGCAACAAACAAACGTGATCTCAAAGCTTATGTAAACTAAAACAATTTATAATGAGGGATTATAACGGTATAGTTAATATCAATGAGCCTGAAAATGATTTTTCTCTTTACATAATGTACTCTTTTGATAAAAGTGATAATTGTATATACGTTGGAGTTACTAAAAATCCAAAACAAAGAGTAACTAAACACAACACTGATAGAAAAAGAAAAACTTGTTTACATAAACCATTGTATGTTTGGTTAAACAACACAATTGATAATTTGGGAAAAAAGGTTGCTTTTGAAATAATAGAAGAAAAATTGTCTGAAGAAGAAGCGTTTGAAAAAGAAATACAATATATTCAGAAATACAGAGATGAGGGATATAATATTTTAAATATTTCAGAAGGAGGTAAAGGTAATAAAGGAAACACTCCTTGGAATAAAAATAAAAAAGGAATATATTCAGAAGAACATTTAAAAAAACTATCTATTTCTCATAAGGGACAGGTTGGAGGAATGAAGAACAAAAAACATTCTGAAGAAACAAAAGAGCTTATATCTTTAAAAAACAAAGAAAGAAAAGAGAAGGGTTGGATCAATCCAAGAGGCAAAAGAGTTTATAAATATACTATTGACAATAAACTTTTAGCAGATTATAACTCTTTACATCATGCTGCTGAATGTGAAAATGTTTCTCCTAGTTCTGTAGGAGAGTGGTGTAGAAAAAAAGCAAAACCAAGAAACAACTTTGTTTATTCATACGATAAACTAAATTAGTAACTATTAAATATAAATAAAATGAGTAATAACAGACCTTTAAAGAGTTATATTCGCTACGATGGTAGCGGTAGAGCTGTCTCTAGTTCTCTTATATGGAGAAAGAACAAACCCAAAGTGGGTAATTGGAAGGAAGTGCAGGGATATGAGTGTTGTAATCCTGGTGGTGGAACTTTTACAACAGAAATTGTATTTCCTACAAATCCTGAATTTCCAGATCAAATTTTTATTGGAGTTGGATTTATAGTAAAATGTAATGGTGGTAGTGTTATTGCATATTTTATTGAATATCCACTTGAAATAAACACTACACAAGAAGTTGTAGATTACTTAAATCCACTTTTATCAGGAGTGGCTACATTTAGTGTTGTAAATGGAACTACAATATCTGTATCATTTTCTCAAGTGATTGCAGATGCTTTATGTCCTTCTGGAACATTAACTGTAGAACCCATTGTACCTGCTTAATCTTAAAACTAATATAAAATGGCAATTAAATCTTTATTCCCTCAAGAAATGCTAAATAGCTCTTCTGGAGAAATGACATTAGAAAATATAGCTGGAAAGCTTACATATTTTCATGAGCAATTGCATTTAATTCATTGGCAAACCAGTAGCTATGCAGAACATCAAGCTGTTGGGGGATTGTATGATTATGTCCATGATTTCAAAGATGGTGTTATAGAGAAGCTCATGGGCTATACAGGAAGAAGACCAAAGGCCTTTAAAATTGAACCTCTTATAGAAGGGTGTACAGCAGAAACATGTGTATCAGATCTTCTGGAGTTCAGTTCTAGTTTAAAGAGATATGCAGAATCAAACAGCTATCACGATATTTCAAACCTAGCAGATGCTCTTTCTGGAGAAGCGGCTAAAGTAAAATATTTACTAACACTGTCCTAATGTACATAATAAAGAAGTATTTCCCTGAGGTGATGGCTGATAATGAAACAGCCTATTTCAACCACCTTTTTGGAGTGATAGAATCTGTTGATGAGCTGTGTTCTATGGAAATAACCAAAAAACCCACAGCCTACCATTTCAGAATAGCAACATCAGTTCCTAAATATAATGAACTGCTTCTCCAAGAAATATTAAAACTCCACAATCTATTCAACATTAGATTGAACATGAGCAAGAGCATTAAGAGTTCAGCAACAATAGTGTTTGATATAGAGCTTAATTAAAAAATATTTGGAAATATCATTTTAAATATTTATTTTTACGCCTAAAACCAAAATTTATGTCAGAACAACAAACCCTCTCTTACGATCCAAACAAGAAATACACATGGACTCCTGATGATTCTTTCATCCTATCTGGTGGAGAATTTGGACTAGTGTTAAATGCTTTAAGAGCTGTTTTAAACACTCCAGAAGCAGCACGTATTTTAATTGCAAATGAAGCAAACAAGATTGTTGAAGGTGCTCTCCAAAGAGCTGTAGAAAACGGTATTGCTAAAGAAGCTGAAGAAAACGAATAATAATATGAAAAAGACAATTAAGAAAGCTCAGAATGGTAAGAAAGTTATAACAGGCTCTAGATCAGGAATGGGTGTTTTTAAAACTGAAAAGGAAAGAACTACTGTTGGAGGAATAGCTGAACCTTATAAATATAAGAGAGAGTCTATTGATACAACAGGGTATTCTAAAGGAAAGCCCACTTATCAGTTAAAAACTGAGGAAGGTGAGGGTGATAGAACTGGCTACTCAAAAGTAAAGAGCAGTAAATCTAAAACAGTTTCCAAAAAAGATGTTCCTTCCGTATTAAGGTCTCTTAAGAAGCAAAAAACTGGTGGTAAAACAATGCTCAAAAGAGCTGATGGGTCTGTCTCACAACGCGGTTTGTGGGATAACATCAGAGCTAATAAGGGCAGTGGTAAAAAACCCACTGCTCAAATGCTTAAACAAGAGCGTAAAATAAAAGCTAATTCTAAAAAGAAATAATTATGCCAAAGATTAACAAAGCTAAAAACCTCTCTGCAGGTGTTAGCAAAACAACAAAGAAAGCCCCTATGGTGGATCCTAAAGGTGCTTATACAAAGGTGCAACAACGCACACTTGGTAATATGAAAAAAGGTGGTAAGGTGATTTCTAAAAAGAAATAATCATGGCTACAGATAAAAAGTGGATACAGAAAGCTACTGCTTCTATTAAACGTAGAGGAACAGAAGGCAAATGTACTCCTATAACAAAGCCTGGATGTACAGGTAGAGCTAAAGCTCTTGCTAAGACATTTAAGAAGATGGCTAAAGCTCGTAAGAAATAATGCCTTCTTTAAAGAAACTTATACAATCTGCTCCTAGAATGAGAAACGTAACACCTGTTCCTATGGGTCCTCTTGTTAAAAAGAAAGGGGAATTTAAAGGCTCCACGCTTAAAAAGGGTGGTTCTATTAAAAAAGCTAAAGTGGGAGCTTGGCAAAGAAAAGAGGGTAAGAGTCCTTCTGGTGGTCTGAATGCTAAAGGTGTAGCTTCTTATAGAAGAGAAAATCCTGGGTCTAAGTTAAAGATGGCTGTAACAACAAAGCCTTCTAAACTAAAGCCTGGAAGTAAGGCTGCTAAGAGAAGAAAAAGCTTTTGTGCAAGAATGTCAGGGGTTGAAGGTCCTATGAAAAAACCTAATGGTAAACCTACAAGAAAAGCATTGGCTTTAAGAAAATGGAATTGTTAACAATTTAAAAACAAATAATATGCCCACAGTAAAAAAAGCTCAGGTTAAGAAAAAACCAGTAACAGACATGCAAAGAGATGAAATGGGAAGACCTGTTTCTCCTAAGCAAAAGGCTGCTAGTTTAAAAGGCTTACAAGAAAGTGTAGATTATAAAGGAAAACCTAAAATGAAGAAAGGTGGTGCAATTAAAAAAGCTAAATCAGGAACATCTCTTGGTATGAAGTCTGTAAAAGCTGGATTTGATAAAAATCCTGGTGTTACAAGAGCTGACATCATTGTAGCTGGTAAAGGACAAGCTAAGAAAGGTGCTAAGATTGGTGCTAAGAAAATGATGGGTGGTGGAAAATGCAAATACGGTTGTAAATAATGAAAGCAGGTAAACCAAAAAAGGCTCCAAAGGTGCACAATCCCAATCCAAAGGGAAACTTTATGAGAGAAGCTGATACAAAGCTTCGTCTAAAGAGTAAGAATTGGCCTTTAAAACAAAAGCGTCTATCAAAATAACATTTGCTTCTCCTGCATCTCGTAAGATCTGCACGCTCAGGATGTGGTAAGCTAGTCTAGAATAGCCCCCTTAAAGAAGTGTTATAGACAAAAGCCCCTCATTTAGAGGGGTTTTTTAATTCATTTAATAGCCTAGTTCCCCAAGTTGATACGGTTGAACTGTTCTCTAGATAGTATTTCCACTCATCAGTGATGTTATTTTTATCTAAATACCAAGGAATGTGTTTAATGCAATAAGGCTCATCTAATCTAGTTGCACTATAGGAAAATGGAGAATTGGGTCTGTATAACGCAAATGTTGTATCTACATCAGCATTCCAACCATATTCAGTTTTATTTTTCCAATATTTAGATTCATGAATATATGCAGATTTTCCTATTTCTGTGTTAGGAAGATTGTTTATTCTTAAAGAAAATCCCACTTTAAATGAATCAGTTTTATTCAATACGTTAAACATTTTGTCCAACCAATCATCTGGAACTCCTTCATAATCACAATCTGGGTCTGCCAATATAAAAAAATCTTTTCTTATATTTAAATACCTATCACTCCAAGCACTATATGGACCATCATTAGATTTTACATAATGTACGGTTTCTGGAGCTGTTTTATACCATTTTAATAAGGGAGGATAGCTAGATGCTTGATCTAATATGTGAATTTCCTTAACCCTACTTTCTTTTCTTAAGAACTTTACAGTGTTTTCTAGTGAGGATAATAAATTCCTATTTACTATTATTGCGTTCACTGACATAATCCATCAACATTTTTTTATAGTCTTTGTTCCAATGAGGTTTTAAATAGATTTCTCCTGTAGGAATTTTTCCTTTCTTTCTTAAGTTTTCTACATGTTCTCCATGTCTTTGTATAATGTTAGGTTTGTTAGGAGTGTCTGTACCTTGTCCAGATTGATGATAGCCTCTTCCTCCCCACATGTAAAACCAAGAAGCTTCTTCTTGAGGCATTTTTACATCAATTACATGTTTTCTTCCTAATGCATGTATTTTATTAACTAATGTCATATCCCCACCTGCATTTTCTAAAGGACTACCACCTATATGCTCCCACACCTTCTTACTATACACTATTCCTGAATTTCCAATTCCTGTTATTGCTGTAATTTTTGGTTCATTGTAAAAGACACCTGTTGCCCAATGAATAATGTTTGTATCTTCTTTCCAATGTTTTGCTATGTTGGATAGGTGGTTAGGCATAGCTACATCATCATCATCCCATACAGCAATTAGTTCTCCAGAACATCTCTCTATTGCATAGTTTTCTTTATCTCCAATAGTGTTAAATGTGAAATCCATGTTATAAATCTTCACCTGTGGATGATTAAACTTGAGTTTTTGTAAGGGGTAGTCATTTACAATAACTAATTCACACTTATCTTTAGGATAGGACTGTTGAAGGAAGCTGTGTAAAGCCTCCTCCAACATTTCCACCCTCCCATAAGTGATGCACTTACAAGATATAAAAGGATATTCCATTATTGAACAGATGTTACAGCGTAAAATTTAATAGCATCAGCTGGATCAAGATAGATTTCGCTCTGAAAGGTGTTCTTAACACGC
>Ga0315901_10005600_pt1 | contig 15257 bp, 16 predicted proteins | sample LakEriMetagenome_10_FD_203761 | JGI IMG/M metagenome (GOLD analysis project Ga0315901, IMG submission 203761) | Freshwater fungal communities from buoy surface, Lake Erie, Ohio, United States - Buoy 2 MA116 | ecosystem: Environmental > Aquatic > Freshwater > Lake | place: USA: Lake Erie, Ohio...
CCTGTATCTCCTATAACACCCTGAGGTCCTGTTGATCCCTGTGGTCCTTGCGGACCTGTTGGTCCTGTTGGTCCTTGGTTACCCTGAGGGCCTTGAAAACCTTGTGGTCCCTGAGGTCCTGTGTCACCTATCACACCTTGTGGTCCTTGAAAACCGCCAAATCCAGTATCACCAATAGCTCCTGCCACACCTGTTGGCCCTTGAAATCCAGGAAATCCTCCTGGTCCCGCAGGACCATTGTCTCCCACAACACCTACTGTTCCCTGTGGACCTGTATTTCCTTTGAATCCCGTGGGTCCCGTAAAACCTGGCGCACCCTTTAGGTTATCTACCGGTCCTATCCAATTTAGTGTATTATTCGCCCATTGAACCGCTCCAGCACTTGCAAAGTTTGTAAAGTTGATAGGTACTCCTGTCATGTTGACTTGTGCCGCTCCTGGTTTCAGTTCGATACCAAGACCACCACCAGTACTACCTGAAAAAGTTATAGTGGCACCTGAGGAAACTTTCCACTCCTGAATTTGGTCAGATGTGTCCGTATAATAGATGTAAGGAAGTTTTGTGGCCTGACTACCTCTACTTGGGACTATGAGAATGTTTTTAGGCATGTATTAAAAATGAATTTCTTATAAATACACTATAAAGTGATTTGTAACAATAAATATAACGAACTATACAAGTTCTTTTTGAAAAATATTATAATTTCAATCACAATAAAGAATTATGAAAACTATATTGGAAATACAAGATAAAAAGGCGAAGTGCAATCTTTTTGCTGACTTCATATTACAAAAGTTTGGTATCAATTCCGCAACTGTTATACACATTGTCGATCACAACAATTTTGTTGTTGTAAATGGATATACAAATAAAAAAGACATATTAAACATGAATGAGATCACGACGGAATTCAACAAGAAATACTCACAGTTGGTTTCACCTATAACTCATACAATTGACTTATTAGACTATGGACAGGAAATACTACCTGTAAACTCAATAAAATCATTAATCTATCTTACTTCAGACAACAATTCTTATCATTATAGTTTGGTTGATAAGTTCAAAGAAAATAAAAACTCCTATTTATTCGATGGAGTTAGAACCTACGAACAGTTAGAAAACACCCACAGACCCTCAACCTCAGAATTCCCACACGGCTATTCTATGAATCAAGGTAGAACTCTCCACTACTACTCGAAGTACATCGGATATAATCTTATGAGAGAAGTAATTGGCACTAAGTTGAGTATAGAATTGAATACATCAAAAGAAAAACCAATCGAATTTATCAGTGTGGACTGGAACGAACACGATGAAAAACTTGAATCATACGTTTTAGACAGTTTCGACTTTAACTTTGATAAATTAAATGAGAATATAAAAAAAATGGATCTGTCACTTGAGGTAACAAATCCAATTGAAGATTTTGATTTTCTTAAAGAAAAATTAGAACTCGATCCTTTTATTTGATAAGACTTCTATGGTTCTCAATGATTGTAACTGCTTCAGTCAATTCATTGAAATCCCTTTCAGGAACGTATTGATATGCGGTGTGTTCACCGTTTTCTGTTTCGATGATTAAAACTGCTGGAATCATTTCGTTGTTATTTATCTTAGAAAAAAGATCATATTCGTCCGAAAACTCATCGATATCTCTTTCAAAGAATTCTATTTTTGCCTCGTCAAGCAATTTTTTGAAGTCCACACAATATGGACAACCTTTCATCGTATAAACTATTACAGATAATTCCATTATACTAAGTTCAAAGAGGATTTGATGGACTCAGCCAATTGGTCAGGACTTTGTACCCCGACTTTAGTGTCAATAATCGATCCGGCTTTAATATATTTCAATGTAGGTACACTTCTTACACCCATCTCCAATATGAAATCTCTATCTGAATCTACATCGAACGCGTAGACAGGAAGTTTAACTCCTTTCTCTTCTAAAATTTCAAAATTCTTAGTAAGAACTTTACAAGGTCCACACCATGTTGCGAAGAAATCTATTACGAATGATTCTTTATTTTCTATTTTCTCTTTAAGTTGTTGTGACGTTAGTTTTTCCATTTTCAATTTTTTTTAATAATGATTGTATGTAGAATTTAATTTTATCGGCGTTTCTGATTTCATAATAGATCATACCGGTGTATGACGTATCGTTTATCTTTATCAAATATAAATAGAATAACTCATTCTTAAAGATCTGAGATTTCCAGTTAACCGTATTGGATTGAGAATAAACTTTTTCAAACTTTTCAAAGTTATTGAGATCTATACTCATTGGTGGTAATTCAATCTCAGAAAAAAACTTGTTTTCTGTATTTTCAACCCATTTTATGTATTGATGTTTTTCCATATTAAAAATTGAGTAAGTCGATGTAATTGTATGATTTGTTTTTATCTATCAAATTATAGGTCCAAAATAAGAATCCGTTTTCCGCCCAATCAGAATCGGAATGTAAAGTTTTATGATTAGCCAATAACTTTTCAATCTTGACAGTGTTTACTGTTTTACCATCCCCAATATAAGTTTCCATCCTCTCATCCAAAAGTCTTAGCGGTTCATTCCATTCCTCAGATAACCATGAGTTAAATTTTCCAAGTGATTGTGGTCGGTTGAAAGTAACTCTTCCATCTTTTTTGAAAACTTGGTATTCAATGGTTGCACGCTCTGTGGATATTGTAGATTCTTTTCTGAGCGATATAATAATTGATGATGGTCTTCCAATATAGGTCTTAACACAATTGTTTTGACTCATACTTTCAGCATTGTACTCATCAGAGTTAACAAGGATAACAGGGTAATATACATCATCCCCATCCTGTATCGGTATTTTAAAGGCATCGTACAGTGACTGTGGATAGATCCTTGTATAAAATCCTCTCTTGTAAAACTCATATAGATCACTCCAGTCCAAATGTTCCTGCATAAAACTTTTATGATCTTTAGACTTCCACTTGATGTTTTCACCAACCCCTTTAAGATAAACATACATATCACAGTGATCATATAGTGATCCCCAATTGATATTATTTTCCAAAGTGTCTTTGAAACATTCGAATACACATCTTAATTCAGGTTTTGTTGTAAATTCTTGAAATTGAGGAACAATCCAAGTCGAACTCGTAGGATCCACATCCAAGGACAATTTCACAAATTTGGGATCCTGAAGTACCCACTCACTTGGAAAGTAATTTAACATTGATTTTAGTCTGTGTAGATTGAGTCCATTTGTTGCAGAATGTATGGCTCTTTTGATTACATCACCTTTGACCTTATGATCAGACATTAACGCTTCAACCAATTTCATATCGTGCTTCCTTAGGGTTTTCAAGGTAGGAAACAATCCGAATCCGTTGAAGTATAGTGGGTAGTTGTTTGGGTATTTTACCTTTTTTGTCTCTAAATAAAATTTGATTATTTCGTTATGAATTTCATCGCCGTGTTTAATGTTTGGATTAATATTTTGAGCAAAAGCCAATATTGCCTTGTCAGCAATTTCAGCCGACTCAGTTCTGTCATTTGGAAGTTTTGAAATTATAATTTGTCTTATTTGAGAAATTGGATTATTTGCAAAGTAATTTCTCCTCAGTTTCTTTGTAAACTTTCTCTTTCTTTGGTATCCTAAAAGATTTCCGGTGTATATGTCTCCCTTCCTCTTATCTATGGTAAGAAATTCGACATTACGGTTAACCTTGAACCAGTGAGCACCTTTTCTTCTTGATTTGTAACCGTAAAATACTTTGATTGAAACTTTATCTTCACCTTTTGTCTCAACCACAATCATTGTATCATGTTTAGACACAGTGCAGAGTTGGTTGGCAAAGTTTTCAACGAAATCATTCTCTTCATTACTTTCCCCATTGTGCATGAAAATAAGACGATCTTTGTCGAAGTTTTCTGCGTAAGACAGATGAACATAATCTTTGTGGAAAAGCGTGTAGAACTTACTTATATTATATTTGAATAGTTCTTGTTTCATATTATTGTACCAAAGTAATTGGTATTGCAAATATAACAAAAATATCCTTTCTCTTTCAATTTTTCACTTAATTTTACATCCCAATCCCCATCTGTGTGTTCTGTTTTTTCTGTTAATGATTCTTTCACAACATCTCGGAAGTTCCCTTCAATTAACATAATACCAGATATAATATCAACCGACCAAATACCTCTTTTTTCATAATTTATGTAATCATTCTTGAGATCGGTCTCCATGATATGGAAATTAGCATAATCTCCAGTCTCAGATACAATCATTGGTGAAATCATTTTTTTGTTAGTACCCATAAGGATCTCAAGTGATCTTGTGTTTCTGAAAATGAAATTGGAGTCAGCAATCAAATAGTAATCAGCTTCACCTCGTTCTAAAAAATCAACCCTTGAATCAGTAAGGTTATCGTTGAATACAATTTCAACTGAATTATACTCGGTATTTTTATCCTTGAATTTATTCAATTTGTATAAATCAGATTCTCTATTATAATAACAAACCAAACTCGTCTTATCTTTTGGGTATTTCAATATTTCTACCAAATCCAATGTTTGCTTGACATCAGTGATGTTGTGTTGGAAAAACAATCCTATTGAAACTGTTTTTGTGTTTTCAATCTCTATTGTACTTGATTTGTTACCATAAAAGAAATCATAATTTCCGGTCATGAAGTCCGTAATTTTGTCTAAGAATTTTTTTACTTTTTCAGGTCCATTTGCATGAATGACTGCTGGAAAATTGTTTGTTACTCGGTTCCTTATTCTTCCAACCATATCCATCTCTATATCGTCCGTAGCATCATTTAATGTTTGGAAAATATATTGATTTGTATCAAGGAAAATCTTACTGAGGTAATCATATCCGTATTTCTTGGTGTACAGTCCAAATCCCTTTCCTTTACCCGTTGAGTCAGGACTATCGACCCATTTCCTTAATTGGAGTTGTGGATAATTTACTTTAATTACAGTTGGATTGAGGTCGGGTTGATAATGATGTCCCCACTTATTTTCATAATCACCGTCCCACTCTTGTTGATATTCAAATGGAACGACTATGATCAATTCTCCACACTTATTTTTAATTTTATCTAACCATTCAACGGCTTCAGTTCTTTTGACGTGCTCAAAAACGTCCCCCATGATAATCACATCATAGTAATCAAAGTCTAAATCTAGAAAGTTTCCTACAGTGACTTTTTTGTAATATTGTTTCAGATCGTATCTATCTACATAAGGTTCAAATATCTCAATAGCATCGATATTTTTGAAATGTTCTGAAAGCACATACCCCCACTTACCATCACCAGCACCAATATCCAATATTTTAGCATTTGAATCAAACCTCTTTACTAATAACTCAACGATATCTTTATCGAATACAGGTTCACTCATCCACCCAATTTTAGACCCCGATTTAGTAATAGGGTATTTGTTTTCAGGTAACACAGTTTCAGTCTTATCAATCAATACTGAATCAGAAGACTTTATTTGATTCAAATAAATTTGTGTGTAATATAACTGATCATCGTCTCTGTCTTCTATTGGTTCTTTTAAAATCTCCAATATTTCGTTAGCATATCCAATAAATCCACCAGAGTTCAAAAATCTATATTTTGTTTCTGAGTTAGGGTATTCATCAATCAGACTAGCGTTTGGCCAACATGTTTTTTCCGCAGAGAAAACAATTGGTCGTTTGAAATCTCTGAATTTACTTAGGATAACTTGAGGGTTTTGAAGTAACATAACATCATATGAGTCGGTGAACATCACAATATGATTTTTGATTTCCAACCAACTACTCAATTCTTCTTTAAGTAAATTAATCTTCTGACCACCTCCAAAGGATTTCAATACACCGTTCTCAGCGTCACCACCGTTCCATGTTGTACCCAGTCCCAATACTTTATATGGGATACCAAAATATTCACAGGACTTTCTGAATCGATCCAAATGATCATTCTCTTCAGTTGCCACGGTTAACAAGATAAATTTGTCAACACCGTCGTTATAAAATTCATTCTTGAAAAAGACTGAGGTTTTTTCAGTTTGTGAGTTTTGGAAAGCAAGGGTTTCAGGCTTTATGAGTTGTTCTTTCAAACCTAATCCGGAAAGCACATCTATGTTATAATTTTTCATGTAAGGTATACATGTGTAGTTAGGTTTCTTTAACATTATTGGAACAAACTCATCTGCAGGTATTAAAGCACTCAAGAACTTTGAGTTAACTAATTTAGAAGCACCTTCTTTATTTACAATGTAAGATAAACACCAATAAGAAAAATCAGGTATTACCACATTCTGTTTAACTTCAATTTCTTCTTGCGGATTAAGGACTTTCCTACCGAGATAAAACAATTCCCATTTGTGATCTCCAGTCCATTCTTGAACTTCATTCAATCTATCTGAGAACTCAGGACAAAACTGTGCATCGTCCTCTAAAATCAAAGCAGATTTAATTGTATCGTCATTGTTGATTAGTTCCCATGCTCTGTAGTGTGAAATCGCACATCCAATCTCACCCATAGTCAATCCTCGACCTCTGTAACTATCGTAGTAATCGGCAAGAGGTGTGATATTATTCTCTCTGAGCCAATCCTCATCAATGGATGTTCCATCCACCGCACTTAATCTGATTATTTTGACTTTCTTATCTAAACCTGAACTTTGAATTCTTGATAAGATGCGATCGTAACGATCTTTACATCTATCTAAGTTGATAACGATGATTGTATCGAATAATATTTCCATAAAGGAAACTTAATCAAATAAGTAGAAATATCAATTGAGGCAGATGAGACCGATTGGTGCCTTTTGAAATATACCTTTTGCTTTGAAATCTGCTTCTTCTACAGGTTTCTTTTCGAGACTCCTATTAATCTCGACACAGATATCAATAAGTTGTTTTCTAGTAAGAGATAACTCCTCACCTTTTTCCAAGTTGTCCATGACAACCTCACGACATCTTTTGAAAAATTCTTCTTTCTGATTTTTTGGAATCAGGGTCTGTAAGTCGTTAGGATTATCGTTGAAGAATTTAAAGAGTTGTGATAGATATATTTCTACGTCTACACTCATAAATTTTCTAATTAGATAGTGGAGTAATATCCCACATTCCACAGCCACCACACATATCTTCTGCTCTTGATAAGATGGCTTGAGGAACCTCAACTGATGGACAACCTTTCACATTCAAGAAGAACAGGTTAGGTAGTTTCTCAATTGACTTAGGAAGAGTTTTAAGACCCTGGTTATTCGGAAGTGCTAAGAATCTCAAATTTTTACATTGTCCGATTTCTTCAGGTAATGAATCAATACAGTTGTCAAGAAGGATCATATCCAAATTCTGAAATCTACCGATTGAAGCTGGTATCTTAACAATGATATTGTCTTTGTCTCTATTCTGAATTTGGAATTCTTTGAGTGTATCAGGCAAACTTTCTACAAGTTCATCCAAACCATATAGTGCAATGAATTTACCCACTGCTCCTGATTTGAAATTGTCGATTGATAACTTATCCCCACCAACTGTCAATCCTTTAGCAAACTCAGGTCTGAAGATTTCTTTGAGTTCCGCCATCGGACCCATCAAGTATTTCACCAAATCAATGGATCTATCGTCTTTATCCATGAACTGATTCGATGGGAAGTGGAATTGATATCTTGTTTTAGGAAGACCTGTCATTGGTGATAGATCGGTGTCGTTAGGGTTGAATACAACATATAATGGACCGTCCTTTATGTATCTGTCAAACCAACTAGCACCAGGTGCTGATGTACACCATCTTGTCTCTTGGTTGTTACCACCGTAGAAACATGCTGCTTCTTTACCAACTTTACCCTTATCTTCAATCTTGATCACTCTCCAATCATTACCGTCATACATAAGTTCAGCACCAGGGTGAACAGGAGCCGACTTTCTTTCTGCTTTGGTAGTCGTTGCCAAAGTAAGATCGAAATCTTTTACTGCATCGTATAGTTGGTCAGGAGTTAAATTGTGTATTTGTCTCTTTTCTAAAGGTAATTTGTTCTTGAATCTATTGAACTTCTTTAAATCATCAGTCAACTTGTAAAGATCTTCCATGAATCTTTCTTTCAACATCTTAACCTCTCTATCATAACCTGACTCACCATAAGGTATTTCAGTATTTTGATTTAGGTTCAAGTAACTCTTGATAATCCATGGTGTATATCTACCTGCCTTTGCTTTAGCTAATTCAGTTGCTTTAGCGGTTTCAATATCAATGTCATTCAATTTTGAAGTAGGATCAGCAGCGATAAGTGCAGCCAACTCACGAACGGTCATCTTTGGTTTCTTAACTGTACCATCCTCTTTCTTCTTTTGTTTCGTATAGGTATCGATTAAGAAATCAATCCTATCTGCGTTTTCCAAAATGACAGTCTTCAATAATGATGTAAATTTCATCAGAACAAATTTAATAATAAATATATTGGGAACACAAAAATAACTAATAATTCATTATTAAAAGCTCTTCTCCCAAATTTTGTTTTCCACCTTTTTTTGCTGCGGCGGCTTTTGCAAATTTTTTCTTTTCCCAACGGAATCTATCTTGAGGATACCAATCACTCAATAAATCGAATTCGTAGTATGATAGACTGAATTTACTTTGTACCACATTTAGAGTTTGTGCAAGTCTTTGATGATCATCTCTATCGAAATCATGGTTAGAATAATAGTTCTCAGTCTTCCAATACGGTGGATCCAAATAAATGTAAGTAGATGGAGAATCATACTTTTCAATTATTTGTTGGAAATCTCCATTCTCAACGTGAGTAATCTTATTGAAATGATCTATCCAAGATGGCTTACTAAGTTTGTCACGGAATGACAGGTATTTGGATCTGTACTTACCTTTAAGGTCTATGAAGGAGGATGACTCTGGTTTACTACCTGAGAATACCTGAGTAACCACGTAAACATATTTTGCAGCGATTTCATAGTCAGGATAATTTATTGTCAAACCTGAAGAGAACAATTCTCTTTGAAATTCTTCGAATCTTGTTTTGTAACTTATATCAGTAACAAAGACACCCAACTCCTGTACCGGTATGGCATCTATAGCTCTCTGTAATTCAGATGGGTTCTGTACACACTTGAATAGATTGTAATTCAATGGATTGAAATCGTTGTACACAACTCTTTTGAGATTTGTGAACCTACTCAAGTCCATGTTAAAAAAACACCAAAACATCCCACCGAATGTTTCAACGTACGTTTCCATATCTTGTGGGTAATAGTCCACAATCCACTTTCCGATTTTTGATTTTCCTCCGATATAACTTAACATGTTACAATAATAGAGGAAAAAATCAAAAAGGCAAATTTTATTTATAACAATTTTTGTATGGACGACAAGAAGCCTTTTGTGTGAACCCCATTTTAGAACATGGAGTGGATTTACAATAAGATTGAGAATACTTTCTTGGTTTTTTGAATTCCTTTTCTTCCAAATATTTGTATAATATTCTACGTATTTGTTCACTTAACATATCTATAAATATGAAAAAAATCTGTATTCCTTGTACTGTAATTAAAATTGTTGGGACTATATTGTTCGTTGCTGGTTCAATATGGATCTATCAAATCTTACGTGGAGTTTAACGTACATATCGGATCCATTGAATCCTTTACCCCTAAGTCTCAAGGGTTTAGAACTATCAAACTCTTTGGGTATATCAACTTTCAAATCAGAAGTTGGATGTTTGATAATCACATGATCTTTTTTGAGGTCTTCCAAATTTAAATATAGATTCAATATCAAGTCATTACCAATCTTTTCATAACCATCCACATTACTCATTTTGATCTGTAATACAAGGTTACCGTAGATTCCATCATGATAGTCACCAAGACCTTGTAATTTTAAAAATTGTCCCTCATCAATACCTACGGGGAGTTGGATCTTGATTGTTTCTGCGGTTGGTTTGGTTCCCCTAGCATCACACACGTGACATCTACTCAATAACTTATAACCATCCCCATTACACTCATTACAAACCTTTCTAACCTCTTGTCTGAAGAATCCAGACCCACTAACCATGGAATGATATCCTTGTCCTTTACAACCCTCGCAAATCTTTCTATTACCTCCTCCACCACTACAAGAATTACACATCACATTTCTGAAGTAATTCACGTTGATTGAGTCACCGATATAAGATTGAAGAGCACTAATTGTAACGGTAACTATTTTATCAGGAACCATCGGTCTACGTGGTCTGGCAGCACCCCCGAACATATTTGCGAACATTTGTTCAAAGTCAGTTCCCGCGAATGGATTCTGTCCTTTGGTTTTAAGAGCTTGACGTTTCTCTGCAGTTCCTATGTTTTCGTAGGCTTCAGCAATCTCTTTGAATCTCTCCCCACCTTCAGGATTTACGTCAGGATGGAACTCTTTGGACAGTCTTCTGTATGCTTTCTTTATCTCATCATCTGAGGTATTCTCTTGAACTCCTAATATTTTATAGTAATCTTTCATTATGTCTAAGTTCCTGATAGTATTATTCAAGAATAAGTTGAGGAAAAAAATAATAAAGAAGTTTCAAACTGGTAAGAGATCAGTTGAGTTCTTCGATAACTTAATTTCTGAAAATAAGAATGTGATTTTCGATCGTGAGGTCGAGAATGCAGAACCATGTGTTTATGAACTAGCTGTATTGGAGAAGAATTCCCAAAGACTTTTACCAACCTATATGACGGATGAGTTTGGTAGAAATGTCAAAGTCAAACTCGAGAATCCTGAATACAATATCATTAAGATATCCCCTTACAAATACCCTGAGACGATATTCGACATTGAAAGAGATAAAAAAATCACCATGGACTTTTTTATGTCCAGATACATGCCAACCACCACAGTCAAAGTGATGTCCATTCTTCACAACAAAGTGATATTACAGAACGATGATGAGGTTAGATTGTTTTCCCTCAAGTCTGAATCTGAGGCCGAGAGATTTATTTCGGCTTTGTCTCACGAGTTCTTCAAAAAGAAAAGGGGAGACTGCATCTTTGTTACTGATACATCCTCCCCCCAACGGAAGTATTTGCTTCAATTCTTAGAATCGAAGGGTTTCGACAAAAAGATTTTGTATAGAAAATATACTACTCATCCGAAGTCAAAAGGAAAATAAAATCTGTTCCCGAGATATCGATTGTGAATCTCTCAGAATCTTTTACTTTCATTTGTTTTGCAGCATTTTCGTACTGCTCAGCATCCATCTCGAAAACAACCATGGTTTTACCTTGGTGTAACTTCTGTAGTTCGTCAGCAATTTTTGCCAACTTTTCTACTGTCCCATCAACGCTATTTTTAGCTTTTGCCATATTGTTAATTTCTTTTTTTCAGGAAATATTTGTTTTTTATCAAGCTTCCTGATCTGCTGAATCAGTTTCTTCTTTTCTAATTCTAGTTCTCTTTGGTCTTTGTGTTGCTCGCTCTTCAACCAATTCAAGTGACGTTCCTCCTGTTGACCCATTGTCTAAACTGTTTTCTTTCTTTTCAAAGTCAAAGTATAGAGATTTTAAGGTATCTAAATCAGTCGTTTCAAAGGTCTTCTTCAAAGTCTCAATTGTTTCCTTGAATAGTCTTTCTTTGATCTCTCTATCTTTGTTTAGTTTGATTACTTTATTTATTCTGGAAATTGTTTCAGTCACTTCTGATTCCTCAAAAGCACAAACAAATGATATCCCCTTGAGGTTCTGATCGCCTGAGTCAAATGGAACTACTTTGTCTTCCGCTGTAAGACTTTTTGGTAATCCCCAATTCATTGGGAATTTCAAATCTATTGTGATAAAATCCTGTAAGAATCTTATCGAGTGTAAGTATTCCGAGAAAACTTGTAATTCTTTGTAAAAACTCATGTTGTTAAGTAAGTGATTATGTAACTGAATGTTATACTGTTCAAAATTAATTCTGTTTTGGACATCTTAATTGGTTTAGGTTCTTTTCCGAATATAGATGTGATTGCGATCACGACCGTTCTTATGATTACAAGAACAGACCAATAGAATAAAAACAGAAATACATTTGAAGGATCAGTCATTATTCTTCAGTTTTTTTATGTTCCAAAATTTCACCTCTAAGTTTTTGAAGAAGTGCTTTCAATTCTTGTGCTGTTTTTCTTGCTCTTGTACCAGCACTTTTGTTTCCTTTGAAAAATTTAGTTGTGTCAACTGAAAGTAATTCAGTCATCTCTTTAATTTGTTCTAATGTTTCCATTTTTTGAAATAAATTATGTAAAGTTTATTATGAGGAATATAAAAAAATACCTCCCAGAGTAAATAGAATGAAAGTTTTTTTAACTTTCGATATTTTTTTCTAACGACTTATAAAGTTCGGTTAGTATATCTAAGTCGGATTTTGTGAAAGGCTTTTTCATAGTAAACACATCCTCAAGAAATTGTGGAATTGATAAAATAACTCTATTGTCTTTTTGATTGTAGTAGGTGTCCTTAAAAAATTCCCAAAAATAATCTTTGTGAGTTCCGAGTTCTTTGATTTTAATATTCTCTTCGTGGAGGTTTTGGATCAATTTTGCCCAACACCACTCAAAATGATTTAACTTATCTTCTTCGGTCAAATTAATTTTTGTCTCCGATTCTTCTGACCCAAGATATGTGTCAGCCATGATCGTGAAAAGACTTCTAAAGACATCACCGTATAGCTCAATCTTTTCAGGTATCATATTATGTACACTGAACCATATTTGAACATCTTCATTTGGTATTGGTTTCGACATCCACCTAAAAAAATTCTCCATAGAATTTGGCATCCTATGGAGAATATAAATTATAACTTTTATTTGTGTAGTTATTGAGTTTTTTGGTTGTACGAGAATAAATGTTTCATCTTCTCTAATTGCTCAACAACTAATTTGTTACCCTTCTCTTCAGTTGATTCTAATTTAGCAAATAACTTGTCAGAATCTTTTTGTTCTTTAGATTTGTTTGATCCTGAAGTTGGTTGGTCTACTCTTTTGTAAGAATTCTTTTTCTCTTGAGAGAACATGTTTCTCTTTCTCTTATTGTTGATTTTCTCACCAAGTTCAGTCTCAACTGCGTTTGCATATTTTTGAGAATTACCAGTCTTAGAGGATCCTACAATTGTATTTTCCATCCACTCTTCATTAGGTTTGATCTCATCGTAATCTAAATTTTCCATTCCACCACCGTAAGAGAATTCTTCAATATACTCCTCAGCATCTGCATCCGGTGAGTAAGCTTTCTTTTCCATTTTAGCCAACTCTCCATTACCCTTAGGGAAATGTTTAGGATCCATCTCAAATTTACCTTTTGAACCGTCTTTAAGATAATCTCTCATCTTCTTTGCAACGTCTTCTAAAGCATCTTTGTTTTCTTTAGCATCTTCTCTATGTACCTTTTCATAAACATCCAGACCCTTTGGAGTTTTCGCTGCGATATTACCTTTTGGTTTTTCTGTTCTTTGCTCCATTACAATACCTTCGATCAAATCGATCAATTCAGTTTCAGTAAGTTTCAAAGTATTAGTTTTGGTTTCTTTCAATTTACCTAAAGTAAGTGCCATATTAACTTGTTTCAAAGTTTTTGAATCTGCTGCTGAAAGTTTTTTATCACCTTTAGCTTTAGCCATCAATTCCTTTTTCAAAGAGTTTAACTTTGATTTTGGTATTTTACTTCCCTCAGGAATTCCCAACTTCTTATGTAACGCACCTTTTTTCATGTCAGTTTTTTGAATCCACTTTTCTTCAGCTTCTTTAACATTGAATTTCTTACCATCAACTTCGAAAGAATCTTTACCGTCTTCTTTTGCCTTAGCTAAAGCTCCTGTGAACGCATTACCTTCTTGAGTTTCTGCATCGTCACCTTCCATCATCTTACGAGTTCTTACTCTGAAAGGTCCACCCATTTTTTCTTTATAGGTGTCGAAAAATCTTTTTCCGTCATCAGGTGCGAACCATCTTTGTTCCTTACCATACTTTTCCATGAATGGTTCGAACTCATCGAACTCCTCTTCATCATAATCGAAGTCGAACTTACCACTAAATTGTCTATCACTCTCGTCATACCATCCGTGATCATCACTGAATGAACCGAACATCTTACCTGGTTTGTTATCTGCTAAACCTCTACCAACGTAAGTAGGTTCTTGAGCCGAAAGTTCTTCAGCCTCTTCTTCCTCTCCCTCATCACCTTCGTAATCACCAGGAGTTGACTCGTCATCATAGTAGAAGAACTCATCTAACTCTCCATCTTTTGGATCAATATAATCTTGCTCATCTATCTCAGAATAGTCGTCAGATCCTGTGTGTGCTTTGATTTCCTCCCAAGATTTGTCTCTTGGATCGAACTCATCAAAGTCAACTTCTAATTCACCGAAGTCTTCTTGTTCTTTAGTTTCTTTTTTACGAAGTAATTTGAAATCTTCAGCGTCAATTTTTCCGTTCTTGTTTTTATCGATGTGTTTTTGTTTACCATGTAATTTTTCGGAAACTTCAGAGGCTTTTTCTTCTGCAGCTTCGTTCAAAACCTTTTGGATAACTCTATCAATATAGTTTTCGAATTTGTCCATTTTGAATGTTTTAATATAAATATCTTTGATTATACCTTTTTTGATGAGATATTACTCATTTCGTACTGAAGAATACCTTTGATGGTAATGTCACTGATTCCAGTGTTTTCAGATACTTTTTTTATCGCTTGTTGAATATTCTTATTCTCCCAGATCTTGAGTGCTTTTATATCTCCTTGATTACAGTAAGGGAATTTTTTACACTTTCCTTTAACTTGAACGAACTTACCCCCTTTATACAAAGGTTTGGATGCCCCTCTCCAATCTTTTTTGCTTGTAGATTTTGCCCACATCGCAGGTCCTGAATACTGACCAGCAGAAGAGGCACCTGTAACTTCATTAGCCTCAATTTTGGAAACTTCTTTACCTAGTGGAATCAATCCATCGATATCAACTACCGCCAACATATCTCCTTCACGGTGATACGCCTTTACTCTTCCTCTATTATCTTTCTGTAGAGAAATGATTCTGATAGGTTTGAATCTATCGAATGCAATTGCCCTGTCACCAATTCTGAAAGTTCTACCATCATTATTAGTCGCAACTTTGACTGGTTCCAAATCATAATCTTGGTATTGCATTTCATCTATCTCAGACTTTGGTGTCTCAGCATTACTTTTCTTTATGAACTTTGAATCCATCGAGAAAGGTCCGACATATGATCCTGCAGATGCTGCACCTGTTGCTTC
>Ga0315901_10005602_pt1 | contig 15255 bp, 14 predicted proteins | sample LakEriMetagenome_10_FD_203761 | JGI IMG/M metagenome (GOLD analysis project Ga0315901, IMG submission 203761) | Freshwater fungal communities from buoy surface, Lake Erie, Ohio, United States - Buoy 2 MA116 | ecosystem: Environmental > Aquatic > Freshwater > Lake | place: USA: Lake Erie, Ohio...
GATGCCCTCGGGCCGCACGCACTGGATCACGGCGCCCGATCTCAGTGCAATCTGTCCTTGTGCAATCAGGTCAGAGCCGCCCACGTCGATGTAGTAACCCGACCCGCGCCGCGCATACATTGCACTCAGTCCTGAGCCATCCTCGCCAAAGGTGAGCGCAAAACCGGCCCGCTCCAGGCCTTCGTAAAAGGCGGCATCGAGCTGCCGGATCTCGTTCATCTGCGCAATCTGGCCTGCCGTAGCCAATCGGGCGGGCAGGCTGGCCACGGTCAGATCGGCCAGGTCGGTATCGATGCCCGCGGCCAGCGCCTCCTCGGAATACAAGGGCTTGCGATAGCGCGCGAGCGTTTCGGCGCGAACCACCAGGGTCGCAGAGCGCTGCAGCAGTGTGACCTGGGCACCGTGCTCCCAGAGGTCGGCTGCAATGTCGTGGGCAGAGTTGTTCGATCCCACGACAATGCAGCGCCGACCAGCCCAACCCTCACCGCCCGGGTGCTCACTTGAGTGATGCTGCTGACCCTGGAAGTCGTTCAGGCCAGGGTAGTTCGGGCGATTGGCAAAGCCCGACATGCCGGTGGCCAGGACCAGATGCCGGGGCTTGAGTACGACCGTTTGCCCAGCGCGCTCAACCTCGACCTGCCAGGCATGCGCCACCGGGTCCCACTGTGCCCGGCGGCAGGGGCTTTCGCCCCAGAAGTCCAGGTCCATCACACTGCAATACGCCTCGAGCCAATCGGCCATCCGATCCTTCGGCGTGTAGACCGGCCAGTGATCGGGGAAAGGCAGATAAGGCAGGTGGTCATACCAGACGGGATCGTGCAGGCAGAGCGAGTGATATCGATGCCGCCAGGCGTCGCCTGGACGGGCGTGCCGTTCCACGATCAGGGCGCCCACGCCCAGACGCTTGAGGCGCGCAGCGAGGGCCAGCCCTCCCTGGCCACCGCCCACGATCAGCACCTGCGGCTGCAGCGTCTTGCCCATGGCCGCACGACGCGCATCGCGCTGATCGATCCAGTGGAACCGTCCACGCGCAACCTCATGCTGCGTGCCTGCTTCACGACGGGCTCCTGCCGGTTCTTCATGGCCTCGCAGACCGCGCAGGCTAGTGAACAGCGTCAGGCAACGCCCATCCTGCAACCGAAGCTGTCCGATGCCTTCGCCCACCGCGGTGCGCAGATCAAACCAGGCGTGGATCACCCCATCCGAAGCGACGCGTGGCACGCCCCGAACCCGCAGACCGTGCAACTGCGCGCGCGCGGCCGTGGCGGCCAGCAGATGGTGAATGGCTGGCCTGCCCTCCTGGGTGACGATGTTCCAGCTCAAGGCGAGCAGGTCTCGCCAGAGCGCGTCGGGCCGGAAGAGATCCATCGCCTCACTGAACTGGCTCACCTGCAGATGCTGCTGCAATCGGTCCAGCCAGGACTGAACCTGGCCTGTGGGTCCATCGACAGGCACGGAATGCTCTTGGCGGGCGGTCATGACGGGTCCTGATGACGAGTGGTGGTCCGAGCATACCTGCCGGAATGTTCCGATAAGCGGGCCTTACCCCGACCTTATTGCGAACCTGCATCCGGGCAGCGGAATCAGAATCGGGGGGTTGCCTGCATGTTCGCGCCATGAGCCTGACTCCTTTGCCCCCGCCCACCCTGCCCGGTCTTGCCGACTGGACAAAAATGTTCGACAACTTCGAGCGCTTGATGGGCGACCATGCGCCGCTCAGGCAAAGCGGCTACCTCACCCGGGTTTCGGGCCTGGTTCTTGAAGCCAGCGGTCTGCGATTGCCGATCGGAACGGTGTGTACCGTCGGACAGACCCCGGGGGCTCGGGTGGATGCTGAAGTGGTCGGCTTTTCTGACGGGAAGATTTTTCTGATGCCCCTGGCCGAGACCGCCGGGCTGTGCCCCGGTGCGCTGGTCGAGCCCCTGCAGGAACACGTGCTTCAGCCCACGCTGTCGCGCCTGTCCCATCCGATGCGCCGGACCGGTGACCGGGCACGCTGGCTGCCGGTGGGCGACGCCCTGCTCGGGCGGGTGGTCGATGCACAGGGCGAACCCATGGATGGTCGAGGTCCGCTGCTGAGCACCGAACGCGGCCCGGTCATCCGTCGCCCCCTCAATGCAATGGACCGCGAACCGGTGAGGCGGCCATTGGATACCGGGGTCCGCGCAATCAACGCCATGCTCACGGTCGGGCGCGGCCAGCGCCTGGGTCTGTTTGCAGGCTCCGGGGTGGGCAAGAGCGTGCTGCTCGGCATGATGGCTCGCCACACCGCAGCGGATGTGACCGTGGTCGGTCTGATCGGCGAGCGGGGCCGCGAGGTCAAGGAATTCATCGAGGACATCCTGGGTGAAGCCGGCCTGAGGCGGGCCATCGTGGTTGCCGCACCAGCCGACTGCTCGCCGGTGCTGCGCATGCAGGGCGCGGTCTATGCCACCTCGATCGCCGAACACTTCCGTGATCAGGGCAAGCATGTCCTGCTGCTCATGGACTCCCTGACCCGTTACGCCATGGCCGCGCGCGAGATTGCACTGGCCGTGGGCGAGCCTCCCGCCACCAAAGGCTACCCCCCTTCGGTCTTCGCGCGGCTGCCCCATCTGGTTGAACGAGCCGGCAATGGCAAGCCGGGGGGCGGTTCCATCAAGGCGTTCTATACGGTTTTGACCGAAGGCGATGATCAGCAGGATCCGATCGCCGACTCGGCTCGCGCCATCCTGGATGGTCACTTCGTCCTCGATCGGTCTCTCGCCGAGGAGGGCCACTACCCTGCAATCGACATCGAACAGTCGATCTCTAGGGTCATGCACCAGGTCACCGATTCGGGTCATCTGCAGCTTGCCCGTCAGCTCAAGGCCTTGTGGAGCCGATATCGACGCAGCCGTGATCTGATCTCGGTGGGGGCCTATGTTCATGGCAGCGACCCCCAGACCGATACCGCCATTGCCCTCATGCCCCGGATCAGTGCCCTGCTGCAACAGGACATGCACGAGGGCGCGGATTTTTCGGGGAGCCGACAGGCGCTTGAAGCACTCATCCAACCCACGCTCGGCGTCAGCGATGCCCTCGGCGCGCGCCGCTCACCGGGGCTCGCATGAACGAAAAACTCCTGGGTCTGCTGATCGAACGTGCATTGCGACAACGCGACGACACCGCACGACAACTCGCTCAGGCTCGCCAGGAGCACGAGGCTGCCCATCGTGTGCTGGGAACCCTCAACGACTACCGGACCCAATCGCTCGAACGCGGCCCCGTTCGAAGCCAATTGGCCACGGATACTCAGCGACTGGCCATCGCCGGTCAGTTCGATGCTCGCCTCGTGGCCGCGATCGAACAGCAAACCGCACAGACCGAAGTGCGAGCCCGCAGCGTAGACGACCGGCAGCAGGATGCAGCCAGCGCCTACCAACGTCTGAAGGCCCTGGAAGCGATCGCTCAACGCCGGCAACACCGTGCGCTTGCTGCCACGGCCAAGCGCGAGCAGCGCTTGCTCGATGAATTTGCGACCGACCAGGCCGCCCGACGTCACGAGGAGAAATCCCGATGAACACAGACAGTTTTCGAATCGACGCCCAGCTCGTCGCGCGCAACCGCGCGCAGGCGGCAATCAGCCGCCCACCCGAGGCGGGGTTCTCCAGTGCGCTCGACCAGGCCTCCCGACGCCTCACCGACGAGGATCGTCGGGTCGAGACATCGCCCTTGGCCCAGGCCGATCGAGGCGCAGCCCTCCCCCCGCAGGCGCGGGCTGCTGTGGATCGCGATCCGGGACCCCGCGCAGAGCCCGATGATCCAGACGCGCCAAGACCCGGCACCCCGCCAGCGGGCCACGATGAGGCATCCAAGCCCGCCTTGGCCGACTCCGAGCGTGCTGCCCATCGGGCACCCACAGCCCAGGCAGCCGAACTCAAACGGTTGCTCAAGCAGTTTCAAGACAACAAGGCTGTGGCCCGAACCCTGCAGGCGCCGGTTGCACCCGATGCACCCGATGCACCCGCCGACGAAGCGGGCCTGACCGCGCAGGGACGGGCAACCGGGCCCACGCCTGATCCTGATCTGCCGTCAACGACGCGCTCGGTGCCCGAGTCGGCACAGACCCCACCTGAACCCGCCCTGACCCACCGCCCACCCGATCTTGCCCCGCAGGAGCGTCGAGGCAAAAATGCTGCTACGTTGCCTGCCAGTGCCGCACACGCAGGCCGACCGGATCAGACCCCCGGCGAGGGCGCAGGTCTGGCAGGCCCAGCCGGTCCGCAGACCTCGAAGGCTCTGCGGGGTCATCCTGGTGCGACCGGCGGACAGGCTGATTCTGGTGCCTCGTTGGGTGGCGCCCTGCAGCAGATGCAGAACACCCATGGAGCCGGTGAGCCGGCGGCCGCCCTCACCACCGAGTCGGCCGGACACCCTCATGCAGGACCGAACGAGGCGTCGAACACCCAAGGCATGCCTGCGGGGCTGATACCGCCGAATCCCGCTGCGACCCCCGGGGTGGGTGCCTTCTCAACCTCGGCAGCTTCTGGCACCTCGCCCGCCGATGCGGCCCAGTGGCGGCTTCCCTACACCCCGGGTGACCTGCGCTTTGGCGAGGCCCTGGGCGAGCGACTCAGCTGGATGATCCGCGATGGCCTGCAGCAGGCTGAAATCACGCTCAACCCCCAGGAGCTCGGACCGATTCGGATTGCCCTGTCGATGCAAGGCGATGCGGCACAGCTGGGTATCCAGGCCGACCACCCCTTCACGCGGCAGATTATCGAGGACGCCCTGCCCCGACTGAAGGACCTGCTGGCCGAGCAGGGGGTCCAACTCGGACAGACCCAGGTCGGTGAGGGCTCTGCGAGACAGGCCCATGCCGAATCCAGGCAAGGCCAGGGAGACGGTCGGGCCCGAGATCCACAGACCCGGGCGGCCCGGGGCAATGACACACCCTCGCCCCTCGGTCCAGACCTGCGAACCGGGCAGGTGGCGCTGCGCTCGCCTGCCGCCGGACGCATCGATGTCTTTGTCTGAGGACCGACAGGCCATGACCACGCCGGTCGGCGAACCCTGACCGCCCGTGAATATGGCGGACTCTGCCCGCTCTTTTCCGCGTCTTCAATGGGCAGGGCCTGCCTATCATGACCTCACAGCGGACATCGACCCGAGCAGAGTGCCCAGATGAGCGAACCGAAGCAGGACACGCCCCCGGCCCAAGGGGGCAAGAAAAAACTGATCATCGTGATCGTGCTGGTTCTGGTGCTTGCAGGGGCCGGCGGGGGCGCGGCGTGGTGGTTTCTGGGGCGGGGCGAACCTGACGAGGAGGCCGCGGCCGCAAAAGCCGAAGCCGCGCGCCGTGCAACCCGCGCTTTCGTGACGCTGGAACCCTTTGTGGTCAATCTCTCCGACGGCGGCTCCGAACGCTTTGCTCAGGTGGGCGTGGTGCTCGAGGTGGAAGGCAAGGAAGCCAACCAGAAGGTCACGGATCGCATGCCGGCCGTGCGCAATGACATTCTTCTGTTGATCTCCTCAAAGCAGGCACGCGAGCTGATCGCCCGTGAAGGCAAGGAAAAGCTGGCGCACGAAATCGCCGAAGCCGCCGGCCGGCAGATTGGCTGGGAAGGCCCCGAAGCCGAAGAGGAGCCCCCACCTGCACGACCCACCAAGGGAGGCTCCCGACCGAGCGCAACAAAACCGCGCAAGCCGCCTGCTCCCAACCCGGTGGCCTCGGTTCAGTTCTCATCCTTCATCGTGCAATAGGCCCGCGACATGGCCGACCAGTTTCTCTCACAGGAAGAAGTCGACGCCCTGCTCGATGGCGCCGACGACAGTCCCGCGGGGACCGTCGAGACCCCGCAGGGCCCGATCCCCTACGATCTGGCCAAACAGGAGCGCATCGTCCGGGGACGGATGCCCACGCTGGAAATCATCAATGAGCGATTCGCACGAAATCTGCGCATCGGCCTGTTCAATTTCATGCGGCGCAATCCCGAAATCTCGGTGGGTCCGATCCGGGTGCAAAAATTTGGCGCCTTCCTGAGAGGCGTCGCAGTGCCCGCCAACATCAATGTCGTCGGGGTCAAGCCCCTGCGCGGCAGCGGCCTGGTGATCTGCGATCCCAAGCTCGTCTTTACCGTGATCGACAGCATGTTCGGCGGCAACGGCAGTCTGCAGTACCGCATCGAAGGTCGCGACTTCTCGGCCACCGAGCAGCGCATCATCCAGCGCATGCTCGATGTCATTCTCGAGGAATATCGCAAGGCCTGGAGCAGCATCTATGCGCTCAGCCTCGAATACATGCGCTCTGAAATGAATCCGCAGTTTGCAACGATCGCCACACCCGGCGAAATCGTGGTGGCCACCAGCTTCTCGCTCGAGATCGGCGATCTGGGCGGCGATCTGCAAATCTGTATTCCCTACTCCACGCTCGAGCCCATCCGGGATATCCTGTACTCGACCTTGCAGGGCGACTCGATGGAGACGGACAAGCGATGGGTGAATCTGCTGACCCAGCAGATCAAGGATGCTGCAGTCGAGATCACGGCTGAGTTCGGTCAGGCCCAGGCCACGGTGGGCGAACTGCTTGCCCTCAAGGTCGGCGACTTCATCCAGCTGGATCGACCCGATCGCCTGATTGCCACCTCTGATGGCGTACCCGTATTCGATTGCCAGTATGGCGTCTCCAACGGACGCTACGCGATCCAGATTGAAAACATCCTGAGCCTCCCCCAACCCGAATGACTCCCCTGAAGGCCTCGTCATGACTACCGACACCACGGATCGCCGTCAGAACGACGATCTGGCCGATGAATGGGCCGCCGCCCTGGAAGAAGCCAAGGGCACGCCCATGCCCGTTGGCACTGCAGCGGGCGCCGAGATGTTTCAGTCTCTTCCTGGCGCCAGCACGGTGTCCGGACCTGCGCCGGCCCGCAACGAGATCGACATGATCATGGACATCCCGGTCCAGTTGACCGTCGAACTTGGCCGCACCCGCATCCCCATCAAGCACATCCTGCAACTCGCCCAGGGCTCGGTCATCGAACTCGAAGCACTGGCGGGAGAGCCCATGGATGTTCTGGTCAATGGCTGCCTGATCGCTCAGGGCGAAGTGGTGGTGGTCAACGACAAGTTCGGAATCCGGCTCACGGATATCGTCACGCCCTCCGAGCGTGTGCGACGTCTTCGCCGGAGCTGACCGGTGAGCGCTGCCCCCTCGATCTGGCCCGCACTGCTCGCCTTTGCAGGCGTGCTTGCGCTGATTCCCTTGGTTCTGTGGGCTCTCAAGCGGCTACAGGGCGGGCTGACCCCAGGCACCCGCGGGATCACCCTCGTGGGCGGGTTGGCCTTGGGTCCGCGCGAGCGGGTCGCCGTCATCGAGGTGGAGGGTCGTCGTTTTCTGGTCGGCGTGACGGCCCAGTCAGTCAGCTTGATCGCAGAACTCAGTGCCCAGTCAACGGCCTCGGGGAATGCGCCTGCGCCACGGGCTGAGCACGCCCTGGCGGGCCTGCCTTCGGGCGGCGAGCCTCCGGCGGCAACCCTCGCGCCCACCGCAGCAGGCTTTGCCGATCTGCTCACCCGTCTGAAGCGGCCATGAGTCTGCGCTTGTCGCTGCGCCATCGATCGTCATCGACCCTCCTCGGGGGGTTGGTGGGGCTCGCGCTGGCCGGATTCACACCGATCGCGCTCGCCCAGGCCGGGGTCACAGTCAACTCAGCTCCGGCGGCAGGCGGAGGGACCACCTATTCGGTCCCAATCCAGACGATGCTCGCCTTTGCGGCGCTGTCATTCCTGCCGGCCGTCCTGCTGCTCATGACAAGTTTTACGCGCATCGTGATCGTGCTCTCGCTGCTGCGTCAGGCCATGGGCCTGCAAACCACGCCGCCCAATCAGGTGGTGATCGGCTTGTCGCTCTTTCTTTCACTGTTCGTGATGGGCCCCACGCTCGATCGCATTCACGAAGACGCCTGGAAACCCTACACGGCCCAGACGATCAACCTGGACACGGCGCTCGAACGGGGCAGCGAACCGCTGCGTACCTTCATGCTCAAGCAGACCCGCGAATCGGATCTGGCGCTGTTTTCGCGTATCGCCCGGGTGCAAGAAGGCACCAGCGCCCAGGAAACCCCCATGCGCGTACTGATTCCTGCATTTGTCACTAGCGAACTCAAGACCGCGTTCCAGATCGGGTTCCTGATCTTCATCCCCTTTCTGATCGTCGACCTGATCGTGGCCTCGGTGCTGATGTCCATGGGCATGATGATGCTCTCGCCCGTGCTGGTGGCCCTGCCCTTCAAGCTGATGCTGTTTGTACTGGCCGATGGCTGGACTCTGCTGGTGGGTTCGCTGGTGGCAAGCTTTGGATAGGATCTACCTGTGAACGCACGCCATGAGCCCTGAAACCGTCATCACCCTGGGCCGTCAGGGTCTTGAGATGATGCTCATCGTCTCGGCGCCCCTGCTCCTCGTGGCGCTGGGTGTGGGCTTGCTGGTGAGCTTCTTTCAGGCCATCACACAGCTCAATGAGCAGACCCTGTCCTTCATTCCGAAGCTTCTGGCGGTTGCGCTCACCCTTGTGCTGGCGGGCCCCTGGATGATCGCGAGCCTGGTCGATTATCTGCAGCGCACCCTGAGCAGCATTCCGCAGTTCCTCACTGCAGGCTGAAGGCCGTGGTGGCCTTCTCCGATGCTCAGCTGCAGGCCTGGCTCATGGCCTTCCTGCTGCCCTTCATGCGCATCCTGGCGCTCTTCACGGCGGCGCCCCTGCTCTCCATGCGCTCGGTGCCCGCCCGCGCGCGCATCGGGTTGGCGCTGGTGATTGCCGCCGCGATGGCACCAAGTATTACCGGGGCTATGCCAGAGGGTCTGACACTGACCAGCCTTCAAACCCTGGGCTTTGTTGCCCAGGAGGTGATGGTCGGGCTGACCATCGGTTTTTCAGCCCGCCTGGCCTTCGCAGCGTTTGATCTTGCAGGCGAAGTGATCGGACTGCAGATGGGCCTTTCTTTTGCCGGATTCTTTGATCCGCAAGGGGGTCAGGGCAATGCGGTGGGCAGCTTCATGAACACCGTGGCCAGCCTGATGTTCATCGCCCTGAACGGGCCTTTGCTACTGATCGCGGCCACGCTCAGAAGCTTTTCGAGCCTGCCGATCGGTGACGTGCCCTTTGCGTTTGCAGGACGTTTCGATCCGGTGGCCCTCGGCGCCGAGATGTTCTCGCTCGGTCTGCTGATTGCGACGCCTTTTCTCGCGCTGATCCTCTTCGTCAATCTGCTCTTGGGTGTGATGACCCGGGTCGCACCTCAACTCAGCCTGTTTTCGGTCGGCTTTCCACTGACCATTGGTGCAGGCATGGTGCTGCTGGTGGTGGGTCTACCCTGGATCGAGCGGCCCATGGCCGATGCCTTGCTGCAATTGCTGACCCGCTTCGGCGCCTGAGGCCGCAGCCATCACACCCGCGAAAGCACCGGCCCGGCTTCACGCAGATGCGCCAGGATGTGCTCGGCAATCCTGCCCAGAGGCAGGATCTCGTCAACAGCGCCTGCGGCAACAGCCTCACGCGGCATGCCGTAGACCACACAACTGGCTTCATCCTGTGCCAGATTCCAGGCACCTGCATCTCGCATCACCCGCATCGCATCGGCACCATCGCGACCCATGCCTGTCAGCATCACACCGATCGCATTCTTGCCGACCTGCTCGGCCACCGAGCGAAACAGCACATCCACCGAAGGCTTGTGGCGATTGACTGGTGGACCATCATCGATCTGCACCATGTAATTGGCCCCGCTGCGGCGGACCCGCATCTGGCGGCCCCCCGGAGCGATGTAGGCATGGCCAGGCAGCACCCGCTCGTTGTCTTCGGCCTCTTTGACACGCATGCGGCACAGGCCGTTGAGCCGCTCGGCAAAACTGCGTGTGAATCCCGGCGGCATGTGCTGGGTGACCATCACCGCCGGGCAATCCGCCGGCATGACACTGAGCACCTCGCGCAAGGCTTCCGTTCCACCCGTGGATGAACCCACGGCGATGATCTTTTCGGTACTCACCCGCGAGTAGGTCGTGGGCATGGTTTTGACGCCAGCGCCTGGGGCTGAGGTTGAGCCACCCCCCAGACCAGCCGTTGCCACCGCCCGATTCTGGACACCGCTCGAGACACTCGAGCCCGCCAGGACACCCGCAGCCGGAACCGCAGCGGCCGTCCGACGACTGACCCGGGCACGAGCCGCGATCCGGATTTTCTCGGCAATCTCGGTGGCCATCTCCTGCAGGCCCTGAGCGACACCGAGCCGGGGCTTGGCCACGAAGTCAATGGCGCCGAGCTCAAGCGCGCGCAGGGTGGTCTCTGCGCCGCGTTCCGTCAGCGTCGACACCATGACCACCGGCATGGGGCGCAGACGCATCAGTTTTTCAAGGAAGTCGAGCCCGTCCATGCGCGGCATCTCGACATCGAGTGTGATGACATCCGGGTTGAGCTCCCGAATGGTTTCGCGGGCCACGTAGGGGTCCTGGGCGACGCCAACACACTGCATGTCGGGTTGTGCATCGATCACAGTCTTGAGGATGCTGCGCACCAGGGCCGAATCATCCACCACCACGACACGAATCCTGCCTGTCACCGCCATGATGCGCTCCGTCAGAACAATTCAACGCTGCCGGCGGCCGACTGGGCCGGCGTCTTCGACAGCGAGCCGCGTGCAGCCGCCTCCTGGCTAGCAATGCCGCTCGCCTGAGCCGCTGCCAGCTTCTTGACCAGCGCCCGGCCACTCCCCGGAAACAGGCAGACCTTGCGCGGATGAATGTCCAGCACATCGCGCGACAGGACCGGGATGCGCTCGGATGCTAGGAACTGGTCGATGAAGCTCACGTTCTGCTCACCGACATGAATGGTGGAGAAATTGCTCATCACATGACCGCCACCAAAGACCTTGGCCTGCAGGCGTTCGCGGCGGGCTCCCCGCTTCATCATGCCGTTGATGAGCAGCTCCATGGCATAGACACCGTAGCGTCCGGCGCTTCCGCCATCGGGCAGCATGAAATGGTTCATCCCGCCCAGATGGGCGACCCGATCGATCAGACAGACCGACACACAGGAGCCCAGCACGGTGGTCAACAGCAGGTCATCGGCATCATGCACAAAATACTCACCCGGCATGAGCTTGACGGCATCGAGGCGGAACGCAGCATCGTGATAGAACGCATGGGCTTCGTACTCGCTGCGAGGCCGGGCCTTGATCGCACGGATGCGCTCGGAAGTCACCCCGGCCAGCCCCGTCCCCAGGCGTTCGGTCGCACGTGAAGGCGGGGCGGTGGCCACGGCAGCCGAGGGCATCATGAGGGCCGCCCGCTCATGCGGCCACACCCACCCGGCGCTCGGCCAGGCGCTCGTACACGGTCTTGCCACGCAGCACGAAGAGGTCGCCATGAGCCGAAAAGTTTTCTGAATGGCCCGCAAACAGCAAGCCCCCGGGTCTCATCGTGCCGTGGATCCGCTCGAGCACCCGCCGCTGGGTCGGGCCATCAAAATAGATCATCACGTTGCGACAGAAGACCACATCGAAAGACTGCGCAAAACGCAGCGGGTCATGGACCAGATTGATCTGAGCAAACTCGACCAGGCGTGCAAGCTCCGGGCGAACCTTCATGAGTCCGGCATTGCTCCCCTTGCCCCTCAGAAACCAGAGACAGCGTTGTGACTCGTCCAGTCCCTTGTCGCTGGCCACCGGGTACACGCCTGCCTGGGCGGTGTCGAGCACCTCAGTGTCGATATCTGAAGCAAAGATCCTGACCTGAGCCGTGGGCCCCAGGGTTTCGAGTGCGGTCATGGCAATGGACCAGGGCTCTTCACCGGTCGATGCCGCGGCACACCAGATCCTGACGGGCCCCTTCTGAGTCTTGAGAAACTCGGCCAACATGGGAAAGTGATAGGCCTCACGAAAGAACGATGTGAGGTTGGTGGTCAGCGCGTTCACGAAGGGCTGCCACAGTGGCGAACCCGGCTGCTCGACCGCGTCGAGCAGTGCATGAAAGTCGCCCAGATGCTGCTCGCGCAGTACCCGGGTCAGCCGTCCCTGCACCATGCTTTGCTTGCTGGGCTGCAGGTTGATCCCGGCACGCTCCTTGATGATGCGACGGGCGCGCTCGAAGTCAGCGCTGGAAAGAACGGCCGTGGTGGCGCTTGCAGGGGAGGCAGTCATGGAGGGCAGGCCTTCAATGCACAGCAGGCAGCTTGAAGGCATTGACTGCGTCAACCAGCCGGTCTGCCTGATCCTTGAGGCTGGCCGCAGCGGCGGCGCTTTCTTCGACCAGGGCTGCGTTCTGCTGGGTCATGGCATCGAGCTGTCCGACGGCCGAATTGACCTGGCTGATCTCGGAGTCCTGCGAACGGGTCGCCACCGAAATCTCGGAGATCAACCCGGCCAGGCGATTGACTGAATCCACGATGCCCTGCATGGTGCCGCCCGCGTCATGCACGATCTGTACGCCAGACTCCACGCGCGAGACACTCTCGCCAATCAATGACTTGATCTCGTTGGCGGCTTCTGCACTACGCTGAGCCAGGCTGCGCACTTCGGCAGCCACCACCGAGAAACCGCGACCCTGCTCGCCCGCGCGGGCCGCCTCGACTGCCGCATTGAGCGCAAGGATGTTGGTCTGGAAGGCGATGCCATCGATTACGCCGATGATGTCGGCAATCTTTCGACTACTGCCTTCGATATCGCGCATGGTCTGCACGACCCGCTGGACGGCCTGCCCTCCACTGACCGCCTGATCGGCCGCCTGAGCGGCGATTTCGCTGGCCTGCGCAGTGCGATCGGCATTGTCATGACTCGAGTCGCCGAACTGCTGAAGCGCGGCTGCTGTCTGCTCGAGATTGGCGGCCTGCTGCTCGGTCCGGTTGGACAGATCCTCACCGCCCTTGGCAATTTCGGCTGTGGTGATCCGGATGCTTTCTGCTTCCTGACGCACATCGGAAACCACCGCCATGAGGTTGACGCTCAACTGATCGAGCGCCCGCGAAACCTGCCCCACGATATCGGCTTGGTCCACCTGAGCCCGCGCATCGAGCGCACCGGCGGCGACCCGGTTGGCAGCCTGCGAGACACGACCCAGCGGGGCGATCACCCGATGATTGAATGAAAGGGCGAGACCCGCGACCATCGCGATCAGCAAGGCGCTCGCGCCCCAGAGCAGCGGCCCGAAGGGCAACCCCGCCCAGAGCGCTGCCAGAGCAACAAGCGCCACGCTGCCGGTACCAAGCAGGTTGCGCAAGGCGAGCGAGGCCTGAATCCGCCGGATGAAGGAGCTGACCGGATCCTTACGCACCCAGCGACCCGCCTCGAACTTGCCGTTTAGTACGGTGTTGGCATTGATTGCGTCGTACAGCACCTGGGCAGCGCCGATTTCGTCGCGACTCGGCAGGGTGCGTACCGACAGATAGCCCGCCACAGCCCCCTGTTCGATGATCGGCGTGACATTGGCCCGCACCCAGTAGTAATCGCCATTCTTGCAGCGATTCTTGACCAGGGCGGTCCAGGGGCGTCCGGACTGGATGGTGTCCCACAGATCCTGGAAGGCCGCGGACGGCATGTCGGGATGGCGCACCATGTTGTGAGCCTTGCCGATGAGTTCGGACAGGCTGTATCCGCTCACCTGAACGAAGGCTGAGTTGGCGTAAGTGATCCGTCCCTTGAGGTCGGTCATCGACACCAGCATGGTCGATGCCGAATAACTTTGCTCGCGGTCGGTCACAGGTCCGTTGTTGCGCATGTTCGGGCTCCCTCGCTGCCTCAGAACTCTTCCCAGTCGTCATCGGACGACTTGCCTGCGGACCGGTTCGTCCCGGCCGTCGACCGCACCTGACTCATTGTCGACACATTCTTGCCAGAGATCACTTCAGATCTTCCAGCCGGCGCCTGCTGCGGAACCGACGGTGCGAGAGGCGCCTCAGAGGTCACGCGGATCGGCCGCTCGGATGCAGCTCGTGTCAGCCCCGGGGACGATCCGACCGCCTTGGCGACCCCGGTCTTCGCCGTTGGCGTCGAAACCGTCTTCCGGGCCGCCTGTGGCATTGGAGCTGCATTCGATGCTGAAGCCGGTGTTGAACTCCGTGCTGCATTCAGTGCTGAAGGAGGCGCCTGATCCACCTGAAACTGATTGATCGCATCGAGCAGCTTGCGCGTCTGATCCATGAGGCTTTCGGACGCAGCCGCGCCCTGCTCCACCAGGGCGGCATTCTGCTGGGTCATGCGATCGAGGTCGGTCACAGCCGAATTGACCAGCGCAATGCCGCTGCTTTGCTCGGAGGTGGCCGATGAGATCTCACCGATGATGTCGGTGACCCGACTGACCGAAACTACGACGTCCTTCATGGTGTCGCCCGCCTGACGCACGAGCTGTTCGCCTGCACCGACCCGCTGAACACTGTCCGTGATCAATCCCTTGATCTCCCGGGCAGCCTCGGCACTGCGCTGCGCGAGGCTGCGAACCTCCGAGGCCACTACCGCAAAGCCACGGCCCTGTTCCCCCGCCCGCGCCGCCTCCACAGCTGCATTGAGGGCCAGAATATTGGTCTGGAACGCAATACCATCGATGACACCAATGATGTCCGAGATACGCCTTGAGCTCTCGCTGATTCCCGACATCGTCGCTACCACCTGCTCGACCACTTCACCGCCGCGACGCGCCACCTCCGAGGCACCGAGGGCCAGCTGGTTGGCCTGGCGCGCATTGGCGGCGTTATTGGCCACCGTGCTGGTGAGCTCCTCCATGCTGCTCGAGGTCTGCTGCAGATTGGCCGCCTGCGACTCGGTCCGCTGAGACAGGTCCGCATTCCCCGTCGAAACCTCACCCACCGCCACGGTGATCTCGTTGGCCGACACGCGCACATCACTCACGACCTTCTGCAGTGAGGTCGTCATGACGCGCAGGGCATCCAGCAACTGACCGAACTCATCTCGGCCGGCGACAGGCACCTGAACATTCAGCCGGCCCTGGGCAATGGCTCCGGCTGCCCCGACCGCCTCGGACAAAGCCCAGCGTAGACGACGGTAGATCAGCAGACCCGCCAGGGAGCCCACAAGCCAGATCAACAGCACTGCGGAAAAACTCGCGATCAATGAGGTCAGTGCAGCCTTCGATTGCTCATCCAGATGACGCCGCAACTCTGGCACCGCGAGTGCATGCGCCTCAAAAACGCCTTTGAGTGCGCTGGTGCCGGCCTCGAAGAACGCACTGGCTGCTGGTCGCTCGCCGCCATCCAGAACGACCTGGGATTCGGCCAGCGCAAGGAAG